>ERZ827471.1746-NODE-1746-length-11880-cov-10.334292_pt1 | contig 11880 bp, 10 predicted proteins | sample MGYA00519772_ERZ827471 | MGnify/ENA primary metagenome ERZ827471 (study PRJEB31778, sample SAMEA3449315) | human gut metagenome | biome: human gut; feature: human-associated habitat; material: faeces | place: United Kingdom | collected 2010/2012 ... | reverse complement strand
TATACCGCAAAGTGGGGCGTGCAGATTGCGGGAATGATTTTTCAAACAGGCTCTATAGCCTGACTGTCTTCTCTTCAAATTCTTTTGAACGATCTGTTCATATTTTCACAGAATCTCTTTTTACAAGGTACACCGGACTTTTTATATTAAACTCTTTTAACTGCTCCCCGGCAACCATCCGAAGCAGGCGGCTGAACGCCAAATGTGCCTTCTGACCTACATCCTGATGAACTGTTGTAAGTCTTGGACGGACCATTCTGGCATAGATACTGTCGTCGAAGCCGGTAACAGATACCTGTTCCGGAACCTTAATTCCATGATCTGACAAAAAGTTCATGGCCTCAATTGCTGCATAATCTGAGGAAAATGCCACTGCTTTTACCTGCAGAAAACGCGGAAGAAGTTCTTTGTATTTCTGGATACGGCGGTTTCTTTCCCCCGGGATCACGATCAGACGAGTGCGGCTACAGAATTTTCCTTCTTTTTCCATAGCCTGCTTAAAGCCCATCCAACGGCTGTAATCACTGTCAATATCTGTTTCTGCAAGAAACAAAGCTTTGTCAAAACCGCAGGAACAGAGGTAACTTCCAATCTGATAGCCGCCTGAATAATCATCCACTCCCACATTCTGGAAAAAATATTCTCCTGCGGGATAGGCATCTATGAGAACCATTTTCTTATTCAGCTTTCTGGACAATTTCCGATATTTTTCATCATTATATCCCAGAATGATCAGTCCTTCTACATTCCATCTGGAAGCAATATCCACCACGTTCTGGATATTCTCCCCTCCGATCAGCATGACATAGTATCCTTTCATTTCAGCTTCCATCTGAATGGTTCCTACCAGTTCTCCTACAAAGGAGTCCTGCAGGGAGTACATTCCATGAGCCTGGGCAAAACCAAGTACCACGCCTATGATCCTGGAACCATGTCCGGACAGCATAACGGAACCCATATGCGGAACATAATTCTGTTCTTTCAGGATTGCCGTTATTTTATCAATGGTTTCCTGGGAAACTCTTTTCGTATTGCCATTTATTACATTTGATACGGTAGTCCTGCTCACTCCCGCCATATCCGCAATATCCTGAAGCCGGATCATCTGATTTTCCTGCTCATATCATGCCATTCTTCCCCGCCCCAAGCGGAACCGGAAATTCCGTTGTCGGTGTAGTCCATTTTTTTGTACATCTCTACTTTGTTATCCAGACAGGTCAGGTACAGGCATTCGCGTCCTCTTTTTTGTTCTCTTTCCACATATTGTGTCATGATTTCACGGGCAAGCCCCTGGTGGCGATACTCCGGAAGAACATCAAGCCCAAGGAGCATAACGTTCTTTCCTTCCGGGTTGTGAAGAGTACTATCCGTAAAAAATTCATCACGAAAGACTGCTTCGTCTGTTGCCACCCCATTGAGAAAGCCGGCAACTTTACCTGTTTCTTTATCCACTGCAACCATAAATGTCTCGGGTGCATTTGCCACTCGTTCTCTCATACTCTTGGCAGAGCAGGCCTCATTTGGCGGAAAACAGATCTGCTCGATCTGAATCACCTGATCTAACTCCTCTGGAAGAATGTCTCTAAATTCGTATTTGGTTGTCATTTTTTCCTCATCCTTTTATATTTCATGCGCTCTCTCCACTTTAATAGGGAAAAGACCGTAAACTCCTTTTTATTATACCTCTGCGTCTTTTTTCCGTCAATGTAATAACGGCAAAATGCCCCAAAAGACCATACTTTGAAATATGCCTTGAAGTATCCCGGAGGACTTCATCGCCGTACTTATCAATCATCCTACAAGCAAATCAATGCACCGCTCAAATTCCATATTCTGTTGCATAAGCTTCTCCCATTATTGTTTTGATCTGAGCTTATTTTACAGAACTTGCCGTAAAACCACATTGAATAGAAATTGATTGTAAATTGACACAATCAATTTAAAAATATCCGCATTTTCTCAAACAGAATATATGTTCGTGTTATGATGAATATATTCAATTTAAACTAGGAAATGGAAATTTCTATTGGATCGATGCGATTTTTCTTCTATTAGTGCTTGCTAAAAAAATCATATCAGCGAAAGTAATCAAATGAGTCAGCCTGATTTTTTATACGAATTATTTGAAGATTTTATGGATGATCCGGCAAATCAGGATTTTTCAATGGACAACGGTCTGGTTTGCCGCTGGATGACTGGTCAGGCTAAAATCAGTCCTAAAATATCCGCTTACTATTCCAAGCCATCCAATCAGGAAAAATTAGCCCATACCATCCACCAGAATCTTCTTCCACTGATGTCTGACTGTAATATGGCTATACAAGATATTTACACTTTATTCATTCAGGATGACAGCATCTCAGATGCGAAAAAGAAAAATCTGACTCCCTTATATAAACCAACCAGTTCAAGACTGCTGTTTCCTGCAAAACTGATTTCTTTTGGCATGGAACGCCAATTCATCAAACGTAATACCAAAAATCAGAAGCTGCTCGCCGGAGGCGCTTTATCCCCCATTGTGCTGGATTATATTATGGACAGTGAGGTTCCGAAACCATGCCGTCATTTTATCGGAAGAGATAAAGAACTGGAAGAATTATATACCATGCTTGAGGAAAACCGTCATGTTTTTCTTTGCGGAATCGCCGGAATCGGAAAAAGTGAACTTGCCAAAGCCTACGCAAAGCGGTACATAAAGCAATACACCAATATCCTTTATGTAGAATATACCGGCAATCTTCATCAGGATATTACTGACATGGATTTTATTGACGATCTTCCGGAAAGCACTGAACAGGAACGGTTTCAAAGACATAACCGTTTCCTGCGTTCCCTGAAATCTGATACTCTGCTTATCATAGATAATTTTAATGCCACTGCCACACAGGACAGCTTTCTGTCAGTAGTATTAAAATATCGCTGCCAGATTTTGTTTACAACCAGAAGCAAACTGGATGAATACTGTACTCTGCCATTAAAAGAAATAGAGGATATGAACGCTCTCTTCCAGCTGGCATCAGTATTTTATTCAGAGGCAGACACGTACCGGCCAACAGTTGAAAAGATCATCGAAACTGTTCTCTCTCATACTTTTGCCGTGGAACTGGCAGCAAAACTTCTGGAAAATGGAATCTCAACTCCAGACCAGTTATTAACAAGACTTCAGGTGGAAAAAGCATCTTTCCATAACGAAGATAAAATTAAAATAATCAAAGATGGACAAAGCAGCAAAGCCACCTATTACAGTCATATCCATACGCTGTTTTCTTTATACACTTTATCTCTTAAACAGCAGGATATCATGTGTAATATGTGCTTTCTTCCTTCCACCGGTATTTCTGCCCGCATATTTGCCAAATGGTTGGAACTGCCTACCTTAAATGAAATTAACGACTTGATTGAAACTGGTTTTGTGCAGACAACTACACGTCACACAATCTCCCTGCATCCTATGATTAAGGAAATTGCCCTTTCAGAGACAAAACCATCTGTAAGTAGCTGTCACATATTACTGGATTCTTTACAGAAAATATGTTTAATGCATGGAATTGAAGTCGTTTATTACAAGAAGCTGTTTCAGACAGCAGGAAACATCATAGAATTGATTGAAAAAGATGATATACCAAAATATCTACTTTTTCTGGAAAATGTTTTTCCATATATGGATAATTATAATTACCAGAAAGGTATGAAAGAAATCATTCAGGAATTAAAAAATTTTTTGAAGCCTAAAGACATTGGCACCGATTCTGACCGGGCATTGTTACTGGATTTTCAGGCTACTCTTGAAATCAAGCCAGAAAAAGCAATAAAACTGGAAAAGGATGCACTTGCCCAGATAGAAACTATCACTGCTGACAATGCTCGCCTTGTTTCCAACCTTCATGCCAATCTCGGTGGACTTTACCGCATGAACGGTCATCCCGATCTTGCAAGAGAACACATGGAAAAAAGTATCTCACTGCTTGACCAATTTAACCTGCTTCATATAAATGACAGCATACCTCAGATTGCCAATTATGCAATGTTCCTGACAGAACAGCAGGAACCTGAAAGAGGGATCTCCGAATTGCAAAAATTATCCGGTATCATCAAGGAATACCATTCTGATGACTGTCTGGATTATGCCAAAGTTCAGGAAACCCTTGGAACCATTTATCTGATGACCGCCAATCATTCAAAAGCCAAAACACATTTAAAAAAAGCTTTCAAAATATATGAAAAGATCTGGGCTGATGAGCCTGAAATGATTGAAGCAAAATATCAGGAGATTCAGGAGTTATATCCACAAGTTGGTTCCTTTCTTGGACAACAGATATCAAGTTCTTTAACAAAACAGGCATAATTTTGCGGCGGACAATTTGTCCGCCGTTGCTTTACTATCACTTTTGGTAGAAAGTATTTTCATCCTAATAATCATTAACGCTCTATGCTACTGATTTTTTTACTAATGGTCAATTGAATGATAAGGAGCGTCTATACGATGGGTATCTTCTTGATTACAAGGATGATGACAAAAATGACCATAGTCTTATTGAAAAGTGGAAATCTCTGATACCAATGCTTACGGCATTATGTACGTGGAGAGAAGAACCCAGGGAATAAAACTTATTCGTAATTTACATAAAAATGCAGGCAGAAGCAATCTTGAAAGTTTTCCTGCTTATATCATTATTAAAAATAGGGGAATTTTTACAGCCCCGAGTTTGTTCATATATATTCATTATTTCTGCATAAATTCAAACACCGCCTCTTTCGTCGGAATCGCAGGGATTCCCCCTCTCTTTTGCACACACAATCCAGCAACTGCATTTCCCAAAACAGCACACTTTTTGATTTCTTCCCATTCCATTTTTTCAACATTCTTATTCATAGAAAGGATACTGCATAATACGCCTCCCCAGAATGAATCACCTGCCCCAGTCGTGTCGACCGCATTTGTCTGAAATGCTTTGATGATTTCTTTTCTGCTTTTTGTTGCCATAAGAACTCCCTGTTCTCCCAATGTAATGGCAACCAGCTTTGGTCCCATGGCAAGGAGTTGGTCTGCAGCCTGCTCACAACTTTTCGCCTCTGTCAACAGAGTACTCTCTTCATCCGATACCTTCATGACATCTACCAATTCTATGACAGATCTCATTTTTTTCACTGCATACTCTTTGCTCTTCCAAAGAGACGGGCGGTAATTTGGATCATAGGAAATAAGTACACCCGCTGCTTTTGCCATTTTTACCGCTTCGATCGTTGTACTTTCTGCCGGTTCATCTGTCAACGATAATGATCCAAAATGAAAAACTCTACAACCTGAAATTAATGTCTGATCCAGTTCTTCTTTTTTTAACTGTGTATCTGCACCCGGTTTTCTTGCAAAAGAAAAATTCCGTTCTCCATTTTCACCAATTTCCACAAATGCCAACGTTGTAAAATAACCCGGATCTTCAACAATAGCATCTGTATTGATTCCTTCCTTTTGCAGTGTCTTCTTTAAAAATTTACCATGCATATCGTTTCCAACTTTTCCAATAAAAGATGTGTGATACCCAAAGTGGCTTGCAACGGTTAGAAGATTTGCCGGAGCACCTCCGGGATTCTGTTCGAACAATTTCCTCCCATCCCGACTGTGTCCTGCTTCCGTAAAATCAATCAGCAATTCTCCCAATGCCACGATATCAACTTTTTCTTCCATTTTTCAGTTCCTCCACAATCTCGTTATAACGTTTTTTATTTAACCGGTAGAAAAATAATACAACCGCAGTCACAATCCAAAGTGCACCTGGAATCGTCGTAAATGCATGTTTCATAATTGAAAGTACAGTTGCATTTTGTGTCTGATTTGCAATATAACCATATTTTCCAAGTAATCCTGCTAAAAGTGCTGTTCCAACTGCCATTCCGATTTTATTTCCAAGTGAAATAAATGCATACTGAAAACCATCATTTCTAAGTCCGGTTTTCCACTCACCATATTCCACACAGTCTGGAATAATTGCATAGATTGCGGTATTAAATCCAGAGAAAAAAAACTGTGTGAGACCAGATAATGCATAAAAAATAGCTGGTGATTCTTTGGCATTGAAGAAAAACATAGACAACATTGAAATTCCTGTAAATAAAGCAAAGAGAGATGCTGTTCTTCCTTTGTTATTCAACTTGCGGAATACTGGTTGAAAACAGGCTGCCCCGATGATAGAAGGAATAATGATGCACATCGAATAAGTTGTGTAGTAGGAGGCATTCCCTTCCACATATGTAAAATAATACAGAATATCTGCGTTTCTACCATATAATGTAAATCCAAATAATATCTGTCCTACCAATGCAAGAAGATATGGTCTATTCTGCATGACTGCTTTCAACTGTATCTTTACAGAAATTTTTTCTTTTTCCGGAGTGATCACTGCCTCTTTCGTCTTCGCAAAGCAGAAGAAATGACAGGCTGTAAAAATACATCCATATATGACCGCAACCGTCAGATATCCTGTCTTTGCACTATGACTGCCGAATTTGCTGAGCAGTGGAACTGTGATAATATTTAACACACCAATTGCAATCATCGCTGCAACCGAACGGGATGTATTTATTTTTGCACGTTCATCAATATCCTGTGTCATAGCACCACACAAGGTTCCATACGGAATATTCACACAGGTATACCCCAAAACAAGCAGACAATATGTAATTACCATATAAATGATCTTTCCATTCTGCGGCCAGTCGGGTCTTGCCCAGAATGTCATAACAAGAAGAATCGCTGTAATTGGTGCCGCTACTAACAGCCATGGACGGTACCGTCCCCATCTCGATTTTGTTTTATCCGTAAGTCCCCCGACGATTGGATCATTGATTGCATCCCAGAATCTTGAAAAAAGCATAAGTGCTGAAACAGCCGCCATACTGATTCCGAACACGTCTGTATAAAATATCATCAGAAAATTACTGACGAACATCCAGCTGAAATTACATCCAACATCACCAAACCCATATGCAATCTTACTGATCAGCGGTACTTTTCCATTTTTGTTTTCGCTTCCCATATGTCCCTCCTATTTTTATCAGAGTTTCTGACAGAACTCTATTCTTTCCTCATTTGGTCCCTTGATCATAAAAAACTTCACACCATTTTCCCAAAATGGCAGTTCTTCGATTCCGTCTGTAATAATTGTGTATTTTTCATTGCAGATTTTCTGATACATACTTTCAATGTCTTCCACATCAAGTGCAACATGTTGGTACGCACCGTCTGACATTGCCGCCTGCCCATTTTCAAAAGTCTCTATACAGTAATTTTTTATCTGTAAAAATGCCACTTTTTCCCCTGCTTTTTCATTATAAGACTGCATAATCACTTCAAATCCAAGACTCTTATAAAACTCAACTGTTTTCTGCAAATCGTTTGTCGGAAGTCCGATATGAGCAACTCCGACAATTCCATATTTATTTTCCATACGCACTCCTTACTTTTCACTGACGTTGATAATTACTTTCATCGTTGTCTCGCGGTTATCATCAATATACTGGTATGCCTTCAGATAATCTTTAAAAGCAAATGTCTTTGAGATGAGCGGTTTCAAATGAACTTTGCCCTCATTTACCAGTCTGATTCCATCTATGTAATCATCATGGCGGTACATCATCGTGCTCTTAATGTCAAGTTCGTGGTCATTTGCCACTGCAAGATCTACTTCTGCCATTCCTGCAAAAACAGCCACCAGTACAATCGTGCTTCCTTTTCTTGCATATTTAATTGCCTGTCCCATTGTGATATTGTTTCCGGCACAGTCGTAGATCACATCTGCCTTATCCGGTCCAAATGCTTCGATCATTGCCTCACCGAAGTCTTTATTTTTTGTATTCACACACACATCAATTCCACATTCTTTTGCCTTTGCCAGTCTAAGATCACTGATATCTGTGATCATCACTTTCGCTGCCCCCATTCCTTTTGCTGCCTGTGCCACGAGATTTCCGATCGGTCCTGCTCCAAGGACTGCAATATTCATGCCAGCCACATCGCCCATCTGTTTTACACCATGAACTGCCACCGCAAGAGGTTCGATCATAGCTCCTTCTTCATAGGACATATCTTCTGGAATCGGTGTTACTTTCGATGCATCCACTGCAAAATACTCAGATGCCGTTCCTGTCGTCTGAAATCCCATTACTTTTAATTCCTCACAGAGATTATACTTTCCATGACGACATGGATAGCAATGTCCACAATATACCTGAGGCTCTATCGTCACCTTCTGTCCCACATGAAACTCTGTGACATTTTTTCCAAGTTCTGTAATCTCACCGGAAACCTCATGTCCCTGTGTTACCGGATATTTTGTAAACGGATGTTTTCCATGATAAACATGAATATCTGATCCACAAACACCAATATTCATAATCTTTACCAACACCTGATTTTCCTTTACCTCCGGAACCGGAACCTCTCTGAAAATAATTTCTCCTGGATTTGTCATTACCTGCTGTACCATAATTGTTTTCTCCTTTTTTACGTTATTTTATTTTATGTTTTATAAAATGTTTTATTAAAGTAATTATATTATTACCATGTAAACACAATTTGTCAATATGTTTTTTCATATTTTTATATGTTTCATAATTTCAAAATACATTTTTTGTATATTTTTCACAATTAGCACGTAAAAAAACGAAAAGGAAACCGTAGTTACTGTTTTCTTTCCGTTTTTTACTATAATATCTTTTTTTAATTTTACACAACTTCTCGTTTTTCACACATATAAAGCGGACATCCTCATTCGCTTTGCAACCTGTCAGTGGGAGCTTTTAACTCCAACAGAGTGAACATCCCTTTACCCAACGCTTGATGCCCTGCGCACTAGATGCGATGGACTGCTTATCTGCGTTCAAAAAATTTACAATTCTGCCATATGTTTTGTAAAAAAGTATTTCGCAGCTCCAACAGCCGACGCTTCTTTCTTATACGAACAATTTTTCAAATATGAAACATCATGCTCAAAGCCATTATATGCCATCACTTTTTCTCCCAGTGGTATCATATAATCTGACAATACACCTCCCACATCACCTCCTAGTATGATATCCATATCATATGCCATCCGCAGATTTGATATCAAAACAGCAAGATGATCCAGATACTCATTCCATGTCTGCAAAATTTTTTCATCACCACTTTCAATTTTTTCCATAAATGCATCCAGTGACTGCCTGTTATCTTGTGTCAGTACACTTGCAGCACAATATGCATCTGCACATCCTGATTTACCACAATAACACTTTCTTCCACCGGGAACGAGTATCATGTGACCAAACTCCCCTGCTTTCTGGTTCTGCCCTCGAAACAGCTTTCCATCTATGCAGAATGCACCTCCTAAGGTGTGGTTCAAAGACAGATATATCGCATTTGGATACTTTTGCTTTTTTTCTGCAAGCATTGCAGCATTAGCATCGTTTTCAAAATATGCTGGAATTTCCAGAGCCTGCTCTAAAAAGCGCAGACTATAATTCTCTATACCTAAAGCATGGGATTTTAAAACGATCCGTTCTTTCTGATCAATAATTCCTGGAATCGCCACTCCAATCCCAAGTAGCGTATCCTTCGCTAATTCGCCTTCAAGAAAAGTTTTGACCTTTTGTGCCACCTCTGTACAATAGGATAATTCTGCCGTAAATTTTAAACGGATGCGATCTTTTTTTATAATCTCATCTCCAAGATTTACTAATACCATTTCTATATGATTCGCTGTAATCAAAATTCCCATTGCATGACAGTATGACTTATTAATCCCTATACTTTTTGCCTTCCTTCCACCGGTTGAAGCATATTCCCCAGTTTCTTCCAACACCCTTTTTTCTAACAAGTCATTCACATTTGCTAACACTGTCGGCATACTTAAGTTTAACTCTTTTGCGATTTCTGCCTTGGATGTAACATGATTGTTCAGCACATAATTAATTATCTTTTTTCTTGTTATATTTCTTTTATCTTTATTTTCCGTTTTCTTATCCTCTTTTATTAAATATTTTACAAAAGAATTATATACTCTTTTATTCTTCTTGTAAAGTAATGTTCTATAATAAAAATCTGCTGCATTCAGAAATACTACTTTTAAGAATCAAATTTACCGAATACCCACTCACTATATTTTTCATTCACGTTATCTCATCACAATTACTGTGGTAATTCTTTGCCAAAATGGAAATTCAATTTTACAACTTTCCAAACATTCACTCAATTCCAGCTCAATTTCCCCTCAATGCCTTTTTCCTCCGATTTTCGTATGCTTATCCCACAGCAGAGCAGTACCACACCGGTACGACCTGCTGAATCAATCAATACGAAAACGGAGGTATTTTTTATGCGAGAACTCAGAAACACAAAAATCATTGCTGTAGATCATGGCTACGGCAATATGAAAACAGCAAACACCGTCACCCCAACCGGCATCAAAGCCTATGAAACTGAACCAATCTTCACCGGGAATATTCTGGAATACAACGGCATTTACTACCGGATCGGCGAAGGACACAAAGAATTTATTCCGGATAAAGCTATGGACGAAGAATATTATCTTCTGACACTAATGGCTATTGCAAGGGAACTGAATGTCTTTTCCATCCGTGAAGCAGATGTTCATCTGGCTGCCGGACTTCCTCTCACATGGATCAGAAATCAAAGAGAAGCTTTTCGTTCCTATCTGCTCCAGAATCCAGAAGTCCATTACCTTTTTAACGGCAAAGAGTATTATCTCCGCTTTGTGGGATGCAACCTTTACCCACAGGGGTATCCGGCTATCGTAAACCAACTAGGAAATTTCAAGGGAACCAATCTCCTTGCAGATATCGGAAACGGAACCATGAACATTCTGTATATCAACAATAAGAAAGCGCAGGAGAGCCGATGCTGGACAGAAAAACTTGGTGTAAACCAGTGCATGATTGCCGCAAAGAACGCTGTTCTGGACAAATTCGGAGTGAAAATTGAAGAATCCACAGTAGAACAGATTCTGCGATTTGGAACAGCTGACATTTCAACACCATATCTGGATTGTATCAGTTCTATTGCCAGACAGTATGTGGCAGAACTTTTTTCCACGCTCCGCAAATATGAATACAATCCTGACCTGATGCGCCTGTATGTGGTTGGCGGCGGTGGATGCCTAATCCGTAACTTCGGAACGTATGACAAATCACGAGTCACAATCATTGATGACATCTGCGCCACTGCCAAAGGTTACGAATCTCTGGCTTATATGAGCCTGAAAAGGAGGGGATAAACCATGCAGAACAATATCCGCAACACAAACCTGCGCTTTAATCTGGACAAAGAACAGCAGCGGAGAGCCTGGGAATATTTACAGACGATGGACAGGCAGGATTTTAAATCTTACAGTCAGGTAATCTCTCTTGCACTGGTAGATTATTTTGACCGCTACTACCGCACGCAGGCTGATCCTTATCTGGAAACAAGAGAACAAGAAGAACTTTTTGTGAAACAAATTGTAGATGCAGTGGAATACAGCCTGAAACAGTCATTGCCACTTTTTCTTTCCGGACTGACTGCAGGCATGGTGCAAAGGGAGCCCCAAATCAGTAATGTCATTAACTTAAAAAAATTTTGATTATTGTAATAAGTGTTCAGATTAGCTTTCTTGAAAAATCACAAGATTTACGCATAACAAATAGAGCATCTTAAAACCAGCGGCTTACAGGACAAAGCACTCTATGACTACACTTTTGCCAGGGATAACGGCATCAATCCGGAAATAAAACTGGCACACAATTATGTAAGCAACTGGGAAGAGATGAAAGCAAACGCTTCCGGACTTCTCATCTGGGGTGATGTCGGTACTGGAAAATCTTTTTTTGCAGGCTGCATTGCCAATGCCC
>ERZ827471.1744-NODE-1744-length-11882-cov-2.786928_pt1 | contig 11882 bp, 9 predicted proteins | sample MGYA00519772_ERZ827471 | MGnify/ENA primary metagenome ERZ827471 (study PRJEB31778, sample SAMEA3449315) | human gut metagenome | biome: human gut; feature: human-associated habitat; material: faeces | place: United Kingdom | collected 2010/2012 ... | reverse complement strand
TGCCAAAACCTGTATTGTCATGATACCAGCAACAATAGCCAAGCCTGCAGAAGGCACGCCTTTAGAGTTGGTACGGGCAAAAACATTACCGAACAAACCGTCATCAGCAGCAGCTTTAGCACTTTGTCCAACCAGCAGCGTCCAGCCTGCCAGCGAACCCAGGCAGCCTAAAGCCGCACAGATAGCTACGCCGTTACCAGCGATTTCACCGAAGGCCAGTCTTGCGGCATCAGCAAAAGGTGCCGATGAATTTGCAAGTGCATGGTTCGGAATCATGCCCATAATAACAGAAGAACTTAAAACATAGCAGACAGCGGCTAAAATTACACCACCAATAGTTGCAATTGGAACATTCTTTTTAGGATTTTTAACAACGCCGGCAGATACAGAAGCACTCTCGACGCCAATAAAAGCCCACAAAGTAAAGTTCAATGTCATACCAATAGCACTGACAGTGCTTTTACCTGTTACGTTCCATGCATCCATGTAGGTTTTGCCGTCAAACCAGAACCAGCCTAAGATTGCGGTACCGATAATAGGAATCAATGCCAGAGTAGTGGTTACTGATTGAATACGCCCGACCAGTTTAGGGCCTATCATATTAGCGTAAGCAAACAGCCAGATAACGCAGATCTGCGCCAGAGCAAAAGCAAATGGATTTTTTAAAGCCGGGAAAAAACTGATCAGATAACCGATACCTACAACTGCCAGACCAACGTTACCGATAACATTTGCCAGCCAGTAAATGAGGTTTGTCTGATACCCCATATAATCGCCGAAGGCTTGACGCGTATAAGCGTAAGGACCGCCGGCAGCAGGATCAATAGAAGATAACTTTGCAAATGTAAGTGCCAGAGCAATAGCACCTATACAGGTAACTATCCAGCCGAATACTGCAACGCCTCCTATTGCCGCCAAATTCGCAGGCAACATAAATACGCCGGAACCCATCATATTACCGGCAACCATCAATGTTGCAGCAACGACACCTATTTTATTACTGTTGTCGTCTTGATTCATAATAAAACCTCTCCTTTCGATTATTTGCCGTCAGCAGCGGATGGGAATCTTGGCTTTCGGCAAATCATACATAAAGCCAGCTTTGCAGCATTTTTCTTTATGCGGTTTCTTGCTTCGGATAAATCTTACACCCGTTACAAACAAAATATCCAAGCAAGAAATTTTCATTTACTTTTTAATATGTTTTTTTAAAAAAGTTAGAGTAAAACGCCAGAACTTCTATCGTAACAATCCCGCCTGCATGGGCTTGCCGCCAACATATAATTTTCTACGGAGAAATAATCTCCAAATCATTTTTACGTCTTACTGATCTGAGTTATTTTTTTACTTTGCTTAATTTACTAAAGTATTTTCCACACAAAAATAAACTGTGCACTAATACAGCAGTAGCTTAAGCCTCAAGCAACCCCTGGCAGCTTTTTATATTGTAAATAAACCAATTGTTAAATATCCTCACAGCTAAAAAACAAAAAAGTCCCGCCTTTATAAGGCAGGGCTTTTTTGTTTTGATTATTATTCAGTTATTTTTTCTCTACTGCTTTGCAAGTCAATTATTCCATATTAATCTGAACTAAAATAAAATTTCATGAGTTTCATATCCTTAGTACTAAAATGCATATCCACATTTTTCCAATAATAGTTTTGCCAACAAAAAAACGCGCCTGCCGAATCGGCAAACGCGTGTGTTTACTGGTGTCCTGGAAGGGAATCGAACCCCCGACCTATCGCTTAGGAGGCGATCGCTCTATCCTACTGAGCTACCAAGACGTAAATGCTCTATTGTTTTTAGAACCCTTTTACTATAACACAAATAGAGAAAGCGTTCAATCACAAATTTTCTGTCATTCCCGGAGGCATACTCCATTCCACCAAGACGTCTGTATTGAACCAAAGTCTTGTCAGGCAAATTTTAAAATTATCAAGGTTTTCCAACGGATCCAGTGTTTTAGTAACAAACTGCCGGACCGTATCTCCTTCCTGCACATCCAAAGTCAGCTTTTCATTTAAAAATTTTTCTACTTTGGCTTTTGCTTCAGCAACGCCTAAAACAATTTCTGCTTTTTTATTTTCGCTATCATATTCAACATAGCCATAATTGCCATGATAGTTCAAGGTTACAGCAAATTTGCTCATTCTTTTTCCTCCTCAAAACTTCTGCATACATTATAGCAACTCGCAGCAAATTCTACAATAAGCAGTATTACTTACGCGATTAAATTACTCTTTACTGTCTTTGCTGTACATTGGCCGCAGTCTTACTTCCATCGGAATTTTATCAGCAGCGGCCGCCAAAAGCGCTTCCTCATATAAGGAGCTCTGAGCGCTTACAGGCGTTGCTTTATTGGTGACACGTCTGTAGGTCCCGTTAGACTGCATCATATGCGCACCGACATTATCCCGCAGATACAAGTCAAGAATCTCTTTGATACGCTTAATATGCTCTTCGCTCTCGACCGGGAAAAACAGTTCCACACGATCATTGAGATTTCTGGGCATCCAATCGGCACTGGACAGATACAGCTGCTGTTCCCCGCCGTTAGCAAACCAGAAGATGCGGCTATGCTCCAGTTGCCTGCCTACAATACTGCGAACAGTGATGTTTTCGCTGATCCCTTCCACTCCGGCCCGCAATCCGCAAATACCGCGTACAATCAATTCTACCTGTACGCCTCCGATCGAAGCTTCATATAATTTTTGAATGACCTGCTGATCGATCAAAGAATTCATTTTTACAATGATGTGTCCCTTGTTGCCAGCTTTGACCTGCGCTATTTCATTATCAATAAGCTCATAAATTTTATCGCGCAGCCCTAAAGGCGCCATTACCAGTTTATTCCATAATGGCGGCTGCGAATAACCTGACAGCAGATTAAAAAATGCCGAGGCGTCGCTGCCGAACTGATCGTTAGCGGTTAAAAGTCCCATATCTGTATACAGCTTGGCTGTATTGTCGTTATAATTGCCAGTGCCAAGATGAACATAACGTTTAATGCCATCGGCTTCCTTACGTACGATCAGAATGATCTTAGCATGAGTTTTCAGCCCTACAAGTCCGTAAATAACATGGCATCCGGCTTGTTCCAGACGTCTGGCCCAGATAATATTATTTTCTTCATCAAACCGTGCCTTAAGCTCTACTAATACCGTGACCTGCTTTCCATTCTCAGCAGCACGCGCCAGTGCGGCTACGATAGGTGAATTACCGCTGACACGGTATAAAGTCTGCTTAATCGCCAGAACCTTGGGGTCTGAGGCGGCATCACTAACCAGCTTTACAACAGGATCAAAGCTTTCATAGGGATGGTGCAGTAAAATATCTTTTTTCCTGATAGCGCTAAATAAATCGCTGTCATCCGGCAATTCTAAAGGACGCTGCGGCACAAAAGGCTCATAGAGCCACGGCCACATACCAGACAGACTGGCAAATTTAAAGAAACAGGTCGCATCAAGCGGTCCGTTAATTTCAAAAATTTCCTGTTCTGATAAATCAAGATTGTCGCTGAGGAATTTTTTGATACGCAGATTAGCTGTTTTATTTAATTCCAAACGCACTGCTGCGCCACGTTTTCGTTTACGCAGAGATTTCTCTACTTCCTTCAGCAAATTATCTATATCGTCTTCATCAACGTCAAGATCAGAGTCACGCGTAAGTCTAAACGGCACTACATCCAAAATTTGGCAGCCGTTAAAAAGATCATGGCAATTTTCAATGATAATATCTTCCAAAAATACAAAGGTCCGCTTGCCTTCACCCTCTACCTCGACGAGCCGCGGCAATACTGAAGGAACCTGTACCAAACCCATGCTTTGCTCTTCGTCCTGATTAATGATCTCTACCGCCAAATTCAGTGTCTTATTCGCCAAAAACGGAAACGGTCTGGAAGCATCAACAGCCATAGGCGTCAAAACCGGATAAACAACCTCACGGTAATATTCATCCAGCCAGCCGCGTCCTTTTTCACTGATCTTACTTACACGGCAGATCCTGATACCATTACTTTCCAGCTCTTTAAGAATCGACAGCATATATTTATACTGGAGCTTGACCTGTTCATGCGCAGAAGCGCTGATTTCATCCAATTGTTCCTTGACTGTAAGTCCGGAAGCATCGCGCTGATTGATTCCATCTTCCCACTTATCCCACAGTCCGGCCACACGCACCATAAAAAATTCATCCAGATTAGACGCGGTAATCGCAACAAACTTCAAGCGTTCCAGCAGCGGCGTCGTTTTGACTGCAGCTTCCTTCAGTACGCGCAGGTTAAATTTCAGCCAACTCAATTCACGGTTAAAAAAATATTCAGGTTTGTTCAAATCTATGCTTTTCATCTATTCACTCCCCCGTTCTAAAATTGCTTTCAAGCCGTAAACTTCTTCAAAAAATGTCGCTTTACCAGCGAAAGTCCATTCTTCCAAAGTCAAATCGACCTTGCTTTTAGCTTCAATTAACATCGTTCCATCTTTAATGCTGACTTTGCAAAATTTGATTTTCTGCTGATAACTGCGGTCCATCGCATCAGCTAGACGCACTAAGGCAGCTATTTTCGCTACTAACGGCGTCAGTTCTTTTTCCATTTCCGGGCTGCCGGCCTTGTTTTCAAAGAGCTGATTGGCATGGTAATAGCTTGCCAGCGCCACGATTTTTTTATCATTATCACTGAACCCTAAAATGTCCGTTGACATAATAAGCTTATAGGTATAAAGCGAATGACTGCGCATCGAAATATATTTACCGATATCATGCAGCAGAGCCGTAGCCTGCACTAAAGTGCGGCAGTGCTCATCCATACCATGGCTTTTACTTAATTTATCAAACATTGCCAGCGCCAGCCGTTCTACCTGTTTGGCGTGCTTAACGTCATAATTATAATGTTCGCCGATATTATGGATCAGGCTTAATTGCTCTTTTTCAAGCTCGGCAGCATACTCTTTATCTGTCTTCGGTCCTATATGCAGCAGCTGAATACCATCGATAAAACGATCGGCGGTAATAATTATCTCTTTTGTCGGCACTAAAGCCAGCAGCTGTTCATATAAAAGAATCGTCGGCAGTACTAATTCTGCCACACTTTCCTTTATCTTGAATACCTTTATGATCTGCGGCAGATTTAGTTTGTGGACCTTATTAAAAAGTTCCATAAACTCCTCGGCTTTAATCCTTGTTACCTTAGCCTGAGTATCCAGTCCCAACATCTGTAAAAGCAGTTCGGTTTCCGTACCGGAAAGGATCAAATAGCGGATATTGGCATCCTTCAGAGCTTCACGCACAGGCCCCATCGTACTAGCCAGAAACTCTGTCAGCGCCAGATTGAACTGCATACCATTACGCTGATTACGGTTAAAACTTTCTTTAATCCTGATGATGCCTACATGAAAATTCTGCTGATATTTAATTTTTTCATCATCAACAAAAGTGATGCCCAACCCACCCGAAGAAATATCCATCAGCAGCATACCATAATCTTTGCCGTTAATGCCTTCACTGCGCAAAGTCTGCCTGATCGCCGTATACTTCGTATAAATTTCCTGTGGCATATCAACAACTTTTACTTTCAAACCAGTTTTGATATAAATCTGATCCAGCAAAAACACCTGGTTCAACGCTTCACGCACAGCGGTCGTTGCCTGCACACTGCATTCTTCCACACCATATTCGGACATCAGGCGTTTGTAGCCCTGCAGCAGTTCACAGATTTCGCTGACCATACTGAAAGGGATAATTTTATTTTTAAAAGTTTCTTCGCCCAATTTGACTCTGTGGTTGCATTGTTCGATTACTTTTACCTTATTCATATTGCGGTATTCAACTATTTGCATGCTGATCATCTCTGATCCGAGATGTATCGCGGCAAAGGTTGTATAGCTTTTCTTTTTCACAAACAAACCTCCTCCATTTTATATTAAATTCGACATCAGACCTCTAAATCCTTGCACAAACGTTACTTTTTACAATTCTTTACGTAAAATTTTACAAAATCAATTAAATTACGCAGGATTTTTTTAATCTGTGAGTAATATATAAAATATATCTTTTTAATCGAGGAACGTTTTCTATTTACTGGGAGTGAAAAATATGCAGCGTATCGCAATCATCGATATCGGTTCTAACTCAGCCCGTCTTGTAATCAGCCATATTTATAAAAATGGCGCTTACAACATGGTTTATAATCAAAAAGAAGCATTGCGGCTCAGTCAGAAGCTTGATAAAACCGGTCGTTTAACAGAAGAAGCTTTCGCTTCAACCCTGGAAACGATGAAAAGCTTCGCTTATATGTGCCGGCTTTATAATGCCGACAAAACCATTGCCGTGGCTACAGCCGCTATCCGCTCAGCTCCAAACGGCCCTGAACTAACGCGTCTTGTAGAAGCAGAAACAGGTATTACCCTGCATATCATTACAGGTAATACCGAGGCCTACATCAGTTATCTGGGCGTTATCAATACGCTGCCGGTTAAAGATGGTATTATCTTTGACCTGGGCGGCGGCAGTACCGAATTGATCCTCTTTAAAAACAGGCAGATCGTTGAGTCTGTTTCTCTGCCCTTCGGCGCAGTAAACACTACCGATATGTTCAATACACGCGGTACTATGTCACCTAATGTTTACAGCGATATGAGCTTTTTCCTGCTCAGCCGTCTTTCACAGCATCCCTGGCTCAAACAAAACAGACTGCCGCTTATAGGCGTCGGCGGTACGGCGCGTACCCTTGGCAAAATGCAGCAGAAGCGCAGTAAATACCCGTCTTCAAAAATCCATAACTACAAATTTTCAGCACAGGCTTTCCATGATATTTTCAGCCAGCTGCGCAGCACAACTTTAGAACAGCGCCGTAAAATAGCCGGCCTCAGCAGCGAACGTGCCGATATTATTTTAGCCGGTGCCGGTATCATTAATTGTTTACTGGAAACAACCGGTTGTAAACAAATGATCATTTCCGGCTGCGGTTTACGTGAAGGATTATTTTTCGATTACTATTCCAAATCCGAAAATATGCCCCTGATCGCGCCCGATATCCTGGATCGCAGTACGCAGAATATTTTAACTCTCTATACCCCTGACACTACGCACAGCAAACATATCACCGAGCTTGCACTGACTATGTTTGACGCCTGGAAAGATTTACATAAGCTGGACAAGGATTATCGAAAGCTGCTGAAAACAGCGGCTCTGCTGCATGATATCGGTATCACCATCAACTTCTACAGCCACGCCCGGCACAGTGCGTATATGATCCAAAACGCTCAGATTTTTGGGCTTTCACATCGTGAACAGCTGATAACTTCCGCTATCGCCGGCTGGCATAACGGCATCTCCAAAAATTATTTTCGGGATCGAAACTACAAAGAATTGTTAAACGAAAATCACTGGCAGGCTATCAATAAATTAGCTTTATTGCTGGCGCTGGCAGAAAGCCTTGATTATTCACAAACCAATCAGATACGCGGCATCCAGCCACGTATCGAAAAAAAACATGCTGTACTGACATTACATGCCGAAGGTATACCCAGCATCGAAATGCATCAGATCAAACAGCATATCCGTTGGTTTGCCAAAGTTTTCGGTGTCGAGCTCAGCGTGCAGCTGGGATAAAAAAATACCTGTTATTTAAACATAATCAACGTTTAGATAACAGGTATTTTTATTTTTTATTTTGCCGCAGCCTGCAGAATTCCGTAAACCATCAGCACACTGTTATAAAGATCTTCTTCCAGTATAAATTCATCGACCGTATGCACTTCACTCATACCAGTGCCTAAAATGACACAGGGCACACCATAAGCATTAATAAAGTTTGCATCACTGCCGCCGCCAGTCACCGTAACATCCGGTATAAAACCGTTTGCCTTGCAGGACTCCAGTGCCAGCGTCACAACGTCAGAATCATGCCTAAGGTCAAAAGGCTGATACTTATGAATGATCTCCACATCCACCTTACCGCCATTAGCAACAACACCTGCAGTGACAGTATTAACCAGATAATCACGCTGAGCAGCCAGTTTATCCAGATTACGGCTGCGAACGTCGCTTTGGATCTCTACCAGATCAGGAACAATATTAGTAGCTAACCCGCCATGGATAACGCCGATATTACAAGTCGTTTCTTCATCAATCCTGGCATATTTTTCAACACCGGCTAAAGCTTTAGCTGCAACCAGAATCGCATTGATGCCTTTTTCAGGAGCAAGTCCGCCGTGTGCAGTTTTACCGTGCACTTTAAAATGTACCCTGTCCTGTCCCGGAGCAGCCGTAACGATTTCTCCCGGATGGCCCTCACTGTCCAGAGCATAGCCAACATCAGCATGCAGCAGGCTCTTGTCCATACAGCGCGATCCGTTAACACCGCCTTCTTCAGCAATCGTAAACAAAACCTGGATATCACCGTGTTCAGCCTTTGTTTCCTGCAGCATCCGCACTGCTTCCAGAATAGCCACTACACCGGATTTATCATCACTGCCTAAAATAGTAGTCCCATCTGACAGGATCTTACCATCTTTTTTAACGACCTTGATGCCTTCGCATGGTTCCACGCAATCCATATGCGCGGTCAGCAGCACACGTTTCGCTCCGACTTTGTTCCCCGGCAACCATCCCCATAAATTGCCGCATTCGCCGCCTAATTCTTTACCTGCATCATCTTCCTGTGTCACAAAACCCAGATCTTTCAGCTTCTGCTGCAGAAGTTCAAAAACCTGCCTTTCTTTCAGAGTATGACAGGGAACAGAAACCAATTCCACAAATTCATCAAAAATTCTTTCTTTGTTTGCTTCTGCCATTGTCAACACTACCTTTCAAAATTATAAATTACAGCCAGCCGGTATGTTCCAAAAGAATCTTCGTCCCAATAATGATAAGGACACAGCCGCCCACTAACGTAGCTCTGCTGCCGATCCTCTCTCCTAACCTGAAGCCAGCCAAACCACCTACCATAGAAAAAATAAAAGTTACCAGACCGATCAGCCCGGCCGCAGTCCAGATATCCACATCTAAAAAAGCAAAACTCACACCAACTGCTAAAGCATCTATGCTGGTAGCTACAGCCAATGTCAGCATTTCCCTGATATTATAATGCTGCTTTAAATTACAGCTGTCAGCAGCATCGGCCTCACGCAGCATGTTGATTCCCAAATAGATCAAAAGAATGAAAGCTATCCAATGATCATAGGTTTCAATATAAGATCTGAACCTTATTGCGCAGAAAAAACCAACAACAGGCATCAGTGCCTGAAAAAATCCAAACCAGATGCCAAAACGCAAGGCTCCACTAAAACGCGAAGCCGGAGCTAAAGCCAAGCTACCGCAGATAGAAACTGCAAAAGCATCCATCGCCAGACCTACGGCTAAAAGCAATAACTCTAGTAAAGCCAAATCTAACCCTCCACAACAAGTTTAGTCTAATTCACTGACAGCATCAGTCCCAAAAATATCTTCAATAAAATGCTTAGATTTTTCTTTAACTTCTGCATCCACATATCCCTGAACCTGCAATAAAGCATAAGTAATAGCCACAAAATCATCACTATAACCTAAAACAGGCGTCAAATCGGGAATAAAATCCAAGGGCGCAATCAAATAACCGATAGCTCCCGTAATAAGTGCTTTCTGTTTCAACGGCACATCAGGTTTCTGTAAAACATACCACAGCTGCAGCACTTTATAAACTGCCCCTACACCAATTATTTTGGCATATTTCCGCAGTTTTTCCTTAAAGCTGTGCTCGCTGTAATCCTGTTTATATTTCTGCAGTTCCTGTGTATTGATTTTAGAACTGTCAAAGCTTTTCTCATCCTGCTTTTTATCTGTCATCTTCTATCGCCTCAGCAAACGTCCTTACCATGATACTTGATTAAAAATCTTCTGTCTTTCCTGATCTTCAGAACACGAAATAAACTGGAAACCAGCATCACACCAACGGCTATAGCACACGAATCGGTTATTGCCGTCAGCAGAATCGACATACCGCCATTATAATCATTATTGATTACGGCAAACATCCCTTTATAGATACCTAACCCAGGAACCAACGGAATAATACCGGGAATGACAAAAACAGTTGCCGGCTGTTTAAAAATCCGTGCTGAAAGCTCACTCAAAAGCGCCAAAGCAAGCGTCCCGAAAAAGTTGGCATAAAACGAACTGTAACCCATCTGATCACGCAGACTTATAAAAACCACCCAGCCAACAGCTCCAATCAAACCATCTGTCAGCAAGATTTTTTTAGGTGACTGAAATAATACCGCAAAAGCCATTGTTGCAATAAATGCAAAAATAAAGGAAGTGATTATTTCCATAAATCCCACCCCCACAATACCCAGGCACGCAGCGCGAAGGCGATACCAATAGCAATAGATGCAGCAAAGAGCAGAGCCTCTGCTATCCTCGCATTGCCGGAAAGCAAATCTCCTGCCATATAATCACGCAGCCCATTAGTAAAAGCCACACCAGGTACAAACGGCATCAAAGCACCAACAATGATTTTTTCCATCGTGCATTGCACGCTTACAGCACAGCAAATGAGCGCTACGACACCAATTGCCACACCAGCCAGCGCATTCTCCCAAAACGCACTTGGGCGATAGCCTGCAATCTGTTTCAAAACCAGCATGGCAATACCGCCAGTTATAAAAGCAGCAATAAAATCATGGCTGTTGCCGCCCAGCATCGCCGAAAAAGAAGCTGATGCTATAGCAGAAGCCAGACAAACCTTCCATTTGCCATAAGGCACCTGTGCTTTCAGTTTTTCTTCCAGCCAGGCCATCGTTCCACGATAGCTCATTGGCCAGCGCTCAAATTTATAAGACATATCATTCATTTCACTGATCATGCCTAAATTGGTGGTACGATAACGAATTCGGCTGACACAGTTAAAACTGTCAACCTGTTCGTTACCCAAAATTATTACCGTCGGGGTTACAAAAATATCAACTTCATAGCCATTAGCAATACAAAAGCGGTTAATAGTATCCTCTACACGATACGTTTCCGCACCGCTTTTGAGTAAAATTTTACCTACCATCAATGCTACTTTTAAGGTTTCGTCACGCGTCATTTTATTTTCATGCGCTTGTTCCATAATCATTCCCCGTTAGTAAACAGCTGTGCAACTGCAGCCTTAAAACGATTGGCGCCTCCCATGGATGGATGCGGAACGCAAGCTACGCATTCAACTCCATAACGCTGCAGTGTCCCTGCTGATTTTTGACCAATAGCAACTATTTTTAAAGTTGGCACTAAAGCCAACAGCATTTTTGCATATTCTATACCCGCATCCAGCTCCTCATTCGTAGGAGTTCGATTAGTAAGCAGATCATCTTTTTTATGCGGATGAAAGGGAAAAATATTCCAATGGTATCAAAAGCTGACAATTCATGTCTTGCCAAAGTATTCCACATTACTGTCGCCGTAGGCTCATTAAAACCGCTTTGTTTTTGTGTACTTTTAAGCAGTTCACTTTCAGGGTTACTGGTTCTGCGGTAATCCCACTCACCTAAAACTGCCTCAGGCTTTATATCAGGATGCAGGCCCAGTAAAATCCGTTCGGAAGTCATCGCCATTCCCGAGAAATGTCCGCCCTGATAACCAAGACCTTCCGCAATAAATAAATAATGCGCCTTTTGACGCAGCTGCAAATATCTGGTCAAATTAGCCGCACGGATAACAGGAGCATCACTGCTTATATCACATTTGGGGTCGTAATCACGCCAAGGATTGAAAACCAAAGGGCTTTGATATTCTTTTAATGCCTGCATGAAATTCTCAATTTTCACATTATCCCTCCGACGTTTATTATATCACAAAAAAATGTTAAGCATAGTGCTGCAGAACGCAGATTTTTTGCAAAATACATTATTGTAAATAAATA
>ERZ827471.1742-NODE-1742-length-11905-cov-3.448523_pt1 | contig 11905 bp, 10 predicted proteins | sample MGYA00519772_ERZ827471 | MGnify/ENA primary metagenome ERZ827471 (study PRJEB31778, sample SAMEA3449315) | human gut metagenome | biome: human gut; feature: human-associated habitat; material: faeces | place: United Kingdom | collected 2010/2012 ... | reverse complement strand
TAAGAATAATTTCAAAAAATCGGTCTCGATAGAGGTTTTTGCGCGAATCTAAGACTGATGAGAAAAAAGAAGAATAACTTTTTGAATTAAATCCAAAAACACAAAATTTACATTTTTGTTCTTACATACCTATTTTGAGTGATGAATTTTCGGAAGGGCTCAGGGGAAAAAAGATAGTTACAAAATCATCTCAAAAAAACGATTCTCAACCTATTGTGTTTTTTCGGTTTTGCGATTTTTCATGTGTTTCTCGCAGGTCCTTTTATCTACAAGGATTTTGATTTTTTGTTCTTGATTTTGACTATACAAGAGATTTTTGATAACCCCTCATATTTCCGTATATTGTTATCTTTTTCGAGTTCTAACACCATCCGTTGTATGAGATTATCATTTGGAGTAGATTAACTGGTACGATGGTTTGAACCATCGGACCACCTTAAAAGTTTCAAATTGGAAAAAAGCAGTACATGACTATTTTTAAATTAATGTATTTGCGAATATGAATTAATTAGAGAAGGAGACTAGGCAGATGAGCCCTACGATGGAGACGCCGATGTACGTCATCAAGCGTGACGGCACGGTAAAAGACTTCGATATTTCAAAAATTGCAGCCGCCCTCGAAAAAGCCGGTAAAGCTACCGGTGAATTCGATGCAGCGACCGCAAACCGCATCACTCATATCGAAGTGATGAACCGTCTGGCTCAGCAGAATGTTGCGACTCCTACTATTGAACAGATTCAGGACGCCGTAGAAAACGCGCTCTTTGATACCGGATTCCGTAAGACTCTGCGTGCTTATATTGTTTATCGCGAACAGCGTGCAAAGGCTCGCGATGCCCGTCGCAGTCTCGTGGATGTCGAAAGCTCCATGAATGAGTATCTGCAGCATCTGGATTGGCGTGTGAATGCCAATGCCAACCAGGGCTATTCTTTGGGCGGTTTGATTCTTAACGTTTCCGGTAAAGTCGTGGCCAACTATTGGCTCAACTATATTTATCCTCCGGAAGTCGGCAACGCCCACAGACAAGCCGATATCCATATCCATGACTTGGATATGCTTTCCGGATACTGCGCAGGATGGTCTCTTAAGACACTTTTGAATGAAGGTCTGAACGGCGTTCCGGGCAAAGTTGAAGCCGGTGCTCCGAAACACTTAACCAGTGCTGTCGGACAGATCGTTAATTTCCTCGGCACCATGCAGAATGAATGGGCCGGTGCTCAGGCTTTCAGCTCTTTTGACACCTACCTCGCCCCTTTCATCCGCATCGACAACCTTGATTACAAGGAAGTCCGTCAGTGCATTCAGGAACTCATTTACAACCTGAATGTCCCGAGCCGCTGGGGTACACAGACTCCGTTTACAAACCTGACGTTTGACTGGGTCTGCCCGCAGGACCTTCGCGATCAGCATCCTTTGATCGGCGGAGAAGAAGTTGATTTCACGTACGGTGAGCTCCAGAAAGAAATGGACATGATCAACCGTGCGTATATTGAGGTCATGCTTGAAGGCGACGCTAAGGGCCGTGTATTTACATTCCCAATCCCAACATACAACATGACGCCGGATTTCAATTGGGACAGCCCCAACGCACATCTGCTTTTCAGCATGACAGCCCGCTATGGTCTGCCGTATTTCCAAAACTTCATCAACTCTGAACTCAAGCCGAACATGATTCGTTCGATGTGCTGCCGTCTGCAGCTTGACTTGAGAGAGCTGCTGAAACGCGGCAACGGACTTTTCGGCTCTGCCGAACAAACCGGTTCCTTAGGCGTTGTGACAATCAACTGCGCTCGTTTGGGTTATGTTTTTGCTCAGGACGAAGAAGGTTTGTTCAATCGTCTGAACTATCTGCTTGACTTGGCCCGCAACAGCCTGGAGATTAAGCGCAAGATCATTCAGCGCCATATGGATCAGGGCCTGTTCCCGTATACAAGACGTTATCTCGGCACGCTGCGTAATCACTTCTCTACGATCGGTGTGAACGGCATCAATGAAATGATCCGCAACTTCACACAGGACAAAGAAGATATTACGACGGAAGCTGGCCACGCCTTTGCCGCCAAAGTGCTTGATTTCATCCGCGACAAGATGGTCATGTTCCAGGAAGAAACAGGACACATGTACAACCTCGAAGCCACACCGGCTGAAGGTACAACTTATCGCTTTGCCAAAGAAGATAAGAAGCGCTTCCCGAAGATCCTTCAGGCCGGTACGCCGGATCATCCTTACTACACCAACAGCTCTCAGCTGCCGGTCTCCTATACGGACGATCCTTTCGAAGCTTTGGAAATGCAGGAAGATCTGCAGAAGAAATACACGGGCGGTACCGTACTGCATCTGTACATGAACGAAGCCATTTCGAGCCCCGAGCTCTGCCGCGACATCGTTCGTCGTGCTCTGACACGTTTCAGACTGCCGTACATCACCATCACACCGACGTTCTCAGTTTGTCCGAAACATGGTTATATTCCTGGCAATCATGAGTTCTGTCCGAAGTGCGACGCAGAATTGATTGCCAAGAAGAAGCTGGAAATGGCTTCCAACGGTTAAGAAACAGTAAAGATTAATTTTTTAGGATTGATTTATTCACACAGGAGACTGCAATGAATGAAAATGTTAAAGACACAAACATCGAACTGAAGGACGAAGAACGCACAAAATGCGAAATCTGGACCCGTGTAATGGGTTATCACCGTCCGATTTCTTCTTTCAATATCGGCAAGCAGGGTGAATTTGCAGAACGTAAATACTTCGACGAAAAGAAGTGCGGCTGTAGCAAGTAATCTTTGATTAAAGAAAATCCTCTCGTTGCTTCGCGCTTCGAGAGGTTTTTTGTTTTGATTTTTTCTTTATGACGGACGTTTTTATTCCTATCGAACCCGAAGTGACGGATAAACCTGCCGAGGAACTCTTGGTAGGAGGCTTAACACGTATGACAACCATCGACTTTCCGGATTACCTGTCTGCCGTGGTTTTCATCAAAGGGTGTCCTTGGAAGTGCGTTTATTGCCAGAACGAAGATCTCCAAAGTCGAGAGATGAACGAGGGGGACGGCTACGTTTCCTGGGCATACATCGACCATTTCCTCGATAGAAGAAAAGGTTTAATTGACGGCGTGGTTTTCAGCGGAGGAGAACCCTGTGTTGATCCCGCGCTTCCCGATGCCGTTAAGAGAGTCAAAGAGAAGGGCTATAAGATCGGACTGCATACCGGAGGAATGTATCCGCGCAGACTGCGGGCGGTTCTTCCCTTTTTAGACTGGGTCGGGCTAGATATCAAGGCTCCTTTGTCTGATGAAGCCGCTTATGAAAAAGTTGTCCGCCGTAAAGGCGCAGCAGCAAAAGTTCGTTCCTCTCTGGAAATGCTGTTAGAAGCAGGTGTTTCATTAGAAACGCGTACAACCGTACATCCCGAATATCACACTGAAGAGCAGATCCTTCAGCTCGCACGAGAGCTTTCTGACGCAGGTGTTGAAACCTATGCGCTGCAGATTTATCGTCAGCCCAGAGGGCTTCCGGAAGAGCATCTTCTTGAACGAGTCGGAAGCGATTACCCGCATGAAGAGACTCTAAAAACGCTCGAATCATTGTTTAAGAAATTTATTTACCGCAGAAGTTAACGCTTTTCTTTTCAAACTTAATGGGACCGCCTCAAATAAAAAAGAGGCCGGTCTTCTTAAACTCGGAATAGAGAAGCACTGATCTCAACTTCGGCGGCATCTTTTCTCCGGGACAAATCTCCTTGCTAGACTTTGACCAATCTTTTTCGGAGCTTTTTCATGAAAAACAACGGCAGCTTCAAAAACGCCGGATCTTCCCGCGCCAAGATGTGGAGAAACATCCTCTTGATATTGGGAGCTGTCGCTCTTATCGCCAGCTATTTTGCTGATATTCGCGATCCGCATCCCGGGACCGAAACTCAGGACAATCGGCCGTACGTTGAACAAGCTCATAAAGACGGGTTTCAAACACTGCATGCCCGCGTTACTCGTGTTGCCGACGGGGATACTGTTTATATCAAGGATGACGAAGGAAAAGAAGCTCGCGTTCGACTTCTCGGGATCGATGCGCCGGAAAGCAAACAAGCCTATGGTGTCCAAAGTGCCGAACATTTGAAGCGCAATCTTCGGGATGCTGGGTATCACGTTCAAGTGATTTACCGCGGCAGAGATCAGTACGGCAGAATCATCGGTAAATTGGTTGCTGACGGAAAAGATCTGAATCTCGATCAAGTCAGAACCGGAAATGCCTGGGTCTATAGAAATTATTTGCGTGACCTTCAGCCCGGAGATAAAAATCTATATCTCAACGCAGAGGAAAACGCTCGTGCCAAGCGAATCGGTTTGTGGGCCGATCCGAATCCGCAGAATCCTCGGGATTGGAGAAGAGATCATCCGAGAAATTAGGATTTCAGTACAGAATACTGCCGAGCTGCAGGCAAACCAAAAGGCCGTTTCTTATGATGATTCGGCCTTTCTTGTCGGCTAGTTCAGCATTTGCTTGTCAGGAAAATCCGGATTTTTTTCGAAACACTGAGGAGCAACCAAAATCGCTACTTTCCCTTCGTCTCCGCGAATGGATTCGGTTAGGAAAGGAATGCTAAGAGGCGACTCTCCGCCGACAGGCTTCGGATCCTGCATGGAAACCAAGATTTCAGGAACACTGGTCAGGAGGGCCTCAGAGCCTTTCTTCAGCCAATATCTCGGAAATTCATTCGTGAAAAAGGATAAGGTCGATTCGGCAAGTTCCAGTTCTTCGACATTAGCCATTTTGCGGCTGCCGATATACTCTAGATTTGCTACCAAATTATCTAATCTGCTCGGGACAATGCAGTGCTTGAGCATATTCATCGCTACCGGCTTGAATCGGTAAACCGGAAACGGATCGTATTTCTCGTCCTCAAAGTCGATATCTTTGCCCTTGAAAGAGCAGAAGTCGTCAGGATTATCTATCGTCATTTTTTGTCCGGTACTTCTAAAACTACTTACGTCCATATTATCAAAGAGATTCGACGCTTGGTTATTAGGAATAACTGAATTAGACGCGAAAATGAAAAACGCCCCGAAGGGCGTTTTGAGAGGGTTTTAAATCGGATTATCCGATATTGATCGGGCTATGAATGTTCTTTGCAAAAGCGCGAACATTAAAGCTTCGATTCCACATGAAGGCTAAGAAGCCGGCGAAGCAGACTGCTGTTGCGCCGAAGCTGATGATCCAGCTTCCTTTACTGAAGCCTGCAGCGACGTAACCAACGAAACAGCAGCAAGCCACGAACCATGCGTAAGGCAGCTGTGTTGACACGTGCGAAATATGACTGCATCCGCTGCCCGCACTCGAAAGAATCGTTGTATCTGAAATCGGTGAGCAGTGGTCGCCGAAAACAGAGCCGGCCAGCGTGGCAGACAAACAGACGATTGTCAGAGAGGGGTCGACGGCTGCAGCAACCGGCACAGCGATCGGGATCAGGATACCGAAAGTACCCCAGGCAGTACCTGTAGAGAAACTCAGGAATGCGGCAACGAGGAAGATCGCGGCAGGAAGGAAAAGGTCAAGACCGGAACCGCTGGAAACCATACCCTGAACAAATGTCTGGGTAGTAAGCAGGTCGCGGCAAACACCGGAAAGCGTCCAAGCTAAAACCAAAATTACGTTGGCAGGAAGCATGAGCTTCATACCCTCGATGGTACCTTCCATGAAGTTATGGAAAGAAACCACGCGGCGCGGAATGTACATGAGGAATGCAACGCCTAAAGCGCCGAAGGAAGCCCAAACTAGAGCTTTGGAAGCGGAGCAGTTGCCGAGCGCGGCAGCGATGGTGTGGTAGGCAGCATCTTTTCCCCAGTATCCGCCGTCATAAAGAAGGGCCAGAACAGCAAAAACGATCAAGGCAATGAGAGGAAGAAGCATGTCCCAAATCGTGCCTTTATCACTTTGCGCATGTTTGGGTTTCTCGGCGGTGGCTCCGCTGCCTTCATCCTCTACTGACTTAAGGAGAGCGTTTTCTTCTGCTTTTTTCATCGGACCGAAGTCACGATTGGTCCAGGAAAGATACAGAACCAAAAGCAGGCAGAAAATTGCGTAGAAGTTGTAGGGAATCGTCGAGACGAAAGCCTGGAAGTCGCTCTGGAAAGCGCCAGTTGATTTCAAAGAGCTTCCTACGGCGGCAGCCCAGGAAGAAACCGGAGCGATGATACACATCGGAGCTGCAGTCGAGTCGATGATGTATGCCAGCTTCTCGCGGGAGACACGATAAGAGTCGGTGAGCGGTTTCATGACTGTACCGACCGTCAGACAGTTAAAGTAGTCGTCAATAAAGATGAAGAAGCTCAGACCGCAAGTAGCGAGAACCGAAGTTTCGCGGTTTTTGATTTTCCTGCGGGCAATCTCACCGTACTTCTTAGTGCCGCCGGACATGTTCAGAACATAGACAAGCGCACCCAAAAGAGTACAGAAGAGAAGAATCTGGAAGTCTACTTTTTGGCCCATGAGCGAAAAAGTGACATCAAGCATCTTGATTAGCGGATCGGGTACGCCAGAGCCGAAAGTGTATATGGCGGCGCCGGAAAAGATACCGATTAACAGAGAAGAAAAGACTTCTTTGGTAATCAGAGCAAGGACGATAGCAATAATTGGGGGCAGGATTGATAACCAGCCGGCTGCATAAGGTTCCATGGTCGAAGGTTTAATTAAGTTATTAATGGATATAGGCGATTGTAATTGATTGTTTTCGATCAACCCCGCATTTGCGGAAAAATTACCGCACAATCCGAAAATAAACCGTGATTAAGCGATACCAGGAACCTGTTTGTCAGTGATTTCGATTAAGGATATGGAGCGCAAGCATTGTCGCCCAAGAGAATGATTAGAAAGAAAACTCGTTCTCTCGGGATTTTTAGGCAAGAAAAAAGCCAGACCCTAAAGCCTGGCTTTGGTTTTTCAATCTCTTGTTAAGTGAGATTGAAGACCGACAAATTACATAACGCGGCTGCGGTATTCGTCGGTTCTTGTGTCGATTTCGATCTTGTCGCCGGTGTTGACGAAAGCCGGAACCTGAACGATGTGGCCGGTAGCCAGTTTGGCAGGTTTCATGACTTTGCCGGAAGTATCACCCTTAACTGCAGGTTCGGTGTAAACAACTTCACGAACCAGGATTGTCGGGAGTTCGATGGAGATAGGACGGCCGTTGTAGAGAACAACTTCAGCCTTCATGCCGTCTTCAAGATACTTGAGGACGTCTTCCATCACTTCAGCTTCAACTTCGTACTGGTTGTATTCGTCGTCCATCCAAACATAAAGAGGATCGCCGAAGTAAGAGTAAGAAACTTCCTTCTTGTCGAGGATAATGTCTTCGAAACGGTCATCAGCACGATAAACAGTTTCGGTACCGCCGTTGGAAAGAAGGTTCTTCATTTTGAGTTTGACAGTGGAGGCACCGCGGCCGCCCTTGCTGTATTCAGACTTCAAAATGACCATCGGAGTATTGTTGATCATCACGACGTTGCCGACGCGAAGTTCTTGTGCTGTTTTCATATTAATACTTAAAAATGAAAGGTTAATGTCTGCAGCCGTTGTGAATAACGGCCGATCTAAAATTTTTTAAAGCAAAGATTTTAGCTTTAAAAACAGTGCTTCGTCAAAATTTTGGTACCGTCTATTGCAACTTCTAACGATCTTTCAAGATTGTTCAACGGAGGACCGACGAAAGGCGAACCGGTCCGTCTTCGACCAAAAGTTTTCCTGAAGAAACAACGTTAAATTTTGCTTTTCACGAAGCGAAGCAGATTATCTGCGAGGGAACCCAGAGAAACTAGATGGTCTCTCCAGCGGAGGGCGGCTTCTTTAATGAGAGGCAGCTCCTCACACCATCGATTCCAGTAAGGAGCCAGATCACTCGAAGATTTATTCCAAGATAGATTCATGTCTATCCAGGCTTGATAGCTCGCTCCGTAAAAAGGACGGATTCTCTCGCCGAATGCTTCTAATTTCTTAATGTGCGTCTCTTCTGTTTGAGGATAGATGTTCCAAATGAATGGCTTTCCGGATAACTGAGCTCTGACGAAAGAGTCTTCTCCCCGAATGATTACAGCATCCGAAGCCCATAAAAATTTGTCAAATTCCGATTGAGGAACCATCTCTGAAATTCCTAAATGAATATTTCGAGAAGGATGTTCCTTATAAAGCTTGGACAAAATCTCAGTAGCCGCTCCTTTTGGAAGAAGCAAGTTGATATCTTTGCCGCGCTTCTGAAGTGCTTTATAAAATTTGGCCAGTGGTGCGCTTGGGTAGCAGAAGACAAAAGTTGTAAATACTTCGGGGTCTAGGTTAAAAGCCTCTAAAAATTTATTCCTATCCTTAGAAAAGTGTTTCTGTCTAATAAATAGGTCTTTCTCAATCATCAGGCCCCCGGTCTTCTTTGTGACGCCAGGAAAGAAATAATATTTATTGACGTTTAACGACGGATGAGGAGAGGGCAGGCTATGGCAGCCTTCTACCCAGTCTTCAGCAGATAAATATTCCAAATTGATCCAAATCGGCTGCGGACGTGCAGAGGCGATTTTTTGTTCGAATGCATAGGGAAGACGACAGCCGAATGTTTCTATGACAACTTGTGACGGCTCACTAGTTTCCGCGTCTTTCCAATCGTGAATCTCAATGCCGTCGACTAGGCAGGGCAAATTTTTCGGATCAAGCCCTGAAGTAATTTTCGACAGCGTCTGTGCATCATTAATGTAGAGCTTCACAGGAAAACCGTGCTCGCGGGAAAATATGGAGGCTAATCTCCAGCAGACACCGGCATCACCGAAGTTATCGATGACGTCACAGAAAATATCGATGGTCATACCTTTATAAGTCAATTGATTGGAAAAGATTCTGCAATCTTAATATCAGCCGACCGAAAACAAGAGGAAGGCTAAGCGTCGCAACGATTGGTTACGCCAAATTTTTGCGGTGTTAGATACTATTTTGTCCTTTAGACCAAAGTGATACAACTCAGAGCACCAGCATCTGGCTGCTTCCTATAATTTAGGGAATGTTGATTGGCTGTCGACACGTATTTAATCAAATCCGTTTTCAAGTTCAAAAAAACCTACCAAAGGTATATGGAAACTGCTCTTAAAGAAACTGAAGGAAAACTCGTGAATCTGCCGGACAAGAAATTTGATTCGGCCGAGTTTTTAAAGAATCTGCCTCATTTGCCGGGCGTTTATCGATATTTTGATAAAGACGGAAATTTACTCTACGTCGGTAAGGCAAGAGATTTGAAACGCCGCGTCTCCAGTTACTTCCAAAAAACTTTGGCGCCGCGTACCAAATTGATGGTCGACCAGATTGCGAGCGCACAAATCACGGTTGTGAACAGTGAAGCTGAAGCTCTGATTCTTGAATCGAACCTCATTAAGACGCAGGATCCGCGGTTCAATATTCTTTTTCGTGACGATAAGTCCTATCCGTACCTGAAATTAAGTTCCGGAGAGTACCCGAGATTATCTTATTACCGAGGCGCACTCGATAAGCGAAATTCATATTTTGGTCCGTACCCAAATGCGAATGCGGCAAAAGACACCATGTTGTTGCTTCAGAAGGTTTTTCAGCTGAGAACCTGCGAGGCTTCCGTTTTCAATAACCGTTCCCGTCCTTGCCTGCTTTACCAGATCGGCCGCTGCAGCGGCGGATGCTGCAAAAAAGTTTCTCCCGAGGAATACGGGAAATCGGTGGATCTGGCAAAAGAATTTCTAAGGGGAGATTCTCAAAAGGTTCAGGAAGACTTAACCCGCAGAATGAACGAGTACTCGCAGAAACTCGATTTTGAACGGGCCGCAGTAATGAGAGACCACTTGGCTGCGATTTCCAGTGTCGTTCATCAGCAGTCTATGGAAGCTGCGCCGGATGCTAACGCAGATATCATTGCCGCTGTCGCCTCTCAAGGCGAAGTATGCGTGAACTTAGCGATGGTTCGCGGCGGCCGTCATCTCGGTGACAAGGCATCTTTCCCGTCCTTAGGCCGGAATGCTGAATTGCCGGAGCTTGAGGAAGTCCTTGAGGCCTTTATTACCCACCACTACACGCAGATGGATGTGCCGCCTGTTGTCATTATCAATTTGGAGGAGCGTTCTCCTCGAATTGAAGAGCTTCTCAATACGATTGCCGATAAGAAAGTTAATGTCATCTATCGGCCTCAAAATATTCGCAGAAAATGGCTCGAACTTGCCGTTACCAATGCCAAAGTCTCACTTGGACGCCGGGTTGCGGAAGAGGGCAGCCAAAAGAGAAGAATCGGGGCACTGGTTCAGGAATTGGGGCTGGATATCCCCGAGTCCGAATATGAAGATTTTCGTGTTGAGTGTTTCGATATTAGCCATAGTTCCGGCGAGGCTACCCAAGCTTCCTGTGTTGTATTTGCCGGGAACCGCATGGACAGTTCACAGTACAGAAGGTTCAACATCAAAGATGTCACGGCAGGCGATGACTATGCGGCTATGAAACAAGTCTTGACCCGCAGATACCAGAGAGTTGCAAACGGAGAGGCTACTCTGCCGAACATTGTTCTCGTAGACGGCGGCCGCGGACAAGTGAAAATGGCCTGTGAAGTTTTTGACGAGTTGGGTTTAGATAAAAACGTCATTGTCGGTGTTGCGAAAGGTGAGGGACGTAAAGTCGGTCTGGAAGAATTGGTGTTTCCAGATCCCGATAAAGAACCGCTCAAGCTCGGTCAGGAGTCTCCGGCTTTGATGCTGATTGCCCAAATTCGTGACGAAGCACACCGTTTTGCCATTACAGGCATGAGAGCGAAGCGGGCTAAGGCTAGAAATTATTCTAGAATTGAGGATCTTGAGGGAGTCGGACCGAAGAGAAGACAAAAACTTCTTGAGCGATTCGGCAGTCTGAAAGTGTTGTCCAACGCGTCTGTGGAGGATATCGCGAGTGTAGACGGCATCTCTCAAACATTAGCCAGACAAATTTACGCACAGTTGCATGGACAAATCAGTTAAAAAAGTACGAATCAATATTCCGATGGTCCTTACTTGGACACGTATTGCATTGATTCCTTTAATCGTCGGCGTCTTCATGATTCCGACTTCAATTCTTAGTATGCATTCGCAGAACTTACTCGGATGTGTCTTCTTTATCGTTGCAGCAGTCACGGATGCCTTGGACGGATTTATCGCCAGACGTTACGGAATGGGCACAACACTCGGGGCGTTTTTAGACCCGGTTGCTGACAAGCTTATGGTTAGCGCAGCGTTAATCGTCCTTCTTGCTTTCGGACGTGTAGATATGCTGGTTGCCCTGGTGATTATCGGAAGAGAAATTACCGTTTCGGCCCTGCGTGAGTGGATGGCCAGAGTAGGAGAGTCCGGCAAAGTGAAAGTCAACTGGTTCGGAAAGATCAAGGCAATTGCGCAGATGGTTTCTATTCCGATGCTTTGATCCGATCGGGGCTTGGAATGTCTACCTGACAGGAACGATTTTGATTTATATCGCAGCAATCCTGACAATTTATTCCATGTTCGTTTATTTGAAAGCGGCCGCTCCGTTCTTTTCAAGCGAACCGAAACAAAAATAACATTCATTGAGAAATACCTAAGAGCCGAAGTCGAATAAGACTCCGGCTTTTATTTTAAGGGGAAAGGTTGCATACGAAATTTTACATTTAATGCAACATTATGAATTTAAAAGATAATGTTAACAAATTCTAGAAAAATGTAGTTATACCGCGTTGACAAGAATAATTTATGTCTGGATAATTCGTCCTCGTTCGAAACGACGAGTTTCGGATTATGAAATAAGATTTTACAGTTTGAAACGAACTGTCGAGTTGACAAGAAGTTTGAAGTCTGTAAAATGCTCAACCTTCGTTCATGAAACTGAGCGGCGGCGAAAGCCGAAACGATCTTTAAAAATT
>ERZ827471.1738-NODE-1738-length-11934-cov-2.687011_pt1 | contig 11934 bp, 7 predicted proteins | sample MGYA00519772_ERZ827471 | MGnify/ENA primary metagenome ERZ827471 (study PRJEB31778, sample SAMEA3449315) | human gut metagenome | biome: human gut; feature: human-associated habitat; material: faeces | place: United Kingdom | collected 2010/2012 ... | reverse complement strand
GTACTCTGTCCAGAAGCAAGATCATCTGATGCTCCAACCCTTGTAAAGATACGATCTACGATACCGATATTTGCTTTCGCCGCTGGTACAAAGGAACCAATCTGCGCCATTAATACGATCAGAGCAACCTGTCTCATATAAGTTGATTTACCTGCCATGTTTGGTCCCGTGATGATCGCTACACGATTCTTCTTGTTATCAAGATATGTATCATTAGAAATAAACATATCATTTGGAATCACCTGCTCTACAACCGGATGTCTTCCATCCTTGATATCAATCGTCCCTCTGACATTTAACTTCGGACGTACAAAATGATTGCGTTCTGCGACATATGCAAGGGAGGCAAGTGCATCGATCTGTGCGATCACATTCGCTGTTCTTGAGATTCGTTCCATCTCTCCTGCTAATGTTTCACGGATCATAACATAAGTTTCATATTCTAACGCATACAGACGGTCTTCGGAACCTAGGATCGTATCTGCCAGCTGGTTTAATTCTTCGGTTGTGTAACGCTCGGAATTGGCCAATGTCTGCTTACGGATATAATGATCAGGTACAAGATCTTTGTAGGAATTTGTCACATCTAAATAGTACCCAAATACTTTATTGAACTTGATCTTTAAGTTCTTGATCCCTGTTTTTTCACGTTCCCGTTCCTCAAGTTCCATCAACCATTGCTTTCCTTCTGTTTTAGCACGTTTTAATTTGTCTATATCTTCCTTGAATCCTTCCTTGATGATCCCACCTTCTTTGATCGCAAGCGGTGGTTCTTCAATGATGGAATCTTCCAAAAGATTGTGGATATCTTCCAATGGATCTAAATCTTCTCTTAATCCAGACAATAATGGATCTTTGCATTCTTCAAGAACTGTTTTGATCGCAGGCAGCAATTCCAACGATGTTTTAAATGCGATCATATCTCTTGGATTCGCTGTCTTATAACTTACTTTTGTCATTAAACGTTCCAGATCATAGATCGGATTTAAGTATTCTCTTAATTCTTCTCTTACGATTGTCTGATCCGTAAGTGTTGTGATCGCATCGTATCTCTCTTCGATCTTTTTCTTGTCCACCAATGGCTGCTCAACCATGTTTCTTAGCATTCTGGCACCCATGGCTGTTTTTGTCTTATCTAATACCCATAAGAGTGAACCTTTTTTTTGTTTATCACGTAATGTCTCACAAAGTTCCAAATTTCTACGGCTGGAGCTGTCGATGATCATAAATTCACTTGTCTCATAAGCTTCAATATGCATCAGATGATCCAGAGAACTCTTCTGTGTCTCATGAAGATATCCAAGCAATGCACCCGTTGCGATCACTCCCATTGGATGATCCACAAGTCCAAGACCTTCTAAATTCCCTACTTTGAACTGACGCTTGATCCTTTCCTCTGCCTGTTCTTCATCAAAATGGTATGGCTCAATGCTTGAGATCACGATCGACATCTTGTCTTTTAAGTAATCAAAATCCATGCCGCTGATCAAAAATGCATCATTACAAATGATCTCTGCCGGCTCGAACTTGAAGATCTCATCTCTGACTTTCGCTAAACTATCCATTGCTGTTGTTCTAAAATCGCCCGTTGTAACATCAACAAATGAAATTCCGTAACTTCCATCATTTGCAAAAATACACATCAGATAGTTATTTTTCTCATCATCAAGACTCTGCTGGGAAATATTCGTTCCTGGCGTTACAATACGCACGATCTCTCGTTTTACGATTCCCTTTGCCTGACTTGGATCTTCGACCTGCTCACAGATCCCGACTTTATATCCTTTTTCTACTAATTTATTCAAATAGGAATCCACAGCATGATAAGGAACGCCACACATTGGTGCGCGCTCCTCAAGTCCACAGTTCTTCCCTGTTAATGTGATCTCTAATTCTTTGGATGCTGTCAGTGCATCATCAAAGAACATCTCATAGAAATCTCCGAGACGATAAAATAAGATACAATCCTTATTCTCTTCTTTGATCTGCATATACTGCTGCATCATTGGTGTCAGTTTTCCTTTTTTAGCCATGGATCTGCTCTCCCATATAATAGAAACCTTTTTCCTCAACTAATTTAACATCTGCCATTGTACCAATCTGTTCTTTACATCCTTTAAAATGAACTAACAGGTTATTTTCCAATCTTCCTGTTAACATTCCTTCTTCATGCGTATTCTCTTCTTCGATCAGAACTCTCTCGATATCTCCGACTTTCTTCTTGCAATTCTTTGCAGATGTCTCTTTTAATAAGGCAAGAAGTCTGTCAAAACGATCTTTGATCACATCTTTGTCCACCTGATCTTCCATGCTCGCTGCTGGTGTTCCGGAACGTTTCGAATATACATATGTGTATGCACTGTCAAATCCAACTTCTCTTACAACGTCTAATGTCTCCTTGAAATCTTCTTCTGTCTCTCCAGGGAATCCTACGATAATATCTGTTGTAAAAGACACTCCAGGGATTCTCTCCTGAATCTTCTTAGCAAGTGCCACATACTGTTCTTTTGTATAATGACGGTTCATCAATTTTAATAGGCGGCTGCTTCCTGACTGCATTGGAAGATGCATATGTTTACATACTTTCTTGCTTGTTGCCATCACTTCGATCAGATCATCCGATAAATCCTTTGGATGTGGTGTCATAAAACGGATTCTTTCTAGTCCTTCGACTTTCTCTACTTCTCTTAATAATTCAGCAAATGACATCGGTTCTTCTAATGTCTTTCCATAAGAATTTACATTCTGTCCAAGAAGCATCACTTCTTTGACACCTTCTGATACGACCTGCTTTACTTCTTTGATGATATCTTCCGGCTTACGGCTTCTTTCTCTTCCTCTTACATAAGGAACGATACAGTAACTGCAGAAGTTATTGCATCCATACATAATATTAACTCCACATTTGAATGAAAATTTACGGTCACTTGGAAGATCTTCCACGATCTGGTCTGTATCTTTCCAGATATCAACGATCATTCCCTTGGAGTCTACTCTTGCTTTTAATAATTCTGCTAATTTAAAGATATTGTGCGTTCCAAAGATGATATCTACAAATTTATAGCTTGAACGAATCTTCTCAATCACATGCTCTTCCTGCATCATACATCCACATAACCCGATCATCATCTGTGGATTTCTCTCTTTCATCTTCTTAACCTGCCCCAAATGTCCATATAATTTTGTATTGGCATTCTCACGAACTGTACATGTATTAAAGATCAGGAAGTCTGCTTCTTCTGTTTCAACTTCTTCATATCCGATCGTTTCTAAGATCCCTAATAACTTTTCAGAGTCTTTTTCGTTCATCTGGCAGCCAAATGTGGTTACATGGCATGTGAGCTTTCTTCTCAATTCTTCAGACTTTTTCTGAACCCATTTTTTCATTTCTTCCATATATTCATACTGTCTTGACGACTCGTTCTTTAACTGTTCCATTCTATTATTTCTCCTACTTTATATAATTCATCTCTATTTTTACAGTATCTTTGATTATAACATGAATGTTCTGCTTAGACAATTTTAATTTTGTGACAACTACTCTTCAACCAAATTTTTCGATATTTTTCTTGTCACATTGCTTCGTTTAAAGTAAAATATAAGTAATATTTATGTTAAGTTATTGTTAAGAAGGAGAACTGTCGTATGAACTATACTATCATACTTGCTCTGATGGGAGGCCTTGGCCTCTTTCTTTATGGGATGAAACTGATGAGCGATGGACTTGAGAAAGCTGCCGGTGCGAAGCTTCGCCGGATTCTTGAAATATTTACTACAAACCGTTTAACGGGTATGTTAGTCGGAATCTTTTTTACCGCTGTTATTCAGTCCTCTAGTGCTGCTACTGTTATGGTAGTCAGCTTTGTAAATGCAGGGCTTATGAACCTGTCTCAGGCTGCTGGAGTTATCCTTGGTGCTAACATTGGTACTACTGTTACTTCCCAGCTTGTTTCTTTTAACCTTTCTGAGATTGCCCCTGTCTTTTTAATGGCTGGTGTTATTATGGTATTATTTATAAATAATCCTACCGTTCAGAAAGTGGGAGAAGTTATTCTTGGATTTGGTGTTTTATTTATGGGATTAACTTCCATGTCAAGTGCTATGTCTGTGTTAAGGGATTCACCTTTGATCACATCTTACCTTCAGACACTGGATAACCATTTCCTTGGTGTTTTATTTGGATTTATCATGACTGCGATCTTACAGAGTTCTTCTGTTACTGTAAGTATCGTTCTTTTGATGGCATCTCAGGGATTATTACATCTTCCAATCTGCTTCTTTATTATTCTTGGATGTAATATGGGATCTTGTGTGTCCGCATTGCTTGCCAGCTTAAGTGGTAACAAAGGTGCAAAACGTGCTGCGATGATTCATTTCTTATTTAATATATTTGGAAGTATCATCATCTTTACAGGACTTAGCTTTGCACTTACTCCTATCACAAACTTTTTCTTAAGTATTTCCGGTGGAAATCTTGGACGAAGTGTTGCAAATGCTCATACAACATTTAAGATCATTGAAGTGTTATTTATGTTCCCATGTACACCTTTAGTTGTTGCATTAACAGAGAAGATCATCCGTGGAAAAGATGAAAAAGTTCACCATAATGAACTGCAGTATATTACAGAGATTTCCTTAAAATCTCCTGCAACAATGATCCCTCAGGCGAAGAATGAGTTAAGACGTATGGCTAATATGGCACAGGAGAATTTAGACCATGCCATCCATGGATTTCTAAATCAATCCGATGAATTTGTTGATAAAATCTATCATCGCGAGGAAGATATCAATAATGTCAGTCATGCGATCACTGATTATCTGGTAAAGTCCAACCAGCTATCACTGCCTTTAGCCGATCAGAAGATCTTGGGTTCCATGTTTTATGTTGTTAATGATATCGAACGTATCGGTGATCACGCAGAAAATTTTGCTGATTTTACAAAAACAGAGATCAAACATAACACTGGACTTACTGGAGATGCAAAAGAAGAGATCAAAAAGATGTACACTGCTGTTTCCAAACTGTTAAAACTTTCCCTGGAGTGTTTCATGGAACAAGATGGTGTCAACAAACCTGAAGAAAAGCTTGCTGAGATTGCAATTCTGGAAGCTTCGATTGACAAAATGGAACGCAGATATCAAAAACACCATATCAAACGTCTTGCCAAAGGCGAATGTGAGCCAAGAGCTGGTTTATTGTTCTCCGATATGCTTTCTGAATTAGAGCGTATTGCTGATCATAGTGTGAATATTGCTTATTCCATGAGTGATGAAGATGAAGATGAAATACTTGCTGCTGAGAATGAAGCCCTCACTGCTAAAAATTAAATTTGAGTTGAACCTAGAATATAAGAAAAGGATCTGCAAACCCTTTTGATACTTTATGTATCTTTGATCTGCAGATCCTTTTTCTTTTTTGCTTTTATAACTCTATCACTTTATAATCTATAGGTGCTACATTTGCCTTGATCACAGCGTTGCTCAAGTTCTTTAACAGCGCCTGTAATGCATTCTCATTTACACCTTCTTTGACCTTGTTGAGATCTAGATTGATCTCTTCTTTTTTCATCGTCGGATTGACGAGAAGTAATATTGCTTTGTTCTCACTTGCTTCTCCAAAGACATCTTTTTTCTCACTGATAAATCTTAAGATCGCAAGGACATTTTCAGTCGGTGCCATGTATAATGCATATCCTGTCTGTAAGACTTTTTCCCGGTTTCTAAGGCTAGTCAGTCTCAAAACTTCCTGATAGGTTTCTTTGTCATTTTCAAAAAATGCTCCTCGGTTAAATGGGTCCATCAGTCCATGCATTCCATATTCATCTCCATAATAAATGCATGGCATTCCTGGGACAAAGAACTGAACTGCCATTGCAAGTCTTGTGAGTGCTTTTCCTTTCTGATCCATCTTTGATGTTATAACATATTCTGCCTGCTGCTCTCTCGATGGCAGATTCTCATTCATTCCAGTTGCAAGTGTTGTCCGAATTCTTGGAATATCATGAGAAGATAACAGGTTCATCAGTGCATAATACAATGGTTTTGGATAATTACACTGTTGGGATATCAAAAATGTCTTCATATCTTTGGCATTTTGATTGCCGAGTAAATAATCTGTAACGTTGACTTTCAGCGGATAGTTCATTGCGCTGTCTAAGCCTTTACCCAAAGCATATTTACGTTTCGTTCCGTAACTTTCTTTGGTTGTGACATCTTCCCATACCTCACCGATCAGTGCATAATTCTTGAATTTCTTCTTTAATTCGCTTCGCAATTTAAATATAAATTCATCTGGAAGTTCGTCTGCAACATCCAGACGGAATCCTGATGCTCCAAGTTTTAACCAATGCTTGATCACCGAATCTTCTCCTGTGATAATGTAATCAACAAACTTTTCATTTAATTCATTGACTTCCGGCAGTGTTTCAAACCCCCACCAGCTCTTATAAGTTCCATCTTCGTTAAAGTCATACCAATCATAGTACTTTGACTCTTCCCCTTGATATGCCCCTGGTTCTTCGTAATTTCCCTTTTTGTTAAAATAGACACTATCATCCCCAGTGTGGGAATATACCCCATCCAAGATCACATGAATCCTGCGTTCTTTGGCAAGCTGGCATAGCCGCTTAAAATCTTCGTTATTTCCAAGGAATGGATCGACTTTCTTATAATCTGATGTATTATAGCGGTGGTTTGATGCTGCTTCTCCGATCGGATTCAGATAAATACAACTGATCCCCAATCGTTTCAGATCATCAAGTTTGGATATGATTCCCTCAATATCTCCACCAAAATAATCACATGGATCATAAAATTCTTTTCCTGGAAGTGGTCCAAATACTGGCTGTTCTTCCCAGTCATCATGCAGATAGACCATTCTTCCCATACTTTCATGATATGCTTTCCCACGTTTCATATTTTCTTTGTTTCCCTGACAGAAACGATCTGGGAAAATCTGATACATGATTCCTTTTGACATCCACCTTGGGGTATCGAAATTTTCTTCATATACGGTGATCTGAAAACTATCCGGGTTGTCATCAACGATCATTCCTTCTCCTTGTGTCTTCCCATGTCTGGCTCCATAAAAATAACATTTCCCATGTTCCCAGATTCTGAAATAATACCAGACAACACCTGCTTCACTGGTCATCTTTATGTGTTCTTCCATGCAGTCTTTTTTTCGTTTCATCTCATACTCCCGGTGAAAACTTTCAGAATACATGATGATCTCTGCCTTATTGACTTCCTGCCCTACATCATACAGGCGGATCATCATCTCGCTTCCACATGTGACTGCACCTACGGGAGTTCTGTATTTTTCTACTGACGCGTTATGAATCATAATTTAATCTCATCTTTTTTGTAACTCTTATTTTACTGGTTTCAGATTCCAGATTTTTTCATTATATTGTTCAATCGTTCGGTCTGATGAAAAATATCCGGATTTTGCTGTATTAACAATTGCTTTTTTAATCCATTCATCCTTATGATCGACATACAAATGATATACTTTTTCATATGTTTCAATATAAGACGGAAAATCTGCAAGTATGTAGTATGGATCTGCCTCTCCATATTCCCCAAATAAAAGATTCTGGTAAATCTCTGAATATTTTCTGTTTCCGTATCGTAACAGATTTCCTTCGATCAGACAATTACATACATCACGGATTCCTGGATGATTCTCGAAAATAATCCCTGGATTGTATGTATGGTACATTTTTTTATTGTAATTACCCTCAGCGCTGTCCCCGAAGATAAAGATATTCTCCTGACCTACACGCTCTGCGATCTCTATATTGGCTCCATCCATAGTGCCGATCATCAATGCACCATTCATCATAAATTTCATATTTCCTGTTCCAGATGCTTCCATTCCTGCGGTAGAAATCTGCTCACTGATATCTGCTGCCGGAATCAGCATCTCCGCAACCGATACACAATAATTTTCTACGAAAACTACCTGAATTTTTCCGTCCATATCTGGATCTTTATTCACCATTTCCTGAATGGAATGGATCAGCCTTATGATCTCTTTTGCCCTGGCATATCCCGGTGCTGCTTTCGCCGCAAAAATAAATGTGATCGGTGTTGTAATACATGCTGGATCTTTTTTGATTTTCTGATATATATAAATGATATGCAGACATTTTAACAGCTGTCGTTTATACTCATGCAAACGTTTGCAATGAACATCAAAAATAGATTCTGGGTTCACTTCGATCCCTTGCTTTTCTTTGATATACTTTGCAAAACGGATCTTATTATTTCGTTTGACCTTCTCATATTTTTTACAAAATTCTTTGTCATCTTTATATGGAAGGATCTGTTCAAACAGGTGGTAATCTTTTAAAATATCCCCTTTCACATACTCTCTTACCAGATGATATAGCCCCTGATTGGCCAGTGCTAACCAGCGTCTGTGTGTGATCCCATTTGTGATTGCAAGATATTTTTGTGGAAAGATCTGATAAGATCCTTTAAAAATCCTCGTTTTTAAAATATCAGCGTGAAGATTTGAAACACCATTGATCCTGCGGCAAAGAGCTACGCATAGGTTTGCCATGCGGATCTCATTGTTTCCGATCACTGCCATCTGTGCGATCTTTTCTTCTTCCTTGCTGTAATATACGGAAAGTTTCTGACAGTATTTCTCATTGATCGCGCAAATGATCTGATAGATTCTTGGAAGCAGTAAACGAAACATATTCTCATCCCAACATTCCATTGCTTCTGTCATGATCGTATGATTCGTATAATGAAATATCTTCTTGACCATACCATATGCCTCATCCCATCCAAAATCTTCTTCATCCATCAAGATCCTCATAAGTTCTGGCATCGCCAATGCCGGATGTGTCTCATTGATCTGAATGACAACATGTTCTGGCAAGGAGTTCAGATCATCAAATACTGCTTTATGTCTCTTGATCATCGACTGCATCGTTGCAGATGCCAGAAAATAAAACTGTTTTAAACGCAGCATTTTACCCTGCATATGATCATCTGACGGATATAAGACTTTCGAGATTGCTTCTGCAAATGTCTGGTCTGCCATCGCTTTATCATAGATTCCTTCATTAAACGAATGAAAATCGAACCGCCGCTTGCTTCTAGCACTCCACAGACGAAGAGTTGCTGGTGTCTTAGTCTTGTATCCAATGATCGGTACATCATATGGGACTGCAATGACGGTATTATAATCTTTATGTTCAATCTTTAATCCATTCTCTGTCCAGTTTTCCTGAATCGTTCCATTAAAATGTACTTCCACACTTAATTCCGGGCGCTCGATCTCCCAGACATTTCCATCTCTTAACCAGTCATCTTCCATCTCAATCTGCGTTCCATCTACAATTTTCTGACGAAACATTCCATATTCATATCGGATCCCACATCCGAGTACTGGAAGTTCCATCGTAGAAAGTGAATCCAAAAAACATGCTGCCAGTCGTCCTAGTCCTCCATTTCCAAGTCCTGCATCATTTTCTTCATCCGTGATCTTATCAAAATCAAGTCCCATCTCCCAGAATGCTTCCCGATATGCCTCATATAATCCTTGACTGATCAGATTATTAGAAAATGCCCTTCCCATCAAAAATTCCATGGACAGGTAGTAAACCACCTTCACGTCTTTTTCGTAATATTCATCGTGTGTTTTCATCCATTTGTCGGTGATAACGTCGCGAATTGCAAACACGACAGCCTGGTAAACTTCCTCGGCAGAGGCTGCTTCCAATGTTTTACGGTACAAAGTTTTGACGTTTTCCCGAATCATTTTTTTCAGTGTTTCTTTATCCAATAACTGACTCATAAAAAACCCCCAATAATGTGTACTGAGAACTGCGCAGGCTTTTTCGCCCACCCATTGTATTTTTTGCAGTCCCGTATTCCACTATACCACAAAAATGCCAGAAAATGCAATTATTCCCCGGGATTTCCTGTAAAATCCGGGTCAAATATGACAAAAATCCAGCCACACCCCCAGCCAGAAGCCCAAAAGCCCGCCGGCAGCACGCAGCAGGAACTGTTTTTCCCCCACTTCTTCCGGCAAAACGGCGCCGCAGACCAGATACAGACAGGTCCCTCCGGTAATGGCCGCCAAGAGTGCCGTCAGCACATCCATGGAAACCAGACCGCCGCTGCACCCCCAGAGCAACGCTCCCAGCCAGAAAAAGACCGTACCCGGCAATCTGCGTTTTTCCGCCACAGTCCCTAATGCCACGCCGCAAAGCACCCCTGCCGCCACAGCGTAAAACGCCTGAGATGTAAAGACCCCCGGCAGATACCGCAGGCAGAAAAAGGCCACCCCCAAGCCCGACAAAAACCCCAGTACCAAAGCAAAAGCGCCTCGTTTCAGGGACAAAAACAGCACACCGCCATAAACCACACAAAACATGGTCCAGAAGGAAACAGACATGTTCCCCCTCCTCCCGATTTTTCTCCTGTTATTCAGCTTATGGAAGCAAAGGGGAAAACAGAAGCAGACGGGCACAAAAAAAGCCGAAATCTCTCAGCAGTCTCCCATTCAGAAAACATTATTTTCTTTTTCTTGATCTCTGAATGGGAACTGCGATGACTTTCTTCAGAAGAAAACATACCTCATACCATGCAGATAAAAAAGAAAATAGCCGGAAATCCTTTTTTCTAAGGATTCCGGCTATGATTGTTTTCTGATGAAGAAGTCCCTCATGCAAAGATTTCGACTTTCCATCTTATGCCATTTGGAACACAATACCCACTGCCGCACCTACCAAAATCAGCACAATGGGATGGACTTTTTTCCATTTTCTCGCGGCAAAGAGAATCACAAGGAACAGTATCCACTCTCGCCACTGGAACAGGCTTCCCCACTGGGTAGCGGCACCGTTCCACGCTTCTTTGTTGAACAGGGAAAGAACAATAACGCCAAAACCTGCGGAGGCAATGAGCCCCACAACAATGGGACGCAGACCATAAAAGGCGTTTTCCACCAATGTGCTTTTACGGAAGCGTTCCAGAAATTTATAAACAATGATGATAACGATGACAGAAGGTGTTACCAAACCTGCTGTAGCGATGACGCTGCCCAAAGGTCCCGCGCAGTGAAAGCCCGCATAAGTAGCCATATTAACGCCCAGAGGACCTGGTGTGGACTCGGAAATGGCAATCATATCGGGAATCTGTGATGCGCTGAGCCAAGGGTATTTATCCGCCAGATCATAAAGGAATGGCAGTGTTGCCAGACCGCCGCCTACAGAGAACAGCCCAATCTTAAAAAATTCCAGAAATAATATCAACAGCTGCATTTATTTGGCGCCTCCTTTCTCTTTTGCCTGAAAGGATTTTACCACAATGCCGATGACTGCACCCAGCAGCACCAGCCATACAGGGGAGATATCCACAAAGGTTGCCACCACGAAAGAAATGATGGCAAGAATAATCCCCAGTTTATCCACAACGGATTTCTTCCACATGCCGGAAACGGCATTGATAATCAGAACGCCTACCACTACACGAATGCCACCGAATGCGTTCTGCACAACAGGCAGATGGGCAAAATTGGTCAGCACTGCCGCAATGACCATGATGATGCAAAGAGAGGGGAACACGCCGCCGGCTGTGGCAAAAATCGCTCCCGGAATCCCTTTTCTTTTATATCCGATGAATGTTGCCGTATTGACGAAAATAACGCCGGGGGTACACTGCCCAATGGCAAAGTAATCCAGCACTTCGTCCTCTGTTGCCCATTTCCGGCTCTGCACCACTTCTCTCTGGAGCATGGGCAGCATAGCATAACCGCCGCCAAAGGTGAATGCCCCAATCCGCGCAAAAGTCAGAAACAATGATATGAGTTCTTTCATCTTTTGTCACCTGATTTCTTTTCTTTTGATCGTTTATGCATCGGGATTTTCCGCTTTGAGTTTTTCCATCTGGTCTGTAGTGATGAGG
>ERZ827471.1737-NODE-1737-length-11947-cov-4.730575_pt1 | contig 11947 bp, 10 predicted proteins | sample MGYA00519772_ERZ827471 | MGnify/ENA primary metagenome ERZ827471 (study PRJEB31778, sample SAMEA3449315) | human gut metagenome | biome: human gut; feature: human-associated habitat; material: faeces | place: United Kingdom | collected 2010/2012 ... | reverse complement strand
CGAACCGTGTCAAGGACGACACCCTCATCCATCCTGAGATGTGGAACGACTAATTCGGGCCTTCCAAAACATATGCTAGCAGCATAGCTAGCGCAGCTTAACAGCGGGGTTCGGTTTGCCCATGGCGGGCCGAACCCCGTTTATTTTCTAGGCTTCTTTGACAATTCGTGCCGTTTTGCCAGATAGTGCAGACGGCGTGCGTGACACAAGGCAAACATTGCTGCTCTGTTCGGCAAGGCGAAACAAAGTGGCACGCATATGTTAAAGAGGGGATTAACGGCTTGTTGGTTTTAAGGAGGACCAATGGCTGCAGAAAAGAACAACATCGCCGCTTCTTCGGGGGAAGGAAACGGCTATGAAATGAAGCTTGGCCTGGGCACTATTGCAATGCTCATTTCCGCAACGGGCATGGGCTTGGTGCCGCTGTTCAGCCGCTGGGCTACACGTATCGATATGTTCGATGGTACGAAGGGTCTTGCGGGCAGCGACTCCATCGGTGCTTTGATGGCGTGCGGCCGCATGGGCATGGGCATCATCTTCTTCGTCATCCTGCTGTTTGCAACACACAAGGTTGCAACCTTTAAGAAGTTGAAGCTCACTCCCGCTATTGCGCTCGGCGGTTTGATGATCGGCATGTCTCTTGCATGCTATGTTACCTCGACGTTGATGACTACGGTCGCTAATGCGGTTCTGTTCATCTACATCGGCCCCGTTGTTTGCGTATTGCTTGCTCGCATTTTCCGCAAGGAGCCTATCTCCGTTCTCCAGTGGATTTGCTTGGTAGCAGTATTCGTAGGTATGCTTTTCGGCAACAACCTTCTCGGCTTCGGTGTTGGCGGCCAGGCTTTCGGCTTCGACTTCAACCTCGCTACCTCCACTCCTGAGTTCCCGATGAAGGGCGTCGGCGACATCTTCGGTCTGCTCTCCGGCTTCTTCTATGGCGCTTCGATGTTCTTCAATGGCTATCGAAAGGATGCCGACACCACCGCTCGTGGCGTATGGAACTTCATCTTTGCAACTATCGGCGCTGTCGTCATCGTTGTCCTTATGAACGTTTATGGCGTGGCAGCTGGTGCTGAGAACTGGATTCTCACTTTCGAGTTCACTCCCTTCAACTGGGTTGGCGCTATCCTTCTGTGGATTGTCTGCGGCCCCGTCGCTTTGGGCTTCTTGCTCGTTGCCGGTCGTAACCTTCCGGCTGCTGACTACGGCACCATTGCATACTGGGAAGTTCCTGTTGCAATCTTCATCGGCCTGGTCGTTTTCGGTGAGGCTTTGACCGCGAATACCATCATCGGTGCTATCTTGATCGTTGGTGGCGGTGCTGTTCCTTCCGTCAAGGGCATGATTGCCGGCAGGAAGCAGAAGCAGGAAGAGGAAGTCCGCGAGACTTTGTCTGCCAACCTTGAAGCTGAAGCGGAAAAGGAAGGTTTGAAGTAATTTCCTCGTAGCTTAATTTGGCTGGAAGCGGCCGGATTCTGTTCGGCCGCTTTGCCAAATTCGTTCTTGATTGCACGAAAACTATCTTCGTGCGCAGAGTCTCATTTGATGGCTTTATAGGTGCTATGAGCGATTGAATGGTTTTCGTAGCACCGTTAGCCCATGGTTTGGACTATCACGGGAGAGGATGGTGCGGATATGAAGATCACCAAGAATCTGACGCACATTGCCACGACGGTCGAATTCGAGCCTGCTGTTACTGAAGAGGCTTTGAAGGCCAAGTTCGAAGAGTTTGGCGTTAAGGGCTTTGAGGCAGAACTCGATATTGCGGAGCGCACGGAAGATCATGTCCAGATGGTTTCTCTGGATGCTCTTCTTGGTTTCGCCAAGGCTTCCGGCGTTGCTGCAGCTACCTATGATGTAACGTTCTTCCCGCATGCTGACGATGCTGAGGTTGAATACCAGCTGAAGCAGTTGGCGCACGATCTCGAGATTGCTCCTGAGGTTATTCGCGATGTCTGCTCTGACGAGATTGCGGAATATCTCAAGCTTGATGCCCAGCGCGACGCTTCTGCGCCCGTACATAGCATCGTTGAGGTGTATGTTGGCGGTACCGCATTTGCTTGGTACGGCATCAACGACTATCCTCGCTTGAAGCGCGTCATTCTGCGCAAACTTGCCCAGGGTGGCCAGAAGGCCAAGCGCGCTTTTGTCTTGCGCGCTAGCAAGGCTCAGGTAGACATGGTCGAGGACTACTAAGCTATACTTCCATGGGCCGATGCGTTTAGGCGTATCGGCCCATGGTCGTTACGGATTCAACAGGCCATTCTCTTTGGCCGTGGGCGAATCGTGGACAAGGGGAGTCTGTGTCGCGGCCGTTGGATTCGTCGAAATCGCTCTGAAATATGAGCGTAGGCATGATGAGGTATTATGGTACATGGGGAGTCCCATGATGCTGATTCGCCTTGGTTTCGCAACTCGACCAGTTCAAACGAGTTGCCTAGGGGATATCGTTTCTGAATTCGCCGGAATCGAATCCCAAAGGAAGTGATTCTCTATGACGGATAAACCCGCCACGTCTTCGCAGGTTGCGGAGATGCAGAACCCTGGCCAGGAAGAACAAGGAAAAACTCTTCGACGCGTCGTCGTATCCTCCTTCCTGGGAAACTTCATCGAATGGTTCGACTATGCGAGCTATTCGTATTTCGCAACGGTCATTGCATTGGTTTTCATGCCTTCCGGCGACCCGACCGTTGCTCTTCTTGAGACGTTCGCCGTCTTTGCCCTATCTTTCTTGATGCGTCCGGTTGGCGCGGTATTCTGGGGCAATATGGGTGATAAGAAGGGTCGCAAATGGGCCCTTACCGCATCTATTTTGCTGATGAGCGGCGCAACGTTCCTTATCGGATGCCTTCCTACATATGCCATGATCGGCCTGCTTGCTCCCGTACTGCTGCTTTTGCTCCGCATGGTGCAGAGCTTCTCTGCGTCGGGGGAGTACGCCGGTGCTGCGACGTTCTTGGCTGAATATGCGCCTACCAACAAGCGTGGACTGTACTGCTCTGTCGTTCCTGCGTCTACGGCCACCGGTCTTTTGTGCGGATCGATGTTCGCAACGGTCATGTATTCCGTCTTCGGCCACGACTCCGCATTCGTCACCGACTGGGGATGGCGTATTCCGTTCCTGCTGGCAGGTCCGCTGGGTCTTATCACCCACTACATGCGAGAGCACCTCAGCGATTCTCCCGTGTATGCGAAGATGCAGCATGATCTCGAATCGAAGAAGGGTAATACGGCGCGTGCTCCCTTCAGGACGCTCATCAAGAAGCACCCTCGCGTTTTGCTTATCAGCTTTGGCGCATGCATGTTGAACGCTGTCGGATTCTATGCGGTTTTGACGTACCTGCCGAACTATCTTATCGATACGGTTCATTACGACTCCGCTTCGGCTTCGTTGATTACCACAATTTGTTTGGTTGTCTACATTGCATTCATCTTCTTCTCCGGACATATTTCGGATAAGTTCGGTCGCAAGAAGATGCTCGTTACGGCGTGCGTAGGCTTTGTTGTTCTGACGATTCCCGCGTTCTATATGCTGGGTACGAAGGATTTCGTCACCATTCTTGCCGTTGAGCTGGTCATGTGCTTCCTGTTGACAATCAACGACGGTACGCTTTCGAGCTACCTGACCGAGACTTTCCCGACTGACGTGCGCTACTCTGGCTTTGCGTTGAGCTTCAACCTGGCCAATGCGCTTTTCGGCGGCTCTGCTTCGTTTATCTCGATTGGTCTGATTGAGGCAACGGGCAATGCTATTGCTCCGGCATGGTATATGGTGGCTATTTCCGCCATCGCTCTCGTTGCGATGCTCCTTTCCCACGAACACACTGGCAAGGATTTGTCTGAGATTGATTAGCCGAGTTTGGTTTCGGGCTGTATGCGCTCGCTTCGATTGCGTCTTTGTTCGGGTTGTTTCGGGCGGTAGAGTCTGTTCATCTTATCGAACCGGTCTTTCAGCTCGGGTTTGAGGCGGACCGATGATACTCTGTATTTTCGGTTGGGCGGCGTCTACGCAAGGGCGTGGACGCCGCCTTTTTTATCGTGTTGGAGCGTATTGTATTCGTACGCATGATTAGGGTCTTATTATGGTTGTGAAGAAAACAGCGCAAGAGCCGAAGTCCATAAAGGCTCAGATAACTCGCGCCTCTCTTGTCGTTGCGGCAGCTGCGATTATGCAGGAAGAAGGGCCTTCCGCTGTCACCTATAGAAGCGTTGCAAAGCGAGCGAACACTGCTGCCTCTTCTACGGGGTATTATTTCGACTCCATATCCGACCTTCTTTATGAGGCGGGGGATTACAACATGCGTTCTTGGGCGCGACGCGCCGAGTCGGTTGCGGATGAGGCTGAAGAGATGGACGTAGCTTCTTGCCGCGAGCATGTGGTCGACCTGTTCCTGTCTGCCTGTATGCCTGCGGATATAGGAACGGCTGCACCGCATTATATGCAGCTGCTTGCCGCTTCCGAATCTGGCGCGGTGACGAAGGCCTACCGCGCCGGCCGCATTCGTCTTGATGCTGCTATCGGCAGGATAATCGAACGAGTGGGTCTGAAAGATGTCACTCCTCGTTTTGTCATAGCTCTTGTTGACGGCGCGGCCGTTTCGGCGGTTTCCGAGGGAGAATCGGCACACCAGCGTGCGCATGACCTTCTTGCGGAATGGGTTTATCCCGTTATGAGACGAGACGGTCTTATGACGCAAGACTGCGAAAGCGGCAATGACGACTAGTTTCCATTGAGGGTAAAAAGGTGGCCGGGAGTGATTCCCGGCCACCTTTTGCATTAAAAACTTTGTAGCAATCTGGGGAGTTAAGAATCGGATATCTGATCCTTAACTTGAGGTTCCGCCTACAATGCATCTGTCATTGGCGGAACCTCGCATTGGGTAAGCTGAGCAAGATTCGGATTAGGCGATATTGCCGATGAATGCCTTCGTGCGTTCCGATTTCGGATTGCTGAACACCTCGTCGGGGGCGCCGCGCTCAATGACCACGCCGTCTTCCATGAAGACTACGTGATCGGCAACGTCTCGCGCAAAGCCCATCTCATGTGTGACCACCATCATGGTCATGCCTTCGCGAGCAAGTTCTCGCATAACGTCCAAAACGCCACGGACCAATTCGGGGTCAAGCGCGCTTGTGGCTTCGTCGAAAAGCATGACGTGAGGGTTCATAGCCAAGGCGCGTGCAATGGCTACACGTTGCTGCTGACCGCCAGAAAGACCGTCGGGGTAATGGTCCATACGGTCGCCCAGGCCTACGCGCTGAAGCTGTTCAATGGCAATACGTTCTGCCTCTTCTTTGGAACGCTTCAGAACTTTCTCCTGCGCAATCATGACGTTCTTTTTCGCGGTCAAGTGGGGAAAGAGGTTGAAGTTCTGAAACACCATGCCGACGTGCTTGCGGACTTCGTTAATGTTGGTTTTCTTATCAGTAATCTCGGTATCTTCGAAATAGATATGACCGCTTGTGGGTTCTTCCAGGCGGTTGACGCAGCGTAGCATGGTGGACTTGCCGGAGCCGGAAGGACCAAGGATGACGACTACTTCGCCTTTGTAGACATCCATGTCGATGCCCTTGAGGACTTCGGTATCGCCATAGCTTTTATGAAGGTCGCGAATGCGAATAATGGATTTCGTCTTATCAATAGCCATGATCAATTCTCCTACAGATCGGCCGTTTTGATTTCAAGCTCGTCTTTAGCCTGGTTAACGTCGGGGGACCAACCCTGCTGTTTTGTGACGGATTTCGGCTCTTTGTCGGCGGGCTTTTTCTTGATTGCAACTTTGCGATTGCCGGTGCGGTCCTCCATGGCGCGCGTGATGCGGCTCATGGGGAGCGTAACGATGAGATAGAACATGGCAGCCACGATGTACGGAGTGATGTTGCCGGTAGCGGCGGTGATGGTCTTTGCGTACATGACAGTTTCCATAATGCCCACGGCAGCGAGCAGGGAGGTGTCTTTATAAAGCAGGATGAGTTCGTTGGTCATGGTGGGGATGACGCGGCGGAATGCCTGAGGGGCGATGACGTGAATCATCGTCTGGGCGCTGTTCATGCCGAGAGAACGAGCGGCTTCGAACTGGCCCTTGCTGATGGACTGGATGCCGGCCCTGAAGATTTCGCACAGGTAGGCGCTTGAATTGAGCGCCATAACGCAGCAGCCCAGTACGAAATTGTTTACATTGAGGCCCAGCAGCGGCAGGCCGAAGAATGCGATGTAGATCTGCAAGAACATCGGAGTGCCGCGGACAACGTTGACAAAGGTTGCTGCAAGCGCACGCAAAACGCGGAAACGAGCCATGCGCATGAGGGCGAGGACAAAGCCGACGGGGATGGCGCAGGGGAACGAGACCGCCACAATGCCAAGTGCGGTCAGCCAGCCGTTGAAAACGCTCGGAATGCTAGTGACGATGATGGCCGGGTCGAAGAAGAGATGGAGAAACTTGTTGGTGTTCCAAGCCTGAACCCAGGCCTGATTGTTGAGCCATGCGGCGATTTGCTCGGCGGTGCTGATTCCTGCCACCGAGATGACGCTGCCCTGGGGTCCAAGGTCAACACTCTGCCCGTCAACGGACTCGGTGGAAGCGGCCACTTGGAACTCTCCGCCGTCTCCAGGGAAGACAACGTTGTAAATCTCCACCAAAAAGGAGACGCCGACAGGCGCGCCTTCGGGCATAGAGATGACCAGGGTTCCATCGCCAGGCGAGGTAACCTCGGCGTTCAGCTCGACACGATCGAGGCCGGAAAGGCCTGTGACCTTGGCTTTGTCTGCATTGAATTCCACGCCTTCGGGAAATGTCAGCGTTACTTTAGAAAGGGACTCTGACTCATCGGCGTGCGCGCGCCAGGTAACGCGGGTGGGCGTATCGCCGAGAATGCGGTCTCCGCCATCCTCGTTAGGCGATGCGGTGCAGGATTCGACCTCGAGTGCGTAGGCAGTACGAGGTGCGGCCGCAAAAAGCATTATGCCGACGAGAATCGTTGCAAGCGCAACGAGAGCGGCTCGAATGATGCGTTTTGCGGTCAATGGTGCTGAAGTTGCATAAGAGCAGGTGCCCATGACGATCGTGCCTTTCTGACGGTTTCGGACTTGGCGTTCGGGGCGCATTGCGTCCATGGGGCGCACGCTTGCTGCCGTGCGCCCCATGGACGCAGCTGCCGCGTGCTTGCTTGTAGGTAATGCGGCAGCTGCGTGGAGAAGGAATGTGCTAGGCGTTGGTGCCGAACCATTTCTGGTTCAGCTCGTCGATGGTGCCATCGGCTTCAAGCTGAGCGATAGCGTCATCGATGGCGGCAGTGAGGTTCGGGTTGTCTTTGCTGACCGCAATGCCGTACTGCTCGCCCGTGGGGATTTCTTTTACGACCTGGCAATCGGAGTAGGCGATTTTGATGTAGTAGTCGGCAACCGGTTTGTCGAGAACGACGGCGGCAACCTGGCCGGACTGAAGGGCCGCAAAGACTGCGGGATATTCGTCGAATGCGACGATTTCCTGGGCGTCAGTCAGGTTCTCCTTGGCCCAGTCAAGGCCGGTGGTTCCGGTTTCGGCGCCGATGCGCTTGCCTGCCATCATGGATTCGTCGGTGATGTCGGAGCCGTTAAGGACGACGATGCACTGATTGGTGTCGCAGATCGGAGCGGAGAAATCGACTTCCTCTTCGCGCTGCGGCGTGATGGTGAATCCAGAGACGCCTACGTCAGCAGTGCCTCCCGCAACGATGGCGGGGATAATGGTGTCGAACTTCATGGTGGGAAGGTAGTTGCATTCGAGCCCCATCTTCTCAGCGATGGCGTTCATGAGGTCGACCTCGAAGCCCTCAACGGTGCCGTTGTTGAGGTTTTCGAACGGCGGGAAGTCGAGGGAGGCGGCAACGGTGAGCTTGCCGTCTTCTACCAGGGTGTAGCTTCCGTCCGCCGCAGGCTCGGCTGCGGTGTCGGTCTCGGCTCCGCCGGAGCAGGAGGCCATCAGCGGCAGGGCGCACAGCGATGCGGCTGCCATGGCGAGGAAGAGGAGCTTTTTCAACTTCATGTCGATCCTTTCTATGCAGGGCAGATATACCGAAGCGGCCATGAGGCCGCGATCGGGCGAATGGTGCGTCATATGACGCGAAAAAAGAGCTGTTTGCTGGAATGAGTGCCAAGTATTAAAGGGCAAAATGAACCAATCTTATGCACCTACACAATAAAAAAAGTGGCATTGAATAGGTGTTTTGTATTTTCAAGCTATATATTTTTGTGCAGGCTTACAAAAATATAGTGAAGATATTATGTACCACGGTACTCCGTTTTGCAATAGTGGTTTTGACGCAAAAGAGTAAATGTCTTGTTTTATGCGCAATCCTTGCATGAAAATAAAGAAGGAAAACGTCGGAAGATTTCGGAAAAGACGGCAGTTTCCCCAGGTAGAACTTGCGTATTGGTTGATATCGAGCGATTTTCCGCCGGAAAGTGTCCTTCTGCATACAAATGAGGGAAAAATGACGAATAATGCACGCGATCGGCAAGCGGCGTAGAGCGGGGCGAATGCGGTCGTTTTGCGTCTGAGTCGTTGAGGCATAAGGTGATGAATATGACGGCGGCGTAACGAATAAGAAGAAACGCGACGAAACCCATGATTTTTCTTGCATCCGCTGCCGTCGATGGTACTATGGCTATCAGTTAGCACTCGAAGACGTGAAGTGCTAGCACTCACGAAGCCCCGTCACTAAGGGTAGCTAGAGAGAGGACAAGAATATGAATCTCAAGCCTTTGGGCGATCGCGTCATCATCAAGCGCGACGAAGCCGAAGAGACCACCGCTTCCGGCCTGTACATCGCTTCCGCTGCCAAGGAAAAGCCCCAGAGCGGCATCGTTCTGGCTGTTGGCGAAGGCAAGCTCGATAAGGACGGCAACTTGGTTCCCGTTCCTGTCAAGGTTGGCGATCGCGTCTTGTACGGCAAGTTCGGCGGTACCGAGGTCACCGTTGACGACGAGGAAGTCGTCATTCTTCGTTCCGAGGATCTCTACGGCGTTTACACCGACTAAATCCGGGTTTTCCCGTTTTTCATCGGCTGCCGCCGGAAGGCAAGGGCCGATATGCTTATGTTTCACGAAGGAGTGAATTTTCATGGCAAAAGACATTCAGTTTGATACCGACGCACGTGGCGCACTTGCTGCAGGCGTTACCAAGCTGGCCGATGCGGTCAAGGTCACCCTTGGCCCCAAGGGCCGCTATGTTGCCCTCGAGCGCACCTACGGCGCTCCTCTGGTAACCAACGACGGCGTTACCGTCGCTAAAGAGGTCGAGCTTCCCGATCCCGTCGAGAACATGGGTGCTCAGCTTGTCAAAGAGGCTGCCACCAAGACCAACGACGTCGCAGGCGACGGCACCACCACCGCAACGCTTCTCACCGACGTCCTGGTAAGCGAGGGCCTGCGCAACATCGCCGCGGGCGCGAACCCCATCTCTATCCGCGCAGGCATCGAGAAGGCCGCCAATGCCGTCGTCGGTGCTATTGCTGAAGACGCTATTCCGGTTTCCACCAAGGAGCAGATTGCTTCTGTTGGCGCTATTTCCGCACGTGACGACCAGACCGCAGACGGCGTTGGCGAGAAGATCGCTGAGGCTATGGAGGTCGTTGGCAAAGACGGCGTTATCTCCGTCGAAGAGTCCCAGACGTTCGGCATCGAGATCGAAGTCGTCGAGGGCATGCAGTATGAGCGCGGCTACATCTCTCCCTACATGGCTACCGATATGGAGCGCATGGAGGCCGTCCTCAAGGATCCCTACATCCTGCTGACCGACCAGAAGGTCACCTCCATTCAGGATATCCTCCCCATTCTCGAGGCCATCAGCAAGCAGGGTCGTCCGCTGCTCATCGTTGCCGAAGACGTCGAGGGCGAGGCTCTCTCCACCATTCTTCTGAACCGTCTGCGTGGCACTTTCACCTGCGCCGCCATCAAGGCTCCTGGCTTCGGCGACCGCCGCAAGCGCATCCTCGAGGACATCGCCGCCGTCACGGGCGCGCAGGTCATCGACAAGGACTTCGGCATGACCATGGCCGACGCCCGCATCGACATGCTGGGCCATGCCAAGACGGTCAAGGTCACGAAGGACTCCGCCCTCATCGTGGACGGCGCCGGCGACAAGAAGAACATCGAGGACCGCATCCATCAGATCCGCGCCGAGCTCGAGCGCGTCGACTCCGACTTCGACCGCGAGAAGCTCCAGGAGCGCCTGGCGAAGCTGTCCGGCGGCGTGGCGGTGCTCAAGGTGGGCGCTGCGACCGAGTCCGAGCTCAAGGAGAAGAAGTCCCGCATCGAGGACGCCCTGCAGGCGACCCGCGCGGCCGTCGAGGGGGGCATCGTCGCCGGCGGCGGCGTGGCCTTCATGGACGCCATCCCCGCGCTCGACGGCATCGCCTACGATGACCCCGAGGAGAAGATCGGCATCGAGATCGTGAAGAAGGCGCTCACCGCGCCCGTGGCCACCATCGCGAAGAATGCCGGCTTCGAGGGCGCCGTCGTGGTGGACAAGGTCGCGACCCTGCCCGCGGGCGAGGGCTTGAACTCCGCCAACGGCGAGTGGGGCGACATGATCAAGATGGGCGTGCTCGACCCGGTCAAGGTCACCCGCACCACGCTGCAGAACGCCGCGTCCGTGGCCTCGCTCATCCTCATCACCGAGGCGACCGTGACCGACGTGCCGAAGAACACCGCGCTCGAAGACGCCATCGCGGCGGCCACGGCCAACGCGCAGGGCGGCGGCATGTACTAATCGCGCGAGCGTTTGACTCCGATCGGGAAGCCCTCGGCGCCTCTCCTTCGCTCGTCCTCGCTACGGGGCATCGCCTCGCGGCCGGGACGCCCAGGGGAACGCGCCGGGGGCTTCCCCGTATCTTGGAGGCTCGTGCTCGCGGCGCTGGTGGGGGCGGGTGCCCGCGCCGCCGCGCGCATCTCCATAAACTTTTCGCTTACGAGGGGGCGGCCTCTTCCGCTAGAGTGGCAGAGCGCCGCAAACGGTCGGTTTTGACCGGCGAACGGTCGTTTCGCAGAGAACCGCAGGCGGCGCCCGATACGACCCGATTCAGAGAGGATTGATGTCCCCGATGCCCCAGAACAAGCGAGAGAGCCTCATTTTCACCGTCATCATGTGCTTCTGCATGGTGATGGGCATGTCCGTCTACAACGTCGCCCGCGTGCACGGCTGGCAGCTCGATCTGGGCGTCGTCGCCGAGGCGTGGCTGGGCTTCCCGCCCGCCTACCTCGTGGCCATGGCGCTCGACGTGCTGGTGGCGAGCCGCTTCGCCAAGTGGTTCGCCTTCCGCTTCTTGGTCACGCCTGGCAAGAGCGCCCCGTTCGCCATCATGCTCGCCGTGAGCACCATGATGGTCTTCCCCATGGTGCTCTTCATGTCGCTCTACGGCGCGGTCGAGGCCGTGACCCACACGGGCGACATCGCCATGATCCCCGCGATCTGGCTGGGGAACATCCCGTTCAACTTCATCGCACTTCCGTGGAACCTGCTCATCGCCGGCCCCCTCTCGCGCTTCGCGTTCCGCAGTGCGTTCCCCGAGGGCACGGTGCTCGCCGAGCCCGTCGCCCGCTAGGGGAGGGTGCCCCAGCGCTTCTCCATGCGTTGTGTTACGATGTGACGCCTTTGGGTAAACAAGGAGGATGCGCAGCGTGTCGGCTGCGTCATCCGTGTGACATATCGTCAGAGCACAGCAGAGGTTTTACGCATGTTAGAGAGATTCACCGACCGCGCGCGCCGCGTCATGTCGATCGCGAAGCAGGAGGCGGTCGCGCTGGGAACCACGAACGTGGGCACCGAGCACCTGTTGCTCGCGCTCGCGAAGGAAGAGGAGGGCGTCGCCGCGGAGGCGCTCCGCTCGCTCGAGCTCTCCTATGACGACATCATGACGCAGCTCAAGGAGTCGGCGACCACGAAGCCGGGCGGCACCGGGACGG
>ERZ827471.1736-NODE-1736-length-11958-cov-2.640595_pt1 | contig 11958 bp, 11 predicted proteins | sample MGYA00519772_ERZ827471 | MGnify/ENA primary metagenome ERZ827471 (study PRJEB31778, sample SAMEA3449315) | human gut metagenome | biome: human gut; feature: human-associated habitat; material: faeces | place: United Kingdom | collected 2010/2012 ... | reverse complement strand
GCCGGACAGTCGGATGCCGCACAGTCGGCCCGGCTGGAGAAGCATACCCGCAGCTTGCAGTTGTGCATGTACACTCTGTTGGATCTCCTGATCCACGGAGAGGGCGCCGGATACGATCAGGTGGCAGAGGTTCTTGGGAAATTCGGTATTGATTCTCCCGGGACCTGCGAAGCAATCTACACTTATATCGCAGAAGAGCCCTGTAATTATCCGAAATATTACATCGGTTATCTGGAAATTCTGCAGCTGCAGGACACCGCCAGAAGTCACTGGAAAGATGCTTACTCCGACCTTAGATTCCACACCTTTTATCTGGAACAGGGAACTTCTGATTTTTCCTCACTGGAAGACCTGCTTTTAATGACAAATTAACGTTTTTGTGATAGGATAAAGTGTACGGATCATCAGGTTGGAGGAACCCATGACACAGTTTACAAGCAAGGCTATCGAAGAATCCTTTATCCGGCTGCTGAATGAACGGCCGCTGGATAAGATCACTATAAAAGACATCGTGGATGACTGCGGCATCAGCCGCAACACTTTTTACTATCATTTTCAGGATATCACCGCTCTGCTGGAACACATTCTGAATGCAGATGTGGAGCGGGTACTGTCACAGCATCTGGATATGGACTCCTGGGAGGACGGCTTTATCTCCGCTGCCCGGTTCGCTCTGGAGAATAAGCGTCTGGTCTACCATATTTACAATTCCGTCAGCAGAGAACGGGTGGAACGCTACCTTTACAGTATCGCCGGAGAGGTCATGCGGCTATATGTATCCAGGATTACGGAACAGGTGGAACATGCGGCTCATAAAAAAGTATTTCCCGAAGATCAGAAAATGGTGGTAGATTTTTACAAATTTGCCCTGGTTGGCATGATTTTAGACTGGCTGAACACCGGAATGAAGAAAGATCCGGAGGGACTGATCCGGCGTGTCGGCGAGATTTTCCACGGAAATATCGAAGCAGCCCTGACACGTGTGGCCCGTTAATTTGGACATTTGTCCATGTTTGCACATATTTTGGATTATTTAAGAGCAATGCGCAATTTTTGTGCATTGCCTTTTTTTGTCCGTTTTCAAGACTGGATTCCTTGCATACAATACCAATTGAGAAAGAATCGACAACGAAAGGAGCCCTGTTTTATGAAATTTGGTAAATGGGTCGTAAAATGCCGTATTCCTATTCTGGTACTGGCAGTTGCACTACTGGTCCCTTCCCTGATCGGTATGATCATGACGCGGATCAATTACGATATGCTGACTTACCTGCCCGGTGATATTGACACGGTAGTGGGTCAGGATATTCTGATGGATGAATTTGGAAAAGGAGCCTTTTCCTTCGTCATTATCGAGGGAATGGATCCCAAGGATGTCTCCTCCCTCCGGGAAGATATTTCCCATGTAGATCATGTGGACACCGTTCTTTGGTATGACGATTTCGCAGATGTTTCCGTTCCCATGGAAATACTTCCTTCCAAACTATATGACGCTTTCAATTCCGGTGATAGCACCATGCTAGCGATCTTCTTCGATACCTCCACCTCCTCCGACGATACTATGGAGGCGATCACAGCGATCCGCAGCATTGCCGGCAAGCAGTGTTTTGTCTCCGGTATGTCCGCCATGGTCACCGACCTGAAGGATCTGTGCGAAAAAGAGGAACCGATCTATGTAGGTATTGCCGTTGCACTGGCCTGCGTAGCCATGATGATCTTCATGGACAACTGGATCACACCGTTTGTTTTCCTGATGAGTATCGGTATGGCAATCCTCTTAAATATGGGTACCAACTATTTCCTCGGAGAGATCTCTTACCTGACCAAAGCACTGTCCGCTGTCCTGCAGCTGGCTGTAACCATGGACTACTCTATTTTCCTCTGGCACAGCTACGAAGAACAGAAGAGTATGTATGAGGATAACAAGGAAGCCATGGCTGTAGCCATCAACAACACTCTGACCTCCGTGGTCGGAAGTTCCATCACCACGGTAGCTGGATTTATCGCTCTGTGCTTTATGAGCTATACCTTAGGTCTGGATCTTGGTATTGTCATGGCCAAGGGTGTCATCCTGGGTGTCATCGGTTGTGTCACAACGCTTCCTTCCATGATCCTGGTACTGGATAAGTTATTACAGAAGACCAGTCACAAATCCCTGCTGCCGGATATGGGAAAAGTTGCTTCAGGTATCACCAAAGTATTCCCGGTATTCCTGATCCTGTTCCTGGGGCTGGTACTTCCTTCTTATCTGTCTTATAAAGCAACCAACAATGAAGTGTATTACGATCTCGGTGAAACCCTTCCCGAAGATATGGCCTACGTGGTAGCCAACAGCAAATTGCAGGAAGACTTCGGTGTAGGTGCCACCCATATGGTACTGGTAAGCACCGATGTATCTGACACTGACGTACGTGCCATGATCCACGAGATGGAAAACGTCGAGGGTATCAAATATGCTCTGGGTCTGGAATCCGTAGTCGGCCCTCTGGTACCAGAGGAAATGCTTCCGGAATCCGTAAAAGAAGTATTAAAGAGTGATGACTGGGAACTCCTTCTGGTAAACTCCGAATATAAGACCGCTACCGATGAGGTAAATGCCCAGATCAATGAGCTGAATACTATTTTGAAAAAATACGATTCCAAGGGCATGCTGATCGGTGAAGCTCCCTGTACCAAGGATCTGATCGAGACCACCGACGAGGACTTCAAAGTTGTAAATACCGTCTCTATCGTAGCGATCTTCGTGATCATTGCTCTGGTAGAAAAAAGTATTACCCTGCCGCTGATCCTGGTAGCTGTTATCGAGTTGTCCATCTTCATCAATCTGGGCCTTGCTCACCTGACAGGAACGTCACTTCCTTTCATTGCCCCGATCTGTATCAGTACAATTCAGCTGGGTGCTACTGTGGACTACGCTATTCTGATGACCACAAGATACAAGCAGGAACGCTACGAAGGCAGGGACAAACGTGAAGCTGTCACCAACGCCCTGAAGGTATCCATTCCTTCCATTATCGTCAGCGCCATGGGACTGTTCTCCGCCACCTTCGGTGTTGCCCTGTATTCCGACGTGGACATTATCAGTTCCCTCTGTGATCTGATGGCAAGAGGCGCTATTGTAAGTATGTTTGCTGTTATCCTGTTCCTGCCGGCCATGTTCATGCTGTTCGACAAGGTGATCTGTGTCACCAGCATCGGCTTCCGGAACAAGAATGCAGAACCCTCCAATACATTGAAAGAAAGGACGGCATAAGATTATGATCAATTTGAAAAAACAAGCCTGGAGAACCGGGGCTCTGTGCCTCGCCGGTGTGGTAGCCTTAAGTGTTACCGGTGTCTCCGTATATGCAAAAACTTCCGAAAAGAAAGAGACCGAGGTCAAGGAGCAGATCCGGGATGCCGTAGATGACATCTGGAAATCCGAAGATACCTCCGCAACCTCCATTGATGAGACCGTCTATGTGATCCTGAATGCAGACGGAACCCAGCAGAAGATCTACGTCAGCGACTGGCTGAAGAATCAGGGAGAAAAAGATTCCTACACCCAGAGCAATCCCGATAAGGATGCTCCCATTTCCCTGAAAGTTACTTATACGTTGGACGGCAAGGAGATCTCCCCATCAGATCTGAACGGCCAGAGCGGTCATGTAGTGATCCGCTATGATTACACGAACGAATTATATGAGACCCGTGAGATTGCCGGAAAAGAGAAAAAAATTTATGTTCCTTTTGCGGTAATGACCGGTATGATCCTGGATAATGACAATTTCAGCAATATTAAGGTGTCCTCAGGTAAGGTCATCAACGACGGCAGCCACAGCGTTGTCACCGGTATCGTCTTCCCCGGACTGGGTACGAACCTGGATATGGAAGAGGATTTCGACGATTATCTGGAGATTGAGGCCGATGCAACGGATTTCACCATGAATGAATCCTACTGCATCGCCACCAATTCCGTCTTCTCCCGTCTGGATTTCAGTAATGTGGATGATCTCGATGACCTGACAGAGGCAATGGATGATCTGGAGGATGCTACCAACAAACTGTTGGACGGGACTTCCGATCTTTATGATGGTGTCACAGAGCTTTATGACAAATCCGGTGACTTGCAGGATGGTGTAAAAGAACTGTCCGATGGTTCCAACGACCTCCGGGATGGCGCTTACAAAGTAGCTGACGGTACTGTCACTTTAAGAGGCGGTGTCGGTTCTCTGCGGAGCGGCATCGGTACACTGCAGGAGGGCACCAAGACCCTGTTAGCAGGTACACAGAGCCTGCAGTCCGGTACTAATGATCTGAAGAATGGTCTCGGTCAGCTGACTGCACAGAATGATTCTTTGAACGGCGCTGCCGGCCAGGTATTCGATACTTTGTTGAAAACTGCAGCTTCCCAGTTAACGGCTGCCGGTCTCACGCTTCCGGAAGAATTGACAATATCTAATTATGCGACCATATTAAATGCTCTGTATCAGCAAATGGAGCCTCTCTCGGATGCTGACGTTGCTCTGGGATATGTCCTACAGCAGACCGGACTGACGATTGAAAAATATCAGGGTATGATTCAGGCATCCCAGAGCGTATCCTCAGGTGATGCCGCACTTCAGGCAAATTTGAAAGCCATTCAGGATAAAGCCACAAGTCTTTCACAAGCTGCCGGCAGCATTGCTGCCTTGAAAGCTTCTCTGGATGGCTATAATCAGTTCTACACCGGTCTCCAGACTTACACCGCCGGTGTAGCATCCGCAAGTGCCGGTGCTTCCCAGTTAAAGGATGGCGCTGACAAACTGGCAGACGGAAGTAAAGAGCTGTATGATGGTGCTGATACTTTAGTAGAAGGTGCCAGAGATCTGGCCTCCGGCAGCGGCAAACTGGCTAACGGCGTAAACGAGCTTTCCGATGGAAGCGATAAGCTGATCGATGGTATCAGTCAGCTGAAGGATGGTTCCAAGGAATTAAAGGACGGCATGATCGAATACAATGACGAAGCCATCAGCAAACTGACTGATATGGATACCGATGAACTCCAGGAAGTGATCGATCGTATGAAAGCTACCTCTTCCGTATCCGAAAATTACAACTCCTTCACCGGAGACAATAACGGTATGGACAGCAGTGTGAAATTTATCTACAAAATCAACGCTGTAAAATAAAACATCACAAGCCCGTAACTTGACAAAGCCCCTCTCCTTTTCTATACTTGCAAAAGGAGAGGGGCTTTTCGCTTCCTATATTCCGCTTCTGATAACAGAAAGGCATACAAATTCCCATGGAACAACTATTATTCAGTCTCAATGCAACGATCCCCGTATTCCTGGTCATGGTGATCGGTTATGTTTTACAGCAACTGCACGTTACCAACGACTCTTTTGTCAAAACCCTGAATTCATTCAATTATAAAATCACCCTGCCCGTACTTTTGTTCAAGGACATGTCCACTGCAGATTTTTACAGTGTATGGGATACCGGTTACGTGCTGTTCTGCTTCTTCGTGACCCTGTTCTGCATCGTCATCACCTGGGTCGTGGCAGGCATTTTTTATAAGAACAAATCCCGCCTGGGAGAGCTTGTCCAGGCAAGCTATCGAAGCAGTGCCGCTGTCCTGGGTATCGCCTTTATACAGAACATCTACGGGAACTCCGGCATGGCTCCCTTGATGATCGTGGGTACGGTTCCCCTGTACAATATCGCTGCCGTGCTGATCCTGTCCTTCACCGGACCGGATGCGAAGGGTTTTGACAAGAAATCTCTGATGAAATCCTTAAAAGGCATTATCACGAATCCGATCATTATCAGTATCGCCCTGGGCATGCTGTCCAGCGCCTGCCGGATCCATTATCCCGTGATCATTTCCAAGACCATCAGCAATATTGCCGTACTGGCTACCCCTCTGGCCCTGATCGGCCTCGGTGCCGGATTCGAGGGTAAAAAAGCCTTAAAGCTTTTAGCCCCCACCGGAGTGGCAACCGTGTTAAAGCTGGTAATATGGCCCGCTCTGTTTCTGCCGCTTGCCGTGTATTTCGGCTTCACCGGAGAAAAACTGGTAGCGATCCTCATTATGCTGGGCTCTCCCACCACTGTCAGCTGCTATATCATGGCAAAAAACATGAACCACGAAGGAACTTTGACTTCCAGTGTGGTCGTAGCCACCACTTTTTTAAGTTCCGTTACCCTGACGGTATTCTTGTTCATTTTGCGAAGCTTGCAGTTGATTTAGTTATATGATGCCCACGAATTGTTCCGTGCTGCGCACTCTCACAATTCTACCCGATATGAGCATATCGTGGGATTATCATCACATTTTTCCCGCAAGGAAAATACTTGCCACTGTTCCCGCTAACGTTGCCAGCAATGCCCCCGGCAGCGTGTAGCGGGTTTTTGTTACTTTTGCTGCCAGAAAATACACGCTCATGGTGTAAAAAATAGTCTCGGTACAGCTCATGAGGATCGAAGTCAGCATCCCCGCATAAGAATCCGGCCCACAGGTCTTAAAAATATCCAGTACCAGCCCGGTTGCCGCAGAGGAAGAGAACATTTTCACAATAAGGAGCGGTATCAGCTGTGCCGGAAGTCCCACCGCCTGTGTGGCAGGTCCGATCAGATGCCCCAGCAGGTCAAAAAAGCCGGAGGTCCTGAGAATCCCCACTGCCATCATCAATCCTACCAGTGTCGGAAGGATCTCCACAACGATGCGCAGGCCCTCTTTGGCCCCTTTCAAAAAAGTCTCATAGACCTTCACCCCCGAGACCATCCCATAACCCACGATCCAGAAAATCACCATGGGAATCATAATATCTGACATGTGTGTCAATGCGTTCATCATGATCCTCACCTGTCCTTCCATTTACAGTAAATGATGGCAATGATCGTACTGAACAGTGTGGCCACCAGCGCCGGAGCAATGATCACCGCCGGATTGGCGCTGCCGTACTGGCTGCGATAGGCGATCATATTGACCGGGATCAGCTGTAAGGATGAAATATTCAGAATCAGGAAGGTGCACATTTCGTTGCTGGCTGCCGTGGCCTCTGCTCCATACCGCCGATCCTCCGATCCCTGTCGTCCCTTCTCCGTCCCCTGCCCTGCCACTGGTCGTAACTGCCTGTTCACAGGCTGCATCCTCTGCTGCTCTATCCGTCGCTGTTCTGCCCTCTGTTTCTCCAGCTCCGCCAGCTGCTCCATGGCCTTTAATCCAGCCGGCGTGCAGGCCCAGCCAAGCCCCAGGACATTGGCAATGAGATTCGTGGTTATGTATTCCCCTGCCGGGTGATCCTCCGGGAGCCTGGGGAACATGAATTTCAGAAAGGGGCGAATCCCTTTTGTCATTTTCGCGATCATTCCAGACTCCTGCGCGATCTCCATCAGTCCCATCCACAATGCCATGACCCCCGCCATGGTGATGCAGAGGCTCACGGCCTCTCTGGCACTGTCTAACGCGCCTCCCGTCAGTGCGCTCATCTGCCCGGTACAGACACCATAGATCACGCCTAACAGGATCATTCCTGCCCAGATATAGTTAAGCATCTCATAAACCGCCTGCTATTCCTTCGTTTCACTATATGCGGGCAGCGGTATGTCCTATGCGGCACAGGTCACCTTTGCACGTTGCTCCCGACGGGATGTCACATGCAAAATGAGCCTTGCGGGCAGTGCTCCCTGCCAGATTCAACGCTTCTTATCAGGTGCACTAAAATAAACCTCCCGGGAATAAAGGTCACCACGAATAAGGACAACACAACAAATCGCCGTTCAAGTAGCATTAAAAAGTCACTGGCTTCGGACTATTCGAAGCCAGTGGCTTTTTCGTTGAAAACAGGCTATCAATCTGGTACAATCTACTCACAAATGAAAGTTCTCATAATTGCACCTTATCGGAAGTTGAAGGGAGGATCACTGTGAGCGAACTTATGAAGAAACAAGAGATGACTGAGGAAGACATCAAATTGCAGTATATTACTCTGGCAATTGAGGGTGCTGGTTGGGACAAACTTAAGCAAATTAAGATGGAATATAATTTCACGGATGGTCGTGTCATCGTCCGGGGAAATGTTACAGCCAGAGGCAAGAGAAAGCGCACAGATTATTTGCTTTATTACAAGCCCAATATTCCGCTGGCTATTGTCGAGGCGAAAGATAATAAACACAGTATCCATAATGCTATTATATCACATCCTGCCCTTCCTGGCACTTTTTGTGCGGTATTGCCTTAGATTAACTTAATGACATTGCGCCGAAGCGTCCCTTTTTTCGTCCTTTATGATTCGTTTTCCGCAATGGTACGCCGCAAAAGATTCATTTCGGCTTCATAGCCGTAATCCTCTTTTTCACTGCTCTCCTTTGCCAATTCCAACGCCTGACGGCATAGATCCAAACCGGCTTTCTTTGCCCTGCGGCCGCCGATACCCAAAAGCTTGCAGCGCGCCAAGCGCATTTTGCATTTCACACTGCCCAATTTCTCGCCAGTTTCATAGCAGCGGCGCGCTTCCTTTCCGTCCTGCGCAACGACGACGCCGTTTTCATAAAAACGCCCACCAGGCGCTGTCGTCATTCCCATCGGCAGCTTTGCGGTAATGGGCATACGCCTCAGACAGCTTCCCTGCCTGCTCCAAATGCCATCCCATGTTGTAATCCGCCATGGCTTCGCCCAGCTCCGCCGCGCGGCGATACCATTCCATGGCCGTTTCCAAATCCCGCGGCACGCCCCGTCCCATCGCATAACATTCGCCCAGGCTATTCATGGCAGCCGGGCAGTTCTGCTCTGCTGCTCGTTCGTACCAGCAAATTGCCTTTTTCATATCCTGTTCCACGCCTTCGCCGTGGTCGTAAAGCCAGCCGAGATCATGCATGGCATCAGCATTCCCGCCCTCGGCGGCAGCAGTATACCAACGGATCGCTTCCGTCATATTTTGTTCCACGCCTTCGCCATTGCTGTAATTCCAGCCAAGGCAGTACATGCAGTAATCACTTCCTGCCTCAGCTCCCCGCCGGTACCAGTAAAGCGCCCTTTCTTCGTTCTGTTCCACGCCTTCGCCGTACTCGTAGCAGTATGCCAGATTATTCATGGATTGCAAATTGCCACACTGTGCGCCCTGCTCATACCATTTTACGGCTTCCTGCCAATTCTGCTCCACGCCATGTCCCATTTTATAGCACCGGCCAAGATTGTACATGGCACCGCCGTTGCCGCCTTCGGCACTGCGGCGATACCAGTAAAGCGCCCTGTCTTCGTTCTGTTCCACGCCTTCGCCGCGCTCGTAGCAGCGTGCCAGATTATGCATGGATTGCAAATCGCCACACTGTGCGCCCTGCTCATACCATTTTATGGCTTCCTGCCAATTCTGCTCCACGCCATATCCCCTTTTATAGCACAAGCCCAGATTGCTCATGCTAACCGGATTGCCGCACTCCGCACCTCTGCGATACCAGGAAAAGGCCTGCTCCCAACTCTGCTCCACGCCGCAGCCCTTTTCATAGCACCAGCCCAGATCCGTCATTGCCGCGCTCACGCCACTCTCTGCCGCCTCGCGGAACCAATGCACAGCATGCTCCCAGTTTTGCTCCACTCCGTCGCCGTATTCATAGCATACGCCCAGCCAGTACATACCTTCACCGTAACGCTGATACGCCGCCGCGCGCACCCAGTGCACGGCCTCGGCAGCGTCGGCTTCCACGCCGATCCCGTCGTGGAAGGCGTGGGCGAGCAGCATCTGTCCGCGGGGCGAACCGTATTCCGCCGCCTTGCAGTATAACTCGGCAGCTTGTTTCGCGTCCGGAGCCGTGCCGATGCCGTATTCATAGCACACGCCCAAGCAGCACACCGCATTCAGGCTCCCCATTTCCACCGCCTGCTGATAAAGCCAAAAAGCCTGAACCGGATCCGCCTCCACGCCGTTTCCCTGCTCCATGCAGATGCCCAGATTGCATACGCCCCATGCGCTGCCGAGATATGCAGCTTTCCGAAAACAATCCACCATGCGCTTTTTATCCGATGCCTCTGCATCCCAAAGGGTGTTGCCTAAAGCCGTCCAATCATCTCCGGTCATATCGGCCTCGTTGGCGCGCAGCAATTTCCGGCCGCACTGCGGACAGCGCTCCGGCAGCTTTTCGCCTTCATCCCAATAATTACAGGTGTGATCCTCGCAGTGATAAATCATTGTTTCTAACTCCCTCCGCCTGCTGAAAAAAAGCAGCGCGTTACACTATTTTCCATAGTATAACACGCTGCTTCAAAAAAGGAAAGACCGATCGGTCAGTCCTCGTTGCCGAAGAACTTAGTATCAGAAGAACCGCAGCTTCCAATATCTATAACTGCGGAGCGGGTATTAAGCTGACTGCAGATATCCTTGGTCATGAGTAGCTGGATTCCACCACGCATTATGTGCGTGTAGATTTTACCGCATCCGCCAGCGACCGCACTTCATCGCCGTTTTTCTCATAAGGAGTATTATCGGCACTATTCAAAAAGCCCCTGCCGCCTTGGGCGGCGCAGTTGCAAGCATAGCGTTTGTATGACAAACGCGCTTGCTGGGGTAACCCCCAGTCCCCCATGCCGCCCGCGGGCGGAAACTTCTCGGCAGCATTGCCGGAAAGTAGCATATAAAATCGGGTTTGGCAATATGGCCGAACCCGATCACAGTGGACCGCTCTAAAGCGCTTCAGACAATCTTGTCAAAAGCGGTAGACGCTGAAAACCGGGTTCGGTGAAATCTCCGAACCCGGTCAGACTTTTTGACAAAGTTGTCTAAAAGTAAGGGTTGGCAATCTTGCCAACCCTTACTTTACCAGATCATCTCCCGCACCACACGAATCAGCGTCACCACCCAGGAAAGTGCCGCAAGCCCCACCAGCACAAGGAAAATTCCGTCCGCCAGAGCGGTATGGGCCAGATACCACGGGCGGAATACTGTGATGACCAATGCTCCATACAGCAGCGGTACGGACAGCCGCAGCGTCTGCACCAGACAGATGATTCCTCCCAGCAGCGCCAGCCCCAGCGATAAAACAGCAGCCATCATGTTCCATGCCTCCTTCTTCGATTTGCGGTATGTTACCATCGGCAGACAGACTTTACAAGAGCCTGTCTGCCGATTTTTTTCGCTTTGGGTGTCAATAAGACACCCTTGACTGGACGGCGAGGGTGTCTATTGCACACCCTTGACCTTAAATCTTTTGCAGGAGTTTTTGATTCCGGGGTATTCACCACGCTGTTTTTTCGGGAGGGGTAGTGAGGGGTATCTGAAAAAGCAGAAAACCGCTTTCGGCAACATTGCCGGAAGCGTTCTGGAGGTGGTTTATGAGCAAACAGACACATCGGACCTGCGTCCGCATGAGTGTCGAAGAATATCCGCCAGATTTTGCGGAATCCCCGCGCAAAGGAAGTGGACCGGGAGGCGGCGGACAGGATACGTTTCCTGCTGGAACACATTCTTGAACAGGCCCACCATATAAACGCCCACCATGATCTGAGCCACAAGGACGGGCAGTAAACCCACGCCCGTTCGCCCCGTGCCGCACCGTGCGGCGTTCTTCCGCAATGGGCAGCGTCCCTGCCCATCCCCTCCGGCAGAGACCCCACAGGCGGCGTGTGGGCAAACTCGATAAACCAAATAACACAAGGAGAACCTATGGAGCAAAAAGCCAACATCACCATTGATAAGGATCATATCACCGTGGAGCGGATGCAGACAGCCTGCGGGCGACAGATTCGAGTCATCTCCGTGTTTCCCCGGCATGGCAGCGAAACTGTGGAGGATAAGCTGAAAGCCTTGGCGGAACTGGACTTTCGGCAGGGAAAGCTGTGCGCGTAAAGTGCTGGACATTTCAGACCGTTCGGGGTATTGTGGTGTCGCAATGCTCTGAACGGTTTGACAAAGAAAAGGAGGACTGTATGAATCAGTCAAACCAAATCAGGAAAACCGCTCTTTACTGCCGTCTCAGCCAGGACGATGGGATAGAGGGCGA
>ERZ827471.1734-NODE-1734-length-11970-cov-4.747125_pt1 | contig 11970 bp, 13 predicted proteins | sample MGYA00519772_ERZ827471 | MGnify/ENA primary metagenome ERZ827471 (study PRJEB31778, sample SAMEA3449315) | human gut metagenome | biome: human gut; feature: human-associated habitat; material: faeces | place: United Kingdom | collected 2010/2012 ... | reverse complement strand
TAAATGATGTTCATCACAGGGCCGCTCTACAGCGGCAAGCGCACCTTTGCGCGGAACTTCCGGGGCAGCGTCATCGCCGATGTGCAGGACGCCGCCGCCGAGACTCAGACCCCGGAGCAGCTCGAAACGCTGGCCCGGGAGCTGGCGGAATATGATATTGTCATCGCCACCGAGGTCGGCGGCGGTGTTGTCCCGATGGATGCTGAGGAGCGCGCCGGGCGGGAGGCCGCTGGACGGCTGGCCTGCCTGCTGGCAGAGCGTGCCGACTGCGTGGTGCAGATGTTCTGCGGCATCCCGACGGTATTGAAAGGAGAATTACCCCAATGTTGATTTATCTGCTGCGTCACGGCCTGACCGAATACAATGCCCAGAAGCGCTATCAGGGCCAGCGCGACATCCCGCTCTCGGCGGAGGGCCTGAGCCAGCTGCGCCGGGCCGACATCGACCCGAAGGTGGTCTATATCACCCCGCTGCAGCGGACGGCCCAGACGGCCCGGGTGCTCTTCCCGGAGGCAGAGCTCGTGGTCGTGAAAGAACTGCAGGAGATGTGCTTCGGCAGCTTCGAGGGCAAAAACTACGTTGAGATGGAGCACGACGCCGATTATCAGGCGTGGGTGCAGGCCAACTGCGAGAGCAAATGCCCCGACGGTGAGCGGAAGGACGACTTCTCGAACCGCATCTGCAGCGCCTTCTCTGCTCTGGTGGACAAGGCGCTGGCCGACGGCGAAGAGCTGCTGGTCATCCTGGCCCACGGCGGCACCCAGATGGCGGCCATGGAGCGGTACGCCCTGCCCAGGCGCGATTATTATGCGTGGTGCGGCCCCAACGCGGGCGGCTATGTGCTGGATGCCGCCGACTGGGCCGAGAAGCGCCAGCTCCGCCTCGTGAAGACTGTGCAGTACACGAAAGACGCGGAGGCCGGCGTATGATGACCGTCTGGGCTGTGCTGGGAGGCTTCGAGCTGGATGCCATTTTCGGCGACCCGGCGTGGCTGCCCCACCCGGTGGTGTACATGGGCAAAGCCATCTCCCGGCTGGAAAAATTCCTCCGCACCCGCCTGCCCAAAACGCCTCAGGGCGAGCTGCTGGGCGGCGCGGTGCTGGCGTTCTGCCTGCCGGTGGGGACGCTGCTGCTCACGGGCCTTGTCTGCTGGGGCGCGGCGATGCTTCACCCCCTGCTGGGGCTTGCCGTCCAGATGTTCTGGTGCGGGCAGGCGCTGGCCGCAAAGGGACTGGTGCAGGAGAGCACGAATGTCTATGTCGAGCTGAAAAAAGGCAGCCTGCCCGCCGCCCGAAAGGCCGTGAGCCGCATCGTGGGCCGCGACACCGAAGCCTTGACTGCCGAGGGCGTGACCAAAGCGGCGGTGGAGACGGTGGCCGAAAACGCCAGCGACGGCGTCATTGCGCCTTTGCTTTATATGCTGCTGGGCGGTGCGCCGCTGGCCCTGACCTACAAGGCCATCAACACGATGGACAGCATGGTGGGCTACAAGAACGAGAAATATCTCTATTTTGGCCGTGCGGCGGCAAAGCTGGACGATGTGGCAAACTATATCCCGAGCCGTCTGGCGGCGCTGCTCTGGATCATGGCGGCGGCGTTCACCCGCAATGACGCCAAGGGCGCGTGGCGTATCTGGCGGCGGGACCGCCGCAATCACGCAAGCCCCAACAGCGCCCAGACTGAGAGCGCCTGCGCGGGTGCGCTGGGCGTCCAGCTGGCCGGGCCGGCCTACTATTTCGGCGAGTATTACCCGAAGCCCACCATCGGCGACCAGCTGCGGCCCATCGAGCCGGAGGATATTCTGCGTGCAGATCGGATGATGTATGTAGCCAGCGGGTTTGCGCTGGCGTGGGGATGTGCGATACGGGGGTTCTTGGGATGAAACAACTGGTCCACGGCGGTGACTGGATGGGCTACAGCGAACGCTTTGGCCGCGACGCGCTGGATTTTTCGGCGAACGTCAGCCCACTCGGTCTGCCCGAAGGGGTGGCGCAGGCCATCCGGGATGCACTGCCTCTGGCCGACCGCTACCCCGACCCCCTCTGCCGTACCCTGCGGGCGGCGCTGAGCCGGGCCGAGGGTGTGCCGCAGGAGCATATCCTCTGCGGCAACGGCGCGGCAGACCTCATCTTCCGGCTGGTCTGGGCCGTAAAGCCCCATAAGGCGCTGGTGACAGCCCCGACTTTTGCCGAGTACGCCTCTGCATTGGATACGGTGGGGTGCGAAGTGAAACGCTTCTTCCTCGATAAAGCGAATGATTTCGCCCCGACGGACGCCCTCGTGGACGCCGTGGACGAGAGCATCGACATGGTGTTCCTCTGCCAGCCGAACAACCCGACTGGGCAGCTGGCCTCACCCGAACTGGTGAAAAAGCTGCTGTGCCGGTGCGAGGAGTGCCGCGCGATTTTGGCCGTAGATGAGTGCTTTCTGGACTTTCTGCCCGACGCCGACGGGTGGACCGCGAAGCCTCTGCTGGAAAGTGGGAACCTCGTCATCCTGAAAGCTTTCACCAAGCTCTACGGCATGGCCGGCGTCCGGCTGGGTTACTGCCTCTGCGGCGACGAAACGCTTCTGGAAAAAATGCAGACAGCGGGCCAGCCGTGGGCCGTGTCCAGTCTGGCGCAGGCGGCAGGCGTCGCGGCCCTGAAAGAAACCGCTTATGTGGACGAAGTGCGCGCCCTTATCGCCCGGCAGCGGCCCGTTCTGACGGCGGGCCTGCGGGCGCTGGGCCTGCGGGTCATCGATGGAAAGGCGAACTATCTGCTCTTCCGCGCGCCCGCCGACCTGAACGAGAGGCTTCGTCCGCTGGGAACACAGGTGCGCAGCTGCGCGAATTATCCGGGCCTCGGGCCGGAGTGGTACCGCACGGCGGTGCGCACGGCCCCCGAGAACGCCCGGCTGCTGGAACTTATGAAAGAGGTGCTGGGATGAGCAGGGCAAAATGCATCATGGTGCAGGGTACGATGAGCGGTGCAGGCAAAAGTCTGCTCTGCGCGGCGCTCTGCCGCATTTTTGCGCAGGACGGCCTGCGCGCCGTGCCGTTCAAGAGCCAGAACATGGCCCTGAACAGCTTCGTCACCCGCAACGGTGCAGAGATGGGCCGTGCTCAGGTGGTGCAGGCACAGGCTGCAGGCGTGGAGCCGGATGTGCGCATGAACCCCATCCTGCTCAAGCCCAGCAGCGATGTGGGCAGTCAGGTGATCGTGAACGGCAAGGCCCGGGGCCAGATGCCTGCCGCCGCCTACTTTAAAATGAAGCGCAGCCTTATCCCGGACATTCTGGAAGCCTACAACAGCCTTGCCGCCGAGAACGACATTATCGTGATCGAAGGCGCGGGCAGCCCGGCGGAGATCAACCTGAAAGCCGACGATATCGTGAACATGGGCCTTGCAAAGCTGGTGGATGCGCCGGTGCTGCTGGCGGGCGATATCGACCGCGGCGGCGTATTCGCCCAGCTGTACGGCACTGTGGAGCTGCTGGAAGCCGACGAGCGTGCCCGCATCAGGGGGCTCATCATCAACAAGTTCCGGGGCGATGTGGAGATCCTGCGGCCCGGCCTTGCCATGCTGGAAGAAAAAACGCAGCTGCCCGTGCTGGGCGTAGTGCCGTACCTGCGGGTGGAGATCGAGGACGAGGATTCTCTCTCGGACCGTCTGGAAGCAAAAAGCGCCGTCAAGCCGCTGGATATCGCCATCCTGCGCCTGCCGCATGTGTCCAACTTCACCGACTTTATCCCGCTGGAACAGCACCCGCTGCTGGGCGTGCGGTATGTGCAGCGCACCCGCCAGCTGGGTGCACCGGATCTCGTCATCCTGCCCGGCACCAAGAACACCATGGACGACCTGCGCTGGCTGCGGGAAAGCGGACTGGAAGCGGCGGTGCTCAGGCTTTCGGCAGCCGGTACGCCGGTGCTGGGCGTGTGCGGCGGCTATCAGATGCTGGGCGAACAGCTCTGCGACCCGGCAGGGGAGGAGAGCGGCACCCCCTGCACCCTGCAGGGCCTTGGCCTGCTGCCCACCACGACGGTGTTCGGCACCGAAAAGCACCTGACCCAGACTGCAGCCTGTGTGACCACAGAACCCTTTGCAGGCGCAAAGCTGACGGGCTACGAGATCCACGCAGGCCGCACCGAGGTGCGGGGCAGTGCGTTCTGCTTCCTTGCAGACGGCACGCCGGAGGGCTGTGTGCAGGACGGTGTATTCGGTACCTACCTGCACGGCCTGTTCGACACCGGCGAACTGACCGAAAAACTGACCGCATTTTTGTGCAAACGGAAGGGCATCGATCCGGCCGGGGCCGAGCTTATCCCCATGGAGCAGTACCGTCAGCAGCAGTTTGATCTGCTTGCCGATGGTGTGCGCGCGGCACTGGATATGCCCGCCATCTATGCCGCCATGGGAATGCAAAAAGGAGACAACACATGACACCGCAGCATCATCTGCCCGCCGACATTGAACGGACGAGCATCTCCATTATCACAAGGGAACTGGACGAGCTGGGCCTGACCCCGCCGCCGGAGACGGCTGCGGTGGTCAAGCGGGTCATCCACACCACCGCGGATTTCGACTATGCCAAAAATCTGCGCTTTACACCCGGCGCGGTGGAAGCCGCAGTCAAGGCCCTGCACGCGGGTGCTTTCATCGTTACCGACACTAATATGGCGCTGGCGGGCATCACAAAGCCGGGCCTGAAAAAACTGAACGGTGAAGCCATCTGCTACATGGCAGACCCCGCTGTGGCCGAAGCCGCAAAGCAGGCGGGCACCACCCGTGCCGTTGCCGCCATGCACCGCGCTGCCCGGGAGCACCCGGGGGCCATTCTGGCCATTGGCAATGCGCCCACGGCCCTTTTGACCATTGCGGAGGAAATGGAAGCCGGTCTGCGGCCTGCACTGGTCATTGGCGTGCCGGTGGGGTTTGTGAATGTGGTGGAAAGCAAGGAAGTACTGTTTGCCGCCTGCGAACGATACAGCGTGCCTGCCATCGCTGCCATGGGCCGCAAGGGCGGCAGCAATGTGGCTGCAGCCATCTGCAACGCCCTCATTTACTCTGCCACCGAAATGCTGGACCCCTCTGCCAGAGGGTGGAACGGATAAGGCGGAAACAGCATAACATCAAAAACCCGGAACCCTTTTTGAGCCGTTTTGGCCGAGAAAAGGTTCCGGGTTTTGTTCATGATTTTTTCAGAGAGCTATTTTGCAACAGCCCCATTTTCACGGAAAAGGTCCGAACCGAGCACGGCATCCACACTGCCGGCATCAGGCTGCGGGGAACGCCTTGTTCCACACTTCGATCACCTTGAACTTCGGGGTCCAGCCTTCGGGCTCAAAGCGGTCGCCCTTGGCACCCATGGTGCCCTGCTCGGTGCACCACTGCGCGGCCCTGGCCATATCAGGGTCGGTCACATCCGCAAAGGCGGGTGCGCCTGCGGGTTCGGGCCTGCCTGCGGTGTTCCACACCAGCATCGAGCCTTTTGCATTGCTTCCCGTGATTGTAACATTGCGCATACCCGTAATGGTAAGGCCCAGGCCACCGTCCATTCGTGTATCATTGGTGCAGACCAGAACAATATCCGTGCTGCGTCCGCCTTAAAAAGGCCATATTTCACCTTCTTTTTCAATAAAACCTGCGTGAAACGCCCCAAAACCTGCGTGAAAAACGTTTTGCACCGCTGTGCGCGCCTTTGCCCCCTCTTGCAATTTGTGCGCAAAGGGTGTAGAATACAGTCACAATCAAATACAGGGGAGCTTGTGAAGCAGGCTGAGAGGAAGTACCTAAACTTCGACCCTTTTACCTGATGCGGATAATGCCGCCGTAGGAAGTCAGAATGGATGATTTTTTGCAGGAGGCACCGCGGAAGGTGTCTCCTGTTTTTTTGTTGTGTACCGATTACCATTAAGGAGGATGCCTTGTACTTTTCTGCGGAAGTGCCGCAGCGGGCTGAGGGGGAGCGCCCTGAGCTTTGTGACCGTCAGCGATGGGAAGCCGTGTTCCGGCGTGAGAGGAGACCAGCAAGTCTCGACCGCTTCTTATAGTTCCTGCGCCGGGTCTGGCACCGGGTGCGGGCTGTTTGCGGAGGCGCTGTATGGTTTTTGCTGCTTCCGCAGGTTTGGAAAGGAGCCTTGCCTTATGAAAAAAATCTCTGTGAAAAAGCTGGCGTTGGCCGGCATGCTGTGCGCTCTGTGCGTGGTGGGCAGCGTATTCAGCTTCCCCATGTTCGGCAGCAAATGTGCACCCATCCAGCACATGGTCAATGTGACCTGCGCGGTGCTGCTTGGCCCGTGGTGGGGCGTGGGCGTAGCCTTTGTGGCCTCGCTGCTGCGCAATCTGCTGGGTCTGGGCAGCCTGATGGCCTTCCCCGGCAGCATGTTCGGCGCACTGCTGTGCGGCCTTGTGTACCATAAGACCAAAAACATCCTTGCCACCATGGTGGGCGAGGTGTTCGGCACCAGCATTCTGGGCGGCCTGTGCGCTTACCCGGTGGCCATCTTCCTCATGGGCAAGAGCGCCGGCGACATCGCGTTCTATGCCTACATCGTGCCGTTCCTCATCTCCACTGCAGTGGGTTCCATCATTGCGGGCGTGCTGGTGTACAGCCTGCAGCGCTCCGGCGCTCTGCACAGCATGCAGAAGAGCCTTTCCTGACGGAGGGGCACCCGAATGTTCAAAACAGAATTCGAGAACCTGCGCCGCACCTGCCCGCTCATCCATAACATTACCAACTACGTCACCGTGAACGACTGCGCCAACATGGTGCTGGCCTGCGGTGCTTCGCCCATCATGGCCGACGATGCCGCCGAGGTGGAGGACATCACCACCATCTGCGGCGGTCTGAACATCAACATCGGTACCCTGAACAGCCGCACCATCACCAGCATGCTGCTGGCGGGCAAAAAGGCAAACCAGCTGGGCCATCCTGTGGTGCTGGACCCGGTGGGTGCGGGTGCATCCCGCCTGCGCACCGACACGGCTTTCCGCCTGCTCCGGGACGTAAAGTTCACCGTGATCCGCGGCAACATCTCGGAGATCAAAACGCTGGCCTCCGGCGCGGGAACCACCAAGGGTGTGGATGCCGATGTGGCCGATAAAGTTACTGAGGAAAATCTGGATTCTGCCGTGGCCTTTGCCAAGGCCTTTGCGGCCCAGACGGGTGCCGTCATTGCCATCACCGGTGCCATCGACATCGTGGCCGATGCCGAAAAAGCCTACTGCATCCGCAACGGCAATGCTATGATGAGCAGCATCACCGGCACGGGCTGCCAGCTTTCGGCCCTGACGGCGGCGTTCGTCACCGCCAACCCCGGACATCCGCTGGAAGCCGCTGCAGCCGCAGTGTGCGCCATGGGCCTTGCGGGCGAGACCGCCCACAAGCGCCTGACCCCGCTGGACGGCAACTCCACCTACCGCAATTATATCATCGATGCCATTTACAATATGACCCCGGATCAGCTGGAAGAAGGAGCAAACTATGAAGTGCGATAAGCAGAACATGCTTCTGTATGCCGTCACCGACCGCGCATGGGTGGGAAAGCAGACCCTCTATGAACAGGTGGAGAGCGCCCTGAAGGGCGGTGTCACCTGTGTGCAGCTGCGTGAAAAAGAGCTGGACGACGAAGCCTTTCTGAAAGAGGCTGTGGAGATCCATGCTCTGTGCCAGCGCTACGGCGTGCCGTTCTTTGTGAACGACAATGTGGACATTGCCATCCGCTGCCACGCCGAGGGTGTGCACGTGGGGCAGGAGGATATGGCCGCAGCGCAGGTGCGCGCCCGTGTGGGCGACGGTATGATGATCGGCGTTTCCGTCCACAGTGTGGAGGAAGCACGGGAAGCCGTCAAGCACGGCGCAGACTGCCTTGGCGTGGGCGCAGCCTTTGCCACCCACACCAAGACCGATGTGGATGTTCTGCCCCACGAGACCCTGAAGGCCATCTGTGATGCCGTGGACATCCCGGTGGTGGCCATTGGCGGCATCCACAAGGAGAACATCCTGCAGCTCAAGGGCACCGGTGTGGATGGCGTGGCCCTTGTGAGCGCCATCTTTGCAGCAGACGACATCGAGACCGAGTGCAAAGAGTTGAAAGCCCTGTCGGAGCAGATCATCTGACCGATCCCGCGGCAAACCGGGGACACCACCTTGGGCCGCGTTACAAAATTCATGGAGAAAACCAACATGAAAAGCGTATTTTGCGCAGGTGCCGGCATCCAGAACGTTCTGTTTTTTCTGAATGACGGTTGCCTTTCCCTACCCTTGTATGACCAGCACCCTGCTGTTCAGAGATAAACTGTCATTTGGAGGAACAGAGCGTATGCAGACTTATACCACTCAGATGGATGCTGCCCGCAAGGGCATCATCACGCCGCAGATGGAGATCGTGGCAAAGAAGGAATACCGCACCACCGAGGAGATCCGCCAGTGGGTGGCCGAGGGCAAGGTTGCCATCCCGGCCAACAAGCACCACGAGTGTTTGAACCCCGAGGGTGTCGGCTCCATGCTGCGCACCAAGATCAACGTGAACCTTGGTGTCTCCCGCGACTGCAAGGACTACAACGTGGAGATGCAGAAGGTGATGAGCGCCGTCAACATGGGTGCCGAAGCCATTATGGATCTTTCCAGCCACGGCAACACCCAGCCCTTCCGCCAGAAGCTGACCCACGAGTGCCCGGTGATGATCGGCACCGTGCCGGTGTACGATTCGGTCATCCACTACCAGCGCGATCTGGCTGAGCTGACCGCACAGGACTTCATCGATGTGGTGCGTCTGCACGCAGAGGACGGCGTGGACTTTGTCACCCTGCACTGCGGCATCACCCGCAAGACCATCGAGCAGATCCGCAAGCATAAGCGCAAGATGAACATTGTCAGCCGCGGTGGCTCTCTGGTGTTTGCATGGATGAGCATGACCGGCAACGAGAACCCCTTCTATGAGCACTTTGACGAGATCTGCGAGATCTGCGCCGAGCACGATGTGACCATCTCGCTGGGCGATGCCTGCCGTCCCGGCTGTCTGGCTGACGCCACCGATGTGTGCCAGATCGAGGAGCTGGTGCGTCTGGGCGAGCTGACCAAGCGCGCATGGGCACACAACGTGCAGGTGATGGTGGAAGGCCCCGGCCATGTGCCCCTGAATCAGGTGGCTGCCAACATGGAGGTGCAGAAGAGCATCTGCATGGGCGCACCCTTCTATGTGCTGGGACCCCTCGTCACCGATATCGCCCCCGGTTACGACCACATCACCGCTGCCATCGGCGGCGCTGTGGCTGCAGCCAGCGGTGCAGCTTTCCTGTGCTATGTGACCCCCGCCGAGCATCTGGCTCTGCCCAATGTGGACGATGTGAAGCAGGGCATCGTGGCCTCCAAGATCGCTGCCCACGCCGCCGATATCGCCAAGGGCATCCCCCACGCCCGGGACATCGACGATAAGATGGGCGATGCCCGCCGTGTGCTGGACTGGGATGCACAGTTCGCCTGCGCACTGGACCCGGAGACCGCAAAGGCCATCCGCGATGCCCGCCTGCCGGAGGACGACCACAGCGACACCTGCAGCATGTGCGGCAAGTTCTGTGCCGTGCGCAGCATGAACAAGGCGCTGGCCGGTGAGTACATCGACATCCTGTAAGCTGCTGTAAAACCGATATTTTCATCGCTTTTGCGATTTTTCTTCTCCATTGCCGCCCGGTACAAAAGCCGGGCGGCTTTTTGCGTCTCAGCGAGACAGTTTTTATGTACAAAATGAATCCGGCATGATATACTGGATTCATCAAACAAGAATGGTGTGGACACAGACGTGAATTTTATATGCAAAATCGACCGGGAACTTTACCGGGTCGTTGACCAAGACCTAGTGACCGATGATGTTATTATTACAGAACAGCAGATTCTCCACATTGAAGATGGTCATCCCGGTGATTATGACCGTCTCTCTTCCCATATTCCTCTTATCTTGCAAGAACCTGACTATATCCTGAGAGGAAACCGGCCGCATACTGCTCTTGTACTCAAAGAAATTGTCACGCCTGAACTTACCGCTGAAGTCGTCCTGCGGCTAAAAGTATCAGATGACCCTGAAGACTACAAAAATTCTATCATCACCATGTGGAATATCAGTCAAAAGCGTTTTCGGCGACTCTTACGTCAAAGCGACATTCTTTACAAAAAAGAATAACTGTGGTATGCTATACATAGGATAAGAAAAGCATTTGAGGTGGTCAATTTCGTGGCAGCCACACGCCGATGGTAACGACAAGGGCTTTCGCCCTGAGAGATGCAGGAGAACGCCACGCCTGCCAAATGCTTTTCGAGGGGGGACGGTTCCGATGCCGTCCCCCATTCCTGTTTTTGCACACAAAAAGACCTGCACGATTTGCTAAATCTCAGCTTTCGTGCAGGTCTTTTGTGCAGTTGCGCCAGCAGGAGTCGAACCTGCGATGGGGGAGTCAAAGTCCCCTGCCTTACCGCTTGGCGATGGCGCATCAGTAGAGAATAGTATAGCATATTTTTCAAAATTCCACAAGCCCGCCGGGCGGTTCCACCCAAATTTTCTGAGCCGGGCAGGCAAATCCCGTCCTTGTCGGGGTCTCACCGATATGATATACTTGCACTGTAAAAGTTTTTCTGTTCAGCGCACAGCGCAGAAAGGAGCGTGGCTTATGTTACACCATCTTGTCATCGGCGTTATCTTCCTCGTCTGGGGCATTGCAGACGTCCTCCGCGTCCAGCTGCCCGGCGTGCTGGCGCGGCGGCTGGAATCGTCCAGCGAAGAGGCCCGCCGCCTCTGGCAGAGGCTTCTGGGTGTGCTGGAGCTCATCGTGGGCGGCGGGCAGCTGCTGTTCTACTTTTTCTCCGACAATCAGACCGTCACCAGCATCATCCTCGCGGTGATGATACTCGCCGCCGTCTGCATCCTCGGGCCGTACTACCACTGGCGGAAGCAGGAAAAAGAGAACACACAGGAATGAATCACGGGAGGAAACAGTATGGGGCCTTGGTATTACGAAGTCGTGAGCTTTGACGGCGATTACGTCAACCTGCGCCGCACCGACATCGAGAGCGACGAGCTGAACCCGGTGGCACTGGCGCTCCTGCCGCCGGAAATCGACGTGGGCAGCAAGCTCAAGTGCGAATATTTCCAGTACGAGATCATCGGCTGACAAAACGAAACGCCGCCCGTTCGGGCGGCGCTTCTGCATTTACCGATAAAGTTATACGCGCTCGGCCACCAGCTGGAAGCCTGCCTTGGTGAGCTCCTGCCGGATCTGCTCGATCTGGGCGTTGTCGCGGGTCTCGAGAGTTAGCTTGAGGAAGCAGCTGGAGATGGGCATATTGGGGTCGGAGCCGTCGTGGAGGACGGACACCACATTGCTGCCGCAGCGGGAGACGATGTCGGCCACCTGCTGCAGCTGGCCGGGCTTGTCTTCCAGCGCGATGGTCAGGTTGGCCTTGCGGCCGCTCATGACGAGGCCGCGGGTGATGACGCGGTTGAGGATGTTCACGTCGATGTTGCCGCCGGAGACGAGGCAGACGACCTTCTTGCCCTCAATGGGCAGCTTGTGGAAGAGCGCCGCCGCCACAGGCACTGCGCCTGCACCCTCGGCCACCAGCTTCTGGTTCTCCATCAGGGAGAGGATGGCCGCTGCGGTCTCGTCCTCGGTGACAGTGACGATGTCGTCCACATACTCTTCACAAAGCTTATAGGTCAGCTCGCCGGGGGTCTTGACCTGAATGCCGTCTGCGAAGGTGGAGACGGCAGAGAGGGTCTGGTATTTGTGCTCATGGAGGGAGCGATACATGCTGGGTGCGCCCTCGGCCTGCACGCCGTAGACCTTGACGTCGGGCTTCAGGCTCTTGATGGCGAAGGCCACGCCGGAGATGAGTCCGCCGCCGCCCACAGGCACGATGACAGCGTCCACATCGGGCAGCTGGTCGAGAATTTCGAGGCCGATAGTACCCTGACCGGCAATGACCTGCTCGTCG
>ERZ827471.1722-NODE-1722-length-12073-cov-4.486021_pt1 | contig 12073 bp, 8 predicted proteins | sample MGYA00519772_ERZ827471 | MGnify/ENA primary metagenome ERZ827471 (study PRJEB31778, sample SAMEA3449315) | human gut metagenome | biome: human gut; feature: human-associated habitat; material: faeces | place: United Kingdom | collected 2010/2012 ... | reverse complement strand
TTTCCCTTTGAGTCATTATTTTTTTACTTGTTGCACTTATATTGTAAATTCAAGATACAAAAAGCACTCACTGTTCAGCAAGTGCTTGACATTGCATTGTCACCTCATTCATTGTAAGATATTTCAACATTAAAATAGCAGCTGAAAAATCAGCTGCTATTCTTATTTATTTAACTCTTTGAATTGTAACAGTTTGTTCTGTTTCATTCCACTCAACCGTTGCACCTAGATTTTCCGAGATGAAACGTATCGGTGTATATGTACGGTCGTTTTCGACAAAAGCAGGACTATCGAGTTTAACGTCCTCACCGTTTACTTTTGCATAATCCGAGCCGATTGTGATAAGAATTGTTACATCCTCTTGTTTTTCATTCTTACCTGTGATTGTTACAAGTTGTTTTTCGCCGTCCCATTCAACTGTTGCGCCAAGATTTTCCGCAACAAAACGAGCAGGCAACATTGTACGGTCATTCACAACCTTTGGAGCAACATCATTTGTCTTTGTTGTTCCGTAAACGAGTGCGTCATGTTCATCGATTGTCAAAACTATTGTATTTGAACTTTCTTTATTTTCATTTCCGCTATTATTATTTACGACATCTTCACTTCCGCCGTTTTCCTGTTTCTGTTCAGTCCACTTTGCGTAAAGTGTAAAACTTTTTGTTACTTTTTCCGTAAAATCGTACTTTGTTGTAAGTTCCTTATCAGTATACCATCCCGCAAATTCAAAGTTTTCTTTTATCGGAGCAGTCGGTTCTTTTACTGAATTATTTTTTGCAACAGTCTGACTCGTTATCTTATTACCTCCGTTTGTGTTAAACGAAACTGTATAACGTTTTGTACTGCATCTACCGCCACTGCTCTTACTACCGGTTGCCGCATATATAGCAGTTATTGTCGTAGAGTCTGCCTCATTTGTGACTGTTTCTGCACCGCTTACGGTATAACCGTTTTCTGCAATGCCTTTTACAGTATAATTTGCTTTCGGTGTAATTGTTATTGTTGCGGTATAAACCGTACTATATCCGAATTTATCCGTAACTTCCGGCGACCAAGCTACCGTTGCTGTATATTCGTTTGTTTCCATTTCTGTCTGCGGTACTTCGTTTTTAACAGGTGCAGTCAGTATTATTGCAGAATTTATTGTTTTCGGCAATATTGTAAATAATTTTTCAAGTGTTCCTTTATAATTATTTGAAATCATCTCAACTTTAGCTTTTGCCTCTTCAGATGCTTTTATATTTTTTTCATATGCCACTGTATAATCTGTATCAAGTACAAGAATTTTATCCCCATCTTTGACCTCAATAACAGGTTTAATCTCCTCACCCGTATATGTTTGGTCTGCTATTTTTGTTATGTTGTCATTTGTAAGTATTTTCTTTCCTATTACAAATTCAACTGCGTCACTTTCAAGCCCTGTATACTTATCTGTTTCTTCAACCTTTGCTTTTACATAATATGTTCCCGCATCTGTCGGAACAATTTCGCTATATTCTCCGTCTGCCGCTGTTGAATATGTATATTTTATTGTTCCGTATTTTGCCGTAGCTGTCGGTGCATTTGGTGTGTCACCGTATGTCCATCCGACTATTTCAAGCGGTTTGGTAAATTCGTTTGTATCAACTGTGTCATAACTACCTGTCGCAGAATACACTGCCGTTACTGTCGCAGAGTCTGCCTCATTTGTAACTGTTTCTGCACCGCTTACGGTATAACCGTTTTCAGCAATGCCTTTTACAGTATAATTTGTTTTCGGTGTGATTGTTATTGTCGCCGTATAAACGGTATCATATCCGAATTTGTCTTCAACTTCCGGTGACCAAACTACCGTTGCTGTATATTCGTCTGTTTCTATTTCTGTCTGCGGTACTTCATTTTTAACAGGTGCAGTCAGTGTTATTGCTGTGTTTATTGTTTTCGGTAATATTGTAAATGTTTTTTCAAGTGTTCCGGCATAGTTGTTTGAAATTATCTCAACCGTAACTTTTGCCTCATCAGACGCTTTTGTATTGTTGTCATATGTTACCGTATAATCCGTATCAAGTACAAGAGTTTTATCTCCGTCCTTAACTTCAATAGCAGGTTTTATTTCTCCCCCTGTATATGTTTGATCTGCAATGTCTGTTATGTTGTCATTTGTAAGTGTTTTCTTTTTTATCACAAATTCAAAAGCATTACTTTCAAGTCCCGAATAGTCTTCTGTTGCTTCGACTGTTGCTTTTACATAATGTGTACCTGCATTTGTCGGAACAATGTCGTTATATTCCCCGTCTGCCGTATTTGAATATGTATATTTAATTGTTCCGTATTTTGCCTTTGCAGTTGGTTTATTTGCTGTTTCACCATATGTCCAACCTGTTATTGTAAGCGGTTGTGTAAATTCATTTGTTTCAAAAGTCGATATTTTTTTCCAAACTGCATATAGCGTTGTATTGGAACTTATTGTAATACTGCCACCCGAACTGTATTCTGCTGATGTTGCGTCTTTATTTGTCGACCAACCAAGAAAATCATATCCTGTTTTTGTCGGTACACTGTCACTTATTGTAAAAGTTGCACTGTTGCCCGCAACTATTTCGGCACTGCTACCGTCCGGTGCATTTGTACCGTTGTTTGCGTCATAACCGAGATAAACAGGAAATGTTGTTACTCCGCTTGATGTTTGAGTAAGCTTTATTTTATTATCTTCAAGTTTCAATGCGTAAGAGCTGTTGCTAAGTCTAATCTTTGCCATATCATTGTATGTAAGCACAACACCGTCTGCCGCATCAGCAATAACTCTGCCTTCTGATTCGCCCTCTACCGTAAGTATTAACGGATTTTTTATTGAAGAAGTTATTTCAACATATTTAGTAGCAGAGGTATTTGACATCAAATAAATATCATTTCCTACATTAATATTTGCATTACCGCCTATTTGCAATGTAGCCTCTCCTGTTGTTTTACAACTATGAAAAATTGCAGAACCACTTGGTGAATCGCCTACCGCCGTGTTACCCTTTATCACACCGCCGTTTATTATCGTTGTACCGAATGATGTATTATAGATTGCACCGCCGGAATTTGACGAATTATTTTGTATAAGACCGTCATTTATAATAAGAGTAGCATCTCTTACATAAAACGCTCCTCCACCATATCCGGCATTTGAAAGTGTCGTCTTATTATTTTCAATAATACCGCCGTTCATTTCAAAGCTACCGCCATCTAAATATATAGCACCACCGTAATTTCTGCTTTCACAACCTGAAATTGTACCACCGTTCATTTTAAAATTACCGCCGTCCATATACACTGCGGGTCCATAACCGCTGGTTCTTTTATGATTTGTAATCTTTGCCCCATCATTCATTATAACAGTACCGTCGGCCATATTAATCGCAGCTACCGCTCCACTGTCAGAAATTATCACGTCGTTACCGTCTATTGTAACATTGCCAAGTGTAAGACTTCCGCTTTCAACTTTTATCAAATTTCCCGATGTACTCATTCTGTTAAGCGTTCCGCCGCCCGTGAATGTAACATCGCCTTTGATAGTAATTGCCGCCGTGATACCGACATTACCGTTTATTGTCACGGTTCCGCCTGATATTGTAACACCGCCTACCGTATCACCGTCATTCCATGTTGTGTCTGCGGAAATTGTTTCCGTAATTACATCGGCATATACCAAAACGGTACTTGCAGGCAACACAGAGAACATCATTGCCAACGCCAGTATGATTGATAATAATTTTTTAGATTTCATGATTTTCCCTCCTAAAATTATATTATTCCCACAAAAATATTTTCTAAAGAATTTATTATATTTATGTATCTATTCATACTTAAATTATACACCGTACACTGATGTACGATGCAATAATTTTTGAGTATTTTTCTTCCTTTTCGACATTACATTTTTGTTACAGAGCATTGCTGTTTGAACCTGTCAGCAACTCACGAAATCACATTTTACAATGTGATTTTTGAGTATTTTCAGAGCAGACAAACTGATAAATTTTAAAAAAACAGTTGCAAAATTAAAAAAAACGTGTATAATATAAGTGAGTGTATCTTCAGGGCAGGGTGTAATTCCCTACCGGTGGTTAAAGTCCACGACCCTACTCAGTACAGTAGGCTGATTTGGTGAAATTCCAAAACCGACGGTTAAAGTCCGGACGGAAGAAGATGTTTTTTTGTGTATGGTTTGCCCTGTAGCTATGCTATGGGGCTTTTTTTATTTCCCATTCATAGCGTCAAGACAAAATTTATGCGAAGAACTTTTCCTAAAGATACAAAATAAATTTTTAGGAGGCTTTTTAATTATGGAAGCAATCAATGTTCAAAACAAAACAAGGTTTACACCGAAATTTATCGCAAGTGTAGGAATACTGTCGGGTATATCTATTGTACTTATGCAGATTTTAGAATTTCCTATCCCGTTTATGCCGCCGTTTCTAAAGTTTGATTTTTCAACTTTACCTGCTTTGATAGGCGGATTTGCATACGGTCCTGTTACGGGTATTGCGATAGCATTCATCAAAGCGGCTCTACACCTGCTAAGAACAGACACAGGCGGTGTCGGTGAACTTGCCGATTTCCTTGCAAGCGGTTCACTTGTACTTGTTTCATCACTTATTTACAAGCGTATCAAAACAAGAAAAGGTGCGGTTTTAGGTCTTGTTCTCGGTGCAATAGCAATGGCAATCGTAGGCGGACTTGCAAACTACTTTATCTTGATACCGTTCTATACAAACGTTATGCCTATGGAGCAAATTATATCGCTTTGCGGCAAGGCTAATCCGCTTATAACAAACACTTTGGGATATGTTTTATACGGAGCAATTCCGTTTAATTTAATAAAAGCACTGTTGTTATCAATCATAACATTCGTACTATACAAACAAATTTCAAAGATTTTACATTAATTTGATATAGTAATAATTGCATTTTAGAAAAATATAGTGTATAATGAATTCTGTAATTTTTATTTTAAGGAGAAGTTTTATGGATTCTATTGTACAATCTATTGTCACAGCACTTTCAGGAAAAATATCAAAGGAATTAATTGTTTTTCTTGTATCAATGGTACCGTTGTTGGAGCTTAGAGGAAGTATTCTTGCGGCAGGACTTATGAAAATGAGTTTCTTCCCATCATACATTGCCGCAGTACTGGGTAATATGCTCCCGATACCATTCATATTGCTGTTTATTGAAAAGATATTTGCGTGGATGAAAAAAAGTAAACGCTTTCACAAAATTCCCGATTGGCTTGAAAAGAAAGCACTTTCAAAATCGGCTCAAATCGAAAAATACGGCTATCTCGGCTTATTCCTTTTTGTAGCCATTCCGCTGCCGGGTACAGGTGCTTGGACAGGAAGTCTTATCGCAGTATTATTCGGTATGAAACCTAAAAAATCACTTTTGTTTATCTTTTTAGGTGTACTTACTGCAGGACTTATAATGTCGCTTTTATCATTCGGCGTTTTAAAACAACTTATTTCTTAGACATATCAAAAAATCGGACTGACAGTCCGATTTTTTTGTTCTGCTTTTCCAAACAAAAATGCCCTCCACAACAGATAATGCTGTCGTGAAAGGCATTTATATTAACTTATAACAAGTTTAAATGTTACTTCACCCTCATAAGCAGGTGTATAGTTACTGTAACCGATTCCCTGAACGGATAATACTGAAAGCATTGACGTCAATCTGTCAGAACTCGTTGTGTAAAATTCACCGTCTTCATCGTATGAATATTGTCTTATAACGCTTAACGCCTCGTCTGCGTCTTTTGCGGAAATTACGATTGAACCGATAGGTTTATTTTCTTCTGGGGCTTCAATCGGATTGCCGTCTTTATCCAACTTATAGTATCTGCCATATGCGATTTGGGCTCCGCCCGCAAGCGAATAATCATCTTCAACACTTGATTTTACTGTTCTTGAATTATTGATATTGTCAGCAGTTCCGTCATATATGGGACGATCATCCGACTGAACATCAATACTTGCAATCGCTATTCCGTCATCTTGTGAATAAGCCTGAACATCATTTGAATTATCAACAACCTCATCAGTCGTTTTCTGTGAAACCGCACCTTCGTCCGACTTTGCAGGTTCTGCAGAAACAGACGGTACCGCATTATTTTGTACCTTTGGACTTACAGACGGAGCAGATGTGGATTTACTGTTATTTGCAACCACACTGCTTTTTACCGAATTTGTACTCGTACTTGTTTGCGGCTTTGCCATTGCAAGCGATGATGTACTTTTCGCTGTTTTATTTTCGGGAATAGTGTTTTCAACCGTTTCTTCAAATACTGTCGGTTGATTTTCTTCCGCATTGTCTTGAGCAGCCACTGTCGGTGCTGTCGTACTTACGGCAGTATTTCCGTCACTGTCAGTCACGACTGTTTCCTCTTGAATAACACCGTCATCATTTCCGTTCATCTTATCGACGAACATATTGCTGTTAGCCGTTACAACAGCTACCAACGCAAAGCAAGCCGCTGCCGCAGTATACTGTTTCCAATTACGGCGAACATTACGCATTACACGTCTTGTTATTCGTGCTTTTTTCTTTTCCTCTTCATCTATGCGGACATTTAATTTCTCCATAAAATCCACAGGAACATTTATGTCAGGGAGAGATTTAGCCGTTGAAATAATTGAACGCATAAATTCAAGTTCACTTTTGCAATTTGCACATTCCAATGCGTGTTTATCCATTTTATGCTTTGTTTCGTCACTCAAATTTTCATAGTTGTCCAAGCATTCGTTAAATTTATCACAATTCATTTTTACTCCCCCTTTCTTTAAATTTTCATTAATTTCTTTTTACAATATATTAGACGTAAGAAATATCAAAAAAGTTCCCGTTTATTCATTAAATTTTTCTTTAATGCACTTCTCGCACGATTAATTCGCGACTTAACCGTTCCCGACGGTATTCCGAGTACCTCAGCTATGTAATCGTAACTCAATCCCTCAATATCGCATAGTGTTATTACAGTTCTGTATTCTTCTTTGAGTTCGCTTATCGCCTCACGTACAGCTCTCTGACGTTCCGATATTTCCATATTTTCTTCCGGTGTAGGACTTTCGTCCTTAATATCCATATCTTTTTTTTCGTCAATCGCCTGATTGATACTTATTACACCCGAATGTTTCTGACGTTTTCTCAGAATATCAGAGCAAACATTCTTAGTTATCCTATAAAGCCACGTGGTAAAGGAAGATTGCTCCTTAAATGACTCTATACTTTTATACACCCTTACGAATACCTCCTGTGCCGCGTCATATGCATCCTCTTGATTTGAAAGCATTCCGTAAGCGATATTTATAACTTGCTGTTGGTAATTTGAAACTAATATATTAAAAGCTTCTCGGCTACCTTTTTTACACTTTTTAATCAAATCATTTTCGGTCAAAAATCCCTCACCACCTCTCATGGTTTATTTGCCCTACGTTTGATTTTAGAAATTCTTAATTCTGTTCATATATACATCGTAATATGCCTTTACGTCAGCCATACAGTCACCGCTGAATTTATCCAAAAACGCCTTTGCGATTTCAAATGCGATTACCGCCTCAACGACAACCGAACAAGCCGGTACAGCACACACATCGGAACGTTCGACAGTTGCCTTATGCTCCGATTTATCGTCAATATTGACTGTTCTAAGCGGATTATACAAAGTAGGTATCGGTTTCATTGCCGCCTTAACAATAATCGGCTCGCCGTTTGACATACCGCCCTCAATACCGCCTGCATTATTGGTAAGTCTGTGGAAGTCGTCCGAATATTCGATTTCATCATGTACCTTTGAACCCGGTATTTCGCTCACACCGAAGCCCATACCGATTTCAACGCCCTTGATAGCCTGTACACTCATAACACCGAAAGCAAGGTTTGCGTCAAGTTTTCTGTCGTAATGAACATAACTTCCCAATCCGGCAGGCACACCTTTTACGATAGTTTCCACTATTCCGCCTACGCTTTCACCTCTTGCCTTGATTTTGTCTATGTATTCCATAGCCTTTTGAGCGGCATTTTCATCGCCAAACCCAACAGGTGAATTTTGTACTTTTTCAAAGAAATCTGCCGCAGTAAAATCGGATGTATCTTCAACCTCGCCTATTCTCTTAACATGGCTTAAAAATTCTATTCCAAACGGTTTTAAAACCTGTCTTACGAGTGCGCCGACAGCCACTCTTGCTGCAGTTTCACGGGCACTTGCTCTTTCAAGCACGTTTCTCAAATCTCTGTGATTGTACTTCATACCTCCGGTAAGGTCAGCGTGTCCCGGTCTTGGGCATTCGACAGACTTTTCATTATTCGCCGTTTCAGTACCCATTATACTTTCCCAATTCGCCCAATCTCTGTTTTCGATTTTAATTGCGATAGGACTTCCGAGAGTCACTCCGCCTCTCACACCCGAAAGAATTTCGGCAGTATCTTTTTCAATCTTCATTCTTCCGCCTCTGCCATAGCCCTGCTGACGCTTTGCAAGCTGTTCGTTTATCTCATCAAGGCTTATCTCAACACCTGACGGCATACCTTCGATTATAACTGTAAGACACTTACCGTGTGTCTCTCCCGCCGTGAAATATCTAAGCATATTTTTATCTCCATTCGTAACTACAATTTGTATTTTTTTTATATATAAACTACAACATAATATATATAATCTATTTTATCACTTTTTCGTTACTTTTGCAAGTTTTAACGACAATTTTACAAAACTCGCTTTGTGTAATTGTAATAAAAAAGATATATTTAAAATCGGAATATTATGATATAATTTGAATATCACTAAAGTCACTGAGCTATTTCATACAGAAAGGAAAGGTAATTTTTATGAAAACTACAATCTGGGGAAATATTCTTCCTGCCGTAACAATCGACCTTGAACAAGGCGAAAGCATTTATACCGAATCGGGCGGTATGACATGGATGTCGGACAAAGTAAAAATGGACACCAATATGAAAGGCGGATTTATGAAAGGTCTTGGACGTATGTTCAGCGGTGAGTCATTGTTTATGGCTACATACACCGCCGAGGCACCGAACCAATCTATCACAATCGCCTCATCTTTTCCCGGAGAAATCAAAGAACTTCACATTTCTTCCGACAAAGAATTTATTTGTCAAAAATCAGCTTTTTTGTGTGCCGAGCAAAGTGTTGAACTTTCAACATATATAACAAGCGGCATAAAGAAAGGCTTGTTCGGCGGTGAAGGCTTTGTACTTCAAAAGCTTTCCGGAAACGGTACTGCTTTCATTGAGCTTGACGGTTCAGTTAAAGAAATCGACCTTGCTGCAGGCGAAAAACTTAAAGTCGATACAGGCAGTGTTGCGATTTTTGAATCAACCGTCAAATATGACGTTGAAACAGTAAAGGGCTTTAAAAATATGTTGTTCGGCGGTGAAGGACTGTTCCTTACAACTCTTACCGGTCCGGGTAAGGTATATTTACAAACAATGAATATGGCTGAATTTGCAAATAAAATTATCCCGTATCTTCCGACACCGTCATCAAAATAGCAAATAGAAATTATAACTAAAGAAGTGGCAAAAATATTTTGCCACTTCTTATTTTTTATCTGGTTAAATAATTATAAATCATAATTATACTTTCCGCTCTTGTCATTTCACGGTTTGGATTGAAATTACCGTTACCGTCACCGCTTAACACGCCCATAGCCGAAAGCAATGCGATATATCCCTTATTTTCCGTAACATCATTGAACGGTGTAACGTAAATATCATTATATTTTGCATAATTTTCAGCACCGATTGCACGAATCATATACACAGCAGCCACCTCACGAGTTACTTCCGCATCATCATCGCGTTCATCTTCTGAAATAATACTGTTTTGTGCTGAATTTCTGTACACCCAATTTGCCTGTTCTAAATTGTTTTTCAATACGATTATATCGTTACCGTTTATGCTCATCAAAAGTGCAAGAAAATCCTTTTGAGTAATCCTTTCGTCAGGTTTAAATTCGCCGCCCTCAAAACCTATTCCGTAATAAGCAAGCTCTTTGATATACTTTTCGGCATAGTGACCGTCTATATCCGAATATTCAAGTTTACTGCTTGCATCCTCCGTAATTTCTTTGTTTTGATAGTCAACAAACTTACCTGTAAACGGATTGATATTTTCTGTATCTATTGTGTATACAGGGATAATCTCTCTTGTGTTGTCAGTATAATTCTGCATATATACAATGCTGTAATCTTTTGCGTCAAACAAAATATTTTCAGCATCTTCCTTGCTCATTGCATTTTCGATTGACGGAAATTCGGTGTCGGTATAATTCATACTGAAATCAGTAAGTACGCCGTTGTTTGTTGTCACGTTGGCATAGTCGCCTGTTACCTTAATACCGTTTACATATCTGATATACTGATGTGAATTTTCATCATATTTGTATTCTTTTGCCTTATCACCTGCAAGTGTCTTTAAAGCCGAATCATCATTATTTTTTACCTCACTGTCATCTTCTCCCCAACGTGAATAATACTTTATTTCACCTGTTTTAGCATCAACAGAAGTATATATGTTGCACTTGTCATTTGACATTGATACAGCATATGTATATTCATCGTCATAATTTTTATATAAAGAAATGCTGTCTGTATTTATATTCTTAGGGATTGACAAAAGCTTGTTCGACTTTAATTTATTTTCCAAAGCGGTTCTTGAAATAAGTCCGTCTATATTGTCAAGCTCTTTTATTTCCTGTTCGGTAAGTCCGCCGTCTGCTGCTGCATCATTTGCACTTTCAGATTTGTTGCCGATGAAATATCTGTAATTTGTAACATCAACCGCATCACCCGTAAGTGCATTAATGTATTTGTCGTAGTCGTATTCCTGTGTGTATACAGGATAAGCTACCACGTTACCGTCCTCGTCAACATATGTACGATAAACCAACTCAAGTCCGAGTTTATCACTGTACGCTTTTTTTGCCTCATCAACGCTTATCGCATTATTGATTGACGGAAAATCCGCTTGTATATAGCCCAAATCAAAACCCATTACATATCCGTCTGTACCGTCAATATTAACCGAGCCGTTTCCGTTCGTGAACAATACACCGTTTACATACGTTTTAATATAGAATGTATATCCGTTACCAAAAATACTGCCGTTGCTTCCATAAATTTTTATTTCATACGGAAAATCGGGATTAATTTGTTTTAAGAAGTTTTCCGCCGTCTTTTTTGCATCACTTTCGCTAATTTTCGGTAAATTCGGCGTGTTATCTTTATCATCAGATTTAAAACCGTGAATTGAATAGTTGGTTATAACTCCGTCTGCCGTACAAGTTATATTAACACTCTTGTTTCCGTCTTTTTCATTCCATGTAAAGTTATAAACTTTTTCGCCGTACTGTTCCTCTGTTCTGCTCAAAAATTCACTGCACTCACTCGGAATTTCAACTCTCTGTTTAACGCTTTCCAATATTTTCTGCATATTCTCTCTTGCAGATGTTTCTGTTTGCTGTGTGGCTAACGTTTCATCGGCTAAAACTGCCGGTGATACTGCCGATACAGTAAGAGCCAACGCTGACGCTACCGCTAATAATTTTTTCATAACTTTTTCCTCCCTGTGGTGATTTCAGCATAGCATGACCTGATAAACCAGGACAGTCGTTTGCTTCAGACAGTATGGATTATCATAGAACTATTATGGATAAACACAGTTAAGGAATGGACATTGAATAAGGAATGGAGAACGGGAAGTTTTCCTGACCGCAGTCATTCCGACGCTTATCCGTGCTCCACAATTCTAAACTCAATCTAAATTATGCTAGAAATCGAACGAATGATTCAACCCTGTACGAATAAATTGGCTTTTTTCCTAACAATGATTTATCATTGAATTATAAGTACCAAGTTTATTATCAATCTATCTTCAGTTTTCATTATTTTTCAAGTTTCCGTTTTCCGCCGTTTTTCAGCGTTATCCCGTAAAAACGGCGGTTTCCGCTTTTTTCAGTAAGGGGGAGTTCCATTGAAAGCGTCAAGCAGAAAAGTTCCGCACCGCCAGCTCGTTCTCGGCTTGTTTTTT
>ERZ827471.1718-NODE-1718-length-12086-cov-4.895935_pt1 | contig 12086 bp, 9 predicted proteins | sample MGYA00519772_ERZ827471 | MGnify/ENA primary metagenome ERZ827471 (study PRJEB31778, sample SAMEA3449315) | human gut metagenome | biome: human gut; feature: human-associated habitat; material: faeces | place: United Kingdom | collected 2010/2012 ... | reverse complement strand
TTCTTCAAAGAAAGTCGGGCTCCCCCGCCGGAGTCGGCGGGGGCCCCCGGGGCGCTGCGCCCCTAGGGTGGCTTCCGAGCTGCCCACCCGCAGGATACGCAGCACCGCATCGCGCCCCCTCTGCCGGCGGCAAACCACGCAAAAACGCCCGCCTGGCTGTGCCAAGCGGGCGTTCTTCTGAACCGGTGGGGTAGGCCAACGGGCCTGGGTCAGATGGTGGTGTCAATGTCCACCAGGATATTGTCGGTGCCGTTTTCCTCGAATTCGTTGATATAGGCCTCGATCCGGTGGGCCAGTTCTGCGTAGTTGCTCTCGTCGATGGGGGCATCGTTCATGTCCCGGCGGGCCAGGTCCTCGGCCAGGATGTCGAAAAAGACGTTGTTCTCATACTCCATGATGGCCTCGTGAATGCCGCCTTCTACAAAGGCCCGGGAGGGGATGGTCTGGCCGCGGTAGGTCTCCGCCAGAATCCCCATGCCCTCCTGCCGGGCTTTCTCAAAGAGCAGGCTCTCCACATGGTCATAGTCCTGGAATCGGTCCTCCCCTCGGGTGGAGTTGAGGATCCAGTTGCCGATATACGCCATATCCAGCAGACGCCGGAATTCCTTTTTGCTCAGTTCCAGCTGCATACCTTGACCTCCTCGCTGTGCAATGAAACCATGGGTCTTTTCTATTCTAAGCGATGCCGGGGGAATGGGTGTCTCCGGCAGGTGGTCCATCCGGGCAGGGGGAAGACCCCACTGGGCGGAAGGCGCGGCAGCCGCCGCAGGGAGGCAACGGGGCCGCTGCTCTCCGATAGACCATATTATAGTGTTCCCTGGGACGATTGTCAAAGGCGGAAAGGGGCAAATCTCCACGAAATCTGCCCCTCCGGCTGGGGTTTTCTCGGCAGGAGGGCCCTGGGAAGGGGCTGGGGAGACTTTACAACCAGCTGGGAATCGGGTATAATAACTTGCCTTGCGCAAACAACATCGAAAAAAGGAACGTGCTGTGTATCCATGGAAAAACCTGTGATTATATCCATCCGTGGGGTCCAGACCCTGGAAGAGGGGCAGGAAGACGTGATGGAACTGGTGACCCAGGGGATCCTGCGTCAGGAGGAAGGGGAGCTCTCCCTGACCTACCTGGAGAGCGAGCTCACCGGCCTGGAGGGCACCACTACCACTTTTCACATCACCCCGGAGCGGATCACCCTTCACCGAGAGGGGACGTTGAACTCTGAGATGATTTTTCAGGAAGGACAAAAACACTTCTCTCTGTACGAAACGCCCTATGGCGGCCTCATGTTGGGGGTAAACACCCACCGGGCCAAGGCAGATTTTGGGGAGGATGGGGGAAACCTCTCCATCCGTTACGCCTTGGAAGTGGACAGCCAGCCTATAGGGGAGAACGCCTTCGAGATTCGGGTGACGGAACCTCAGCTGGTCCCGCCGGCCCCAGGACAGTGAGCGGGGAGAAGGGAAAGAAGAGGATAGAACGATATGGCAAATATGATTCAATACGCAAAGGAGCAGGTGAGCCGGGTGATCGCCCAGGCCTATGAGCAGGCCGCCGCAGCCGGCGCCCTCCCCGGCGGGGTTGCCGTGAAGGGCTCGGTGGAGATCCCCAAGGACCCCAAGAACGGGGACTATGCCGCCTCCTTCGCCATGGCGGGGGCCAAGGCCATGAAGATGGCCCCCCGGGCCATCGCCCAGGCCCTGGCCGACCACATGGACCTCACCGACACCCCCTTCGCCTCGGTGGAGATCGCCGGGCCGGGCTTTCTCAACTTCCGCCTGGGCCACCGGTGGTACGGCCGGGTCCTGGCGGAGATCGAGGCCGAAGGCCCCCTCTACGGCCAGAGCCAGGAGGGGAAGGGGGAGAAGGTGATGGTGGAGTTCGTCTCCGCCAACCCCACCGGCCCCATGCACATGGGCAACGCCCGGGGGGGCGTGCTGGGGGACACCCTGGCCAACGTCCTGCGCCGGGACGGGTACGACACCTGGAAGGAATTCTACGTCAACGACGCCGGCAACCAGATCAATAAGTTCGCCCTCTCCCTCCAGGCCCGGTACCTCCAGATTGTCCTGGGGGAGGACCAGGTCCCCTTCCCCGAGGACGGCTACCAGGGGGAGGACATCAAGCAGCTGGCCCGGGCCTTCCACGCCCAGCACGGGGACAGCTACCGGGACGTGCCGGAGGAGAAACGCCTGGCCGACCTGGCCGCCTTCGGCCTGGAGCGGAACATCCCCAAGATGAAGGAGGACCTGCGCCGGTACGGCATCGAGTATGACCAGTGGTTCTTTGAGTCCTCCCTGCACACCTCCGGCTTTGTGGCCGAGACGGTGGACCTGCTGGCCCAGAAGGGCTGGACCTATGAGAAGGACGGCGCCCTGTGGCTGAAGACCGCCCAGCTTCTCCGCCAGAAGTACCTGGCCGAGGGGAAGAGCGAGAAGCAGGTGGACAAGCTGGACCTGAAGGACGACGTCCTCCGCCGGGCCAATGGGTTTTACACCTACTTCGCCGCCGACATCGCCTACCACCGCAACAAGCTGGAGGTCCGGGGCTTTGCCAAGAGCATCGACGTGTGGGGGGCCGACCACCACGGCCACGTGGCCCGGCTCCAGGCTGCTCTGGACGGGCTGGGGCTGGACGGCTCCCACCGCCTGGTGGTGGTGCTGATGCAGCTGGTGAACCTCCTCCAGGACGGCCAGCCGGTGCGGATGTCCAAGCGCTCCGGCAAGGCCATCGCCCTCCACGACCTGCTGGACGAGGTGAGCGTGGACGCGGCCCGGTACTTCTTCAACTCCCGTGCCGCCACCAGCCCGGTGGACTTTGACCTGGACCTGGCCGTCCGGGAGGACAGTGAGAACCCCGTCTACTATGTCCAATATGCCCACGCCCGGATCTGCACCCTGGTGGCCCGCCTGGCCCAGGAGGGCTACCCCGTGCCGGCGGCCGACCAAGTCCAAGGGGAAGTGCTCACTGCGGAGGAGGAGACCGCCCTCGTCCGCACCCTGGCCAAGTTCCCGGAGGAGATCCATACCGCCGCCCGAGACTACGATCCCTCCCGGATCAACCGGTACCTGACGGACCTGGCAGGGGATTTCCACCGTTTCTACGGCGCCTGCCGGATCAAGGGGGAGGAACCTGCCCTGCTGGCAGCCCGGCTGAAGCTGGCGGACAGCGTCCGCTCCGTCCTGGCCAACGGCCTGAACCTGCTGGGGGTCACTGCCCCCGAAAAAATGTAACGAGAGAACCGAACGCCTCCTTTTCCTCCCCTTCGCATCTTAGGAGGTGACGGAACAGGAGGCTTTTTTCATGAAGAAAACCGTGGTGGACAGCCTAATCATCGGCTTTGCCCTGTTTTCCATGTTTTTTGGGGCGGGGAATGTAATCTTTCCCCCGTACTTAGGTCTGGAGTCTGGCCCCCAGTGGGGGGCGGGTTTTGTCAGTTACTTCATCGCCGACATCGGCCTGGCGCTGCTGTCGATGTTTGCCATCATCCGTCAAGGCAGCCCGGGGGGCATCACCTCCCCCATTGGGAAGGGGCCCTCTACGTTGCTGATGTGTGCCGTGGTCCTGTGCATTGGCCCCATGCTGGCCATTCCTCGGACCGCGGCGACCACCTATGAGACCTCCATTGCCCCCCTGCTGTCCGGGGTGAGTCCGGTGGTGTTTTCCATTGTGTTCTTCCTGCTGGTCTTCCTCCTGTGTGTGCGGGAGACTGCCGTGGTGGATATTGTGGGCAAGGTGCTCACCCCGGCCCTGCTGGCAGGGCTCCTGGTGCTCATTGTCGTAGGGGTGGTGCACCCCATGGGCCCGGTGGGGGAGGCCCCTCTGGTGGAGAATGTGGCGGCCACAGGCATTGAGGCAGGGTATCAGACCATGGACGTGCTGGCCACCTTGCTCTTCGGTTACATCATTCTGAAGAGCGCCCTGGAAAAGGGCCACAACACCCAAAAGAGCCAGGCTCGGGTGGTGGCCGGGGCCAGCGTCGTGGCGGGGATCGGGCTGCTGGTGGTCTACCTGGGCCTGACCTACCTGGGCGCCACCATGTCCCAGTTCTTCGACATCACCGTGGACCGGACGTATTTGGTGACCTCCATCGTCCAAGGCCTGCTGGGGCAGGGGGGCATCATCCTGTTCGCCGTGGTGGTGGCCCTGGCCTGCCTGACCACCGCGGTGGGGCTGGTGAGTTCCTGCTCGGCCTACTTTACCGGCCTGAGCAAGGGGCGGATTTCCTACCCGGTGATGGTGTTCCTGCTGTGCCTGTTCAGCGGGGTGGTGTCCAACTTTGGTATCAATGAGATCATTGCCATTGCCACCCCCATCCTCAGCGTGGTCTATCCCCCCACCCTGGTGCTCATTGTGCTGGCTCTGGGGGGGAAGGCCCTGCACCGGCGCTGCTGGATCCACCGCATGGCGGCGCTGGGGGCCCTGGCCGTGAGCCTGCTGGAGGTGATTGGCACCTATACCGGCCTGGAGATGACCTTCCTGGCCCACCTGCCCCTGGCAGACCTTGGCTTTGGATGGGCGCTCCCGGCGGCGATATGCGGCCTTGTGGGGGTATTTATCCCGGCGAAGGCGCCCTTAGCCAAAGAATAGTCTGGAGCGAAACCATCTGACGTTATGACCGTCTTTCTCCCGAAAGACGGTCATTTTTTGTCGAAAAAGGGTAGGATGTCAGGGAGAGAGGTGAAATTGTGGTAAAAAAACGCCGGTTTTATGAAAATTTACCTTTTCATTTGGGGAGAGGGATGCTATAATAGCCTCAAAAGTATAGGTGGTGGTGCGTCCACCACCGGGGAAAGTGCGCGCCAAAAGCACCCCTTTTGGCGCTGCTATACAGCGGGACAGCCGTTGGCTGCCCCAAGGACCTGCCGCGTCCTTTCCTGCCAGAAGCGGTGGGGAGGAATTTTTCTGCCTTTCGGTCCAGGCGGGCACATGTTGCCCCGGCCTTTTGGATAGGATAGAGAGAGGACCGAACCGGCGTTTGCCGCTTTCCCTGTTTCTCCATTTGCTTTCTACTTCTTCTAAGAACCAGATAAAGAAGGTGCCGTTTTGACGAAATATGTAATCCGGGGTGGACATCCCCTCCACGGTGAAGTGGAGATCAGCGGTGCAAAGAATGCCGCTGTGGCTATTCTTCCCGCAGCCCTTCTGGTAGACGGTGTCTGCCGGATTGAGAACGTCCCCAATATCAGCGATGTCACCATGATCCTGGGGATCCTTCGGGACCTGGGCGCCAAGGTGCGGATGATCAACCCCACCACCGTGGAGTTGGACTGTTCCCATGTCCATAAGCAGAATGTTCCCTACGAACTGGCCCGCCAGATTCGTGCTTCCTACTATTTGATCGGAGCCCTGCTGGGCCGCTTCGGCCGGGCGGAAGTGCCCCCACCCGGCGGGTGTGACCTGGGGGTGCGGCCCATCGACCAACATCTGAAGGGCTTTTCCGCCATGGGAACCCGAATTCAGGTGGAGAACGGCTTTATCCATGCCGCCGCCCCCACCGGCCGGCTCCACGGTGCGCAGATCTATTTGGATGTGGTGTCTGTGGGCGCCACCATGAACATCCTCCTGGCCGCTGCGCTGGCCGACGGGCTGACCATCATCGAAAACGCCGCCAAGGAGCCCCACATTGTGGACTTGGCCAACTTCCTCAACTCCATGGGAGCCGACATCATGGGGGCAGGGACCGACGTGATCAAGGTCCGAGGGGTCAAGAAACTCCGGGGCGGGGTGTATTCCATCATCCCCGATCAGATTGAGGCGGGCACCTACATGACCGCGGTGGCTGCCGCCGGGGGCGAGGTGCGCATCAACAACATCATCCCCAAGCATCTGGACTGCATTACCGCCAAGCTGGTGGAGATGGGGGTGGATGTGGAGGAGGATGGGGACTCCCTCATCATTCGCCGGGAAGGCAAACTCACCAGCACCAATGTTAAGACCATGCCCTACCCGGGCTTTCCCACCGACATGCAGCCCCAGATTGCTGCCGTCCTGTGCCTGGCCAAGGGGACCAGCATCCTCAACGAAGGGGTGTGGGACAACCGTTACCGGTACGCCGACGAGTTCCGGAGAATGGGGGCCAACATCCAGGTCAACGGCAAGGTGGCCGTCATCGAAGGGGTGGAGTCCCTCACAGGGGCGCCGGTGTGTGCCTGCGACCTGCGGGCCGGGGCGGCTATGATTGTAGCCGGCTTGGCAGCCCACGGGGTGACAGAGGTGGACCAGGTCTACCACATTGAGCGTGGGTACGAAAATATTGTAGAAAAACTATCCAAACTGGGGGCGGACATCCGCGAGGTGGCCATCCCCGAGGAGGAATGGCGCAACGGTGTGGGCTGAGGCCCACACCTGGGATCCCCCAGAGGGATCGCAAAGGCATTTCCGGCGGACGGTGGGGGGAACCTGCCGTCCTTTTTTCTAACCTGTTTTTGGGGAGAGGAGGGATGCCCCTGTGGTGAGCATCCAACTGTTGTGCGTGGGCAAGCTAAAGGAGAAGCACTTTACAGCGGCTTGTGAGGAATACCAAAAGCGGCTGTCCGCCTTCTGCAAACTCACCGTGACGGAACTGCCGGAGGTCCGCCTGCCGGAGAACCCCAGCCAGGCCCAGATCGATGGGGCCCTGGAGAAAGAGGGGGCGGCCATCCTGGCCAAACTGCCCAAGGGGAGCAAACTGGTGGCCCTGTGCGTGGAGGGGGACCTGCTCTCCAGCCCCGCCCTGGCCCGGCAGATGGACGCCTGGACGGTGGCAGGGGCCTCCCACCTGACCTTTGTCATCGGGGGATCCTACGGCCTGCACCCGTCGGTGAAGGACCAGGCCCACCTGCGCCTGTCCATGTCCCCCATGACCTTTCCCCACCACCTGGCCCGGGTGATGGTGCTGGAGCAGATCTACCGTGCCTTCCAGATCACCGCCGGAACCCGGTACCACAAGTAACTGTGACTTCGAAAGGAGACTGTCTATGTCCTATCAGCAGGAATACCAGCGCTGGCTGCGCAGTGGGGCCCTTTCCCAGGCGGAAAAGGCGGAGTTGGAGGCCATCGCCCAAGAGCCCCAGGAGATCGAGGACCGGTTCTTTGGCCTCTTAGAGTTCGGCACCGCCGGCCTCCGTGGGGTGATGGGCGTGGGCCTGCGGCGGATGAACGTCCATGTGATCCGCCACGCCACCCAGGCCTTTGCCCAGGTGATCCTGGCGGAGGGGCCGGAGGCCGCCGCCCAGGGGGTGGCTATCTGCTACGACTGCCGGGTCCACTCCCAGGAATTCGCCCAGGCGGCCGCCGGGGTGATGGCGGCCAACGGCATCCCCGTGCGGCTGTTCCAGGCCATGCGGCCCACCCCGGAGCTCTCCTTTGCCGTGCGGGAGTACGGCTGCATCGCCGGGCTCAACGTCACCGCCAGCCACAACCCGCCGGAGTACAACGGCTACAAGGTGTATTGGTCCGACGGGGCCCAGCTCCCCCCCCAACACGCTGCCGCCATCGCCCAGCAGATGGAGCAGCTGGACGTGTTTGACGGCGTGCGTTCCATGGACTACCAGCAGGCCCTGGACCAGGGCCTGATCACCCTCCTGGGGGAGGAGACCGATGAAACATTCCTGCAGCACGTCCTGGCCCAGGTCAACGACAAGGCCTGTGTGGCCCAGGTGGCGGACACCTTCACCATGGTGTACACCCCCTTCCACGGCACGGGATACCAGCAGATCCCTTACGTCCTGGGCCAGCTGGGGGTGAAGCACCTCCACTGCGTGCCGGAGCAGATGGTCATCGATGGCACCTTCCCCACCGTGAAGTCCCCCAATCCGGAGACGCCGGAGAGTTTCGCCCTGGCCCAGAAGCTGGCCAAGAAAGTGGACGCCGACCTGATCCTGGGGTCCGACCCCGACGCTGACCGGGTGGCCATCCAGGTGAAGGGGAAGGACGGGGCCTATGTGCAGATTTCAGGCAACCAGACGGGGGTTCTCCTGCTGGACTACCTCATCGGGGCCAAGAAGCGGGCGGGCACCTTGCCGGACCGTCCCGTGGCCCTCAAATCCCTGGTGACCACCGACCTGGCCCGGGTGGTGGCCGAGGCCAACGGGGTGAAGAGCTACAACACCTTCACCGGCTTTAAGTTTATGGCGGAGAAGAAGAACCAGTTGGAGGCTGCCGGCCAGGGGCATGTGATCTTCTCCTACGAGGAGTCCATTGGATACATGATCGGGGACTATGTCCGGGACAAGGACGCAGTCACCGCCTCCCTCCTGCTCACGGAGATGACGGCCTGGTATGCCAGCCAGGGGATGACCCTGCTGGATGCCCTGGAGGCCATTTATCAGAAGTACGGCTACTATGGGGAGCAAACCCTGAACCTGGTGATGCCCGGATTGGAGGGGATGGCCAACATGAAGGCCATCATGGCCGCCCTCCGGCAGACGCCCCCGGCAGAGATTGCCGGCACCCCGGTGGCCTGTCAGAAGGACTACCAGGACGGCACCGCCCGGGACACCGCCACCGGGGCCGTCACCCAGATGGAACTGGTGGGGTCCAACGTCCTGGCCTATGACCTGGCCGACGGCACCACCATTGTGGTGCGCCCCTCGGGCACCGAGCCCAAGATCAAGGTCTACCTCCTGACCAAGGGCGACAGCCATGCCGACTGCCAGAGTAAGGTGGACCGGTACCGGACCTGGGCAGAGGGCTTGGCCCGGTAACTGGCGGCGCCAGAGGCGGCTTCCCCCGCAAAGAATCCGCGAGAACAACCCTGGATCCCATGGGATCCAGGGTCGTTTTTTGGGAAAGACGCTGGAGAAGGCCGGGGAAAGAGGAAGGAGTCTTGGCGGAATCTGACAAAACGAAGGAGGCCCGTTTGGGCGACTTGCCGGTTTTTATCGGGAAGGCCACCGGATACTTGACAAAAATACTCAAGAATGGTATGGTGTACCCAACCTAGATCCCTGACAGGAGGAAGTGCCGTGATCATCACTCGGGAAACAGACTATGCCTTACGAATCCTGCGGGCCCTGATGGATGGTCAGCTGCACACAGTGGGGGAACTGGCCCAGGGGGAGCTGCTGCCCCAGCCCTTTGCGTATAAGATCATCAAAAAGCTCTGCAAGGCGGGGCTGGTCCAGATCACGCGGGGGGCGGCTGGGGGATGCCGGTTGTCTGCGGACCTGTCCCAGGTCACCCTGTACGACCTGCTGCTGGCCCTGGGAGAGCCCAGCGCCATTGCCGCCTGCATGGAGCCGGGCTACGCCTGCCCTTGGCGGGAGCGCCAGGGGGACTGCGTCTCCCACCGGCAGTTGGCGGCCATCCAGCGTACCCTGGACCGGGAGCTCCAGTCCCACACCCTGCAGGAGATCTTGACCGGCCAGCCGGCCTGATTTTTTCATCCCAAAAACTGGACAAAGAAAGTCAACATTAGAGAACGCAGCATCACCCACATTGCGATCCACAGGAATACGCCACCCAAGACAAGATCCAAAGGAGGTCACCACGATGTTATTCCAAACCACACCGGAGCACGAGGCCCTGCGTGCTAAGATTCGCGCCTTTGCGGAGGAGGAGATCAAACCCATCGCCTTCCTGCTGGACCAGCAGAACGAGTTCCCGGAGGACGCGGTCCGTAAGCTGGGGAAGATGGGCCTCATGGGCATCCCCTATCCCAAGGAGTACGGCGGCGCCGGCTTGGACATCCTCAGCTACGCCATCGCCGTGGAGGAGCTGGCCCGGGTTGACGGCGGGTCGGGGGTCATCCTGTCGGCCCATGTGTCCCTGGGTTCCTGGCCCATCTTCGCCTTTGGCACCGAGGCGCAGAAGCAGAAATACCTGGTCCCCCTGGCCAAGGGGGAGAAGATCGGCGCCTTCGGCCTCACCGAGCCCAACGCCGGGTCCGACGCCGGCGGGACAGAGACCACCGCCGTGCGGAAAGGGGACCATTACATCCTCAACGGGGGCAAGATCTTCATCACCAACGCCCCCAAGGCGGACACCTATGTGGTCTTTGCCGTGACCACCCCTGACATCGGCACCCGGGGCATCAGCGCCTTCATCGTGGAGAAAGGGTGGAAGGGGTTCTACTTTGGGGACCACTACGACAAGATGGGCATCCGCTCCTCCACCACCGCAGAGCTGATCTTCGACAATGTGGAGGTACCGGCAGAGAACCTGTTGGGGGAGGAGGGCCAGGGCTTTAAGATCGCCATGGCCACCCTGGACGGCGGCCGCATCGGCGTGGCGGCCCAGGCCCTGGGGATTGCCCAGGGGGCCTACGAGAACGCCCTGGCCTACGCCAAGGAGCGGGTTCAGTTCGGCAAGCCCGTGGGCTTCCAGCAGGGGGTCTCCTTCAAACTGGCGGATATGGCCACCAAGCTGCGCTGTGCCCGCTTCCTGGTCTACTCCGCTGCCGAGCAGAAGGAGGCCCATGTCCCCTATGGGATGGAGGCCGCCATGGCAAAGATGTATGCCTCGGACATCGCCCTGGAGGTCACCAACGACGCCTTGCAGATCCACGGCGGGGCAGGTTTCATGAAGGGCATGGAGGTGGAGCGGGCCTACCGGGACGCCAAGATCACCACCATCTACGAGGGCACCAACGAGATCCAGCGGGTGGTCATTGCCTCCCACCTGCTGGGCAAGGCCCCCAAGGAGGGGGGCGGCTCCTCCAGCCGGCCCAAGAAGCCCGCACCGGTCACCGGGGTGCGCAAGCAGAAGATCTTCCGGGACGGCACCCCCCAGGAGCAGGTGGCCGCCCTGGTGGAGCACCTGAAGAAGGACGGCCACGACTTCACCGTGGGCATCCCCATGGACACCCCCATCAACCAGGCCGAGCGGGTGGTTTCTGCCGGCAAGGGCATCGGGGAGCGGGAGAACATGGCCCTCATCGAGGACCTGGCCCGGGCCGCCGGTGCGGCGGTGGGCTCCTCCCGTCCGGTGGCGGAGACCTTGAAGTACCTGCCCCTGAACCGGTACGTGGGCATGTCCGGCCAGAAGTTCTCCGGCAACCTGTACATCGCCTGCGGCATCTCCGGGGCGGTGCAGCACCTCAAGGGCATCAAGGATGCCTCTACCATTGTGGCCATCAACACCAATGCCGGGGCTCCCATCTTTAAGAACTGTGACTACGGCATCGTGGGGGATGTGAAGGAGATCCTGCCCCTGCTGACCGCCGCCCTGGACACCGGGGAGAAGCAGCCGGCGCCCCCCATGGTGAAGATGAAGCGCCCCCGCCCCCCCAAGGAGGAGCCCATCGGCAAGCGCTATGTTTGCGGCGGCTGCGGCTACGAGTACGTCCCCGAGGTGGGGGATGAGGCCGCGGAGATCGCCCCGGGCACCCTCTTTGAGAAGCTGCCGGAGGACTGGGTGTGTCCCGAGTGCGGCGAGGGCAAGGACCATTTTATCCCAGCGTGAACGCAGACAGCGAGACAAAGGAGGACTGAGGAATGCATTGCGTAAGAACGGTTACCGATAACCTCTATTGGGTTGGGGCCAACGACCACCGTCTGACCCTGTTTGAAAACATCCACCCCATTCCCCAGGGGGTGAGCTACAACGCCTATCTTCTGCTGGACGAGAAGTCCGTGCTGTTTGACACGGTGGACTGGTCCGCCTGCCGGCAGCTGCTGGAGAACCTGTCCTACCTGTTGGGGGAGAGCCCCCTGGACTACCTGGTGATCAACCACATGGAGCCCGACCACGGCGCCTGCATTGAGGAGATTCTCCTGCGCTACCCCCAGGTGCAGATCATCTCCACGGAAAAGGCCTTTTTGCTGATGCGCCAGTTCGGCTTCGATGTGGACAGCCACCCCTGCATCACCGTGGCGGAGGGGGACACCTTTACCTTTGGGGCCCACACCGTCACCTTCGTAGGGGCCCCCATGGTCCACTGGCCTGAGGTCATGGTCACCTATGAGACCACGGAGAAGATCCTGTTCTCCGCAGACGCCTTCGGCTCCTTCGGTGCCATCGACGGAAATATCTTTGCCGATGAAACAGACTATAAAAACCAGTGGCTTCCGGAAGCCAGAAGATACTACTGCAACATTGTCGGAAAATACGGTCCCCAGGTACAGGCCTTATTAAAGAAGGCCTCCGGGCTGGAAATCTCCATGATC
>ERZ827471.1713-NODE-1713-length-12114-cov-2.910440_pt1 | contig 12114 bp, 10 predicted proteins | sample MGYA00519772_ERZ827471 | MGnify/ENA primary metagenome ERZ827471 (study PRJEB31778, sample SAMEA3449315) | human gut metagenome | biome: human gut; feature: human-associated habitat; material: faeces | place: United Kingdom | collected 2010/2012 ... | reverse complement strand
GGTCGTGGCGGGTATTATGCCGGTGACAAATGCCAAACAGATCAACCGGATCTGTGAATTGAGCGGGACCAAACTGCCTGCGAATTACCGCGCTATCGTCGAGAAATTTGCAGATGATCCCGAAGCGTTAAAACAGGCGGGTATTGCTTATGCTACGGGGCAGATTGTTGATTTAATCGCTAACGGACTGAAAAATATTCATGTTTATACGATGAACCGGCCGGAAATCATCGGCGGGATCATGAAAAATCTGTCGGAGATCGTAAAATGAAGTATGACAGAGCTGAAGCCGTGAGGTATATGGGCGCGAAAAAAGATGATAATGAGGCGGCTGTTTTGGCTGATCTGGCTTATTTGCAGCTGCGGAACGAAGTGCGGCCCAGAAGCTGCTGGCAGATTTTTGCGTGCCGTGTAGATGATGCAGGCGTGACCTTAGTAGATAATGGCATGCGTTTTGAAAGCAAAAATTTGGCAGGACATTTGCAGGGCTGTCAAAAAGCGGCGGTTTTGGCTGCTACTTTAGGCAGTAATGCCGATACTGTTTTGAGGCGTCTGGCATTGACTAACGTAGCACAGGCAGCAGCTGCTCAGGCTGTATGCGCGGCTCTGATCGAAAGTTATTGTGATGAAACCGAAGCCGAGATAGCGGCTGCAGCAGGGCTGCACTTGAAACCGCGTTTTTCACCGGGGTATGGAGACTGGCGGCTGGAGGATCAGCGTCAGCTGCTTATGCTGCTGGATTGTGCAAAACGAATCGGTCTGACTTTGACCGATGGTTATATGCTGACTCCTATAAAATCAGTGACGGCTGTGATAGGATTGACTGAAGATACCGTCTGCAATACCAGTAAATGTGCGGCGTGCGTTAATCGAGCATGCGAATTTAGAAAGGAATGAAAGCATGGGTTTCAGGGATTTATTAGGTAAAGAATTATTATTTTTTGACGGCGCTACCGGGACGATGCTGCAGGCATTGGGGCTGCAGCCGGGCGAGCTGCCGGAGCTGTGGAATTTTACTCATGCGGCTGAAGTGCAGTCTGTACATGAAGCGTATTTGAATAACGGTTCGAATATCATAAAAAGCAATACCTTCGGGGCGAACCGTCTTAAATTTAAAGGGATGGATATCACCGTTGATGAAGTTGTGGGGGCTGCTTTAAAAATAGGCAAAGCTGCCTGTGCCGGACGTACAAAAGCGTTTGTGGCACTGAATCTCGGCCCTACCGGAAAATTACTGGCGCCTTATGGTGATCTTCCGTTTGAGGAAGCTGTGGATATTTATGGTGAAATGGTACGCAGCGGTGCCAGACACGGAGCTGATCTGATCCTGATCGAGACGATGAGCGATACTTATGAGATCAAAGCCGCGCTTTTGGCGGCAAAAGAAAACTGTGATCTGCCGGTGATCGTTACGTTGACGTTTGATGAAGATGGTAAGCTGTTGACCGGTGCTGACGTTTTGAGCGCGGTAGCAATGGTGGAGGGGCTGGGGGCAGATGCTGTAGGGTTTAACTGCGGCTTGGGACCGAAACAAATGCGCAGGCTGCTGCCGCAGCTAATAGAAGCATGCTCGCTGCCGATCGTTTTGAATCCTAATGCCGGGCTGCCCGTACAGCGTGACGGTAAAACTGTTTTTGACGTTGCCGCAGATGAATTTGCAGCGCTGATGCAGGAAATGATACCACTGGGTATTTCTGTCGCCGGAGGCTGCTGCGGTACTACTCCGGAACATATTAAAGCTCTGATCGAAAAGTGCTATGGTATGCAGCCGGGAGGACGCCGCAGCTGTGATCTGACTGTGGTTTCTTCTTATGGCAAAGCTGTCGTTATCGGCGGGGAGCCTGTGATCATAGGCGAGCGCATCAATCCTACAGGTAAGCCGCGTTTAAAACAGGCTATTTTAGACGCAGATCTGGATTATATTTGCCGGCTGGGGTTGGAGCAGCTTGAAAATGACGCCCATATCCTGGATGTCAATGTAGGTGTGCCGGGTATCAACGAAGCTGCCGCTGCAGAGAAAACAGTTCTGGCTTTGCAGGCCGTCACTTCGGCACCGCTGCAGATCGATACTTCAGATTATGAGACTATGGAGCGGGCTCTGCGTTTATATAATGGCAAACCGCTGTTAAATTCTGTCAGCGGTAAAGATGAATCGCTGGCAAAGGTACTGCCGCTGGTAAAAAAATACGGGGCTGTTGTGGTTGGCCTGGCGTTAGATGATGACGGCATTCCTGCAACAGCTGCAGGCAGGTTGGCCGTTGCGGAGAAAATAATCGCACGCGCCGCTGAATGCGGTATCGAAAAACGTAACATTATTATTGATCCGCTGGCTCTGACGATAAGTACGGGACCTGACAACGCTGCTGTTGACTTGGAAGTGATCCGTAAATTGGCAGAGCAGAAGATCAAAACGATTATGGGCGTTTCTAATATTTCTTTCGGACTGCCGTCACGTGATGCTGTCAACAGTACATTTTTCACTCTGGCAATGGAGGCGGGGCTTTCCTGCGCTATTATCAATCCGCAGAGTAAAGCGATGCTGGATGCTTACTATGCGTATAGAGCTTTAAAAGGATTGGACGGAGGCTGCAAGGCATATGTGAAGCGTTTTGCTGATTCCGTAAATAAAGTTCCGACAGCTGCTGTCAGTGAATATACACTGCACGATGCGATCGTTAAAGGCTTACAGGAACAGAGCCGTCTGGCTGTGACCCGGTTGCTGGAAACAGAAAAACCACTGGATATTATCAATACTCAGATGATACCGGCTTTAGATTTTGTTGGAAATGGTTTTGAGAAAAAAAATCTGTTTCTGCCGCAGCTTTTGATGAGCGCCGATGCCGCGAAGGCAGCTTTTGAGGTGATTCGCGACAGGATGGCTGACGGCGGCGCTGTGGAAAAAGGTACTGCTGTTGTTATTGCTACGGTTAAGGGTGACATCCATGATATTGGTAAAAATATAGTTAAGGTACTGCTGGAAAATTATGGTTATAACGTTATCGACCTTGGTAAGGATGTAGCTGTAGAAGCAATAGTGAAAGCTGTATTGGAGCACAAGGCTCATGTTGTAGGACTGTCAGCTTTGATGACGACTACAGTAGGTGCAATGGCAGCTACGATCAAGGCTTTGCGTGATGTCTGCAACTGCCGTATAGTTGTGGGCGGTGCTGTTTTGACACAGGACTATGCTGACAGTATCGGCGCCGATCACTACGCGCCTAACGCTGTCAGTGCTGTTGGTTATGTCAACGAAGTTGTAGAAAAATGATTTGCTGACAGGCCTTTGCAGCGGGGGACAGCTGCAAGAACGGCTGTTAAGGGCAGATATACAAAAAAATATGCAAAGTATATTGTATACAAAAACGCGCGGCGAGAAAATCTCTGATGTCACTGTACACGAGAGGCGGACTTGCCGTGTTTTTGTTTTCGGGAAAGTTCTTTTTGCGAGGACAAAACAGTGAAAAAGCAACGCTTTGCAGCAACATTATTCTTACAAAAATGTTAAAATACGAAAAACGCTGTTTGAAAACTGTAAAGAAATTGTGAAGAAATAGTAATATTGTCACATCCGTGCTTTGATGTTATAATCATTTACAGTTAAGGGGAAAAAGCTGTGCAAACAGTAAAGAAGGGACAGATTACATTGAAAATGAAAAAAATATTATCAGCGCTGTTGGCTTCAGCAGTAGCAATGAGCTTAGTAGCAGGCTGCGGCGGCGAGAAAAAGGAAGGTGCTAAAGCATCCGACGTGATCAAAGTCGGCGTTTTCCTGCCATTGACCGGTGATAATGCTGCCGGAGGCGAACTGGAACTCCGCGGTATCAAGCTTGCCAACAAACTGCATCCTGAAGTTTTAGGCAAAAAGATCGAGCTTGTTGTAGCTGATAACAAATCTGATAAAGCTGAAGCTGCTTCTGTTGCAGCCCGCCTTATCGAAAAAGATAAAGTAAGCGTTATCGTAGGTTCTTATGGTTCTTCGCTGTCTATGGCGGCAGGTAATATCGTAAAAGACAGTAAAGTTCCGGCTGTTGGTACCAGCTGTACTAATCCGCAGGTAACTGCTAATAATGACTATTATTTCCGTGCCTGCTTTATTGATCCGTTCCAGGGTACCGTTATGGCTAACTATGCATTCAAACAAGGTGCTAAAAAAGTTGCCATCGTGCAGGAAGTTTCCAATGACTATGCAGTTGGTCTGGCAAAATTCTTCAAAGAAGCTTTCATAAAATTGACCGGTGATGAAAACAGCATTGTTGAGATCGCAAACTATCAAACAGGCGATAAAGATTTCAGTGCTATTCTTACCAATATCAAAGCTAAAAATCCTGATGCGATTTTCGCACCCGGTAACTTTACCGAATCTGCACTGCTTGTAAAACAAGCCCGTCAGCTTGGCATCGAAGCTCCCTTTATGGGCGGCGATACCTGGGAAACTCAGGAATTCATCGATGTTGGCGGCAAAGATGTTGAAGGCGTAGCTCTTTCTACTGCGTTTGACCGTGAAAAAGCAACTACTCCGGAAGCTAAAAAATTCCTGGATGAATACGTAAAAGAGTATAAAGGCGAGCCTTCCGCATTGACTGCAATGGCTTATGATGCTTATCTGATCGCTATCGACGGCATCAAACGCGCAGGTTCTACTGATACCGTTAAGATTCGTGACGCTATCGCAGCAACTAAAGATCTGGAATGTGTAACCGGTATGACTACTCTTGATAAAAACGGCGATCCTATTAAAGGCGCTGTGATCAAAACTGTTAAAGACGGCAAATTTACATTCCTGGATTTTGTAGAAGCTAAATAATTCATTAGTTCTTTCATAACCCTTTTGCTTTATGTTAGTGCTCCCTTCTCCTTAAGGGAAGGGAGCAATTCTTTTGTGTCATGAGGTGTTTTTCATGGAATTTTTCCAAGCGATTGCGAATATGTCCGGTGACAGTCTTGCGCAGCATTTGGCTAACGGCATATCTCTCGGCAGTCTTTATGCCCTGATCGCCATCGGTTATACGATGGTCTATGGCATTTTATTGATGATAAACTTTGCACACGGCGATATCGTTATGATGGCATGTTATTTTGCCTTTTTCGGTATTACCGTTTTTCACATTCCCTGGTATATTACTTTTGTCGGAGTCATTATTGCTACGGCAATTTTAGGTGTAGTGATTGAACGGACGGCTTATCGTCCGTTGCGTGACGCCGAAAAATTCTGTTCTTATTTCTGCTATCGGCGCTTCATTTTTATTGGAAAACCTGGCTAATTACTTATTCAGCGGCCGTCCGATGCGTTTTCCTAATATTGAACTTTTATCGCAGAATATTTCTATCGGCGGGATTCAGATCCAGGCGATCTGTCTGGTCATTCCCGTTATTACAATAATCAGCCTTGTTGTGCTGCTGCACATCGTCAATCATACTAAAACAGGTATGGCTATGCGTGCAGTTTCCAAAGACTATGAGATCGCGCGCGTTATGGGCGTCGATATTGATAAAATAATTTCGATCACATTTATTATCGGGTCCTCTTTGGCCGCTATCGGCGCTATTATGTGGGGTATCCGCTATCCTGGCATTACCCCGATGATGGGGGTTATGCCGGGTTTGAAATGCTTTATTGCGGCGGTTATCGGCGGCATCGGCAATATCAAGGGTGCAGTGCTGGGCGGCTTTATACTCGGACTGGGAGAGATCCTGATCGTTGCTTTTTTTCCGCAGCTTTCCGGTTACCGAGATGCCTTTGCTTTTATCGTGCTTATTGTGATTCTGTTTTATAAACCTACTGGCCTTTTGGGCGAAAAAACGACTGAGAAGGTGTGACGAAGATGAAAAAGAAAGATGTTTTCCTTACTTTGATCGCTATTGCCGCACTCTTTGGCGTTGCCTGCTTCGTCCAGACCGAGATGGATTCTTATATCCGCAGGATCGTCAATCTGTGTCTGGTTTATGCAATTATCGGCTTATCCATGAATCTGACGAATGGGTTTGTTGGTCAGTTTTCGCTGGGGCAGGCTGGTTTTATGGCTATAGGCGCTTATGTTGTAGGCATTTTTACCGTGCCTGTAGAGCTGCGGCCTAATGTTTTTTATGCGGCACCGATGAACCCGCTGATCGCTGATATTCAAATGCCCTTGTGGCTGGCCCTGATTGCCGGTGGACTTTTAGCCGCTTTAGTGGCTTTTCTGATCGGTACGCCGGTATTGCGTCTGCGCGGGGATTATCTTGCTGTGGCGACGCTGGGCTTTTCCGAAATTATCCGTATCTGGATAACTAATGCGCAGAGCATCACTAACGGGGCTTTGGGTATCAAAGATATACCGCCTCTTAATGATGTGCGTTATATTTTTCTGGCGACGGCAGTGACTTTTATTTTTATAGCACTTCTGATTAATTCTTCTTATGGCCGTGCGTTTAAAGCGATCCGCGAAGATGAGATCGCGGCTGAAGCGATGGGAGTAAGCCTGTTCTGGCACAAAAATCTGGCATTTATGATCAGTGCTTTTTTTGCCGGCGTGGGCGGCGGCTTGTATGGTGCGCTGCTGGGAACTGTTGATCCGAAGAATTTCCTTTTTACATTGACCTATAATTTTTTGCTGATTATCGTTTTAGGCGGTATGGGCAGTATTACCGGCAGTATGCTGGGGGCTGTCATCGTTACGGCCGGGCTGGAGTTCCTGCGTGTATTTGACGAACCCCTGATGCTTTTTGGTATGGATATTCCGCTTTTCCGTCCTGGTTTCAGGATGGTGATTTTCTCGGCGCTGCTGATGGCCTGCGTGCTTTTCTGGCGGCACGGGATCATGGGGACCAGCGAGCTGACCTGGAAAAATATCCGTGCCTTCTGTAAAAATCCATTCAGCTTCTTTGGGCGGAAGGGAGCAGAAAGATGATTTTAAAAACTGATAATATTACAATGCAGTTTGGCGGTGTGACAGCTGTAAATCTGCTTAATATTGAGATTAATGAACACGAGATTGTTGCACTGATCGGTCCTAACGGTGCAGGGAAAACGACGGCTTTCAATATGATTACCGGGGTCTATACTCCAACCAGCGGCGATGTGATCTATACAGACGCGCAGGGTGAAGAACAGAAAATAACCGGTAAAAGACCTAGCGAAATCGCCAAAATGGGCGTAGCACGTACTTTTCAAAATATCCGTCTGTTCAAAAATCTTTCAGTATATGAAAATGTTATGATTGCCAAGCATCTGCACCTGAAATCCGATTTTATGTCGGCGGCTCTGCACCTGCCCTGGTATAATAAAGAGCAGCGTGAGATGGAAGCTTCGGTCGAAGCCCTGCTGAGGAAAGTTGATCTATGGGAGCTGCGCGATGAAAAGGCTTCCAGTCTGCCGTATGGGCAGCAGCGTCGTTTGGAGATCGTGCGTGCGTTGGCAACTGGCCCGCGTCTGTTGCTTTTAGACGAGCCGGCAGCGGGTATGAATCCTAAAGAAACTGATGAACTGACGGAGTTTATCCGCCAGATCCGTGACGAGTATGATCTGACGGTGTTTATGATCGAGCATCATATGGATCTGGTTATGGAAATATCTGACCGTATCTATGTTTTGGATTTTGGTATGACTATTGCTGAAGGTACACCGGAGCTGATCCAAAATAACAAGCGCGTTATTGACGCTTATCTGGGGGTGGATGAAGATGCTTAAAGTGCAGGATTTATTTGTAGCTTATGGAGGCATCGAAGCGCTCAAAGGTATTTCCCTGGAAGTGCCGGAAGGTAAGATCGTTACGCTGATAGGCGCTAACGGGGCCGGTAAAAGCACCTTGTTGCGGACCATTGTTGGGCTGGTAAAGCCTAAAAGTGGTACTATCAGCTATAATGAACAGAATATTACCGGGCTTAATTCACAGAAAATCGTTAAAACAGGTATTACTTTAGTTCCGGAAGGACGAAGGGTTTTCCCGAATCTGACGGTCCTGGAAAATTTACAAATTGGCGCGTATATGCGCAATGATAAAGAAGAAATAGCCAAAGACATCAAATGGGTATATGAATTGTTCCCGCGTCTGGAGGAACGCAGCTGGCAGATGGCCGGCACTTTATCCGGCGGTGAGCAGCAGATGCTGGCTGTAGGCAGGGCACTGCTGTCGCGTCCTCAGCTGATGATGATGGACGAGCCGTCTTTAGGACTGGCGCCGCTCATCATTAAAGATATTTTTAATATCATTCAGGAGATCAACAGCAGAGGTATGACGATCCTTTTGATCGAACAGAATGCTAATATGGCGCTGAAGGTGGCTCATCAGGCTTATGTACTGGAGACTGGCAAAATAACTATGAGCGGGACCGGTCAGGAGCTTTTGGAAAACCCTGATATCAAAGCCGCTTACCTTGGCAAAAAAAGAAATCAGAAATAAATGCAGCAGCCGGCAGTATTTGCCGGCTGTTTTTGTATTTTCCAGCATTTCCTTGCGAAAATAGTCAGAACAGGCTATCATATAAAAAGAGAATGGTGGTAAATAAATGATAGAAAATTTTTTGAACAGTTGCAGGCGTCATCGCGAAATGCTGCGTTTTTCTGTTTTGGCGATATTTATTATCTGGGTTGTATGGCAGCTGCATAGTTCGCCTTATATCCTGCATCCTTCCTCAGTCGAAGATGTGCGCCGTTGGGTAGCGTCGTACGGCAGTCTGGGGCCGTTAGTTTATATAGCTTTATATACTGTGCGGCCGGTACTGTTTTTTCCAAGTATTTTTTTAAATCTCAGCGCCAGTATTTTATTTGGGCCAATGCTGGGTATCGTATATTTGCTGTGCGGTGGTCTGAGCAGTGCTGTTTTATGTTATGCGCTGGGAAGTCTGGGCGGCGGCAGGAGGCTGCTAGATCGTTATGGCGGCTCGTGGGGTGAAAGGCTGACTAATTATTTAAGCGGCAGCGGCGGATTTGTTAAGATGCTGTGGCTGCGCACAGTACCTATTTTTCCGTATGATCCGGTAAGCATTATTGCCGGCTGCTGTAAGATGAACCTGCAGCTGTATGCTGCTGCAACTGTACTGGGAATGCTTCCGGGAGCGATTGCATATAATTTACTGGCTGATTCTATTTTAGGCGGCCGAGGATTGTATGTGTCTGTAGCTGTAGTTATTATAGCTTTTGGTCTGCCTCTGGCGTGGTGGGCTTTGGGCGGTGAACATAAAAAATTAAAGGAGTAGATACTGATGAAGGTTTACGTTTGGCGTCATAACAAAACTTATCACAGCCACAGTATGATCAATGAGCCCTGTGTGCAAAACCATTTTTATCTGGATGCACTGGCAATCGTAGCTGCAGAAAGTCTGGAAGAAGCCTTGTCAAAGCTGGCGGAACAGAATGCCGGTTGGCGGATCGAAGACCTGCGTGCGCTTACTCCCAGGGTATATGATTTAGATGTTCCCCAGGTTATTTTTACAGATGTCCGCGGTTCAATAGCGGAATAGGAAGGCGATAACATGGATAAAACAGTGGAAATGGAAATGAAACTGACGATTGCCCGCAGGGATCTGAAAAAACTGCTGGCATCTGAGCTTATTACTGCTACAATGATTAAGGGAAGTTTGGCAAAACAGGAGCTGCTGACAACGTATTACGATACTGCGTCATACAAATTGACCGAATCTGGAATGGCATATCGCATCAGGCGTAACGGCAAAAAATATGAGGCTACAGTAAAAACAGAGCAAGCGTCTGGGGGAGGACTTTCGGCTCGACGTGAGTTTAACATGCCTTTGAAAAAAGATAGTCCGACAGTGAGTGGTTTCACAGAATTAGGATTGGAGACTGATCTGGAAGAATTGCTGGCAGGAGAAGAATTGCAGAAGCTTTTTACCGTAGAAGTGAAAAGGGAGATCAGGCTGCTGCAGGTAACTCCTGAGACTGTTTTGGAAATGGCGATTGACCAGGGCAAGATCAATGCCGGAAAACAAAAAGAAAAAATCGATGAAGTTGAGCTGGAAATCAAAGCTGGAACGAAAGCGGATTTATTAGATTTCACGGCTCAAATAGCTGCTAAAATACCGATTTTTATTGAACCGCGCAGCAAATTTGCCCGTGGCCTGCATTTGCTTGGTAATGGCGAAGAACATGAAATACCAAAGGGACGCTTGAAAATCGACCGTGGCGGTATGGTGCAGGATGAGCTCAGCAAATTGCTGGAGTATTATGGTGATCGGATCTTGAAGCTGCAAAACAGACTGATAACGGATAAAAATGTGCTGGTGCAGGCCGATAAGCTGCTGCTGCCGCAGTTCAAGCATTTGCAGGCTTTACTGGCGCTTATCAAGCCGTTATTGGCTGAAGGGGAATATGATAAAATACGTAAATTACTGGCAGAACCTGCTGGTACACTGGATGTACTGTTTCGTTATAAACGGCTGCTGATGCAGTGGCAGCTGCTGCATGGAACGGCGGGCAGCACTATTTTGCAGCGCCCGCAGCTGGCAGAAAAGTTGACGGAAGAAATAGAAAATATTCTTGCGGAAGTAGCAAAACAGCTGGAACAGGGAGTGTACAGTCACTGTATTTTTAAACTGCTGGCGTGGACTGAACAATCATTATGGCAGAACAGTTATTATGTGGAAGTTGAACAGCTGGCAGGCTGTCGTGTAGAAGACTGGTATAATATGCTGAAAGAACTTGATATTAAAGGGGAAAAAATAGACGAAGCGCAGGCTAAAAGTATTTTACGCGTCTGTGAAGCTATTTATTATGCCCGCCGCAGTCTTAAAATTGACAGGCTCAGTAAAACTGCCTGGAAAGATATCAAAGAACTGTACCAGCGGATCCAGGTACTGGTTTATGATGTTTACAGCAGCAAATGCCTGCTGAACTGTATTAAGGGGAACAACAGCCGTGCGCTTTATCGCGACAGCGGACTTTTGATAGGCTGGCGTCTGCAATCTATGCAGTCTGCCAATACTAAAGCCTTAAAAGCATATGGTAGGGTAGTAGAAGCTTTAAAGAAATAATGGCAATAAAAAACACCGCGAATAATTCGCGGTGTTTTTTATTTATTGAGCTGTTCTTCAAGCATGCCCTGATGGATACTGCCGGGCTCCTGAAGTAATTTAACTTTCAGGCGGGTAATGCGGATATTATCCAGTTCTTCGACCAGGAATTCCGCTTTGGGCAGTTTTACAGACTGTCCCAGCTGCGGAGGGTAATCAAGCTGGGAATAAACCCAGCCGCCGATTGTGTCGCAGGAGTTAGAACTTAATTCAAGGCCGAAAAGGTCATTGACATCTTCAAGCAGCATTTTACCATCAATAGAGTAGGTTTTATCGCTTTCTTCTTCAACTTCAGGACGTTCCTCGTCAAATTCATCCTGAATTTCACCGACGATTTCTTCTAAAATATCTTCGATGGTTACCATACCGGCAGTACCGCCGTACTCGTCGATTAAGATTGCCAGTTGTTTGCGCTGTTTCTGCAGCAGACGCAGAAGTTTACTGATCGGCATTGATTCTGGTACTACCAGAACTTCACGGGCTAAAGTGCGTAAGTCAGGCTTTTGACCTGCGTTTAAAGCACGCAGCAGGTCTTTGATATGCAGAAAACCGATAATATGATCTTTGTCTTCTTCACAGATCGGATAGCGGGTCATACGTTCACTGAGAGCGACTTCGATGTTTTCTGTAAAGGAATCCTTGAGATACAGGCAGATCATATCCGTACGCGGGACCATGATCTCACTGGCATGACGTTCAGAAAAATCAAAGACATTATCAAGATAGGTCAGTTCGGTTTTATCGATATAACCATATTTATAGCTTTCTTCCATTAAAATACGAATCTCTTCTTCGTTGTGTGCTTCTTCTGCTTCGCTGGCAGCATGGATACCCATGCGTCTAAGGGTCCAGTTGGCGACATGGTTTAAAAACCAGACTGCCGGATACATCAGTTTATTGAATACGATCAGGGGCCAAGCTATAAACAGCACTACTTTTTCTGTTTTCTGGATAGATAAAGATTTTGGTACAAGCTCGCCAAGAACGATGTGCAGTGCGGTAATGACAGAGAAGCCTACAACGAAGGCGATCGTATGTTCAAGCTGCGCCGGGATATTGAATAAATGAAAAAGCGGTGTCAGCATTTTAGCTACGGCGGGTTCACCGATC
>ERZ827471.1712-NODE-1712-length-12135-cov-190.142467_pt1 | contig 12135 bp, 10 predicted proteins | sample MGYA00519772_ERZ827471 | MGnify/ENA primary metagenome ERZ827471 (study PRJEB31778, sample SAMEA3449315) | human gut metagenome | biome: human gut; feature: human-associated habitat; material: faeces | place: United Kingdom | collected 2010/2012 ... | reverse complement strand
CTTCTGGTGCACTTTTCAATTAGTATGTGGTGCATTTTTTAATTGGTATTTACATTACTGCCCAATACATTGCCGAAACGGGTAGTGATGAAATGCGTCTTACCCGGTATCTCGCCCTTGCTGATGGCGATGCTCAAGCTCTGTACATAAATCTCTGCCAGACGTTTGGAAGCTCCCATCACATTGGTGGGGTTCACGGCTTTGTCGGTCGATATCATAATGAATTTCTCAACATCATATTTCACCGCCATATTGGCTACCAGACGAGTACCATAGACGTTGGTATGCACCGCTTCGCAGGGGTTCTCTTCCATCAGGGGCACATGCTTGTAGGCAGTCGCATGGAAAACATACTGCGGATGGAAACGCGAGAAGACACTCTCTACACGGTCCGCCATACGGATATCGCCCATAACCGGCTCGAAATGTACCTGGGGGAACTTCTCTTCCAGCTCGAGGCGGATGTTGTGCATCGGGGTCTCGGCACTGTCGAAGAGGATCAGCTCCTTCAGTCCGAAGGTACAGAGCTGACGGCAGAGTTCGCTACCGATCGAACCGGCAGCCCCCGTTACCATCACCACCTTGCCCTTGAGGGATTCGCGGATCTCGTCGAGGTTGATCTTGATCTCATCACGACCCAGGAGGTCTTCGATGCGAAGCGGAGGCAATGCCTTCAAGCGGTTCTTTTCCTTACCCAGGACATCCAAGGGAGGAAGCACCAGCATTTTTATCCGGTTGTGAGAACAATAACGGACCAGGCGGTCTTTCTCAAACTGAACCGCCTTTTTATTGGGGAAAATCAACGTAGTAAAAGGAATATTCGCACACAGGCGATTAAATTCTTCTTCCGTCTCAAGAGAAAAGACTGTCAGCCCGTTCAACCGGTATCTGCCGGCACGTTCCATCTGGATGAAACCCCGGATCTTGTATTTCCCCTGTTCCTGAATCAGTGAAGCCAATCCCGTATCCTCGGCCGACTGCGGACCGTAATAAATCAAGGCCTTGTCTCTGTTCGGGTTCATGTTATAGACCAGATAGCGATAGGTGGCAATCATCAGAACCCGGGAAAAAGAGAGGAGGATAAAGGTCACACAAAAATCGAATACACCTCCCAGCAGGATAATCGGGTTTGATGATGTTCGCCATACACTCCAGAAGAGAGCCAAAAGCAGGGTCTTCAGCAAGGAAGCCATCCCCAGGCGTCCCACTTCGGTAAAGGCCGAATGACGGATGATGTTCTTATATGTCTTCAGTACCGTAAAGCCGATTGTCGAGGCTACCGTTGAAGCCAACATAAGCGTCAACAGGAACTGAGGCGTCACGACCAAGCCTTCATCCACGAACTTTACCAACAACAGCGTGAACAAGCTGGCTACCCAAGACAAAAATAAATCCAAACAAAAGATGACCCAACGGTTTACATACTTTAGTTGGCGTAATCGAAATAAATTAACCAAAAATTGATTCATTTGGATAATCGTTTTTTAGTATATGAATGTTTTTACTTAACTCCGGTTTGTGCTTTGAGTTTTTTGTTTGCCGTTTCGACGCACATACATTAACCTACTGAAACGTACCGATTTAACCATCGGCTTTTGTTAACGTCTTTCCACACCAAGGTTCGTCAGTCCCATCCGCTGGGGCGACGAACAAATCATTTTCCACGCTTTTCCATACGCAGCCAAACGTATGAAACTCAAAATCCTGCCATGCCGGTACACGATTAACAGCCCAACCGCCCCAAAGGCTTACACCCGGGCATCGGCAGGTTGTTTCTCCTGCTATCCGACGATGTCAACTCAATACTTGGCTACCCGACGAATGTCTTGATCCCATACCGGAAGCGTCTGCGCTAACCGGACAGCCTCTTCAGGCGTATCGGCGACCGCCCACAAGTCGGCATGCAACGGACGCATAAAACGCTCATCAACTGCCTGACGGAACAGTTGCAGCAGCGGATCATAATATCCGTTGGTATTTAAAATGACAATGGGATTAAGATAAAGGCCAAGTTGTTTCCAAGTAATGATCTCAAGCAACTCTTCGAGGGTTCCATAACCACCCGGCAAGGCGATAACCGCATCCGAAAGACGGGCCATGGTCTGTTTCCGCTCGTGCATATCGTTGACAACGATCGTTTCCGTCAATCCTGTATGATTCCAACCCTGCTCTACCATGAAGCGCGGAATCACACCGGTGACTTCGCCTCTTGCTTCGAGAGCGGCATCCGAGACAGCACCCATCAGGCCGATGTTGCCTGCGCCGTTTACGATCCGGATATGTGCCTCCGCCAATTGTCTCCCCAAGAGGCGAGCGTGGCCAAAGTAGACCGGATCAATCTGCGTGCTGGATGCACAGTAGATACAAATTGTTTGAATCATTAGGATTTCATTTTACAAGAGGCTAATTCCTCCACGGCATAGGTGGAGAAACGCCTTTTTATTTCTTTCTTATACAACGGCAAAGGTAACAATATATTTCCATAAGGGTCATCACAAAGTTTTTAAACTTGATTTGTTTTATTTTTTTAACATACAGAAAAAAGAAAGAAACAATTTTCAATGGACAATTGACAATGCGTGTAGAGGCGCAGCGTGCTGCGCCTCCATCCCAATGCGACAGGAAAAAACGACAAATAATACAATAAATATATTCGTTATATTGTTGATTGTTATCTGGTTGTGTGAAACGTCGTTATGAGGCGCAGCACGCTGCGCCTCTACAGTCGCAAGGCAAGTGCCATGGATAAATGAGGGAGAAAAGATAATTGTCAATTGTCAATTGCTTAGCCATGATTCCGGGTTCTGCTTGGACTTTTCCTTCCAGAGCTGGAAATGAAGGATGGTGGTATTGTCGGAAGGATCGAGGAAGATCTTTCCGATGACCTGACGGGTAGAAACCTTATCTCCCGCCTTGACATAAACCCGGTTCAGGTTACTATAGACGGTAAGGTAATTACCATGACGGATAATCACCGAATTGTTGAAGCCGGGGATGGTGAAGACACGGGTAACGACACCGTCGAAGACGGCACGGGCCTCGGCACCCGTAGCAGCCAGGATATCGATTCCGTTGTTGTTGGTACGGACATGTTCGAGGGCGGCATGCTGATGCTCTCCGAACTGACCCACGATGCGATGCGTGTTACCGGTGACAGGGTAGGGCAGACGTCCGCGATTCTCGGAGAAATAATTCGACAGGGCCTTTTCCTCCTTCGTCATGGCATATCCTCCCTTCACATCCGCCTTCCGTTCTTCCAGCGGTGTGGTAGTCGTTCCCTCTTTCTTGTTCTTCCGGACAGCCGCCTCACGGGCTTTCCGTTCACGCTCTGCCTGGGCAATCTCTTCGGCGATCTGCTTTTCGATCATCCGGTTCAGCTGATTAGCCTGTTTCTGCTTCTCCTTCAGCTGAGCCTGGAGCAGCGACTTCTTCTTGCCCAGCTGAGCGATCTCATCCTTCTGGCTCTTTTCTTCGACCTGCAGTTTCTGCTGTTCCTCTTCACGGCTTGCCAGCAGACGCGTTTTCTCTTCGCGGGTCTTCTTCAGTTCCAGCTGCTGACGGTTGATCTCCGACTGACGAGAGATGATATCGGTAGCCTGCCGTTTCTGCCACTGGGCATATTCGCGGAGGTAACGCATCCGGCGGAGCGACTGCCCGAAGCTTTCGGCCGAAAGGATAAACAGCAGCTTGTCTTGCGAGGCATGCCGGCGATACATACTGCGTACCGACTTACCATAGCTCTCCTTCTTCTGCTGCAACTGGTTCTCGAGGACACGGATCTGTTTCCCCATGTCGGTAATCTGGATATTGATCGCCTCCATCTCCTGGTTCAACAGACTGATCACCTTCTTACGCGACAGGATCTGCTGGGAAATCAGCTTCAAGCGGCGGGTTACGTCTTTCTCCGTCGCCTGTGTCTGTTTCAGCAGCTCTCCGGTCTTACGGATCTCTTCCAGCGTCTCTTTCCGCTGCTTCTCCAGTTCGCGCACCCGCGCCGACTGCTGGCCCCATACCGAACCGGCAAGCAACAAACATATCAATAGATGAATCAGTCTCATGTCACTCTTTCCTTGCGTATTTACGCCCTTATTGATTACCTCCGATCATTTTCAAAACATCCGCAAAGGTAATACGTTTGTATTTGGCAGGAATCGAAAAATCCATATTTAACGCCTTATTCCACTGGAGACGGGAGAAACGGATATCCATTCCGCCCTTCCGGATCCCCTCATCCCGAAACGCTACCTGCATCTGCAACGGGAACAGCCACGATACCGACGGCTGGGACTCCAGGCTGAGATACTTCCACAACAGCGAATACCGGCCGTTCCCTTCGGTGATCAGCGTCGAGAGCAGCTGTTCGTCGCTATTCGCCTCAAAACAATACCGCAGGTCCATCCGGTCGCGGGCATGCAAGCGGGTTATTGCCCCTTCCCGTTCGAGGTGGAACTGATCGTAATGCACCCCTTCGACCTCCTGCTCACCCGGCAGGAACAACTGATGCACGAACAGGGCCTGGAGGTTATAGAAGTTGAAATCGATCGGCCACTCTTCCTTCAGGGCCGCATACCGTTCAGCCATATACCGTTTGTTCATCCGGTCCATGACCTTCACACTGTCGGGAGTCAGCTCCATCCGGAAGACTTCAATCCCCAGGAAAGGCTGGACCGACAACTGGAGGGCACTGTCTTTGACCAGTTTGAATTCCACCCGCGAGCCGACCGTTTTATCCCCCATCTGGAGATCGACGTTCAGACGCGCCGAGAACGTCCGGAAAGCCGGTTCGTGCTCCTGCATCGACGCCACAAACGCTTTCAGCTCCTTGGTATTGACTTTCTCCTGGTCGCCCGATACCTTCGCCGACTTACACCCGTAGAAACCCAAGAAGGTAACCAGCAGGAGGCAGGCCAGGGCCATTCCGTTTATTCTTCTCATTTGCTTTCTGTATCTTCAATATAAATACCTTTGGCGATCTTCTGTTTGAGGACATCGGTATCCTTTCCCATCTCCTTCGCCTTCTTCCACTGTTCGAGCGCCTTGTCTTTCTCACCGCTCATATACAGGATATCCCCGTAGTGATCCACCAGCTCGGCACTGTTGGTCGTATCCTTCGACAGGGCATTCTCAATATAAATCTTGGCCAGCGTATAATTGCCCTGCACGAAGAACACCCAGGCATAGGTATCCAGATAGGTGGCATTGTCGGGCTCCAGCTTGATACACTGGGCAGCCATACGCTCCGCCTTCTTCAGATCCTTCTTGTCGAGAGTCAGGAAATAACTGTAGTTGTTCAATACCGGAGCATTGTTCTCGTTGTATTTCAGGGCCTCATCGTAGGCCTTATAAGCTTCGTCCATCTTCTCCATCTGGTAATAGAGATCCCCGATCTGTCCGTAGAAGTTAGACTTCACCACGCCGTTCCCCTCGGGGATGATCTTCAGTCCGGCATAATACGTATCCAGCGATTCCTGGTATTTCTCCTGCATATAATACCCGATACCCAGGTAGAAATAATATTCAGGAGCCTCCGGGAACAGCTCTTTGCAACGGGTACAGATACGGATCACCTCCGGAATATCCTCCCCCTTGAGGGAGATATTCAGCAATTGCTGCCATGCCCCTTCGTTGGAAGGTTCCATCTCCGTCACCAGCTGGAACTGGAACTTCGCCTCTTCCTCCTTTTGCTGAGCCATCAGCAGGCTGCCATACATCAGTTTCAGCTCGGTATCCTCCGGATGCTGGTCCAGCAACGTCTGGAACAGAGAATTGGCATTCTCGATTCCCTGCTGGGTCTGCTGCAGACGCTGTACGTAGCGGGAAAGAATCCCCACCTTGGTCTCCACATCCAGTTTCTCATTCACCAGGGCATCCCGTATTTCCTGTTCGGCTGCTTCCTTATCACCCGTCTGATCGTAATAATTCGCCATAGAGACGATATAACGCGGATCATCCGGATCAATCTCATGCGCTTGCTGATAGCAGGCCAGAGCCTTCTCCGTCTCCTCGTTCTCCAGGTGGAGGTCACCCATCAGCAAACGGTAACGGGCATTCATCGGATACTTGTTGGCCAGCTTCTCGATCTCCTCGAAAGCTTTGTCGGGCTGTTTCAGGGTCTGGTACAACTTGAACTTCTGCAGGGAAAGAGTTTCATTCATTCCCATGGTCGACTCGAGCACGTTGTATGCATCGATCGCCGCCCCGATCTCACCTTCCTGCGTCAGGGCATCCGCCAGGTAATAATTCAGTTCACTTTTATCGGGATACCGTTTCACCAGCTCTTCGTAGGAATCAGAGGCTTCGCCATACATGCCTAAATTCCGGTATAAGCCCGCCAGTGTCATCCGGTAGGTGAAGTTGTCATCGCTATGGGCAACGGCGCTCTTGAGCATCTCGACCGCCTTCTCGGGACGATTCCGCTGAAGCTGAAACATTGCCAACTCATACAAGACCGGAGAAGAAGCCGTATCCAAAGACAGGCAATAGGAGAAGAGGTCGTAGGCCGCATCATACTTGCCCGCATTCTTCAGGTTGGCTGCTTCGTAATAGAAATAATCAAACTTACGCTGCTGCTCCGGAGAAAGCTGATTCAACGATGCCTGAACCGGTGTCTTGACATCCGAAGCCCAAAGTCCGGCAGGCAACAAGAGCCACAACGATAACCAATAAGATAATTGTCTAAACATAATACCTATATATGTAGAGACGTAGCGTGCCGCGTCTCCAAAATTTTCAATTCTCAATTTTCCATTTTCAATTGATCAGATTTTCCCTGTGTGACCGAAACCACCGGCACCCCGTTCGGTATCGTCAAGCACTTCGACCGCTTCCCATTCCACCTGTTTATAGGCAGCAATGACCATCTGGCAGATCCGTTCTCCGTCGTTCACGACAAAAGGTTCGTTGGAGAGATTGACCAGAATCACCCCGATTTCTCCCCGGTAATCGGCATCAATGGTTCCCGGTGTATTTAATAAGGTAATACCATGTTTGATGGCCAAGCCACTCCGCGGACGCATCTGAGCTTCGTATCCGTCGGGCAAGGCAATGTAAAGTCCTGTCGGGATCAGCTTCCGTTCAAGCGGTTTGATCTCTACCGGTTCAGAGAGGTTGGCACGGATATCCATGCCGGCCGACTGCGTTGTGGCATAAGCCGGCAGCGGGTGATGCGATTTATTGACAATCTGTACTTTCATTTTTCCGTTAATTTTACGAAGTGCAAAAATAGTTCTTTTGCAGGAAAATGAAAACGGCAAGGTTTAATAATTCACAAATTCCATGATTGTAAGGTCAGCCATGATGATTCCCGGCTCGCGAAGTATCTTCCGTGGCGTTTGGAAAGGTGTTTCCAGCTCGCGCAGGGTTTCCCAAGACGATTGGAAAGGCATTTCCGGCTCGCGTGGCGTTTCCCAAGACGATTGAAAAGGCATTTCCAGCTCGCGCGGGGTTTCCCAAGGTGTTTGGAAAGGCGTTTCCAGCTCGCGCGGGGTTTCCCAAGACGATTGGAAAGGCATTTCCGGCTCGCGTGGGGTTTCCCAAGACGATTGGAAAGGCGTTTCCGGCTCGCGCGGGATTCCCCAAAGACTCCGATCAGAAAACGAACAATAATTCCTGCTCTTTCTTGCTTGCAGATTCAAGGTTTTTGTTATATATTGCCACTCGGTTTCCGGTAGCTGCGGAAACGCTTTTAGGAAAAGAGAGTTTCACCTTGCGGGGCGGACTTTCTGATAAACGAACTTAAATTGGAATGCTTATGCGAAAAAAGTACATTCGGGTGGCGGATATTTCATTGTTAAATCTCACCCATACGGAATTGATGAATTTTATGGAACGTGTCTTGGCGTTGCTTCCGCTCGAAGCGGAGGAAGATGCGGGTCCGACTGACCCCAAGGGCGCGCCCAAAGTGGGGATCACCGGCGAACAGGTTAGAGACGCCCAGGATATTTTGCGGGAGATGAACGACCTGCAAATGGCATCGAAAATGAAAGCGGAGACCAAACCCAAGAAGGAGGCGGACCGCAAGCGGGATGCACTGCTGGCTTTCATTATCGACCGCGTGGATAAGGCCCGTTTCCTGCCGATCGAGGCGGAACAAAAGGCTGCCGAGCATTTGTATATTGTCGTGAAACCCTACCGGGGGGCTGGTAAGTTGGGTTATAACCGCGAGACGGAGACGATCAAAGGACTCCTGCTCGATTTGGGTAAGCCGGAGAATCAGGATGCCGTACGTGCTTTGAATCTGGAAACGTATGTGGATGCTTTGCACGCAGCGAACGAAGAGTTCGACCAGCTGGTGAAAGCCGGTGATGTGACGCGCTCTGTCCTCAACCTGACGGAGAAGATGGACGCCTTGCGGAAGTCGCTGATCGAGCTTTACCGCGAGATGATGGAATTTGCCTCAGCTACGAACCTGTTGCACGAGACGGAAGAATCCGTCTACTTCGTGTCGGGTATCAATGCCCTGATTCAGGATGTGAAGGCAAATTATAACCTGCGTATCTCAAAGGGCAAGAAGAAAGAGGGCGAGGAAGAACAGCCCGAAGAGAAACCTGACGGTGACGACAAAGGCGACAGCGGACTCGAATTCGTGCCGGTAGAAAAATAGGGGTTGAAGGGATGAATGTTTGCTTGTAGAGACGTGGCGTGCCGCGTCTCTACAGTAATCACATCAATTCTATACCGTCTTTTGTCACTTATGGCAGAAAACATTATCTTTGCCACATCAATGTTTGTTTATGGTTTTAGAATTTGATAAGGATTACTTGCGTGAGCTTTATGAGACGGGGCGGACATCCGACAAAAAGCACCGATTCCAGCCGGAAGTGATTGACGGCTACTTGAAATGTGTGCGTTACTTGGAATGGGCGGATCGGGTGGAAGATCTTTATCGTTTTCATTCGTTGAATTATGAAGTGTTGAAAGGCGATAAAGCAGGAATTTCATCTGTCCGCATCAATCGTAAATATCGCCTTGAATTTTCGGTTCGGAAAGTGCAGAACGAACAAATACTAACCATATCAACCTTGTTGGAAATAAGCAATCACTATAAATAGAATGGCAATGGAAGAAACAAAGAAACTTTATCGGCCGGGAGAATTGACTCCGTTTAAACCGATACATCCGGGTGAGATGCTGAATGATGAAATAAAAGCCCGGGGCATTACCCAGCGTAAATTTGCTGATGTATTGGGTTGTTCTTATTATGTGGTGAACGAGGTAGTAAACGGGAAGCGTCCCATATCTGTGGAAATGGCTTTGAAAATCGAAGCGGCTTTAGGAACGCCTGCCTATATCTGGCAGCGGCTGCAGGCTGATTATGATATGCAAGTGGCACGGAAGGATAGTAAATTATCTGCCCTGCTGAAACGGATACAATCGGCAGCCGCCATGCTCTGATGAAATAGGTTGGCAGCCACCCTCTAAAATCACGAAACGGGGGCTTTTGTGGAAGAAACCCGAATGTTTCGTCCTATATTTCATGGATTTTGGAAAATAAAGCAAGTTTTCTCTTGTTGATTCGGAAATCCTCTTTATCTTTGCAACGATTCCGTAGCCGACAGCGGTTGGCAAGAAGCGGTTTCATACATATTTATGTAAGCATTTTACGAAGATTATTCCAATCTTAGAAATCGGCAAAATTTTTAAAACTGCGGAATAATGGACAGTAAATGCTTGCGCTGTGTACGTGTATGGTAGCTTTTCTTTTTTTTGAGGAGAGTTATATTATATCGTATAAGCGCGGGCTGTTGTTCTATTATTGCAGTTTGGGCGTTTGCCGATGCCTTAAGATTAATAATAGACGACGAGCCCGCGCTTTTTTTATGTCTTGATGTAACCAAAGCCGGGTTTGTTCCTCTCTTCTTTGATACTCTTCGTGAAATTAATTGGTTGAATTATCCTTATTAATAACTTTAATTAATTTCATTATTATGAACAAAAAGTTTTCTACTTTAATGGCCAGTTTATTGCTGGCTGGTGGAGCGTTCAATACTGTTTCTGCGGAGCAGTTTGATGCAGACAAAGACTATGGAGACCAATATTATGGTGTAAAGGTCGAAGGTAGTCAATCCTCTGTTTGTGCTACATCTCAATGGCTGGATGTTGATGGAACAAAAGCTGATCCATTTATTAGATATTCTGAGACATTGGATAAATCTACTTTGTGGACTATTAAAAAAGTAACTAATACTGTAAATGGTCAATCGAAAGTAATCGGATATCAGTTAATTAGTGTTTTGACAAATAAACCTCTGTCTGTAACTGTTAATGAAGCTGGTGAAGATGTTGTCTATAACACCTTTGGAACAGAATATAAATCGTTATATTTTGTAAAACCTGACGGCACTGTCGCTGGTAAATATTATATCGGAAAAGATGATCAATTGAGTTCTAGTTCTACCGTAGGAAATTATTGGGCGTATGATTTGGTAGCTGTTGATAACATCAACTTGAAAGCTGACAAATTGAACGGCATCTTAGGTGACGGTTTCGGTTTGCAGATCTGCAAGCAGATTATCAAGTCTAACGGTGATGTAGATGGCGACAAGAAAGCAGAATATGCAAACTTGGAAGGCAATCCGTTTACTGGTAAATTATACGCAGTACAAGATGGTGAATCTGTAAAGTTGTTCCAAGGAAAGGATGGCAAGCAGATTGTATTGACCAGCACAACTTGGGGTACTCAAGGTGGTGGTACAACTCAGGAAGGTTACAAATTTGCTGCTTTGAGCAAAGCTGAATACGCTTCATTCTATAAAGACGGCAAGATCAAGGCTGAAAAATTCGCGATCACTCGTCCGGCTACAGTTGCAGGCGAACCATTGGAAGTTTCTATGATGGTTGACGGCAAGAAGCACGAATTGGTTGTAACAGATTCTCAGAAAGACGGTGCTTTCAACTTGACTACTGCTGAATCTAAAGACGAAAATACCAATGTTGCTGACTACACTTACGTGAAAGGTGCAAAACCGATGCAGAACACTTGGGTACGTTTCGGTGTAAGCAACGGGGTTAACTATTCAGACTTCTACGGTAAATTGTGGAACATCACCAAGAATGGTAAAGAAGTAGCTTCTCCGGTATGTGATGATAAAGAAACATTCTTGCCTCTTGCACAGGTTGCTTTGAGCTATCCAGAAGGACAGTGGTTGTATTACGATGAAGACGGTCTGGGTTACATGCAAGGTTACTTCCAGAACCGTGAATCAGGTAAGAAGATCGCATTGGCTAGTTTGCGTTATGTAGAAGGTAAGGAAAATACTTACACAGACGGTACAGACACTTACTCAATCACTCCTGCCGGTGATCCGAGCGACAAGGCAACTATCGGTTATTTGAATGGTTATTCAGAAGATCTGTTGAAACAGAAAGCCTTCTTTATCGGTACTCCGATCGCTGCAACTGGTGATACAGTTTATTTGAAGAAAACTGCCAACGGCAAGTTGGAATTCACAACAGAAAAAACAGACGCTGTTGAATTCCGTTTGACTATGGCTGATTTCACAGAAGGTGACAATACTTCAAATACTGGTCGTAGAGTTACAGAATACACCGTATGGAAAGATAAGAATGCTGGAAAACATGATACTAAGTATGATGTTGTTAGCTTGCATCAATATACATTAGCAGATGCAGTAACAGGTGAAAAACTTGTATGGGATGCTGCAAATCAACGTTATACTTTAAATGCAAAGGGTAGTACTCCAGCTATCGTTTTGAAGAACAAAGGCGTTGATGTTTATAACTTGTTGACAGGAGTATTCAATGCTGATAAAGCGGAATACGATGCTGATGCAAAGGCATTCACTATCGATGGTACTACATTCTGTGGTAAATCTCAGAAATTGTATGGTGCGCACAATGCCAACGAATTAGTAAAATCTCAAAGTGCTTACGCATTCGTTCAGAACGATTTGTTCGTAGTAGTTGACGCTGACGCTCAGCAATATCGTGGCGACTTCTCTAACACAGGAGTTTTGGATACTATCAAGATCTTCCGCAACGATGACAACAGCTACGTATTGTATGAAAAGGGTACTTTATTAGCAGATGCTAAGGGCGAAGCTATCGAAGGATTCTTAGGGATGGAAAATGTATTGGATCCACAGTATGCAGATATGCAACCGGCATTATTGGCAG
>ERZ827471.1711-NODE-1711-length-12141-cov-2.681367_pt1 | contig 12141 bp, 8 predicted proteins | sample MGYA00519772_ERZ827471 | MGnify/ENA primary metagenome ERZ827471 (study PRJEB31778, sample SAMEA3449315) | human gut metagenome | biome: human gut; feature: human-associated habitat; material: faeces | place: United Kingdom | collected 2010/2012 ... | reverse complement strand
AGAAGAAGGGGCGAAGATCTTGATCGCGGAAGGATGCACTCATCACAGACAGTGCGATGACATCGGAACGGTGAAGATCCCAAGATGGTTAAAACAATATACAGGTAAGGATTTTGATATCCATACAAGCAGTGGAAACTCTTTCCCTGAAGATCTGGATACTTATGATCTGGTCATTCATTGTGGCGGATGTACTTTAAATAGAAGAGAGATGAAAAACCGTATCGCAAGAGTCAAAGATGCAGGTGTTCCGATCGTGAACTATGGAATCTTTATCGCGGCAACGCAGGGAATCTTAAAGAGAACCTTAGAGCCATTTGAGGAAGCTAGCAGGATCTTAAATGAGATTTAAAGCGGATTGTTTCAAAAAATCAACATAAATTAACGAAAATCAATAAGACTGCTTCTTTACAAAGAAAGATAAGTTTTGTAGAATAGAAAGATAGAATTAAAACCAAATGGGAGGAAATCATGAGCAAAGTAAGAACAAGATTTGCACCAAGCCCTACAGGGCGTATGCATGTAGGTAACTTAAGAACAGCCCTTTATGCATATCTGATCGCACGTCATGCAGGCGGAGATTTTATTTTAAGAATTGAAGATACAGACCAGGAAAGACAGGTAGAAGGGGCAGAAGAGATTATCTACAATACCCTTAAGAAAGCCGGAATGAACCACGATGAAGGACCAGACATCGATGGTGGAGTCGGACCATATGTTCAGAGTGAGAGACAGGCACAGGGGCTTTATTTAAAATATGCAAAAGAACTGATCGACAAGGGAGAAGCATATTACTGTTTCTGTGATCAGGAGAGATTAGACACACTGAAAGTAAAATCAGGAGATGTTGTGATCAGTCATTATGACAAACATTGCTTAAACTTATCCAAAGAAGAAGTTCAGGCGAAATTAGACGCAGGAGTACCATATGTTATCCGTCAGAATAACCCAACAGAAGGAACAACATCTTTCGTTGATGAGATTTACGGAGAGATCACAGTGGATAATATCGAATTAGATGATATGATCCTGATCAAATCCGATGGATATCCGACCTACAACTTTGCAAATGTTATCGATGATCATCTGATGGGAATTACTCATGTAGTAAGAGGAAACGAATATCTGTCCTCTGCACCGAAGTACAACCGTCTGTATGAAGCATTTGGATGGGAGATCCCAAAATACATCCACTGCCCGCTGATCACAAACGAAGATCATCAGAAACTGTCCAAACGCTGCGGTCATTCTTCTTATGAAGATCTGCTGGATCAGGGATTCCTGACTGAAGCGATCGTAAACTTCGTGGCACTTCTGGGATGGAGTCCGTCTTCCGACAATGAGATCTTCTCTCTGGAAGAACTGGTAAAAGAATTCGATTACCACAGAATCAGCAAATCTCCTGCAGTTTTTGACATGGTAAAACTTCGCTGGATGAACGGCGAATACATTAAGTCCATGGACTTTGACCGTTTCTATGAGATGGCAGAGCCCTATATCCGCAGAGTGATCAAAAAGGATCTGGATCTGAAAAAGATCGCAGCTATGGTGAAGACAAGAATTGAGTTATTCACAGAGATTCCGGGACACATTGATTTCTTCGAAGCAGTTCCAGAATATGATGTAGAGATGTACAAACACAAGAAGATGAAGACAACACCTGAGACTTCATTAACAGTATTAAAAGAGATCTATCCAGTGATCGAAGCACAGGAAGATTTTACAAATGATGCATTATATGAGATGTTAGTATCTTTTGCAAAAGGACATGAGTACAAGAATGGTTATGTGATGTGGCCAGTTCGTACAGCAGTCTCTGGAAAGCAGATGACACCAGGTGGAGCAACAGAATTAATGGAACTTCTGGGAAAAGAAGAATCATTAAAGAGAATCAATGATGCGATCGCGAAACTGGAGGCAGCACTTGCATAGCCAGCTGAGCAAGGCACAGAAAGAAGCAGTGATGCACAAAGATGGACCGATGATGGTACTTGCAGGACCTGGTTCAGGGAAGACACTTGTGATCACAAAGAGAATTCAATATTTGATATCGCACTATCAGATCCCACCGCAGCGGATTCTGGTCATTACATTTACCAGAGCAGCAGCGAATGAGATGAAAGAGCGGTTTTGGCGGCTGGCAGGGGAAACCCTGCCGGTTTCTTTTGGAACCTTTCATTCTGTGTTTTTTACGATTTTAAAATATGCCTATCACTATAGTGCAGATAATATTCTGCCGGAACATAAAAAATATGACTTTATCCGTGAGATCATCACAGATCATGAGCTGGAGATTGATGATGAAGCAGATTTTATGCGTCAGATCATACAAGAGATCAGCTTAGTCAAAGGGCAGATGATCCCTCTTGCCTATTATCACAGTGGATGCTGTGGGGATGAAGTGTTTAAAGAAATTTACCGGGCATATGAAGAAAAACTGTATGAGAACCGTTGGATCGATTTTGATGATATTTTGGTTTATACGTATGAGTTGTTAAAAGAGCGTGAGGATATCAGGAAAGCATGGCAGCAGAAGTTTCCATATATTTTGATCGATGAGTTTCAGGATATCAATAAGATTCAGTATGAGATCGTCAAGATGTTAGCAGGAGAGACAAAGAACCTCTTTATCGTAGGAGATGATGATCAGTCTATTTATAAGTTTCGAGGTGCAAGACCAGAACTGATGTTAAATTTTCCAAAGGATTTTGAGAATACCAGACAGGTGATCTTAAACCGAAACTATCGTTGCGGGGAAGAGATCGTACAGGTTGCGGAAGATATCATTTCTTATAATACAAAACGTTTTGAAAAGAAGATGCAGGCAAGAGAAGATGCTGCAAGTATGGTTGAGGTCCGTACATTTAAAGATCACTATGAGGAGAATAAGCATATCATTTACACGATCAAGGAAGAGATGGCAAAGAAGACACCGTTATCCCAGATCGCGATCCTTTATCGGACCAATCAGGGACCAAGACAGCTGATTGCTGCATTGATGGCATACAATATCCCATTTTATATGCAGGATGCAGTGCCGAATCTGTTTGATCACTGGATTTCCAAAAATATCATAGATTATATGCACCTTGCGATGGGAGATCGCAAAAGAAGCACATTTTTAAGAGTCATGAACCGTCCCAAGCGTTATATCAGCAGGGAATATCTGACCGAATCACAAGTGTCATTTGATGATCTGTTAGAGAAGGTCAAAGATAAACCATGGCTTTATGAATATGTAGAAGATTTTAAGGAAGATCTTCGGATCATGAAGAATATGACTCCGTTGATGGCGATCAATTATATCCGGAAATCCGTGGGATACAATGCGTATTTAGCAGAATATGCAAGATTTCGCAAGATTCAGGAAGAAGAATTTACGCAAGTATTAGAAGAACTTCAGGAGAGCGCAAAAGGCTATGATACATATGAGGCATGGTTTGATCATATCAAAGAATACACCGAAGAATTAAACCGCCAGTCAAAAGAGAATCAGAAAGAAAAAGAAGGAGTTGTGGTCAGCACGATGCACAGCACCAAAGGATTGGAATTTGAACGTGTCTTTTTGCCAGATGTCAATGAAGACGTGATCCCACATAAGAAGTCCATGAAAGAAGAAGACGTGGAAGAAGAAAGACGTTTGTTTTACGTTGGAGTTACAAGAGCCAAGAAATATCTGCACATCTTGTCAGTAAAGAAACTTTATAACAAAGACAGCAGGCCGTCAAGGTTCGTAGAAGAACTAAGAAGCCGTCAGGAGAAAAGAGGTGTTTTGCATGGAAAATAGAGCGATGCCAAGAGCAGGCGAATTTTATATGCATTTTAAAGGAAAACTTTATCAGATCGTTACGGTTGCAATACATACAGAGACAGAAGAACCATTGGTGGTCTATCAGGCAATGTATGGAACGTTTAAGACATATGCAAGACCACTTGCGATGTTTTTAAGTGAAGTTGATCATGAAAAATACCCAGGTGTGCAACAGACATATCGTTTTCAGAAAGTAGAATTGTGTGAAAATGCAGAAGCAGAACTGGTTGATGAAGTGACAGCACAGGAAAATGAATGTGATGAGACAGAAGAAACAGCAGACATTGAACCACTGTTGAAATTCTTAGATGAAACAGATCTTCATGAGCGCCTGAATATTTTATTACAGTATAGAGATCAGATCACAGAAACGATGCTGGAATCCATGGGTATGGCAATGGATTGTGTCCTGAATGGAAAAACTCTGGAAGAAAAGTATTATGAACTTGACAAAGTGATCCGAACAAAACTTCAATATGAAAAAAAGCCCCGCATATAAGATGCAAGGGCTTTTTTGAGTTATTCTTCGTCTTCTAAGATCTCATCTAAGACAGCAGTGACTGTCTCATATTCTTCGTCTGTTTCAATGTTGTCAAGACTGAAAGTATCAGGATCTTCAGGGTCTTCGTTGTAACGATATAAAAGTAAAGCCCCTTCTTCGTCATCACTTTCTAAGTCTTCAACAGTGATCAATGCGATATATTCCTGATCATCTAATTCTTCTACAGAGAATAAAGCGATCACGGCACAGTCTTGTTCAGTTCCATCTTCTAATTCTAAATGGAGCACAGGAGTTTCTTCTTCAATGATATTATCTACTTCGTTAAATTCACTCATTTTGATACCTCTTTTCTTAGTCTTTTCTCCACTATACTAAAGGATCATAAAAAAAGCAAGAAAAGGATAAAAAAAGATCACTTTGTCTAAGAATTGACAAGAAAAAACAGGTATGATACGATACGAACTAATGGAGGTAAAACAATGGAAGAATATAAGTTTTTGCTGGATATCGCAATCATTCTGGCAATGACCAAGTCTTTTAGTCTTGTGTCGAAGAAGTTTAACATGCCGCCAGTCGTTGGAGCATTGATCGCGGGAATCATTTTAGGACCAGTGGTCCTTAATGTAGTGAGTCCTTCAGATTCAGTTTTAAATCTGGCTGAAGTAGGTGTAGTTGTTTTAATGTTTCAGGCAGGTCTTGAGACAGATATTGATGAGTTGAAGAAGAGTGGAATTCCCGCATTCGTCATTGCGTTATGTGGAGTATTGATCCCACTTATCATGGGAGCTGTTTTATCCGTTATATATGGAAATAATATCATGGAATCGATCTTTATTGGAGTGATCCTAACAGCAACTTCAGTAAGTATCACAGTAGAAGCATTACAGGATATGGGACATTTAAAAGGAAGAGTCGGAACAGCAATCCTTGGGGCAGCGATCATTGATGATATCTTGGGAATCGTTTTATTATCAATTATGACAAGCCTTGGGGGAGCATCTGGATTCCATATTCAGGCAATCCTTAAGATCTTGATCCAGATGGCAGCATTCTTTGCGATTTCTATTATCGGTGGAGTTGGGATCAAGAAGTTCTTTGAGTGGCTTTCTACTTATAAGAATCCAGAGATTGAACGTCATAGAAGAAGAGTTCCGGTGTTTGCACTTGCATTTTGCTTAGCACTTGCATTTCTTGCAGAAGTGTTTGGAATCGCTGATATCACAGGTGCATATCTTGCAGGGATCATTTTATGCAGGCTCCCAGAACGATTTTATATATATAACAAGATTGAAGTTTTATCGTATATGCTGATCACACCAGTATTCTTTGCAAGTATCGGTCTGAATGTAAACATTCATGGAATGACACAGACGTTGATCATCTTTACGATCATTTTATGTGTGATCGCAGTGATCTCGAAGATCGCGGGATGCGGTTTTGGAGCATTGTTGTGCAAATATACGAAGAGAGAATCTGTACAGATCGGAGCAGGAATGGTATGCCGAGGTGAAGTTGCACTGATCGTTGCACAGAAAGGAATTTCTGTTGGATTATTATCAGAAATTTTCTTTGCACCAGTAGTCATCATGGTTCTCGTCACAACACTCTTATCACCGATCATTTTAAAAATGTTATTTGCAAAATAAGACGTGAGGGTCAAAAGTAAAATATTTACGATACAGATAAAACAATAGAAAAGAGGCTTTAATATGATAGACACAGTCGTATCTGTAAAACTTCCGATCGGAGAGATGCTAAGGATCAAAAGAAATCGTCTGATGCCGGATGTGGTGACTGGAGAGGAGAAGAGAATCTGTCTGGTGTCTGGAATCTACGGAGATGAGCTTGGCGGACAGTATATCTGCGGAGAGATCATTCGCCGGATCAAGGCAGAATTTGAGAATCTGACAGGTATTGTCGATGTGTATCCAGCGGTCAATCCATTAGGACTGGATGCACGAACAAGAGCAGTACCAATCTCAGATATCGATTACAGCAGTGCATTTCCAGGAGACATCAATGGAGGTCTGGAAGATTATACAGCAGCTAAATTGATCGAAGATATCAAAGGAGCATCCTGTTGCATTGATATTCATTCTAGTAATATCTTTTTGCAGGAAGTTCCTCAAGTACGTTTAAATAACGATTACGATGAGACATTACTTCATCTGTCAAAATATATGAATACGGATCTTGTTTGGATCCATCCTTCTCAGACAGTGAATGAAGGAAGTTTAGCTTTCACTTTAAACCAGATGGGAATCCCAACTATGGTTACGGAATCCGGTGCAGCATTTCGTATCCGTTACGAGTACTGCCGCCAGATCATAGATGGAATTTTTTCGGTGATGGCAGAACTTGGTATCTGGAAGGGAAAGGTTCAAGGCAAAACAAAGGTTCCGTTTATCCACGAAGACCAGATCTTTTATTTAAATTGTGAATCCAGTGGATTGTTTGTTTCTTACAAGCGATTAAAGGATCCGGTAAAGAAAGGCGAGATCATAGGGATCGTACAGAATCCTTTAATGGGAGCAACGGAAGAAGAAGTGGTTGCCCCAACCGATGGTATTTTGATGACATTAAGAGAACATCCAAGTGTAACGGAAGGGTCCTTGGTAGCCAGAGTGATCGGAGGGAATGCACTATGAAAAAAGAAATCATATATTCCTCAGGAAATTACTTAAGAGATGAGTTTAAGATCGAAGGATATCTCTTTGGAAAACAAAGTGAAGGATCAGAACCAGCGGCATGTATTGTCGGAGCAATGCGTGGAAATGAATATCAGCAGTTATATATTTGTTCTCAGTTAGTCAAACGTTTAAAAGAACTGGAGAACAGTGGTGCGATCGTTGGAGATAATCAGATTCTGGTCATTCCATGTGTGAATAATTTTTCAATGAATGTCGGAATGAAATACTGGGTATCTGATAACAGTGATATCAACCGTCAGTTTCCTGGGAATTTTGACGGGGAACCAACAAGCCGTCTGGCAGCACATTTATTTGAACGGGTTAAAGGATTCCGCTATGGAATCCATTTTGCATCATTTTTCAGAAGCGGGGATTTTGTGCCACATGTGCGAATGCCTGCAACAGGAAAAGAAAGCACCAGCCTTGCAAGTCTGTTCGGGTTGCCTTATGTATTAACAAGCAAACAACGAAATTTTGATAAAAAGACATTAACTTATAACTGGCAGATCAATGGGACGGATGCATTTTCGGTATATTCTGGGGAAACAGATAATATCGATGTGAATCTGGCCAGGAAGGCTGTATCTGCCGTGCTTCGCTTCTTGACTCGAATGGGTATTTTAAAATATAATTGCCATAACGGGTATATTGCGAGTATTATAGAAGAAGAGGATCTTGTATCCGTCAAAGCAAGTGCTCCGGGATTCCTAAGACGTTTTGTGACGATCAATGAGGAAGTTAACCGAGGTCAGCTGCTTGGTGAAGTCATTAATCCATATAATGGAGAGATTTTATCAGAGATCCGTTCAACGGCAGATGGGATCATATTCTATGCCGAGGATCAGCCAACGATTTTGGAAAATGCATCTGCATTTCAGGTGATTAAGAAACTACATGAATAAATGGGAGGAAATCATGGGAGAAGTTAGAAGAGTCTATGTTGAAAAGAAAAAAGACTACGCAGTAAAAGCAAAAGAGCTGCATGCATCATTGAAGCAGTATCTTGGACTGGATGTCGAATCTGTTCGTGTCCTTGTCCGCTATGACATCGAGAATCTATCCGATGCAAGTTATGAAAAAGCACTGGTTACAGTATTTAGTGAACCACCAGTTGACGATGTGTATGAAGAGACATTACCACTTGCCGATGGGGAAATATCTTTCAGCGTTGAGTTTCTGCCAGGTCAGTTCGATCAGAGAGCAGATTCTGCACAGCAGTGTGTGAAACTGTTGAATGAGGACGAAGATGCCCTGATCAGAAGTGCAACAACTTATGTTGTAAAAGGTGACTTAACTGACGAACAGTTAGAAGCAGTCAAAGAATATTGTATCAACCCAGTTGACTCAAGAGAGGCAGCTGCAGACAAACCAGAGACATTAGTGATGGATTTTGAAGAACCAGCAGATGTTAAGATTCTGGATGGATTCAAAGATATGGAAGAAGACAAATTTAAAGAATTATATGATTCTCTAAATCTTGCTATGACATTCAAAGATTTCCTTCATATCCAGAATTATTATAAAGGAGAAGAAAAGAGAGATCCTTCCATGACAGAGATCCGTGTACTGGATACTTATTGGTCAGATCACTGTCGTCATACAACATTCTCCACAGAACTTACAAGCATTGGATTCCAGGATGGATTCTATCGTGCACCATTAGAAGAAGCATATTATTCTTACATGGATGACTTTGAAGAGATGTACAAAGACCGTGATGACAAATATGTCTGCTTAATGGATATGGCATTAATGGCGATGAAACGTCTTAAAAAAGATGGAATTCTTGACAATATGGAAGAAAGCGATGAGATCAACGCCTGCAGCATTGTTGTACCAGTAGAAATTGATGGTAAGGAAGAAGAATGGCTGATCAGTTTCAAGAATGAGACACATAACCATCCAACAGAGATCGAACCATTTGGTGGAGCGGCAACATGTCTTGGAGGAGCGATCCGTGACCCATTATCAGGACGTTCTTATGTATATCAGGCAATGCGTGTTACAGGTGCTGCTGATCCAACAGTTCCATTAAAAGACACATTAAAAGGTAAATTACCACAGTATAAGATTGTAAATGAAGCTGCGAATGGATACAGTTCTTACGGAAACCAGATCGGTCTTGCAACAGGATATGTTAATGAAGTATATCATCCAGACTATGTTGCAAAACGTATGGAGATCGGTGCCGTTATGGGTGCAGCACCTAGAAAGAACGTGATCAGAGAGAACTCTGACCCAGGAGATATCATCATCTTATTAGGTGGAAGAACAGGACGTGACGGTTGTGGAGGAGCAACAGGATCATCTAAAGTTCATACAGAAGAATCTATTGAGACATGTGGAGCTGAAGTTCAGAAAGGTAATCCACCAACAGAACGTAAGATCCAGAGATTATTCAGAAGAGAAGAAGTCAGCCGTCTGATCAAGAAATGTAACGACTTTGGTGCAGGTGGAGTTTCCGTAGCGATCGGAGAACTTGCAGATGGTCTGGTTGTAGATCTTGATAAAGTACCTAAGAAATATGCAGGACTTGATGGAACAGAATTAGCGATTTCTGAATCTCAGGAACGTATGGCTGTTGTTGTAGATCCAAAAGACGTAGATCAGTTCCTTGCATACTCTGCAGAAGAGAACTTAGAGGCTGTAGAAGTTGCTGTTGTAACAGAAGATCCAAGATTAGTACTGAAATGGAGAGGAAAAGAGATCGTTAATATCTCAAGAGCTTTCCTTGATACAAACGGAGCACATCAGGAAACAGAAGTATTTGTAGAGATCCCTCACCGTGTAGAATCTTACTTTAACCGCAAAGACGAGACAGGTACATTTGAAGAAGTGTGCAAGAATACATTATCTGATCTTAATGTATGTTCACAGAAAGGTCTCGTAGAGAGATTCGACAGCTCTATCGGAGCAGCAACAGTTACAATGCCATATGGTGGAAAATACCAGATGACACCAATTCAGACAATGGTCGCAAAACTTCCAGTATTGAAAGGAGAATGCGATACAGTCACAATGATGAGTTATGGATTTGATCCATATCTGTCCAAATGGAGCCCATTCCATGGAGCAGTTTATGCGATCACAGAATCTATCGCGAAGATCGTGGCTACTGGTGGAGATTATAGCAATATCCGTCTGACATTCCAGGAATACTTTAAGCGTCTTGGAGAAGATAAGACACGCTGGGGACAGCCGGTTGCAGCACTGCTTGGTGCATATCAGGCACAGATGGGATTTGGACTTGCATCGATTGGTGGAAAGGACAGTATGTCTGGAACATTCAATGACATTGATGTACCACCAACACTGGTATCTTTTGCAGTCGATGTAGCGAAGACAACAGATGTTATCACACCAGAACTTAAGAGAGCAGGAAACCGTCTGATCCGTATCTGTATCCCAACAGATGCATACAATCTTCCAATCTATTCTGAAGTGAAAAAAGTATACAAACGTATTACAAAACTGATCAAAGATGGAATTATCAAATCTGCATATGCAATTGGCGGCGGAGGAGCTTTAGAAGCAGTTGCCAAGATGGCATTTGGTAATAAATTAGGTGTGATTTTTGATGAAGAAGTAGAATTAAAAGACTTAACAGATCCTAAGTTTGGATCATTTGTTGTTGAAATGAGCACAAGAGATGTTCATAAACTTGCGATTCCAGGATTAATGTTAGGTGAGGTTACAGACAAACATGAATTTGTATTTGGTGACGAAGTTGTAACATTAGAAGAAGCAATCGATACATGGAAGAAACCATTAGAGAAAGTATTCCCAACAAGATCTGAAGGAGATCAGAGCATCGTTGATACAACAAGACACTATATAAAAGGAAATATTTACGTATGCAAGAATAAAGTTGCAAAACCAAATGTATTTATTCCAGTATTCCCAGGAACAAACTGTGAATATGATTCAGCGAAAGCATTTGAACGTGCAGGAGCGAACGTGATCACAAAGGTATTTAAGAACTTAGATGCACAGGGAATCCGTGATTCAGTGGAAGTTTTTGAAAAAGCGATCAAAGAATCCCAGATCATCATGTTCCCAGGTGGATTCAGTGCCGGTGATGATCCAGATGGATCTGCAAAATTCTTTGCAACAGCATTTAGAAATGAAAAATTAAAAGAAGCAGTCATGGATCTGTTAAATAACCGTGATGGACTGGCACTTGGTATCTGTAACGGATTCCAGGCTCTGATCAAATTAGGACTTGTTCCAGAAGGTAAGATCGTAGAACAGAACGCGAAATCACCTACACTGACAACAAACCGCATTGGTCGTCATATTTCTAAGGTTGCTTATACAAGAATTGCTTCTAATCTGTCACCATGGTTTAACAATGTACATGTAGATGATATCTTCAGTATACCAGTATCTCATGGAGAAGGACGATTCGTAGCAGATGAAGATGTGATCCAGAAACTGTTTGAAAATGGACAGGTAGCAACACAGTATGTTGACCTCAATGGTGATCCTACAATGAATGAAGAATTCAATCCAAATGGTTCTTACCATGCGATTGAAGGTATCACAAGTCCAGACGGAAGAGTCCTTGGTAAGATGGGACATTCAGAACGTCGTGACAGCTATGTAGGAATCAATATTTACGGACAGAAAGATCAGAAGATCTTCGAATCCGGAGTTGCTTACTTTAAATAGAATTGTTTATCTTCACGCGTAGTTTCACTCGAACTACGCGTGAAATAGTTTTAATAATAGAAAAAAGTGAAAAAACTCTTAAATGCTTAAGAAAATATTAAAGAATTTTTTCAATAAAATGTAATTTTGGTGTTGCAAAGATACAATACTTGGTGTATGATTGTCACGTAGAGTAGTTAAAAGAGTACTATAAATAGTACGACAAGTGATGAACTACTATCGAGGCTATGGAAACTGGAACTTGTTCCAGACAGACCTTACAATTACAGATACATATTAGAAATATAAGTCATCGGAACCTCAGCTTGCTGATCTTGATGCTGGACAATCAACGTTGATATCACACTCTACGCCGACGTCTGATGTGCGAAAGTTTCTGGTCATTTATGATTTGTGTGTCTGCAGATGAAACTGACGATGGACTTAACAGTAAGACCGAGGAAGGTCAGTGGAGGCAATTAGCGAGA
>ERZ827471.1709-NODE-1709-length-12166-cov-3.518207_pt1 | contig 12166 bp, 7 predicted proteins | sample MGYA00519772_ERZ827471 | MGnify/ENA primary metagenome ERZ827471 (study PRJEB31778, sample SAMEA3449315) | human gut metagenome | biome: human gut; feature: human-associated habitat; material: faeces | place: United Kingdom | collected 2010/2012 ... | reverse complement strand
TAAAAAAAATCCAGACAAGGTTTCTCTTACTATCAGTTCCACCGGAGACTGTACATTGGGAACCGATGAAAATTTCAGTTATTCTACCAGCCTGAATGCTTATTACGAATCATACGGTGCCGACTATTTCTTCCAGAACGTCAGATCCATTTTCCAAAAAGATGATCTGTCTATCGTCAATATGGAAGGAACCCTGACAGATGAAACTGCCCGGGAGGCCAAAACCTTTGCCTTCAAAGCACCTGCCAAATATGCTGCAATCCTTTCCGGAAGCTCCATCGAAGCGGCCAATCTCGCTAATAACCACAGTCATGACTATGGGAAGAAGAGCTACACCGATACAATCTCCGCACTGGACGATGCCGGAATTGCTTCCTTTGGTTATAACCGGGTGAAGATCTTCAAAGTAAAAGGAATCAAAGTCGGTGTTACCGGAATCTATGAGCTTGCGGATCACCAAAAACGTGCATCGCAGGTAAAAAAGAATATCAAAGCATTGAAAAAAGCCGGTGCTCAGATTATCATCGTAAATTTCCATTGGGGAATTGAAAAGCAATATACACCGGACGAGAACCAGAAGGCTCTTGCACATCTCGCCATTGATGAAGGTGCAGACCTTGTAATCGGACACCACCCACATGTGCTCGAGGGCATTGAAAAATACAACGGAAAATACATCTGCTACAGCCTTGGCAATTTCTGCTTTGGCGGCAATTCTACACCTGGCGATACGGATAGCATGATCGTACAGCAGACATTCACATTCCATAAAGGGAAATTAAAGAAAAGCAGCAAATTAAATATCATTCCCTGCTCCATCACTTCTTCCAGCGGTTACAACGATTACTGCCCGGTTCCACTTACCGGAGATGAGAAGCAACGGGTACTGGATAAAATTTCACAATACAGTGAAGAACTATAACTCTGCAAAAAAACTCTGCAATATGTTTCATACATATTGCAGAGCTTTTATCTGTCTTACTCTATTATAATGCAATCAGCATTTCATAACTCAGCACCATCACAGGCATCGTTATAATACAGAATATCACCGACATTACATTAATCACACTCGCATATCTGGAATCCTTTCCATAAATCTGTGCAAGCTGTGTGATCATTGCTGCCGCCGGAGCTGACGTTGCAATCAGAACAATCATCAGAATATATTCCGCATCCGGATGAATTCCACTCCGTTCCAATCCGGCGAAGGCAACAACCGCAATCAGCGGGAATACGATCAGCCTGAGCAGGCAGATCAGGTACGGACGCTTTTGACGGAATACCCATTTCAGATCCACATCTCCGATCACCATACCAATTACCATCATACTCGCCGGACTGATCATATCTCCAAAACCACTGACACAACTGTCAACAACCGTTGGAAGCCGGATCTCCAGCGCAAAAAGCGCAATTCCTATGATCATCGCGATCACATTCGGATTACACAGGATTTTCCTGATATTCAGCTCCTTTTCCTGTCCGATCAGTTTCACACCATGCGTCCACATCAGTACCGTCTGTACCAGGATAAATGCAGTCGTATAAAAAACCCATTCTTCTCCCAGAACAGCTCCCACCAGTGGAATCACAAGATACCCTGCATTTGTATAAATGATAGATGCTTTTTCAATACTGTTAAAGTGGAATATGAATGATAAAATTTCCGATCCGATGATCAGAACCATATGCACTACCACTGACAGTCCGATTGCGATCATCAGCCCCTTAATCTTATCATCTGTCAATTCAATCTGAAACGAATGAACAACGACACACGGATTACAGATATACACAACCATATTTGAAATGATCCGGCTGTCCTCTGTTTTAAAAAGACCAGCCCTGACCACTCCGAATCCCACTGCCATCGTAAGAAACATAGCCAAAATCTGCTCCGCAAGAAGTATACTAATTTCCATTATCCTCTCTCATTTCCTGCATCATTTCTATATGATGAATCTTGTTACTCCTGTGTACCTGTTTCCTTCTCTATCTTATCAGAAGAAGTTTTATCTTTTGCTTTTTCACCGATGTCAAGTTTGGTAACCGTATTGACATCTTTATCTTCTTTGTAAGTGACTGTCACCTGTTCTCCAAGTTCACACTTTATTACATCAATAATATCTGCTACTGACACATCATAAATCGCATCAGAATCTTCCAACATCAGATAATAATGTGAATTTCCATCCAGAACCGCCTGCGCAATCTTTGTAATTTTTCCGGATATTTCTTCTTCCTTACGCGTGTCCTTTTCTTTTTCCTTCACACCATTTTTCAGAAGAAGTTCGTTATAATTCTCCTGACACTGGCTGACACTGTCCCCGATTGCAACGATCTGATATTTCTGAACATTTACCATGGCATATTTTTTAACCAGACCGGCATCGTCTTTTAATGCAACAAAATATGTCGGCTCACCCGCAATGTTCAAAAGTAATGGAAATGTTGCCTGGTATTTCAGGTTCTGCACCTGTCCTTCTGCGGATGACATTGCAGAAGATTCTGTTGCACCTTCTACTTTATAATATTTCGTCTCCATTGTACGCTGATTTGCCAGAACAAATCCAACATTTGACTGATCTCCGTTTACAGAAGTAACTCCGGTATACATCCACACATCATCATTTAATGCCAGATAGTTATAACCGTCCGTTGTCTCCAGACAGTCTTTCTGACTCAGCACACTGTTAAAGAATCCGTGTTTTAATTTTCCATAATAATCAAATAAATTTACTAATAAGTCTGCGGAATATACACGGTCTACCCACTGTGGAACATTTCCGACATCATATGTCTTTGTTTTTCCCGTCACAGCATTACAGATTACTACTTTTCCTACTGTTTCACCACCAAATAATCCAATGTTGAATTTCTTTACCGGTGCGATCCAATATGGATCTCCATTTTCATCAATCTCAAAGCTCAGCTCTCCATAAATATATGTCGGATGTGCGAAACGTAAATGACGATAAATATTACGGTTGAAATGATCACTCGTTGTATATTTCATACCCTGTTTCAATTTGACAAGCTCCGTAGACTGATTCGCCATATTAATCCGGATATAAGACGGAATTCCTTCACTCTGGTTGGTAAACCATTTGATCAGGCTCGCGTATTTCAGCGGAGTCACACGGACCGGATTGCCCTTATAGTTGATCTGGCTGTAGATATCATCCGCCTCAAACTGTGATACCATGTCCACCATGCTTCCCATCTTACGGTCACCGAGAAGTGCTGCCGTATCCTTATCCAGAAGCGGGATCTTGTCAAATGACAGTTCATCTACATCCTTTGTAAATTCACCCTCTTTAACTGTCATAAGCTTCTGATACTTTTTGGCATTAATAACCGGAGAAGAAAACAGTGTTCCCAACAGATATACAACTCCTAGAAACACTATCACTCCAAGAAATCCTTTTACTACTTTACTTTCTCTGACTTCATATCTGTTCAATTTCTTTCTTCCCAGATACAGAACAGCCAGGATCACCAGAAAGATCATGATAAAAAACCATGTCTCCGATGAATGAATGTTGATCGCCGGTATTGCCGCATAGTAATAGATACCTGCAAGGATTACAACAAATACCGTGATTATTGCTTTCGTTTTACCTTTCATAATTCTCTCCTCTCATACAGTGATACTTTGGTATAGAAAATCAGGCGGCTTCCTAAGTGCCACCTGTTATTCTAAAATTTTCTGCGCCATGCCGGTGCCGTAAACAGCACTAGGAACGGGAATATCTCCAAACGTCCTGCCAGCATGTCAAAACATAATACTAATTTTGATAATATAGAAAAATCAGCAAAATTACCCATCGGTCCAACCTTTGCCATACCCGGTCCGACATTGCCAAGTGTTGTAAGGACCGCACTGAATGTCGTCTCAAAATCAAAATTATCCAGTGATACCAACATGACCGATACGATCAAAATTCCGACATATGCTATAAAATAAATGTAAATCGTACGCAGAATATCGGAACCGACTTTCTTACCGCCGATCCGGATGATTCCGACTGATTTCGGGTGTGCAAGCTGTACGATCTCTCTTTTTATACATTTGATTCCCACCAGAAGACGGGATACCTTAATACCACCTCCGGTTGAAGAAGCACACGCTCCCACGACCGTCAGCATCATAAGTATTGATTTTGAGAACATCGGCCATTTTGCAAAATCCGTTGTCGCATATCCGGTTGTTGTGATAACCGTCACGACCTGGAATATTGCATAGCGGAACGCCTTGATCATACTCGGGAACATCGAATGGATATTCAGTGTGATCAACGCTGTTGCTCCGACGATCAGCATAATATACGTACGCAGTTCCTCATTCTTTCTGACTGACTTAAAATCACCTAACAACATAAAATAAAATAACGAAAAATTCACTCCGAATAATGCACAGAATGTTGTGATCACTCCATCAATATAAGCACTGTGGAAATGTGCAACACTGTCTGCATAATTCGAGAATCCACCTGTTCCTGCGGATCCAAAAGAAAAGATCATACTGTCAAACAGATTCACTCCACCCAGCATCAGAAAAATGATCTCTACAACCGTCATGATCAGATACATACCATATAAGATACGCGCTGTAGACATTGCTTTCGGAACGAGTTTGTCCTTCTCCGGCCCCGGAACCTCTGCACGCATCAGGTACATTGAGTTCTTTTTATCTAATGATGTAAGCACCAGTACAAACACCAGCACTCCCATTCCTCCGATCCAGTGAGTCAGACTCCGCCAGAACAACAGACACTGCGGAAGCGCTTCTACATCTCTTAAAATACTGGAACCTGTCGTTGTGAATCCGGAAACCGTCTCAAAAAACGCATCCATGTAGTTTGGTATAAAGCCTGATATCGTAAAAGGCATTGCGCCAAACAAAGACCATAAAATCCATGCAAGTGCAACGATTACCATACCTTCTTTTCCGTAAATATGACTTTGCTCCGGCTTTTTTACACCTGCCAGAAAAAACAGTAACAATAATATCCCCGCAGGTATCAGAAATGCAATACCACTCATTTCCTGATATAATGCCGCTACGATTACCGGGATCATAAGAAGCACTGCCTCAACTCCCAGCATTCTGCAAAGGATATATCTTATCATTTTTGTATTCATAACCTTTGTCTATCTCCTTATTCCAGTATGTCGCTGAATTTATCAATATGATCCATTGTTACGACCACTACACTGTCACCGACTTCCAGATGATCCTCACCATTTGGAATAATAATATGCCTTTTTCTTCCTATGCAGGCGATCAGATTATTCTTCTTTGTCCGCAGTTCACGAAGCGGTACATTCGTGAAACTGCATTCGCATTTGATAATGAATTCCAATGCTTCCACTTTTCCACCCAGGAGCTGATACACAGATTCTACGTTCACATTGCTCGCAGATTCATTTCTCGCTCTGACATAACTCATAATTGCATCTGCCGTTGCACTTTTTGCCGACACGATCGAATCAATTCCAAGCCCTTCTACCATCTGCGCTCTGGAATCCTCATTGACCTTTGCGACAATCTTATTGACTCCCTGCAGTTTTGCAAAGAGTGCCATAATAATATTCTCTTCGTCCATACCGGTAAGTGCGATCAATGCGTCCGCTTCATGGATTCCTTCTTCCATAAGAAGATCATGATTGGCTGCATCTCCGTGAATAACCGTTGCCTTCGGCAAAAGTTCACATAATTCCTCGCATCTTTTCATATTCTGCTCAATGATCTTCACCTGCATGCCTACCTGCAAAAGCTGCATTGCAAGATAAAAACATACATGTCCTCCACCACAGATCAGTACCTTTTTCACTTTTGCATTTCTGTGTCCCAGTGCACGGAAAAATGACTTCAGATCCTGATGCGCTGCAACGATATGCATTTTATCGCCTTTTTCCAGAATAAACTCTCCATCCGGGATATAGATTTTCTGACCTCTTTTTACTGCACATACCAAAATTTTAATCTGGAATTTCCGATATACTTCTGCAAGAGAAAGTCCTGCAAGTGCACTGTCTTCTCTTACAATGAATTCTACCAGTTCCACACGTCCCTTCATGAACGTCTCTACTTTACTCGTCTCCGGGAAAAGCAATACCCTAGCAATCTCATTTGCCGCTGTTCTTTCCGGATTGACTGCCATACTCAGATGCAGATCTTCTTTCAACAGATCGATCTGTCGATAATAGATCGGATTTCGTACACGTGCAATCGTATGTCTGGCGCCTAATCTCTTGGCCAGCAGACAACTTAACATATTCAATTCATCTGTCGATGCACATGCGATCACCAGATCTGCATGCGGAACATCTGCCTGTCTCTGAACGTCTACATCTGCTCCATTTCCGGTAATGCAGAAAATATCAAGCTTGTTCACGGCCTCCTTTAATTTTCCCTCATTTTGATCAATCAAAACCACATCATAATTTTCTTCGGACAGCTGGGTTGTCAATTTATGACCAACTTTTCCATCCCCAATAATCACAATTTTCATTCCCTGACCTCACAATTATCCACTTTGTATCTTTATTATTATCCGGATACCTGTATTTTTAACACAAGAGATTATAGCATCTTTGTATTAAGAAAAAAAGCCCTTACGGGCTTTTCTTCTATTTATACATTTTCTTAGCAGTTTATTCTTCTTTTGCACGTTTACTGATCTCTGCTTCCTGCACATCTGACGGTGCCTGCTCGTAGCGGCTGAATTCGTAAGAATATACTCCTCTTCCACCTGTCATAGAGCGAAGCACTGTACAATAACCAAAGAGTCCTGTCATCGGAATATCTGCCACGATCTCCTGTTTTCCACCAGAAACAGGATTCATTCCAAGTACACGTCCTCTGCGTTTGTTCAGATCTCCCATAACATCACCTGTGTAATCATCCGGAACTGTTACTGTAAGAGATGCGATTGGTTCCAGAAGTACCGGGGAAGCTTCCATGAATCCTTTCTTGAATGCCTGGATCGTAGCCGTCTTGAATGCCATTTCGGAAGAATCTACCGGATGATAAGATCCATCATATAAAACAGCTTTCACGCCTACAACCGGATAACCAGCTAGAGGACCTTTGAGAACGGATTCCTGTAATCCTTTTTCTACTGCCGGGAAGTAGTTCTTCGGAACTGCTCCGCCTACAACTTCTTCTTCAAATACATATGGTGTCTTCATATCTCCGGATGGCTCAAATCTCATTTTAACATGTCCGTACTGTCCATGTCCTCCTGATTGTTTCTTGTATTTGGAATCGACATCGGATTTCTTCTTGATCGTCTCACGGAAAGCCACCTTTGGTGTCTCCAGTTTGATCTCACATTTATAACGTGTTGCAAGTTTACTTGCTGTAATCTCCAGATGCTGGTCTCCCATACCATAAAGCAGTGTCTGACGGTTCTCACTGTCATTGACTGTTTTCAATGTCACATCTTCTGCCATCATCTTCTGCAGTGCCTGAGATACTTTATCCTCATCACCTTTATTGTTGCAGATATATTTCATATATGTATATGGTTTGGAATATTCTGTCTTTCCATACATAACAGGCGTATTCTTCGTAGACAGTGTATCACCGGTCTTTGTATTCGCAAGCTTGGCAATTGCTCCGATATCTCCTGCAAATAATTCGCTGACTTCTGTCGGCTTGTTACCTACCATTGTATATATCTTTCCAAGTTTTGCCTCTGCATCAGAATCTCCATTATATAATGTATCATCCCCTTTTAATACACCGGAGCATACTTTGATAAATGAATACTTTCCGATAAATGGGTCTACCATCGTCTTAAATACATATGCTGATTTCGCTTTTGCGAAATCATAATTACCTTCAAAAATCTCATTGGTCTTGCGGTTGATTCCTGCACAGCTTCTATTATCAGGACTTGGGAAAAATCTTACGATATCGGAAAGTAAGTTTGCAACTCCCTGTGCCTGAATATTAGATCCCATAGCAACCGGTACGATATCTCCGTCCATAACTTCGGTACGCATTGCAGAACGAATCTCTTCTACTGAGAACTCATCTCCATCAAAGTATCTTTCCATAAATGCTTCACTTGTCTCTGCAACTGCTTCCAGTAACTTATCACGATAAATCTCCAGATTTGGTTTACAATATTCCGGAATCTCACATTCTTCTCTCTGTCCGACACCTGTGTAACGTCTTGCCGCATTCTTGATAACGTTCACATATCCTACCAGTTTCTCATTCTCACGGATCGGCTGGAAATGAGGTGCGATCACCTTTCCATAACGATCTGTAAGGTCCTGTACCACCTGACGGAAACTTGCGTCGTCTACATCCATCTCCGTCACATATATCATTCTTGGAAGTTTGTACTTGTCACAAAGTTCCCATGCTTTCTCTGTACCGACTTCAACTCCTGCTTTACCGGATACAACAATAACAGCTGCATCAGCGGCACTTACAGCTTCTTCGACTTCTCCGACAAAGTCGAAATATCCCGGTGTATCCAGAATATTGATCTTGGCTTTCTCCCATTCAATCGGGATTAAGCTTGTACTGATTGAAAATTCACGTTTCTGCTCTTCTTTATCAAAATCACTGATCGTGTTACCATCCGTAATCTTTCCCATACGGTTTGTCGCCCCTGACACATATGCCATGGCCTCTGCAAGACTGGTCTTTCCGCTTCCACCGTGTCCTAAGAGAACCACGTTCCTGATTTCGTCCGTTCTGTAAACTTTCATATAGCTGCCTCCTTATTTTGGTAAAATCTCATGTAGATATTGTACTAAACTTTCTGTTTTTTTACAACACTTTTATACACTTCAACCATATTATTTTTGTATTTATTTTCAAATAAATGTGAATTTTCACTTATTTCAGAATTTTCTTTGCAATTTTATACTGCAGATTGTCTATTTTCTCGTTTTACCCCATTCGCTTTTTCGCTTTAAAGCATTATAGTATTGACAAATCCTCTTACAACACGTTACAATATGAACTGAGTTTCTAGATCAAAGCACAAGGAGGAAACATCATGAAACACAAAATTGGTTTTATCGGGCTCGGACTGATCGGTGGTTCTATTGCAAAGGCCATCCGCCAGTATTATCCCGATTATGAGATTGTGGCTTTCGACAAAAACAAAGAATCCCTTGCACTTGCAACCCAGGAATCTATGATCGATGTTGCCGCAACTACCATTGACAATAATTTTCAAAATTGTAACTATATATTCTTATGCGCACCGGTCGCATATAATACCGCCTATCTGAAACAGCTGACGGAATATCTGAATGATGACTGCATCCTCACAGATGTCGGAAGTGTAAAGACGAACATCCACGAAGAAGTGCAGAATCTCGGTATTGGGAAGTATTTCATCGGGGGACATCCGATGGCCGGATCCGAGAAAAGCGGTTACAGTAATTCCAAAGCTATGCTGATTGAAAATGCATACTATATTCTTACTCCGACTCCTCAGGTAGCTGAAGAAAAAGTACAAACTTATGAAAAATTCGTGGAAAGCCTGAAGGCCCTTCCGGTTATTCTGGACTACCAGCTTCATGACCAGATTACAGGAACCATCAGCCATCTCCCACATATCATTGCTTCTTCACTCGTTAATTTTGTCAAAACACACGATACACATGATGAGATGATGAAAAATCTTGCTGCTGGAGGATTTAAAGATATCACACGTATTGCCTCTTCTTCTCCGATCATGTGGCAGAATATCTGCCTGAAGAACAAGGACAATATTGTAGATATATTAGATCAGTATATAGACTCTCTGGAAGATTTCAAAGAAGCTATCGAACGTGAAGATGATCTGGATCTTTATAACCGGTTTGAATCCTCCAGAAATTATCGTAATTCCATGCCATCTTCTTCGGCCGGACCGATCAAGAAAGCATTTGCCGTATACTGTGACATCATTGATGAAGCCGGTGGGATTGCTGCTATCGCAACCATTCTTGCTTCCAATAATATCAGTATCAAAAACATTGGAATCGTACACAACAGAGAATTTGAAGAAGGGGTTCTGCGTATTGAATTCTACGACGAAGATTCCAGCAAACGCGCCGTAGGATTACTGCAGAAATTCAGGTATATCGTTTATGAGCGTTAGAACAATTGCACCCACAAGGGGATTAAAAGGAGAAGTAACCATACCGGGAGACAAATCCATCTCACATCGTTCCATTATGTTAGGTTCCATTGCGCTTGGAACCACAGAGATCACTCATTTTCTGGAAGGAGCCGACTGTCTTTCCACGATTGACTGTTTCCGTAAAATGGGTGTTGAGATTGAAAGAAAACCATCCAGTATCCTGGTACACGGGAAAGGTCTGCGCGGCCTGACCGCCCCGGCTTCTACTTTAAATGTAGGAAACAGCGGAACTACAACCCGCCTGATCTCCGGAATTTTGTCCGGGCAAAATTTTGCAACTACATTATCCGGCGATGATTCTTTGAACTCCAGACCAATGAAGCGCATTATGACACCACTTAACACCATGGGAGCACATATCAGAAGTCTCAACGACAACGGATGCGCCCCGCTTCACATAAGACCTGGTGCTCTGCATGGTATTCATTACCAGTCACCGGTTGCCTCTGCCCAGGTAAAATCGGCAGTTCTGTTAGCCGGACTTTATGCAGACAGTCCTACTTCTGTTACAGAACCTGCTCTTTCCCGTAATCATACGGAACTTATGCTTCAGGGATTCGGCGCATACGTTGCCACAGATCTTCATACAGACGGAACTGCCACTGCACATGTAGAACCATGCAAAGAACTTTACGGACAACAGATCTGTGTTCCTGGCGATATCTCTTCTGCTGCTTACTTTATTGCGGCCGCACTGTTAGTTCCTGGTTCCGAGCTTCTTGTTAAAAATGTAGGAACCAACTTCACACGTGCCGGTTTCTTAAAAGTCTGCAAAGCCATGGGAGCCGATATCGAAACCGTCAGCCAGACAATCGAGGGCGGCGAAAGCCGTGCTGATCTTCTTGTCCGCTACAGCCACTTAAAAGGAACTGTAATCGAGGGTGATATCATCCCGACTCTGATCGACGAGATTCCGATGATCGCAATTATGGCAGCCTTTGCAGATGGTCAGACAGTCATCAGAGATGCAGCTGAGTTAAAGGTAAAAGAAACGAACCGAATCGATACTGTCACTGCAGGATTAAAAGCGATGGGAGCTGATATTACACCAACCGATGACGGCATGATCATTGAAGGTACCGGACATTTAAATGGTGCTTCTATCCAAAGCTACCTTGATCACCGGATCGCAATGGCATTCTCGGTTGCGGGACTTGCATCTGACGGTGAAACGCAGATAGTGGATAGTCAGTGCGTGGATGTGTCTTATCCGGAGTTTTATGCGACGTTGAATTCGGTTTCTATTTAATTATTATGGCATGCGAAAACGTGACTGAATAAAAGTATGGGAGTGATTTCTGTGCATATGAGGTCATGGTTAGTAACTCTTGAGTAATAAAATTGACCGTTAGCCTTGGAAAAATCATTGTCTGAGACGAATGTCGAGCTTTGATTTTTTCAAGGCTGCTTTTAGGACAATTTTGTTGCTCTAGAGTTACTCCATGATCGAATCAGCACAGAAATCACTCCCATACTTTTATTCAGGACCGGGGGAAGCCGCAATAATGATTAAATAGAAACCAACATCCTTCTCTCCTCCGCAATCCGAAGCAGTTCCCCCATCTTTTGGTTCATACTTCCAACTTTCACTCCCGCATTGATTACCTTTCCGCATTTTTCCATGATCTTTAATGCCTTTTGGTAAGTCTCATCGGATATCGGTTCATATGGCTCTTCGCTGATGATCCCGGATGCCAGCAGCCGTGCCAGCTGATAGTCGCTCTCGCCCGGATAGAGGATTCCGGCGGCAAATGGGATCCCGGCTTTCTGAAGTTTTCTGTAGACCGGGATTCCTGTTTTACCGGAAGATAATACCAGAACTTCCGGTTCTCCTTCCGGCTTTGGAAGTTCCACACTTCCGAATATCGGATCGTAATAACCATTGTCGATTTCATAAAGATCACGAATTGTTGCTTCCGTGAATATTTCTTCCGGATCACCAAATTCGGCAATCCGGTCGCCTTTGACACAGATAACCTGATCCGATATTTTTTGCG
>ERZ827471.1702-NODE-1702-length-12213-cov-2.250781_pt1 | contig 12213 bp, 12 predicted proteins | sample MGYA00519772_ERZ827471 | MGnify/ENA primary metagenome ERZ827471 (study PRJEB31778, sample SAMEA3449315) | human gut metagenome | biome: human gut; feature: human-associated habitat; material: faeces | place: United Kingdom | collected 2010/2012 ... | reverse complement strand
AAAGCCTGCGGCGTGGACGGTCTGAAAATGAGCGACTATGGTTTTGCCAAAGAGGAAGCCCTGACCCTGGCGGTCAACGCCCATGAGACCATGGGCGGCCTGTTCCTTGCTAACCCCTGCGAACTGCCCGACAAGGCGTGCGCCGAGATTTTTGAAAGGGCGTACCGCTGAGAGCAACCCATCGGATTGGAAAACAGCAGGCAGGCGTTTCGGAGCGCCTGCCTGCCTATCAGCATGGAGAATCATTTTATGCAAATTATTGAACACCAGCAATTCGACGCGGAACGCGCACTTTACGGCAGTTCCGGGCTTACCGTGCGGAACTGCCGTTTTGACGGCCCTGCAGATGGGGAGAGTGCCCTGAAGGAGAGCCGGAATATTGTGGCGGAGCGGTGCTTTTTTAACCTCCGCTATCCATTCTGGCATAACCATAATCTGACGATCCGCGACGGAGAAATGACGGAACAGTGCCGTGCCGCCCTGTGGTACTCCGAGCAGGTCCATATTCTTAACACGAAACTGTACGGCATCAAGGCGGTGCGAGAGTGCCAGGATGTGACCATTGAGGAGTGCGATATCCGTTCTCCGGAGTTTGGATGGTCTACAGATGGCATCCGCATGACGGACAGCACCGCCCAGAGCGAATATTTCCTTATGCGGGCCAAAAATGTGGACTTCTCCCGTGTGACCTTTCAAGGGAAGTATTCGTTCCAGTACATGGAACATGGAGCTTTTGCCAACTGCCAGTTTGACACCAAAGACGCCTTCTGGCACGCCAAAAACATCGTGATCCGGGACAGTGTTGTGAAAGGGGAATATCTGGCCTGGTACTCGGACGGCCTGACCTTCCTCAACTGCAGGATCATCGGAGCACAGCCCTTCTGCTACTGCAAGAACTTAAAATTGGTCAACTGCGAAATGCTGGATACCGATTTGTGCTTTGAAAAATCCGAGGTCGAGGCCGTTATCACTACGCCTGTTATCAGCATCAAAAACCCCCGTGCCGGTACAATTACGGTTCCATCCGTAAGCGAGATCATTCTGGACGACCCTGATGCCAAAGGACAAATCAAAACAATACAACCGGGCAGCGGCGCTTGCGCCTGAGTCTGCAAAAAGGAGAAAAAACATGAGTAAGAAAGTGTTAGTCATTACTTCCAGCCTGCGGGCAAACAGCAACTCGGACGCTTTGGCCGACTCCTTTGCCGATGGCGCCAAATCCTCCGGCAACACGGTGGAGGTCATCAGCCTCAAGGACAAAAGCATCAGTTTCTGCCGTGGCTGCATGGCTTGTCAGAAAACGCAGAAGTGTGTCATTCGGGATGACGCGATTGAGATTGCGGAGAAGATCAAAAACTTTGCTACGCCGGTTTATTATTATGAGTTGGCCGGCCAGTTGAAAACTTTGCTGGATCGGTGCAACCCAATTTTTTCCTCAAACTATGCGTTTCGGGATGTTTACCTTTTGGCAACCGCCGCAGATGAAGATGAGAGCGCTATGGAGGGACCCGTCAAAGGTATAGAGGGCTGGGTCTCCTGCTTTGAGAAAGCCCGTCTGGCCGGAACGGTCTTTGCCGGGGGCGTGGATGGCACAGGTGCGATTCATGGGCATACGGCCATCCAGACAGCCTATGATATGGGCAAGGCAATTTGATGATGGATCGGGGGTGCCTTTATGAATGAAGTGATCCAAACGCTGCTGTCCCACCGCTCCATCCGAGCCTATCAGAATAAACCAGTAGAAGCGGACCGACTGGAGCAAATCGTAAAGGCGGTACAGGCGGCCCCGAATTGGGTGAATCTCCAGCACACATCCATGATCGTCGTGCGGGACCAGGAGCGGCGGGAAAAATTCGCGGAGCTTTGCGGCAACCAACGTCATATCGCACAGGCTCCGGTTTTTCTGGTGTTCTGCGCGGATTTCTACCGTACCTGGCTGGCCTGCAAGGAAAGAGGGCAGGAGTTTGACTCCGTGGTAAGCCAGATCGACAACTTCATTGTCGGGGCAAACGAGGTTGGGATCGCTCTGGGAACCGCGGTAGCCGCCGCTGAATCCTTTGGCCTGGGCACCGTGCCGATTGGGGATATCCGGCTTCATGCGCTTGCGGTGATTCGGGAATTGGAGCTTCCCAGATATGTTGTACCCATGCTCGGTTTGTGCGTAGGGTATCCAGCGGAAGATCCTGGGCAGAAACCCCGCCTGCCGAAAGAGGCGGTCTGCTTTGAGGAAAAATATCATTCCGATCTGAGCGGGCTGCTGAAGCAGTATGACGGGCAGTATGCCGCATATCTGCGGGAACGTCCCCGTAACAGTCGGATCGGGGACTGGACAGAAATGGCCGCCGACTTTTACCGGGCTCCCTACTGCCACTATCCGGAGGTGCCGGAAATGCTGGCACAGCAGGGATTTCTGCCCCAAAAGTAAAGCTGCCGCAGCTTAGCGAGGAAGCATATCTTGGATATGCTTTAGCAGCCAATCAGAGTACAGGCGCCTCAGCCGTATTCTATCTTCCAGATATGGAACGCTTGGCCTCATTTGACGGAGTCCACTCCAGGGTCATGTCCTCAAACTGCTTTTCGTGGAAAATCATCCGCCATTCCACATTCTCCGCCGGAGCGAAGTGCAGCGAAGAGCAGACTACCCGCGGCTTTCCCTGTTCCTGCCCAATGGTAATTGCTATAGGGCCATCCACACCGCCAATGAGTGCAATCGCCGCTGCGAACGAAGATGCTTCTGGCTGATCCGGAGAGCAGGAGGTTTGCTTGGGACAATCCCCGTCGTCACAGTCCGCAAGGGTCATAACGCCGTCCGGCAGCTCCGGCGTAACGGTATAACTCATGGCGACATAGTGCTCCGGATACTCCGTCCCTGCATCCGCCGTGCTGTTTATGTCCGCCGTCTGCGCCTCGTATTCCTGTACTGTCAACGTGTACTCCTGGCTGCGGTATGAAAATCTAAAAGTGTCCCCCGGACGGGAAACCATGAAATGCGGGCCTGGAATTGAGACGTTTTCCTGGATCATGGATACCGCAAGCGTGCGGAGTTTCGACGGACTCTTCGTCGCCCAGGGGTAACTATAGCGCCAAATCATCCACCCAAAATTCCTATCCAATCCATAGTGCTCCAGAACCAGTTTGCTTTCAGAATCGACGGTTTCCGGCGGCAGGCAGGGGTTATAGCAGGTTCCGCAGCCGCAACGCTGGCTCAGTTCCCTTCCGTTCAACCATAATACGGAGTCAAAGTCCATCTGCATCGGATTATCCAGCTCCAGCCGCATCCGCTCATCCTCTGAAAACTCCCGGGATGCCTCATTTTCAATGCTCAGGTCCCATTTCTCCATAAATACCAGGATGTCGGACGGCTCAATCCTCATGCAGAAATCAACCACAAGTCCCTTTCCGCAGATATAAGCAGAGGGGATCAGCCAGTGATGGCCGGCCCATTCAAATTCTGTTTGGACAACCAGTTCTTTTCCAGGACGGGTTCTATTACAGCACTCCCAAAAGCTGCCTTCAAAATAGACGTTCCACTCCGGTGTCTGCTGCGGAGCGTCCGGGTTCATATCCGGATCGTAGAACTCCTCCGTGTATTTGATTTGACTGTAATCGAAGGAATCTTGCAGCTCCCGGAGATACTGCCAGGGATTGTTCATGGGAGTAAGGCCGGTCTGCTCCGCAATTTGAGCCAGCACCGCCCTCTGTTCCTCCGTAGCCGGATTTTCACGCAGGAATGTCTCAAACCGCTCCTGATCCCACTGCCACGCCTGTTCCAGAGCCGCGCTGTTTCCGCAGGCCAGAAGCAGCCGCAGGAAATCCGAGAAATCTGACGCCAGAGGATGCACATAATGAGGAGCCGGATTCATGGGGCTGACCGCAAAAACCATTTCGCCAAATCCCCGGATAAAACAGTAATGGATGCCGTCCACTCCGGCCCACCCTATGATCCTGGCTCCTCTGGGCGTGCAGAAATAGGTAAGGCCACCCGCCCCTTTCTCAATCTCCAGCGGCGCAAGGCCGATTCCTTTCTTCAAAAAGGCTCGATATGTGTACCGCAATGATATGGCCCCCTTTTGTTTAGAAATAGTCGGATATATAGGGCGGCTGCTGCTCAATCGCGTCCTCCAGCATGTCAATCGTCTCCCCGCCGGCGTGGATTCTCCCGATTTTGGCGAGGTAGTCCGGGCGCTTATAGCCCATCAGCATGGTCGTCATGGTCTGGATGCTGATGCTGTCGGCGCACGGCTCGGAGATCTTCACAGCCGTCCCCCTGCCGTCCTTTGATATCTTCAGCAGGAACGAGCCCTGGTTGCACTCCATGATCGGGTCCGTCATGGAGAAGCGCCACTCCCGCTCCGTACCGTCCGCCTTGAAGGGATAGTCCGCGACGAACGCGGGGAAATCCACAATCCTCGCCATATAGTAGGGGGAGATGGACTCCTTGATGCTGGCGTCCTCCAGCAGGAAGGCCAGCGGCTCGTCCGTATAGGTGCTGCCCTCCACCCGGTCGATCATGGAGAAGTGGGCGGAAACAAAGTTCCACAGCCCCGTGCGGGCCTCCTCATGGTTGAAGATCATGTCCTTGATATAGAAGACTTCATTTTCGATCCAGTAGATGATATACCCGTCCGGCTCCTCATTCTCGTTATAGTAGATTGCCGCCATGATATCATCCCGGTCCCAGAGCCAGTATTCGTTCCAGGCCAGCTCATCCCGGAGGATGGCTCCGTGGGTATGCTCGGCAAAGCGGGCGTAGGTCTCCTTCAGTTCCTCGCCGTCCGCCTTCACCCGGCGCACGCTGCCGGCGACCTGGTGGTTTTTCGGAAGCTGATAGTCCTTGATCTCATACGAGATCTTGTCCGAGATCAGTTCCCAGCCCTTTCGCCGGTAATAGGGGATCGAATAGGGGTAGAGATAGCAGATATACTGCTTTTTCTCCCTCATGTTTTTCAGGGCCTGCTCCAGCAGCTTGTGCATCAGGCCCATATTGGAGTATTCCGGGTAGGTCCCCACTCCCGTCAGGCCGCCCATGGAATAGGTCTTCCCAAAAACCTTGACGCGCATCGGATAGACCGCCACCTGGGAAACCAGGGTGTCGCCGTCAAACCAGCCGATCACGTCCGCTTTCTGCATGGTTGGAAATTTCGCCCGGATGATCTCCTTCTCCTGCCAGCCCACGGAACTGAGTTCCTGATCCGTCACCTGGAATACATAGCGCAGCAGGGCGTTATATTGTTCCAGATACTCATTGCCTACCGGCCGCATTTTCAAATCTTTTTTATTCATCAAGAATCACCAAATTCTCCGTTTCATACAAAATATATCCATCGTTATAGTATAGGGGAAGTTCAAATAAAAGGCAAGCCGCCCCGCGGCCCAACACAATCCCAGTTGTCTCAAAGCAGGATTACGCCCCAACAAGACAGCGCCGCCAGAAATCCGGAAGCGGCCGCCTTGTTGGGGCTGTCCACAGTCGCTATTCTCATTGAGCCAAAGAGGCCGGAACCTCTGCCGCAATCAGCAGGCCGCATCATTGCCTTTCCGCCGGGACAGGCGCTTCAGGATGGCCGCCTCGATCTGATCCCCATATTTCATCCCCAGAAGAAACAGGGCTAACCCCGCTACACCAATCAAAACCATCGCCCACGGAGAGATATGAAAGGCGGCGCCGCCCAGAGCGCTGGCAAAGAGCAGTCCCCAGGGGCGGGCAAGCAGGACGATCACCGCAAAGCGGCGGAATGAGAGCGAGGACAGGCCGGCCAGGATGCACAGAAGATCGTCTGGGAAAAAGGGGAAAAGGAACGCCAGAGTGAGGAACACCGGAGCCTTGGTCTGGAGGATCTGCTGATATTTTTCAGACAGCCTCCGGCTGACAAAACGCCCGGCAAAGTCCCGGCCCAGCACCCGGGCCAACCAGAACAACAGCAGGGAACCGGCGACTACTGCGGCGAAGGTGAGGAAAAAGGAAGGCCATGTTCCAAAGAGAACACCGCCCGCGGCAGCGGTAATATTGCTGGGGATCGGAGCCAGCACGACAGAGAGAAATTGGAGCAGGAAAAAACACAGGTGGGAGTATGGCGCAAAGTCGTCAATGTAGGCCCGCAGGGATTCCTGAGAGGACGCCGCCTGGAAAAAGCCGGTGGAGTATAGGAACCATCCACCTCCGACAATCAGAAGCCCCGCTGCGGTCAGGAAGAGAATACGCTGTCTGGATTTCGTAAAAGACACCTCTTTATCGTTGAGCCGTGAAAGGCATTTTATCACACGTGAAGGGGAAAACGACAGAAACTGTCTTAACATTCTGTGAAGGAATCGTAAATAAACATGGTCAGGGTCCCGGATTTTCCCTTTGCCGCAAAGGTGTGGACGCGCTCCCCGCGGCGCTCCATGCCCCGGCGCTCATAAAACGGGTAGTTGCAGGTGGTGTCCGTAAACAGGAAGAAATTGCTGATCCGCCGCTCCCTCATGTAATCCTGCGCGGCCTCAAACAGCTTCCTCCCCAGGCCGATGCCCCGGTATTTGGAATTGACTGCAAAGAACGCGATCTCCCCCTGGTACTCGGTCCGGGTGTCCTGAAGGAGCTGCTGGTCGATCTCCTCCACGCTGGAAAAAATTTTGGTGACCATACGCCCCTCTTTGGACAGGAACAGCGACGCCACGGAGAGGAGCATCCGCAGTCTGAGGCGGAGCGGGCATTTCTTCTCCCTGCGGTCTTTGACCATGATGATCCCCACCGGGACTTCATCCACCAGCGCGACCTGGGTAAAGGTCTGGTTGGTCAGGCAGCTGTCCAGATAGGCCCGCGCCAGCTTCTGCGCCGTCTTGGGGGAGGCAAACTTGTCATACTGCCACGTCTCCCGGATGATCTCGATCAAGGCCGGACGGTCTGATGTCTGGTATTCTCTCAATACGATCTGTCCATCCATTTTGTTTTCTCCATTTCTTCTTTCCAAAATCGTCTGCGGGATCTCCTGATACCGCTTCAGCACATAGTCCCGCTTTTTTGTGAACCACCGGTACTCTGTAATCAAGGCTCCGACCACAAACAGCGCACCTGCGATCAAAAGACTGTGCTGGAAGCCCGCCCATTTCAGGACACAATAGCTGATGCCGGACGAGAGCAGCGCGGCGGTCAGATAAATGCCGATTGCATACCGCTCCACCTTTTGCGGCGGCAGGGTGAGAAAGAAATCGTCCCACTTTTCGGTATTGACCCCGAACTGCTTCCCCTTCAGCCAAAAGAGCAGGAAAACCAGGCCCAGGCCGCTCCACAGGCACAGAAGCCATTTTCCCGCGATTACGGCCAGCAGAATCACCAGCTTCAAAATACTCCCCCCTGGAATCAATAGCAGTAGCGCCGCCAGTATTTCACGGCGGACAAATCGCGGGTTCCAATCAGGTTCGAGACGAACAGCCCGTCTACCATCGTATAGAAGGACATGAATACGCTCATGGCGATGGTGGGGACTGCAAATCTAAGAATGTTTGTCAGGGTGACGGGTCTGCTGTATGCAATTTCATTCTGCACGAAAATTCCTCCTGCTTCTTGTCATAGTTACCGGCATGGAGTATCATAATCCGTACAGTTACCGGACGGTCAAGGGGGTTTTTGAAAAATGTCGCGGGAAAAACCGAAGCTGTTTACCATCGGCCAGTTTGCCGCTCTGCATGGGATCAACAAAAAGACACTCATGTGGTATGATGAGATCGGGCTGTTCAAGCCTGCGTTTATCCACGAAGAAAATGGGTACCGGCTATACAGCTATTACCAGAGTACGGAGCTGGAGGTGATCCTGCTGCTCCGGGACATGAACGTGCCCATCCGGGATATTCAGGAATTTATGAAAAACAGGTCCGCTGGGAGCATGGCGGACCTGCTTCGGGATAAAATCTCAGAACTGGACCGGACGATCCAGGGGCTGAAGGCCGTCCGGTCAAAACTGTGCAGCCGCCGCCAGGAGATGACCGAACTTTTGGACCTGGACCTCTCCGAGATCTCCCTCATTGAGCGGGAACCGCAGTATCTGGCGACGGTGCAAACATCACCGGAAAAGTCCCTGGAGGAGGAGATCGAGCTGATTCTTGAGCAGACCAAGAAATATCAGCTTCCGCGTATGTACCAGACTCCATACGGCTCCATGCTCCCGGTGGAAAACCTCCTGGCCCGGAGGTTTGAGGACTACTCCAAGCTGTTTATCGAACTGCCGGACACGCAGAACAGGATGGGACTCCACAGGCGCCCCGGCGGGGTCTATTTGCGGGCATTCTGCATTGGGAATTGGGACAGGCTGCCTGCCCGCTATGAAGCAATCCTCCGCTACGCAGAGCAGCACCATTTACAGTTCTCCGGCTATGCCTATGAGATTGGGATCAATGAACTGGTAATCGACAGAATCGAGGACTATATTACAAAAATTGAAATCCCGGTTTTGAATTTCAATTGACAACAAAAAGCCAGGGTGCAGCAATCTGAAAAGATCACCGTTCCCTGGCCTCTTCATACTCTATTCGCCGGACTATGCGTTTTATGCCGCAATTTTATACCCAGTTTATTTTCCAAAGAACGCTGCAATTTCCTTCATCCGAGCCACTTGCTGAACATGGAAGGGGCAGCGATTGTCACAATGACCACACCCTATACAGTCTGTGGCGTGCTTATCCAGCTTGCCATAGTGATCTTCCGCCATAGGGTCTCCGATTTTAGCCAGGTCATAGTATTTATTGACCAAGCCAATATTAAGCCCCGCCGGGCAAGGGGCACAGTGGTTGCAATATACGCAGGTTCCTGTGGCATCCCCGGGGGTGAAAGTGCCCAGGATGGAGTAATCCCGCTCCTCCGGCGAGGCGTCTATCCATGCCAAGGCGTCCTTCATATCCTGGAGATTTCGGATGCCGGGCAGAACCGTAAGCACGCCGGGCTTGTCCAAAGCGTACTGGATACACTGGATTTTGGTGAGCGCCTTGCCGAAAGGAGATGTTTTTGCATTCAGCAGCTGGCCGGCGGAAAAGGGCTTCATCACAGAAATACCGATGCTCTCCGCCTCACAGCGGCGATAAAGTTCTATCCGTTCTCTCACGCTGCCGATGGCAAATTCTCCGTGCTGGTAATCATAAGATGGGTTGATTGAGAACATCATCTGTTCCACAAGGCCTGTATCCAAGATTTTCTGGGCCAGGCCGGGCGTGTGCGTGCTCAGACCGATGTGCCGCACAGTCCCGTTTTTCTTCATGTCCAGCAGATAGTCCAGTACGCCGTTTTTCTGATAGGCAGCCCAGTCCCGTTCCTCATCCAGACAGTGAATCATGCCGAAGTCGATGTAGTCTGTTTTGAGTTCTTTTAACTGCCAGTCCACTTGGCGCTTTACCGTGTCCAGATCCGTGGTCCAGCCATACTCGCCAGTCTCATAGTTGGCGCCAAAATGGATCTGGTAGAACAGCTCCTTCCGCACGGCCCCCAGAGCCGCTCCCGCATAGGGAAAGGTTCTGGCGCCAGCGGTGGCGAAATCCAAATAGTTAGCGCCGTGCTCATAAGCATAGACCAGAGCTTGGACGGCCTCTTTCTCTGTAGTATCAAAAATGGGGCCAGTGCCGATACCGATCACACTGATCTTATCACCCGTCTTGGGGTGAATGCGGTATTCCATGATGTTTTTCCTCCCGTAAAAATGCCCCGCCATGCGGCTTTCGACGGTGGGGCGCTGTTCTGCACAAGTCAGCCTGCGGCCGGTTTTCCCAGAAGAAGTTCTCCTGTTTACTCAAAGGGGGCGGCACCAGTCCGGCCGCAGAGCCTCTCAGTTGTTTCCCGCAGACCGTTCCAATGAAACAGTCATATTTCCAATTCCCTTTCGTTTTACCTGCTGCTCTCAGTGGAACGACCGCAGGAGCCTTGCGATAAATGTCTTTACAATCTCATACACGGAATAATCGATATGGTTCACATGAGCCAATTTCATGGCCTCCAGCTGCTTTTCTGTGTGTGAGGTGTAGGGATAGATACCGAACAAGAAAGGAAAGAAGGCATAGATAAAATTCTGAATATCCCCCGGCGTCATGCCGGGGAAGAATTTTTCCAGGCAGCAGGTGACGGCACGCAGAGTACCGGCATAGGACTGCTTGAACACCGCCAGATTTTCCAGGCGGCTGTTTCCCTCCATATCATAAAGGTTCATGCTCATCAGCTTGAGCATACACACCCGCTTCTCCAGCGTATGTGCCAGTGCGTCCGCAAAACCGTCCACAGACAGGGACTCATTTCCCTGAATGATTTCCTCCAAGTCAGCGATCCATGTCTCGTGCTCCCGCTGGAGCAAGGCCAGGAAAATCTCCTCCTTGGTCTGAAAATAGTTGTAAATTGAGGTACGGGTGAAGGAGGTCTTGGCGCCGATGTCCCGAATGGTGATATCCCGGAAGCCCATGGTTTCATAAAGTTCCGCACAGGCGTTGACAATCTCATCTTTCCTGGCCTGCGTCAGTTCATCAGAACCTTTTGGCATAATGTGCCCCTCACTTTCCCAGCATCGTTCCGGCCCACTCGACCGCGCCGCTGTTCACCAGCCTACCCTTTTTCCAGTTTCCGCCGGGGCAGTGCTCGCGCAGGCTCTTTTCTGCTTTGCTGATACCGCTGCCGCCAGAGGTAGCAAAGGGGATCATGGTCTTGCCGGTGAAGTCGTAACTCTCCAGAAAAGTGTCCACGATCCTCGGCTCCACATACCACCAGACAGGGAAGCCCACGAACACGGTGTCATACTGCTCCATACGCTCCACCTGCGATGCAATGGCGGGGCGGCAAGCCGGATTATTCATTTCCAGAGTGCTGCGGCTCTTCTTATCCATCCAGTTCAGATCTGCATCGGTATAGGGCGCCGCCGGGCAGATCTCATACAGATCCGCGCCGATAGCGTCCGCCATCTCGCGGGCCGCCCGGGCGGTCACGCCGCTGGCGGAAAAATAGGCGATCAGTGTTTTGCTCATATTCCTTGCTCCTCCTCAATTACAGTTCGATCAACTCGTACTCGCGGCTGCCAACGCCCAACTCGGCAGCCGCTTCGTCTGAAATAAACCTTTGCTTTCATACGAAGCCCCCTAATTTTCTATACTGGCGAAATGCCATACGCTCACGCTTTATTCTGACACCATGTCATCAACTCTATCATAACACCATTCTGACACTATGTCAATATATTTTAAAGGATACGTTTCATAAAAGTCGCGGCTGTGGGGCGGTTGACGCTATAGCAAATTTCAGCTTTCACCCTTTGGCTGTTTTTCCACACCGGACCTTGAACTCCCTGCACCATCCCCACAGGCTTGCATGGGCCATTTTCAATTTGTCGAGGTTCTCTCTCAAAATCCGATATGCCTTCAAAAAATAGTTCCATGTCCGAAAACGGCCAGACACAGAACAGAAACTATGGTATACTCCAGTTAAACCTGAAATCTCGGGGGGTGAAACCATTGTTAACTGAAAGCAAAGAGGCTTGTTATGAAGCCTTTCGCTCGAAAGATGCACGGTTTGACGGCCGTTTCTTCGGGGGCGTTTCCTCAACGGGCATTTACTGCCGGCCGATCTGCCGGGCCAAGCTGCCCAAGTATGAGAACATGACCTTTTTTGCCACCGCTGCCGAAGCGGAGCAGGCGGGGTATCGCCCCTGTATGCTCTGCCGCCCGGAACTGGCGCCTGGAAACTCCATCATGGACGCCTCCTCCGCCCTGGCGCAGCGGGCGGCCCGCCTGCTGGACGAATCCTGTGGGAGCGGCCAAAGTTTAGAGTTGCAGGCAAAACGGCTGGGCTGCACAGACCGGCATCTGCGCCGGGTCTTTGAACAGGAGTATCATGTGACGCCGGTCCAGTATTTGCAGACCCGCCGCCTTCTGATGGCGAAAAATCTGCTGACAGACACCAATCTGCCTGTGTTGGAGGTGGCGATGGCGGCGGGCTTTGGGAGCGTGCGCCGGATGAATGATTTGTTTCAGAAGCACTACCGGCTCTCTCCCACCGATCTCCGCAAGTCCGCAGGGAGAACACAGAAGCAGGAAATCGCGGTCAATCTGGACTACCGACCCCCTTACCGCTGGGCGGAGATACTGAAGTTTCTGGCCGCCCGTGCTATTCCGGGTGTCGAGGCGGTTTTGGATGGCTGCTACGCCCGTACTGTTTCCCTGCGGGACCGGAACGGGACGCCCTGCCGCGGTTGGTTTCAGGTCGGCCATTTGGAA
>ERZ827471.1698-NODE-1698-length-12231-cov-2.041064_pt1 | contig 12231 bp, 8 predicted proteins | sample MGYA00519772_ERZ827471 | MGnify/ENA primary metagenome ERZ827471 (study PRJEB31778, sample SAMEA3449315) | human gut metagenome | biome: human gut; feature: human-associated habitat; material: faeces | place: United Kingdom | collected 2010/2012 ... | reverse complement strand
GAGCCTTCGGACGAAAGCGTTCAATTCATCGTGGACACCATGGATCCGCAGAACCTCTCGCTCATCGGCACAGGAAAGCACGAGCTCTATGTCAACCTCGAGGCGTTCTTCGCGGGACTCGAGCGCGATCAGGAAGAAGCTCAGGACATCACCTTCGAGATCCTCGACGAGTACTACGAGCCGCGCGCCATCGGCGAGGACACCTGCATCGTGTTCGGCACGTTGTGGGCGCGTGAGCGACCCGACCGTCCGAAACCGTTGCTCGTGGAAATGGACACGCGTTTCACGCTGGTATTCCGTCGCGAGGGCGACCGGTGGCTGCTGGTGCATCTGCATCATTCCACGCCCAACGTCGATCAACGGCGCGAAGAGTACTATCCGAAAACGGCTACCGAGCAGGCGAACGCCGCTTTGGAGTATTCCAAGGCTATGGAGCGCCGCGCCGAGCTCGATTCTATGACCGAGCTGTTGAACCATGCCGCGTTCGAGAAATATGTGGCAGCGGCGCTTGTCGAAGGCGGCGAGGGCAGCGCTTTCTTCATGATCGACCTCGACAACTTCAAAACGGTGAACGACACGTTGGGCCATCCTGAAGGCGACCGGGTCATCCAAGAGTTCGCCGACGTGCTGTTGCGCGTCTTCCCGCGCGATGCGCTGGTCGGGTGCATGGGAGGCGACGAGTTCGCCGTGTTCTCTACCTGCCCGCTTTCGGTAGAGGAAGCCCAATGCAAAGCGTGCGAGCTTATCGAGGCATGGGGATCGCATTCTGCTTCGCGTGCCGTAGAGCTGGGATGTTCGGTGGGCATCGTGCGCGTTGTGCGAGGCGAGACGTTCTTCGACCTCTACCGCGCCGCCGATTGCGCTCTGTACGCCAGCAAGGACAACGGAAAAGGCTGCTACAGCTGGTGATCGCCGTCGGCGCTGTGTCGCATGATAGCCGGTGCCGAACTGCCCTGCGCGCTGGTTCGTCTTGTTGTTCTGGCCAGAAATCGTAAGGCCGATATCGGAGCATCATCGCCCCAAAAACACGCTTCACGCGTTGAGGCGTGTTTTTGGGGCGATGATGCTTCCCGGGGAACTTGCGGGTTTGCAATCGCACGCCCTTCGCCTAGAATAGACGCATGGAATTCGCGAACGACAACGACATCCTCTTCTTCCCAGCCGTGGTTTCGGCGGGTCGATGGCTTTAGCTTCAAGACTCGCGCCCGCGGGCTTGAAGCATCCTCATATCCGGTAGAAGACCATCGTCCCAGAAGGGGATCATCATGCAGCTTACCAACGACCAGTTCGCCCTCATCAAGCAGCAGTTCGCCACGCTGAAGGAGCGCTCGGCGTTTTACGCCGCCAAGTTCGACGGCATCGATTTGACCGATGTGCAAACCCAGGAGGACTTCGAGAAGCTTCCGTTCTCCGAGAAGGACGATCTGCGCAACGCCTACCCGCTGGGCCTGCAAGCCGTGCCCGACGAGGAGATCGTGCGCATCCACAGCTCCAGCGGCACCACGGGCACGCCGGTCATCATCCCCTACACGCAGCAGGACGTCACCGACTGGGCCGTCCAGTTCGCGCGCTGCTACGAGACGGCGGGCATCACGAACCGCGACCGCATCCACATCACCCCCGGCTACGGCCTGTGGACGGCTGGCATCGGCTTCCAGCTGGGCGCTGAGCGCCTGGGCGCCATGACCATCCCCATGGGGCCGGGCAACACCGAGAAGCAGCTGCGCATGATGCAGGATCTCAAGTCCACCGTGCTGTGCGCCACCAGCTCCTACGCGCTGCTGCTGGCCGAAGAGATCGCCGAGCGCGGCATCCGCGACCGCATCTGCCTGCGCAAGGGCGTCATCGGCAGCGAGCGGTGGGGCGACAAGATGCGCCAGCGCATCGCCGGCGAGCTGGGCGTGGAGATCTACGACATCTACGGCCTCACCGAGGTGTACGGCCCCGGCATCGGCATCTCGTGCGACGAGCATCACGGCATGCACATCTGGGACGATTACGTGTACGTGGAAGTGATCGATCCCGACACCGGTGCGCCCGTGCCCGACGGCGAGGTGGGCGAGCTCGTGCTGACCACGCTGCGCAAGCAGGGCGCCCCGCTCATCCGCTACCGCACGCACGACCTCACGCGCATCATTCCGGGCGACTGCACGTGCGGCTTCGGCCATCGCCACCCGCGCATCGACACGCTGACCGGCCGCACCGACGACATGTTCAAGGTGAAGGGCTGCAACATCTTCCCCGCCCAGGTGGAGGAAGTCATCGCCGCCACCGACGGCACGTCCAGCGAGTACCAGGTGATGATCGAGAACATCAGCGGCAAGGATGTGCTCACCGTGCTGTTCGAAACCCCGCTGCAAGACGAGGCGAAGGCGCGCGCCGAGGAGGAGCTGGCCCTCATCTTCAAGGCGAAGTGCGGCTGCACCCCCGATGCCAAGGGCGTCCCCATGGGCGAGCTGCCCCGCAGCGAGAAGAAAACGAAGCGCATCTTCGACAGCCGGTACTAAGAAAAAGCGCTCAGCCAATGCGATTGACGTTGGCTGAGCGCGTTCAGCGTGGGCGCTCTACTTTACCGCCCTATATCGCTGGTTTCTGCTCGTAGGTTTGCCGGGTATGGTCATTTCGATCAAGCCGGAATCTAACGAGGGCTTCAAGTAGAGATCTCGAAAGTTCTTGCGGTCGGCCAAGCCTATCTTGCCCATGAGCTCAACAAGGCTCATCTCGCTTTCTCCGAGGGCTTCCAATACGGCCTTAACTTGGGGGGTATCTTGAGGGGTATCTTGAGGGGTATCTTGGGGGGCGTCGAGGTTCATGTTCCAAAGAACCACCTTGAAGAACCTGCCGTCATCGACGAATCTCGGCATGAACCGTTCCTCGTAGTTCGGAGCGAGTGCGGTGCGCTCCCGTATGAGCTTGAGGCCGCTCCCTTTGCGCTCCATGAAGCGCATCCTTTGGAACAGGTCGGCTATCACGGGGTTTCTTCGAACGCTCTCGATGGCTCCAAGGTCGGCATCTTCGTGTAGCATTCCGTCTACTTTGCCGCCGGGCGACGTGATTTCCAGACGATCGTCGAAAACGTATACCGTGACTTCAGCGCCTCCTATTTCGTACCGTCGGTGGATCAATGCATTGACGAGCGCCTCTTCGACTGCGCGCATGACGTAGCTCGGCGTCTCGATGCGGTCGTCGTCGGTTTTTGTCCATGCAACGCGGTTGTGCCGATCAACGAAGTCCATAGCCTCGCGCAGCAGCTTTACGAGACAGCCGGAATACTCGTGATCGTCGAGAACCTCGCCGTCGACCTTTGCCTTGTCGAGCCCATTCCAGCGTGTGCAGAATACGCGGTTCTGGCGCAGTATGGGCTGGTCGGCGAGGAGAACTCCTGCATTGGTAAGGAGGCCGTCGGACTTGGCGAGGCCGAATGAAACGAAGTCGGTGTCGGCCAAGCGATCCCCCGTACGTTCGAAGTACGAAGCCCTCAAAGTCTCGAAACTGTAATCGTCTTTGCGAAATGCGGTTTCGATCTCGTCGAAATGGGTATGTGATCCCCGCATGGACAAGCTCCTGAGCTGGACGGAGGAGGCGGGCAGCGATTGGTTTCCGGATCGTACGTATACGATTTGGGAACCGTCGCCCACATAGACGTAGGGGCAGTCGTCGCCTGGCCCTACGCGCAAGAGCACGATACGACAGTCATCCTCCTCCACGGCTTCCAGGCGAAATGGTGGGGTAGGATCGATCCTAGCGTTAATCAGTTCGCTCGCTTTCTCGGCAACATGCTGGGGGTCGTCGAGTCCCACAAGATGGCCTTTGTCGTCTATTCCAAAAGCGAGCATACCGCCGGTTCCATTGGCGAATGCGCAAACTGACTTGAGCCAGCTTTTCGGCTTCGTCTCTTCGAGAGTGACCTTGTAATCGATACTGGTCGTTTCTGCTATGAATTTGCCAAAGATGCCGTCCTTCTGCAATGCTCCTCGCCCTCCTTTTCGAGATGCCGGTACGATTATCGCTGGACGGTATCGAGTGGCAATAAATGTTTTTGCAGTTGGTTGCAAGCCCAAGGCCATTCGATCCGCTCCTGTTCGAGGCGGATGGCGCCGAAGCCTTGATTTGCATCGCCGGCCAGCAGCCTGGCAAGCGCGGCTTGTTCGCTTTCTTTCAGATAGCTAAGCGTTCCCGTGTTTGGTTTTGGCTCCTCTACGCACAGATCGTAGTGCCGATCCAGCGTCGCCTCATCCATCATAACCGAGTTGACATGGTCAAAATAACAACGGAACTGGTTGAGGATGGCGAACCCATTGCTGTCCAGGTCGCCCCAATAGAGAATCGGGGTGGATGCAAACCACGACACTTCTCGGAAATCCTTTACCGCATAACCGCTTCCATGAATGGCGAAAGCTCCTTCTATCGAAGGCATGGCCAGCACGTTTACCAGATTCTCGCATACGATAACGACATCTGGCCGATGCGTGCAACGATCTAACTGCGCAGCCGATACGGAAACTTCCGTCAAACCGCCCAATGCCAGTCGAACGTCGAGCGCGCGCATCCGGAACTGGGTAGATTGCTTGCAAAAACATGGATTGCGTCCGATCATGGCTCGATGAAGCGGATCGACAACAGCGCGGTGGCGCTCCATCCATTTCGTGTCAATGCCCCGGATCGGCAGTTGGCGAATGTAGGGGGTTGCATCGGGGTGTCCGACGAGCCAGTCGAGAACGCCCAGAACTATGGACCAATCGCGCTCCTCAAGCTCGCAACACTTCCCAACGCTCGATTGAACCGCAGCAACCAGCACATCGGCCTGCGCATCCGGGCACATCTCGGACCATCGATTCGACCATCGATCGGCCAACTGCTTCGAGCGTAGGACAAGCGTGTTCCATTGCTCGGAACGGTTCGCGCAACGCGCTATTGCGTCGGGGTCTTCCAAAACGAGCCGAACGGGAACCGTCTGCGGTCCTGCGCTTCCCCACTCGCGTTTTTCCCAAAGAATCGCGTCAGTCCAGGGACACGCACGCCACGACTGCGCCCATGCTCGAGCGGCACCGGGATTGTTCAAGACGCGACGCTCAGTAGGAGGGTGCAAAGAGATGGAGCAGCGCACCGGCTCGCCATCTGCGCACTGTCCGATCTCCTGTCGAAACAGGAGGGCCGCCCAAGAGCGGGAGTCCCTATCGAAGCGCCTCGCTGCCTTTTGACTGGCTTCGGGCACTGATACCATGCAGGGAGGGCTATCGGCCATCGACGACCTCCATCCACCTGTCATCAGCTTCGAATACGACGGAAGACAACCGCGAATGCCTATCGTCGGAGCATGTGACCATAACCATGGCTCCGATATGATCTTCCGCCGTCTGCAGGAGCTTGCCCGGCGTTGCCAGAACCATATGGAAGCCGAATGCCTCGAATATCCCCAAGGCTTCCTCTGCGAAATGCCGATCGGATTTGTCGAAAGCCTCATCGAGGATGATCGTGCCGTACGACGGCACGGGCTGGTCTTCGTCGGAAAGCTGATAGCGCAATGCTGCCGCAAGGCAGAAAAAGACGAGCTTCTGCTTTTGACCGCCCGAAAGGCCTCCGTCGTTGCTGTGGACGTTCACCACGGCACCGTCGCCCGCAACCTCCTTGGCGATGAACTTCATATGGTCGGGCGTATTCAAACACGCCATGCGCCATGTTTGGTCGGATCGGTCGTTCGATCCCAGCCTTTTCATGATGGCTGCCGTCCGCGCGTAACGACGCTCGGCCGCCTCGAGGTCGTCTTCCTCCCATGATCCCCGGGTGATCTCTTTCAGGTCTGCAAGGAATTCGTTCACGCGGAGACTCCGATGCTCCTTCACTTCGATCTGCAAATGGATGCCGGAACTAAATTCTGACAGGAGTAGCGATCGGTTGACCGGCACGAGACGGTCGCGCACCTCGCGAAACGCGTTGCGGATTTCCGACGAGATTGCGGTTATCTGATCTTGGCTGAAGCTGTTCAGCACATCGAGGAATTTGCGCTCGTATTGGGGCAGCCCGCTTGCTCTTATCTGGCGGTAACGGCCGATGTAGGCGTCTCTGTCCTCGAAACTCGCGCTCAAGTCGGCAGCTAGGAGTTTCCAGGTCGACTTGTATTGTTGCAGTACCAACTCGGTTCGCCTTCGCGCATCTTGTTGGGCTCGCGCTGCTTTAGCCACGCGAGCATCCAATATCCTTTGGACATCGTTCGACGTTTGGTATACGAGGGACGTGTCCGAATCGAATCGGTCGTTCGCCGACGAAAACAAATCGATGAACTGGGCCCTCGTTTCGTCGTCCATCGCGATGCCAGAAGGGTTTCGCTTGTTTATGCGTCTCTCGACCTCGGCGATGTCCGAACGCGTGTCCTGTATTCGCTCCTCGTTTGTCTGCTGGTTGACGAGCGCCTTTTGAACGGCCTTGTTCGCCTCGTCAAGACGCCCCTGCGCAGTTGCGCGCCTGGATTCGGCCTCTCTGAACGCATCGCTTTGAGCGAGTTCGTCGTAGAATGCTTGCGCGCGTTCGAGATCGAAAGCTGCCTGCGCGTTGTCGTAATCTTCCCAATGCTTGTCTCGCAGGCTTCTCTCGGTGCGGCATAGGGCTTGGCATTCCTGCTCTTTGGCGGTGATCTCGGCCGTCGCATTGGTTGCGACGGCGAGGCTTTCGGAGCACAGGCGCAATTCCTGTTCCAAGCGCTCGATTTTCCGGTCGTTCGTGCTGCCGAGGACCCAGCGGCTTCGATCGGTTATCTTGCGTCGGTCGTCCTTGACATGGTGTTCCCCGGCTTTCGTTTGGCCTCCCCGCGTGAGTGCGCGATCATGACGCTCCATATCTGCAGGGGAATCGACGCACACGTAGTCGAAGCGATCGCGCAGGAGCTTGTTCGCCCATCGAGAGAGAGACTCGTGGCTCGGCACCTGCACGACGGTAACTTTTCTCACAAGCGACTGCGGGTGGAGCGGCCGGTCTGGGACGGATACGTCGTCGGGCACCGCGTCGTACTCGAATCGTTCTCCGAGGTGAATGCTCTCGAGATACTCGTTGATCGACGCTGCGTGACGCTTTTCCACAAGCATCGTGCGCGCTCGACCGCCCAGGACTCGCTCGATGGCGGGCTGCCACGAGTCCTCTTCAGGCTTCACATCGATAAGTTCCCCCATAAAGGGCAGATCCTCCGTCGAAACTCCCAGGTGCCGGGCAATGCTCAGCCTGATATCGTGCAACCGGGAGGAGATGTTGCTCCTTTGGCCCCTGAGAAAACGGAGCTCCCCGGCGATCTCGGCATGCCGCTTCTTCTGCTCGCTTACTTCTCCGAAACGCGCTATCTTTTCATCTTCGTGGCCGTCCAGCCATGCGCGCGCAGTGTCCGCGCATGCTGCGAGCGTTCGCTTCAAAGCCTCGAATTCCTCTCGCGTGGAGGGCAAGGGGGATTCGATGGCCATCTCGAGATCCTTCTCGAGCGAATCGCGGTTGCCTTCGATATGGAGCAGCTGGCGCTCTCGGTCGGAAACCTGCATGAGAGCGGCTTCGAGCGCTATGCCGCCCTGCTCGTTTAGCACGGCCTCGGCTGCTTCGAGCTTCTGCTTTGCGAAAGCTTGCTCGCTCTCGGCTTCTTTGACCGCTGTGGTCAGTGCGTCGGCATCGTGCAGCTGCCTTTCGAGGCGCCGTTTGAGCAGCGTAATCGAGGTATCGTCGGCAAACGACGCGAGTTTGTCGAGAAGTTGCCGGTTCTGGTCTTCTGTTATCTTCGCCTCAACGTATGCCTCTTCGTGACGCAGGAGCGGTTCCAGGCATTCCGTCTGCCGACGTTGGTCGACCACGCCGTCGTGGGCTTCTTCCAGCTCCTTGAATTGGGCGACCGCCGCAGTGGCCAAGGCGTGCGTACGCGGCGTGTCCAGCATGTACTTGCGGAACAGATCATCGAGCGATCCGATGTTTTTGGCGGCTTGCGTCTTGTGCAGGAGGGTGAGTGTTTTCGGGCTGCTGATGTGCAAAATACTGCATAGGTATCCTTCGAACGCCGCATGGTCTCTCCATGCCCGTCCCGTCTCTTTGTGATCCTTGTTGAATTGAGCCATGTCCGCTTCGTTCAAGCCGTAAGGCTCGAATTCGCTGAGCGCATGGTCTCCGCGGACGACTGCGAAGAATTTCTTCAGTCCTTCGGGGTTGACCGTGTTGGCCTTTTGGAAGAAGATGCCCAGCACGTTGATCGCCTCGTGACGACGCGCTTCCGAAGGGGAGCACTGCTCGATGTCGAAACCGTCCTCGTATCGAAGCATGACGCCGCTCCATACCGCGGCTTTCGGACGAAGATAGGTGTGCACGACCTCGCCCTCTTCGTCGGCGCTGTGCCCGCACGCGCCGCGCACGTAGTTGGAAATCGAACGGCCCTTATCTCGCTGGCCGCCGTTGCTGGCCGCTGCATTTAGGCTCAACTGGGTCGGGGGCGTCAGTACTGCCGCCACAGCATCGAGGACGGTCGACTTGCCAGAACCCGAAGGGCCGGTGATAAGCAGTCCGCGCCTGTCGACGGGAAGGCTCTGAAAACCGTTGAACGTCCCCCAATTCGCCATGTCCACCCGAGCAAGACGCCATTGTCCTGGGTACGGCACGCTTCCAGCGGTGTTAACGGTCGTCGTCATGGGGCTCTCCTTGGTTCGGAACGGCTTGCTGCGCTCGTTTGAGCATGAGCTCGAATTCCTCGCTGACTGCCGCCGCTTCTTCGGTTCCGAATATCAACTTGAGGACCGGAGATATTTCGAAACGGTCTTCGATGTCGCTCTTCAACAGTATGCGAGCTTCCACGAGCCTGTTCCACGATGCTTTCAGCTTGCTTTGGTAGCTCGACTGATCTTGACTTTCCAAGCGTCGATACTGAGCCAATTGCTCGAAAAGCTCGCTTTGCCCGATGAATACTCGGTTGGTGCCGCCCATCTGCAGCTCTTTGCGCAACGTGAGCACCATGATGGTGTCGAGCAGAGTCATCACGTTGCTTCGCGTTGCCTTCAGCACCGTTCTCTCGCCTGTCGAGGCGTTACGCGCGAAAGCGATTCCACGTAGAGTTCAAGAAGCATGTCGGCAAGGTGCGAGGACAGATCCTGCTGGTTGTTCAAGACGGCCGACCATAGCGGGTCGCTTTCGTCGATGTACGGTCCCTTGATCAGCTGCAGCAACGCGCATCGCGCATCATAGGGAAGCTTTCCCGTGTCCTGTGGCCACAAGTGCCTCTCGTCAAGAGGCCGATCCTCGTCGCACCTCTCCACGGTGTCAGGCGAAGGATTCCAGAAGTCGTCCATCAGCGCACCTCTTTCACGAACAGGAATGTGTCGACGCGGGCTTGAAGGTGTCTCCCGCTTTTCGACTGCCAGCGAATGATTTCCGATTCATTGGTCCTGATGCCCTGATCGGAGGCGAGCACCATGAGCCCTGCGATGCTTGCGATACCTTGAGTCGCGGGATACTTATCCAGGATCTCGCCGATCGAGGGATGCTTTGAATTGGAGGCGTCGCGCTCCGCGAAGAACGCATTCACGTTGCCGACCAGCTCGTCGTAATCGATTTCAACCTCGCGTACCTGCTCGTACAGCTCGGCCAACGTGAGCCTGCCGTTCTCTTCGAACGCGCTCGCGGGAATGGGCTGTGCGCTTGCGTCGGCAGGGTTGTACAGCTCCAATCGGGAGATGGGCGCGATCATGGTTTTGGTGAGCTCGAGCTCGATCGGAAGAGCGAAGGTGCAGCTATACGATTCCGTGAGCACGCTTGCCATGCCGAGGGTCTGGTCGAGAAATCTTCGCAGCACGCGGTCTTGCTGAAAACTCTGGCTCTGCACAAGCTTCCTCAAACCGCGCGACAACCCTGTTTTGGTCTCGTTCACGTCGCGCGCTTGATCGAGCAGTGTTTGCACGAATCTTCTGAGGAATCGGCGCTCTTCCGCTTCGAGCATGCACGCGAAATCGGTGTCGAGGATGGAGTCGATGTCGTCTTGAAGTTTCTCGAGCGCCTCTGAGTCGCGCAAAAGCGCATAGAAGCCCCCGAACGACTGGCCAGGAGGAGACTGCGTGATATGGTCGATGCCGGCGAACACGCCTTCGAGCGTGTCTTGATAGCCTTCTTCATAGCCGATAAGTTTGATGTACAGGTTTTTCGCGATCTCCTCGAACTCGGCGCTGACGCTGACGAAGTCGCGCGGTATCTCCTGAGCGAGATTGAGGATGTCGCGCGCTTGCTCCAATGCCTGATCGGGATCCATCGTGTCCAAGGTGCCTTGATCGAGTTCCGCAAGCTGGTCTTCTATACGCTGCTTCTCGGCCAGGAGGACTTTGCGGCGCCGGTCGATGTCGCAGTCGGTTGCGAGCGACAATTCCGCTATCTGGTCGAGGATCATGTTCAGCCTCGATTTCGTCGCTGCCCTATGGGGCTTCGCCAACCCTTTGGCGAAGCTGATGGCTGCCAAAGCGCCTGCGGAAAGCTCGTAGGTCTCCTGGCGCGAATCCGCGAGCGGCTTGCGCACAAGGTATCCGTCGCGTCTCCACTGCTCGCAATAGTCCCGCGCCGAGCGCTTTGGCCCTATCTCGGGAACCCGCTCGCGTAGCACTTCGAGATCCGCATCGACAAGGCTGACTAGATCGGCAACGGTTCTTTTGCCGGTCTCTTTCCCCAAATTCTCGTCGAGTATGGAGAGGATGATAGGCGCGTTTTGTGCATGAAGAAGCTTCCAGGCAACGTTGTCCTGCTGTAGAGATATGAAAGCAAGCGTGCTGGATACGACTGCCATGCAACCTGCCTAACGTCGATGCCGGTTTTGAAATGCTCGTAAATGCGATCTTTCGACGCATACTCAGTATATGGCAAATAAAAATCCGAGTTGGGGCCTTTCTGGGACAGGGAAAAAATAGTAGTGTGATATAGAGGGCGTTATTATGAAACCAACTATTATTCGACTTTTCTCACCATGACAGTCGAAGCATCGCCTTCCTTTTCCATGTTCACTGATGTCTGTGCGACCCATTTCAGAATTCTCTTTTGAGTTCTGTCTTTTCGTGAACCCGTGAGATACGTGTGAAAATGGGCTCGGCGAATATGAGGAGTTATCGCACGGCCGCTGCCTGCGTTTTTGTTCGCGTGTCGATGCGCCTCGATAGAGGGCCCGATTTTTCCCCCAACGAGAAACGTTCGCGGCTCGTCCAGTGGCTCTTGATCGTTGTTGAAAGTGGAACTGCGATCAAGATCGTTCGTGTCCTTTCTCCGTGCGATTTCCTTCTCTACTATATCCGGCTCTTTTGAAGCGATATAGAGAAGCAGGCTAAGAATCGTATGAAGATCCTCGTCGACGAACACTTTGATCATCTTGCTCTTGCCGCCATTCGCTTGCAGATATGTTTCAACTACATATGCGGATAAATCTTTTATCGTCGAAAATCTTAAGGGGATAACGACGGGGATCGTGTAGCCGTTGCTTCCGATTATCGTAATTATGAAATGTTTTTCTACTCGGTGAGGTTGGTCTGATCGAGGCATCCACGCGTAATCCAGGAAAAACCCAACCGCATGTTTGAGCTTGCCGTCTGCATTCGAGAGCCGGAAGCCAAGATGTTCGGCAGATATAAAGAAGCAGGAGAACGGGAGGTGTTCAAGATGCTCCGAAAGATCAACGTCTGGATCGATGTCGGAACGCTGAAGTTCTTCAACGAGTGAAGAGTTGAACTCGAGTACCACGGGGGATCTCTTCCAATCGCAGCAAAGATTTGCTAAATCTATTGGAGGTATGCAGTCCCATGCTCCTCCTGGGCGTTGCAGGGTTTTGCTCGAAAGCAAAATGCGCTGGATCGCGCGTTCTTGTATTGCCAGGAACTGGACCTTGTTGATATCGTCGATATCCTGGTCGCATATCGCGAACATGTCGTTCTTGCCCATGCGCCATAAAGGCTTGGATAGCGTGGTGGCTATCTCGTCAAAAAACCCCGGCCATTTTTTACTAATATATGATTCGATATTTGAAACGGATGCGCGTGCCGTTTCAACAGAATTTCGGATGGTCATTAGAAACCCTTTCGTTTCGTTCCCGCGGTGTCAAGGTGCGCACCGCAGTGCCCGATCACAATTCGTTCGGTTTTCTCGTCTATTGCAAAGTGGACGCGCAGGGTCTCTCCTCTTTTCCCGCTCCTTCCTTTTACGTGCGGGGTGATGTCGATAATGCGTCCTTCGTATGTCCGTCGGCGGGCGCGTACA
>ERZ827471.1692-NODE-1692-length-12254-cov-3.132552_pt1 | contig 12254 bp, 8 predicted proteins | sample MGYA00519772_ERZ827471 | MGnify/ENA primary metagenome ERZ827471 (study PRJEB31778, sample SAMEA3449315) | human gut metagenome | biome: human gut; feature: human-associated habitat; material: faeces | place: United Kingdom | collected 2010/2012 ... | reverse complement strand
AATTTTTTATTATCCGACTAAAGATACTATACTATAATTAGGATGCTCTATCAAGTAGGTAGCAGACGCAATTCATCTCCCAATCTCCCACCTTAGAGGTCGGAGTCTTCTTGCTGTAAGAGGATAAATTCAAGCCTGTGGAGGATTTGTATCTATAAATTCAAGCCTCCAGTTATACCTTCCAGTCTTTTCATCTTTTTCATAGTAAAAATAAGCTGAGAACTTATTGCCACGTTTACTTACGCAGCCTCTGAAGCCTACCTTTCCATGCTCTAGCAAAATCTTTACCATCTCGTAAGATACTTTTTTTCCAAGAGAGGTAATAAAACGGTCATCTTTCCAGATGGCAAACTTGCAGCCTTTTTTCCATCCTGAACAGCCAAATGCCCTCGCTGTCTCTACAACTGGAGCCCCACATTCCGGACAGATACCGGCAGGTTCCGTGTGCAAAGGTTCTAATGTAACAGGCCCGCCGAATACTTTATCATTCTTTATTTTGTCAACAGATTCAATGACAAACTGCTCTATCATTGCGAGAAAATCGTCTTTTGTAAATTTCTTTCGCTCAATATCTGACAATGTTTTTTCCAAACGGCCTGTATATTCCAGATCAAAAAGTTCTCTTGCCGGAAATGTTTCTACAAGTATTTTTCCTAAATCTGTACAGCTTAAGCTCTTGCCCTTTGCCTTAATATATCCCGCATCTTTTAACTTTTTAATGGTTTCCGCACGGGTTGCCGGTGTACCGATACTAAATCCACTCAAAATGGCCATCATCATCTGTTCTTCTTCTTTTTCCTCATATTTCTTCCCGCAGGTTTCCATAACTTTAAGAAGTGTCTTTTCCGTATGTGGTTTTGGTGGTTTTCGCTCTACTTCGTTAATTTCTGACTTTATAAGAGGCAGAACATCTCCCTTTTTCACTGCTGGAAGAATTGTTTCTTTGGCATCAATACCTTCGATTAATTTCCAGCCTGCTTCAAGCTGTACCTTTCCTTTTGCGACAAACTCTCCCGGAATATCTGTATTCTGCATTTTTATGTGAAGTACTGTATCTTCTGCAACTGCGATTGGCATAAATTGTGCTAAAAATCTGTTTTTCACAGCTTCATATACAATTCGTTCTGACTCATTTAAGCTTCCTGGCTGCATGTAGGTTGGAATAATCGCTGAGTGACTTTCTACTTTTTTACTGTCAAAAATACGCTTTGTACTTTTAAACTGTATCATCTCTTCATAAGGGCAGCTTTTTTTATGGATATTCAGAACCTTAGCTGTTTTTTCCTTGAGGCTTTCGTCAAGGACAACACTCGCCGTTCTTGGATAAGTAATAAACTTTTTCTCATACAATTGCTGTGCCGTCTTTAATACCCTGTCAGAAGTCCACCCTTTATATTTTGAAGTTATATAGCCCTGAAGACCTGACAGATTAAAAAGATAGGGAGGGTACTCTTTCTTATTTGTTATCTTTTTGGAAACAACTTCACCATTTTTATCTTTAATCTTTTCCTGAATCTCTTTTAATTCTTCGGGATTATCGAACTTTTCCCCAGCTTTTATATAATAAATACTGTCGAACTTCTTTTTGTCTTCCGTCTGAAAAATGCCCTTTAATTTATAATATTTTGTCACTTTAAAGTCCGCAATTTCTTTATCCCTGTCATAGATAATCTTAAGTGTCGGCATCAGCACTCTTCCAACATTCAACAGACGGATATTTTTCTGGTTACGGTATTTCAAGGTAGCAACTGAAGTAAGGTTGATTCCAATAAGCCAGTCTGCAATCTGCCTGCCAAAACCTGCGTCCTGCAATGATTTCATTTCTTCATTTGGCTTTAAATTCTGTAACCCTCTGTTTACTTCCTCTGCTGTCCACTCATTTAATAAGATTCGTTCTACCGGCTTTTGTGGGGAAATGTAATTAATAATTTCATCTGCGATGATCTGCCCTTCTCTGTCATCATCCGTTGCAGAAATAATTCCCTCTACATCCGATCTTTCCATCAGGCTTTTTATAATATCCATCTGCTGGACAACACCACTATCCGGTTTATCTTTATTCTTTCCATCAGACTTTATCTTATATAAAAACTTTTCCGGAATATAGGGAAACTTCTCAATCTTCCAGCTTCGCATCTCCGGGTCATAATCTCTTGCATCATAGAGCTGCAAAAGATGGCCAAATGCCCAAGTAATTATATAATTCTGCCCTTCAAAATATCCATTCCGCCGGGAAGAAGCGGTGGCATCCGCAATGTTTTTTGCCACAGACGGTTTCTCCGCTATAATTAACTTTTTCATTGAATTCCCTTCTTTCTGGATGTATTTATGTAACGCAAACTACTATAACATAATTTTTTTATTCTGTGAACCTTAGAGCGTGTTTGAAAAATACTCTGGCGGAAATTCTTCTCTTTTCTCATTTTCAAAAAAATGATATACTATTTTCAATAACTATAGTAATTTTCAGTTATACAGCAAGTATTTTTACTGATAATCTACATTTAATCTAATCTGCATTGCTGAAAATTACTACAAATAATCTCACAATATACTCAAAAACGTATACAAAAAGGAGGATTACTTACTATGACACCAAAGCAGGAAGCATGGGCTATTCAGGCCGAGCATGTAATCAAACAGATGGAGCGCAGACACTTTAATGCTTATTACTGTTCTACAAAAGAGGAAGCTTTAACAAAAGCTTTATCCATTATTGAAAAGGGTTCTGTCATTGCAAGTGGAGGCTCAGCTACTTTAGGAGAAGTGGGTCTGCTCGATTACATAAAGAACCATTCTGAAGATTACACCTTTATTGACCGCAGTATTGCAAAAACAGAAGATGAAAAAAGACAGATTCACGCAAAGGCAATTCTGTCTGATTATTATCTTATGAGTACGAATGCATTTACCATCGACGGACAGCTTGTCAACATTGATGGGAACGGAAACCGTGTCAGTGCACTTTGCTACGGTCCAAAGCATGTGGTAATTATTACTGGTATGAATAAGTTAGTTCCTTCTGTAGATGCCGCTTACAAACGAATCCGTCAGGATGCCTGCCCGCCAAACTGTGTACGTCTTGGACTTACTAATCCATGCAGCAAGACAGGCATCTGCGGAGAATGTATGTCTGCATCCTCAATCTGTGACCTTTTCGTTACAACAAGAATGTCACGTTATCCTGATAGAATTCATGTTATCATGGTAGGAGAAGAATTAGGATATTAATTTTTTATCCATTTTTAAAAAGTATTTTGCGAGGGTATGTATCAGCTTGTCAAAGTCTAATGGCTTTGCAATGTGTTCATTCATTCCAGCCTCCTTGGCAGCAATAATATCCTCGTTAAATACATTGGCAGTCATAGCAATGACTGGAACCGTTCTGGCATCCTTTCTTTTCAGCTTTCGAATCCTCTTCGTTGCTGTAAGTCCATCCATAACCGGCATCATAACATCCATCAAAATCACATCAAAACTATCACTTTCTGACTGCTCAAAAAGTTCTACCGACTCTAAACCGTTCCTGGCAACTATAATTTCTGCTCCTGCATCTTCAAGAATATACTGTGCCACTTCAAGATTTAAGTCATTATCTTCTACAAGCAGTATCTTCATTCCCTCTATAGAAGTTTCTTCCTCTTCTGTCTCTGTTTCTTCGAAACAGACCGTATCAAGCTTTACAGGAAGTGTGATCGTAAAAGTACTTCCCTCTCCCTGCTTTGTCTCAAGGGTAATGGTTCCTTTCATCTTATTAATAAGATTCTTAACAATAGACATACCAAGCCCTGTCCCCTGATAACTAGAGCGATTCTCCGCATGTTCCTGTGTAAATGGCTCAAAAATATGTTCTGCGAATTCCTCACTCATTCCAATTCCTGTATCCGAAACAATAAATTCAAACTTTACATATTCTCCATCACAGGATAACTCTCTTGCCGAAACAAAAATATCTCCCCCCGGATTTGTATACTTAATCGCATTACTTATAATATTTACTAAAATAGAACGAACATAGTTCGGACTGCCACAGACGCATGGATGCTCTATCGCTCCTTCTATATCCTGCTCGATCGTAAGACTCTTTTCGGAAGCAATAATCTCCTGAACTGCCAGCGTACCATTCAAAAGTCTTATCATATCAAACGGCTCTTCCACAAGCTGAATACTTCCCGTCTCAATTTTTGACATGTCAAGAACATCATTAATCAGAGACAAAAGCTGATCGGCTGCCCCACGCATCTTTGAAAGGCATAAATCCATTTTTTCCGGATTATTAAGATGTGCCTGTGCAATATCAAGCATTCCCATCATGCCGTTAATTGGAGTTCGTATATCGTGAGACATATGGGATAAAAACTCCGATTTTGCCCGTACCGCTGCCTCTGCATCCTGTGTCTTTTTTTGCAACAGACGCTGCTGATTATTAACAAAAATCAGCAAAATCGTTATTGTAAGAGAAGTATTGGCCCACGGCATTGTATTAAAGAAACACTGCAGGAAAATCCCAATAAAAAATGGAACAATGTAAAAAACTGGCTGCCATAAAACCTTCCTTTTTTCTGCATTTTTTTCTTTATGAATTCTCCACAAACTAAGCAAAATAGAATATGCATTATAAATATTAGCTATCATCAAAATCTGTGGATACTTATAAATCCATTCTGTCCGATAAGATGCCACTATTATTATACAAAGTACATCAATTGGTATATGTATCGTAATCAAAGGTATACGCTTTTTAAACATATCCGAGCCATATATATTTTCGCTATAGCAAAGGAAAAACAACGATATAGAGGCTACAGAAAAGATAAAAGCCGCATCTAATATAAACAGGACATTCCTCCCTGCAGTCTGCTTAAATAGTATTCCAAACACATCCGATAAATCACAGACACAGACGGCAATCAGCAATTGCAGAATCCACCTTTCTGATTTGCCAAATCCCGGTGTCCTGCTAAGCACATATACCAGAATATTATTAATCAGCATCATAAAAATAACGGTATATATATAACTTATATTCCATGCTTCCATTTTGATTACCCCTTCGAATTATAAATATTTATTCATAACTTTATGTAATACTTTCATTAATTCTTGTTTTTTACAAGCATATTTATGATAGCATATATTGGATTAATTTTCTATATAAAATGTTTTTCTTTAACAATTTCCACTTATTTTCAATCATTTATGACACATAGCATAATGATTAGGGGCTATCTGTACTTTTCATCTGTATGCCACTGCATCAGAAGATACATTTACTTAATATGCACATCCTCGCCAAATGCGTATTTTGGAATCAAAATCATATGAAGAATACTGAAGGCATAGAATAAATTCTAACTTTGTTCCAACATCCAAAGTCAGCTCTCAAAGAAAGAAAAGACCCTATATCAGTGATAGAGTCACTGATATAGGGTCTTTTCTTTCTTTGGGAACGTCTACCTTGCCTGCGGCAATTAGAATTTATCCCCCTGATAGATTGGATATTTTTCTGTAAGAGACTTAACGATTGCTTCTGCCTCTTCCAGTTTATGGTCGATGATCGTAAGCTTAATTGCCTCTGCAATCTGTACCATATCGTCTTCTTTTAATCCTCTAGATGTAACAGCAGGTGTTCCAAGACGAAGACCACTTGTTACGAATGGAGACTGTGGGTCATTAGGTACTGTATTCTTGTTACATGTGATATGTACGGAATCTAATAATTTTTCCATGTCTTTTCCTGTAAGTCCCATCTTACGAAGGTCTACAAGCATCAGATGGTTATCTGTTCCGCCAGATACAATATCAAATCCTCTTTCGATTAATGCATCTGCTAATACAGAAGCATTCTTTACAATCTGTTTCTGGTATTCTTTAAATTCTGGTGTTAATGCTTCTTTTAAACATACAGCTTTCGCTGCGATTACATGCATTAAAGGACCACCCTGGATTCCTGGGAAGATAGCTTTGTTGAAGTTATATTTCTTATTCACTTCATCGCTTGATAAAATCATACCACCTCTTGGTCCACGAAGTGTCTTATGAGTTGTTGTTGTTGTAACGTGTGCGTATGGGATTGGGCTCTCATGAAGACCTGCAGCTACTAAACCTGCGATATGAGCCATATCTACCATTAATACTGCTCCAACTTCATCTGCGATCTCACGCATTCTCTTGAAGTCAATCTTTCTTGCGTATGCACTTGCACCGGCAATAATCATCTTTGGATGACATTCTAAAGCGATTTCTCTTACTTTATCATAGTCGATAACACCTTCGTCATTTACACCATAAGGTACGCAGTGATAATTCTTACCAGACATATTTACAGGACTTCCGTGTGTTAAATGTCCGCCATGGTCAAGGTTCATTCCCATGTAAGTATCTCCCAGATTCATTACTGCGAAAAATACTGCCATGTTTGCCTGTGCACCGGAATGCGGCTGTACATTGACGTACTCACAGCCAAACAGTTTCTTTGCGCGCTCTCTTGCCAGTTCCTCAACTACATCCACGCACTCACATCCGCCGTAATAACGCTTTCCCGGATACCCTTCTGCATATTTGTTGGTCAGAATACTTCCCATTGCAGACATAACCGCCGGGCTCACCCAGTTTTCCGATGCAATCAGCTCAATGTGGCTGTTTTGTCTGTCAAACTCTGCAGTGATCGCTGCTGCAATTTCAGGATCTACTGCATGTATATCTTCCAGTGTGTACATAATATTCTCCTTTTCAACTCTTTTTCCCCATTATACCGAATTCTTCGGTGCAATGCAACCATTCCACTCCTTAGAAAACAAACGGGAGCTGCCGTGCAGCTCCCCTGTTTTTTAATATTTATTTCTTTTTTGTCTTTGCTACTGCTGGTTTTAACAATTTGTCTTTGCCAAGATGCAGTTTCATGACATACCATAATGCAGCTGCAATAAAGATGGAAGAATACGTACCACTGATCAGTCCAATCATAAGCGGTAATGCAAACTCACGGATGGAAGATACTCCGAGGATAAACAGCAACAATACCATGATGATGGTTGTAATGGAGGTATTCAGTGAACGGGAAAGTGTCTGTGTCAGAGACCGGTTTGCCACCTCTGCCAGTGTTTCCGGTGTCTGTTTCTTCATTCCCTGCATGTTCTCACGGATACGGTCAAAGATAACGATGGTATCATTGATGGAATATCCGACAATCGTAAGTACGCAGGCAATAAATGTATTACCTACAGAAATACGGATCAATGCATAACCGGTTAACATAACAAGCACATCGTGTACCAGTGCAATAATCGCACTTCCGGCGAAACGGATGTCCTTGAAACGGAACCAGATATAAAACAGCATGAAAATACATGCAACGATCAGTGCCTTGACCGCATTGGAACGCATCTCATTACTGATGGTAGAACCAATACTCTGGCTCTCGATTGTGGCTTCATCAACACCAAACTTGTCCACCAGCATCTGATTTACTTCTTCACGTTCGCTCAGGCTCAGTGTCTTTGTCTTAATTGTCACAACATTGCTGCCGGATACGGTACTTGCCTGGATGGCATTATCATTGATAACCTTTGCGACTTCCGGTACAATCTTGTCCTCTACCTGCTCAACGGTATAATCTTTACCAAAATCTGCGGAGATGGATGTACCACCCTTAAACTCCAGACTGAAATTCAAAGCGCCCTTTCCGGCTGCTCCGTAACCGATCATTCCAACAAATCCGGCTACGATCACAACGAGGGAAAGGATAAAACATGCCCAGCGATGCTTCATGAAATCGATGGTCTTATGTTCTTTTGCACGTCCGTATAATTTCTCGTTTCTGCATCCAACCGCATAAAATGCCAGATTTAACAGTCTCGAAATGACAAGTGCAGTGAACATGGAAACAATCAGGGAGATAATCAGTGTATATGCAAATCCCTTAACAGTTCCGGAACCAAGCCACATCAGTACCAGCGCTGCAATAAAGGTGGTCACGTTACCGTCAATGATGGCTGACATTGCCTTTTTGTAACCTGTTTTGATGGAAGTCAGTACAGACTTGCCGGCTGCAATCTCTTCACGGATACGTGAGATAATAATAACGTTCGCATCCACCGCCATACCGATACCAAGGATAACACCCGCGATACCCGGAAGTGTAAGTGTAATCTCAAACCAGTAAATAAACAGTACTGTAAGCATTGAGTAGAGTGCAAGTCCGATAGATGCAACCACACCGAGTATACCATAGAGCACAATCATGAATATCATGATTAAGATAATTCCGATAATTGCAGCCTTTACTGCATTTGTGAGCGCTGTTCCACCGAGCTGTGCGCCAACAACATTTGACTCTAACTCCTCGAGCTGAAGGTTGATGGCTCCGACACGGATAAATGTTGCAAGGCTTGTTGCCTCGTCGTAATCCTTCATTCCGTTGATTACACAGTTACCATCTGAGATAACGGCGCTTACTGTAGGAACGCTGATGAAATGATCATCATAGTATATACCGATTGACTGTCCTGCATCCTTTGCCTTCTTTGTGGCATCTGCCCATGTGTCAATAGCCTTATCCTTGAGCTTTAATGAAACAACAGGCTCCTTGGTTGATGTAGATGATGACTGGTCATACTGGGCGCTTGCATCCTTTACATCGTTACCATCGAGGATGACTGAACCATTGGCCTTTAATGTGTCAATATCATAGTTGAGCTTGTAGCCGCCCTCAACCGATGTGTCCTGTGTATAGTTGGCATTTCCGTCACTGTCATACTGTGCGATGAAGTACAGTGATCCCGGACTTCCAAGATCCTCGAGTACCTTGTTAGGGTCGTCAACACCCGGAATCTCTACAGTGATACGGTCATCCCCGCTCTTGTATACAGAGTACTCTGTTGTGTAGCTCTCTGCACGCTCCTCGAGCTTTGCGATAGTATCATTTACGTCCTTGTCTGAAGGATTCTTGTCCTTGATATGGTAGGTGATTGAAACACCACCTGAGAGGTCGAGACCAAGCTTGATATTCTGATAATCCTTATCCTTGGTGCTCTCACCATTAGCAGTTGCCTCCTGCTTTTGCTTTGTGTCGGTGATTACTGCAGTGGAATACCAGCCCAGCAAGCCGATACAAATGACTGCCACAAGGATAATCACCCAACTCTTTCCTTTTTTCATTTTCTTATACCTTCCTGTCATTTTGCTACCATCCATATAAGTATACAGATGGCAAATATATTCGCACACGGGTCACAAATACCGCTATCCGTTTCCCGTGACAAATTCAAATTATTGTGCATCATCTGCCATATCAGCCTCTGCTGCCTTAATCATGATAGCGCACTCTATACGCTTCTTCTGCAGCTCGCAGCCTAAATCATAGGCATCAGTGATTGTGCCGTGGAAGTTGTATGAGTTGGCGGCACAGCCACCGCTGCAATAGAATCTGGCAAAACAGTTGCGACATTTTTCCTTGGCATAAACATTACAGCACTTAAACTCATCCTGGATGTCAGTGGCCTTGATGCCATCCCAGACATTACCCATAAGGAAGTCCTCATTGCCCACAAACTGGTGGCATGGATATAAATCTCCCCATGGAGTCACTGCCAGGTACTCTGTTCCTGAGCCACAACCGGAAAGACGCTTATATACACAAGGTCCTCCCTCTAAATCTATCATAAAATGGAAGAAATTGAAGCCGTTTCCTGCCTTGTTTCTCTTTACCATCTCTGCTGCAAGTCTGTCGTACTCATCAAAGAGCACAGGTAAATCAGAATCCTTAAGTGCATACTCATCTGTAGGCTGTGCCACTACAGGCTCAACCGAAATCTGCTTGAAACCTAAATCAGCCAGATGAAGCACATCCTTTGAAAAATCAGTATTGAAATGTGTGTATGTACCTCTCACATAGTACTTGTCCTGATGTCTGCTCTCCGCAAACTTCTGGAATTTCGGAACAATAAGGTCATAACTGCCGGCACCCTTTCTGAAAGGTCTCATGCGGTCATGAACCTCCTTGCGTCCGTCGATACTAAGAACTACATTGTCCATCTCTTTGTTGGCGAACTCCATAATCTCGTCATTTAAGAGCACACCGTTTGTAGTGAGTGTGAACCTGAAATGCTTGTCATGAAGCTTCTCCTGCTCTCTTCCATATGCCACAAGCTGCTTCACCACATCCCAGTTCATGAGAGGCTCTCCTCCAAAGAAGTCTACCTCTAAGTTTCTTCTGCTGCCTGAATTGGCAATCAGGAAATCAAGTGCCTGTTTTCCTGTCTCGTAGCTCATGAGAGCTCGTCTGCCGTGATACTCGCCCTCCTCTGCAAAACAATATCTGCAGGCAAGGTTGCAGTCGTGCGCTATGTGAAGGCAAAGTGCCTTTACAACTGTCTGGCGCTTCTTGAAATCTATGATACGTTCTTTGTATGTATCTTCTGTGAAGAGCTCTTCATTATCCTTAAGCTCATTTACTTCCTGTATTGCTTCTTCTATCTCCGTCTGTGGATACCTGTCCACAAGCTTTTCAATAATCTCCTTAGCTGAGTTGTCCTCAAACAGCTCAATAACGTCATATGTGACATCATCCACCACATGGATTGCGCCACTGTTGACATCTAAGACAATATTATAGCCGTTGTTCTTGTACTGATGAACCACTACAATATTCCTCTCTTTCTATACACATTTTAAAATTACACTGCGAAAAGAGTGTGCACCTATCAGCGCACACTCTTTAAATCCGCTTCACCTATGACTATTTGTACTGCTCACAAGTCTGGTTTCCAACTGTACAAGATGTCTTGCAAGCTGACTGGCATGATGTCTGGCACTCGCCACATCCGCCCTTTTTAACTGTGTTCTGTAATTTTCTTGTATTTAATGTCTTTACGTGTTTCATTTTTATCTCCTTTTCATTTAACGATGTCTGATTGACACATCATATTTGCTCTCAACATTATATCACAGCATTATCAATATGAAAAGTCCTTTTTTTAGCGAAAAACAAGCGCTGAAAACATTACCAGAAGAAGTATTATCAAAAGCTCAAAAATATTTTTGGATTCACCTATATCTATGACCACTGTTGCTATCACATACGTTATCCAGTATGCTACGACCGTCACCCTGATAAAACGTCTGCGGTGAAAGCAGCATTTGAGCAAAAATCCGCACACAAGCCCCACCACTATATTGACCGCCATGGCAAGTGCAAACTTTATCCACTCCGCCATGTCGACAAAGCACTGTACTATAGAAAGTATGATAAGGCACAAAAGCGCCGTAAGATGCATAATACATATTGTTATCACAGGACCTTTGATTTTTCTCCACATAAAAACGCCCTCCACACATCATATATATGTGCAAAGGGCGGTAATTATTCATATATGAAATTCATTCGTGATTACAGCTCACAGTTATTAACTGTTCTAGGGAATGGGATAACGTCACGGATATTGCCCATGCCGGTAAGATACATTACGCATCTCTCAAAGCCCAGTCCAAAGCCTGCGTGTCTTGCAGAGCCGTATTTTCTTAAGTCAAGGTAGAACTTGTAGTCATCCTCTGAAAGTCCAAGCTCATTTATTCTGGCAAGAAGCTTATCGTAGTCATCCTCTCTCTGGCTTCCACCGATGATTTCTCCGATTCCCGGTACAAGACAGTCAACTGCTGCAACGGTCTTTCCGTCGTCATTCAGCTTCATATAGAAGGCCTTTATCTCCTTCGGATAATCTGTGACAAATACAGGGCGCTTGTAAATCTGCTCTGTAAGGTATCTCTCATGCTCTGTCTGTAAATCACAGCCCCATGATACCTTGTAATCAAACTTGTCATTGTGCTTTGAAAGGATGTCGATAGCCTCTGTGTATGTCACACGGGCAAAATCATTTTCAACAACATTTCTTAATCTGTCAAGGAGTCCCTTGTCCACGAAATTGTTGAAAAATGCCATCTCCTCAGGTGCATTTTCAAGCACATAGCTGATAACATACTTGAGCATGCTCTCTGCAAGCATCATATCATCCTCAAGGTCTGCAAAAGCAATCTCAGGCTCAATCATCCAGAACTCTGCCGCATGACGTGTGGTGTTTGAATTCTCCGCACGGAAGGTAGGTCCGAAGGTGTAGATATTCTTGAATGCCATAGCATATGTCTCGCCGTTTAACTGTCCTGAAACAGTAAGGTTGGTAGGCTTATTAAAGAAATCCTTTGAGAAATCCACCTTTCCTTCCTCTGTCATAGGGAGATTGTTCAAATCAAGTGTGGTC
>ERZ827471.1691-NODE-1691-length-12271-cov-2.596513_pt1 | contig 12271 bp, 9 predicted proteins | sample MGYA00519772_ERZ827471 | MGnify/ENA primary metagenome ERZ827471 (study PRJEB31778, sample SAMEA3449315) | human gut metagenome | biome: human gut; feature: human-associated habitat; material: faeces | place: United Kingdom | collected 2010/2012 ... | reverse complement strand
TTTCGCTCGCACCGGCTGGCTATCCTGGCCGACCGGAAAAGCAACACGATATACAGGAACATGACGAAGGCACCACCGCCCAATCCGAGTTCCTCTATGACGATGGCATAAATGAAGTCGGAAAACGACTGTGGCAGGAAATCGCGTTCCACGGAATTCCCCGGCCCCCGGCCTATCACATTACACGTGGCAATGGCTATCTTGGCATGCGTCACCTGCGGATTCTTGGTCAGATCGTAGTCCGCCGCATTCTCCGGTATATTCCCATGCCCACGCACACGACTGGCCCACGTCGGCAAACGGTGCAGGCCGGGCCAGTCGCTCATGGATTCTATCGTAGAATCCGGTGCAAAGCGCAAAAATGAAAACAAACTGGCTCCGGCAATAACGATAATCCCCAATAAGGTGCCTAACTGTTTCCAAGGTATCCCGCCTATGAACATCATCACCAGAATGACCAGAAAAGTCATGGCGGCTGTAGAGAAGTTTTCGGGCACAATCAACAAACAGATTACGACCGACACGCCCATAATCCACTTGAACGCACGACGTTGCGCCCCGGCCTCGTCGCGCATGCTCGAAAGAATCATGGCCGTCGTGGCAATCAACACGCCCTTGGCTATCTCGGAAGGCTGGAAACCGATACCGCCCACCTCAAGCCAACGGCTTGCATTGTTCACTTTGGTGGTAAACATGGCTATTCCAAGCAAGAATACGGACAACGGTATGCCGGCCAAGGGTATCAACTTAAAATAACGGCACGGTATCTTATGCACCAAGATCGTGGCCAACACGCCCACGACGAAATATGAGGCATGTTGCAGAATCGGCTTCCAATAATACCCCGTCTTGTAACTCATATTGCTGGAAGCGCTATACACTTCTATGATGGATATCATGCCGAGGAAGAACAAAATCATCCAGATGACCTTGTCGCCTTCGAACAGGCTCCACTTCTTTAAAACTTTTGTTGGTGTGACCATCCTTTCGCTCCCTTACTTTACAACGCCCTTACCAATGACTTGAACTGTTCGCCACGGTCTTCCATGTTCTTGAACAAGTCGAAACTGGCACAACAGGGACTCAACAATACGGTATCGCCGGGACGGGCCATCCTGTAGCACGCCTCCACGCAGTCTTTCATGCTGTGGGTGTCGGCAATAGGAATACCGAACGAATCGAAAAAATCATGAAGTTTCCGGTTGTCCGCCCCGAGGAACACCAGCCCCACACATTTCTTCCGGACCAGTTCGGCTATGGCCTCGTAATCATTCCCTTTGTCTTTTCCTCCCAAAATCAATACCGTGGGCGTTTTCATGCTCTCCAACGCATACCAGCAGGCATCCACGTTGGTGGCCTTGGAATCGTTGATATAATCCACGCCACGCACACGCACCACTTTCTCCAAGCGGTGTTCCACACCCTCGAAATCACCCAGGCTCTGCCGTATCACTTCATTCTTCACCCCGGCGATGTCGGCCGTGATGCCTGCCGCCAAAGAATTGTACATATTGTGCTTCCCAGTCAGAGCCAATGATTCCTGCTCCATGTTGAACGGCGTGGGGTATTCTATCACATATTGCCCGTCGGCCAGATAACCTATCATCCCTTCTTTCTTCAAGATGGAGAACGGACATTTCTTGGCCTTGATCTGGTATTTCTCCAATTCTTTCCGGATAATCGGGTCGTCATTCCAATAGACGAAGGCATCCGTCTCTTCCTGGTTCTGCAAAATGCGCATTTTGGCATCCACATAATTCTGCATGCAATGGTCGTAACGGTCCAGATGGTCGGGCGTGATGTTGAGCAACACGGCAATGTTAGCCCGAAAACGGTACATGTTGTCCAACTGGAAACTGCTCAGTTCTATCACATAATAGTCATAATCTTTCTCGGCCACCTGCAAGGCCAGGCTTTGGCCGATATTTCCGGCCAACCCGACGTTGTAACCCGCTTTCTTGAAGATATGATAAATCAAGGACGTAGTAGTGGTCTTGCCGTTGCTGCCCGTAATACAAATCATCTTGGCGTGCGTATAGCGTCCGGCAAATTCTATTTCCGAGATAATGGGAATACCGGCGGCTTTCACCTTCAACACCATCGGGGCATCTTCCGGTATGCCCGGGCTTTTTATCACCTCGTCCGCATTCAGGACCAGTTCTTCCGTATGGCCGCCGTCTTCCCACGCAATTCCGTAACGGTCCAGCATGTCCACGTAATGAGGCTTGATTTTTCCCATATCGGAAACAAAGACATCAAAGCCTTTTTTCTGAGCCAGCACCGCAGCGCCCACGCCGCTTTCGGCCGCTCCCAATATTACCATTCTTTCCCCCATAGCTTCTTCCTTATCTGATTTTTAACGTTATAATCGTCATGGCCGCCAAGATGATCGTGATAATCCAAAAACGGACCGTGACTTTCGACTCTAACCAACATCCTTTAGGCCAGTTGCACAGCACCTTCACGTCCGGAGCCAACTGTCCGGGACGCACCCGGAAAGTATCATGAATCGGGGCTCGCTTGAACACTCTTAACTTCAGTCCTTTCCGGTTCCCCCATTTCGCATAGTTCACTTGCAGAATCACGCTCAGGCTCTCCATCAGGAACACGAAACACATTAAGGGGATAAGCAATTCCTTATGTATGATGATGGCCGTCACGGCAATAATGCCCCCGATGGACAAGCTGCCCGTATCCCCCATGAAAATCTGGGCAGGATAAGCGTTATACCACAAGAAACCGACCAACGCGCCTACAAAAGCACAGATGAAGATGACCAATTCCTCCGAACCGGGTATGTACATGATGTTCAGGTAACTGGCAAAGGCTATATGACTGGACACGTAGGCCAATACGCCCAATGCCACACCGATAATCGCCGAATTGCCCGCTGCCATGCCGTCCATGCCGTCGTTCAGATTCGACCCGTTGGACACGGCTACCACGACCAACGTAGTCATGACCACAAACAAGAACCACCCGGCAGCCGTCTTGTATTTTCCGCAAAAACTCATAATCTCGGCATAATCCAAGTTGTTGTCCTTCACAAACGGTATCGTGGTAATGGTCGATTTCACTTTCTCACTTTTGTGTACGACGACTTCGGTGTTGCCCAAACGCTGTGTCGATACATTCTCCCGAATCACCGCGTCGGGACTGAGCCACAATGTCAGGCCGACAAAAAGTCCCAAAAGGGTCTGTCCCGCCAGCTTATACACAGGCCGCAAACCGTCTTTGCTTACTTTCATCTTGATGTAATCGTCCGCGAACCCTAAAACACCCAACCACACGGTCGTAATCAGCATCAGTATCATATAGATGTTACGCAAACGCCCGAAGAGCAGACAAGGAACGATGATGGACACGATGATGATGATACCGCCCATGGTAGGCACTCCCTTTTTCTCTACCCCGTAAGGGTCTATCGACTTGTCGCGCTGCGCCTCGCTCACGTTATGGCGTTTCATCCACTTGATGAAGTATTCCCCGAACCATACGGAAATGACCAACGACAGAATCAGGGTCAGCAAAGCCCGGAAAGAGATGTAGGTCCATATATGCGAACCGGGAATCCCGTACTCTCCTAAAAATCGAAACAAATAATACAACATGTGCGCAACGGTTAAATGCCAAATACTTCTTTTATCACCTCATGGTCGTCGAAATGATGCTTCACGCCTTTCACCTCCTGGTAATCTTCATGCCCCTTCCCGGCCACCAGCACCACATCTCCGGGCCGTGCCATCATGCAGGCTGTACGGATAGCCTCCTTGCGGTCGACAATGGAAATCACCTTGCGCATTTGCTCCTTGTCCAGTCCGGCCAACATATCGTTGATAATTTCCTGCGGCTCCTCGAAACGCGGATTGTCACTGGTTATGATTACCCTATCGCTGTTTTTCACTGCTTCCTGCGCCATAATCGGACGCTTGCCCTTGTCACGATTGCCTCCGGCTCCGCAGACCGTAATGACTTCGCCGCGCCGTTTCAGTATTTCGTTCACGGTCGACAACACATTGACCAACGCATCCGGCGTATGGGCGTAATCGACAATGGCAGTCACTCCTTCCTTCGAACGAATCGTCTCGAAACGTCCGTTCACCGGGCGCAATGTACTAAGGGCTACCAGAACGTCTTCAGCCCCGCGCCCCATACAAACGGCAGCAGCGTACACAGCCAACAAGTTGGATACATTGAAACGGCCTATGAAAGGAACGCTCACCTCTTTGCCATTGACATCCAGGCACATGCCTTCAAACGACTCTTCCAACACCTTTGCCTTGAAATCGGCAGCCGCGCGCAAAGAATAAGTCTTCACGACGGCCTTTGTGTTCTGCACCATGATCATTCCGTTGCGGTCGTCCACATTCGTCACGGCAAAAGCCCCCTTGGGCAAACCGTCGAAAAATGCCTTCTTGGCGTCGCGGTAGTTCTCGAATGTCTTATGGTAATCCAGATGGTCACGCGTAAGGTTCGTAAAAATACCTCCTGCAAACTTCAGGCCTGCAATACGATGCTGGGCTACTGCATGCGAACTGACTTCCATGAAAGCGTATTTGCATCCTTCGTCCGCCATACGCCCCAACAAACGGTTCAACGTAATCGGGTCGGGCGTGGTATGCTCTGTCGGGACAGCCTCATCATCTATATAATTGCAAACCGTAGAACAAAGTCCGCACTTATAACCGAACACCCGGAACATATTATATAATAAGGTGGCAATCGTAGTTTTGCCGTTCGTACCGGTCACTCCGATAAGTTGCAACTTGGAAGTCGGGTCGCCGTAAAACACCGTAGCCAACCGTCCCACCGCACTTTCGGAATCTTTCACTTGTACGTACGTCACCCCCTCGGCCTGCACCTCCGGCCATGCCTCGCACACTACGGCTACGGCTCCTTTCTCTACAGCCTTGCCGATATAAGCGTGACCGTCGGCCTGCGTCCCTTTGACGGCGACAAACAAATCGCCCGGCTGCACAAGCCGGGAATCCATATTGATTCCCGTAATATTCCGTACGGTATCGCCTGTGACCCGTACGACACTCACGCTTTTCAGCAAAATATCCAACTCCATCATCATGCTTCCCTCTTATCTTTTTAATTTAATCTGTATGGTTTGCCCTTTCTTATATTTGACGTACGGCGGGATGCTCTGCGAAACCACACGCCCCACGCCTTCCAATTTCACTTTCAATCTCCGGCTCTCCAGCATATACACAGCGTCTTTCGCCCCCATGCCTTTCACGTCCGGTACGATTTCCATCGGCGTATTGTCACCGCGCAACGTCACGACATTCCCGCTGTTCACCGCTTTCCCCCAAACGCTCTTTCCACTTTCGTCCGTACTCCAGTCTTGCCGGAAAGGTATATCCAGTTCTTTCAGTACTGCCCGCGTGGCATTCATATCACCGTCCAACACATCCGGAACGAAGACGGAAGCCGAGTCTGACGCTTCCGAGACATCGCGATATACCCCTTTCGCCATGACGCTTTGGGCGATCTCGCTGAATACCGGACCGCAATGCCCGCCTCCCGAAGCCGGCAGACCGGACTTTTGTATCGCGACGATACAACTGTACTTCGGCCGGTCTGAGGGATAATAACCGCAAAAACTGATAAGATATTTCATCCGGCCTCCATGATAACCGCCGCGCCCTTGGGCCACCTGGGCAGTACCCGTCTTGCCGGACACCTTGAAATCCTTGCATCCGGCTTTCTTGCCCAATCCTTTACTTACTACCATTTCGAGTATTTCCTGAATGTCGTTCAGTGTCTTCGGAGAGCATATCCGCTCTTTGATGACCTCCACCGGGAACTCGCGCACGATTTCACCATTCTTCCGGACAGCTTTTACAAAACGCGGACGTACCATCTTTCCGCCGTTGGCGATGGCATTATAGAAAGTCAGTGTGGCTATCGGCGGCATCTGGGTCTCATACCCGATGCTCATCCACGGCAAGGCAGTCTTCGACCAATTGCTACCGTCTTTCTTCGGGCGGCGTACCCGCGGCTCTCCGCTTCCCATCAAAGGTATATTCAGGGGAATGCCCACTCCTTCACGATACAGCCCATCCACGAATTTTTCCGGATGGTCTTTATAGTTGTCGTCTATCAAGCGGCTGACCCCGATATTGGAAGAATACATCAGCACTTCAGGCACACTGATTCTTCCGTAACCGCCACGCCGCCAGTTGTGATCCTTCATCACTCGTCCGTGCATCTCCCACTGCCCGTTGCCGGTGTCTACGAAATCATTCTTCGAAATCTTTCCGTCCTCCAGCGCCACCATGATGGAAGCGGTCTTAAAAGTAGAACCGGGTTCCATTAAATCGGACACGGCATTGTTCTTCACCTCGCGATACTCGCCGTCTGCACATTTCGTCATGTTCACAATGGCCTTCACATCTCCCGTGGCCACCTCCATCAGCACTACCACGCCCACGTCGCCATTGATGTTTTTCAATTGTTTCAACAAGGCCTTTTCCGCCGCATCCTGCATGGACACGTCGATGGTCGTCTCAATATCATTGCCGTCCACCGGAGGGGCGTCCACCAAACTCAACCACTTATTACGCACTTTGGCACGATGGGATACGCCTTCCTTACCCCTCAAAATGGAGTCGTAGGAAAGCTCCAGTCCGTAACGCGCCGAATCCTTACTGGCATACAGAGCCCCCAACGTACGCGTGGCCAACGAGCCGTATGGTTTCTTTCGTTGATTGAATTCCTCAGCATAGAATCCGCCCTTGAAAGGAGACTCTCGGAACAACGGTAATTTCTTGCATTCCTTATACTGGATGTAAGAAATTCGCCGACCGTATATCTGCCAGTTCCTCCGCCTCAACTTTTTCCCCTTTTTCAGCCGTTTCTTGAAATATCCGGCGGTTTTATCGGGAAAGATCTTACTCAACCCCTGGGAAATGGAATCCAGATCGGCTATCAACACACTGTCTCTCCAAGCCTGCAGTTCCTTGGCCGTTTCCGGATTCTTATCCGACGCGACATAATCCATATAAATCTTATATTCCGGCAAGGAACTGGCCATAATCTGCCCGTCTGCCGAAAGGATGTTTCCACGCTTGGCGGGAATGGGCACATTCTCTTTCACCAGTTTACGGCTCACCTGTGTCCAATACTCGCTCTCCACGAACATCAGGTAGGCCGCATTGCCCAATATATATAAACCGCCCAAGCTCATCAGTACGATGACCACGAAGAAACGGGGCATTATCTTTTTATTGTCGAAGTTCATTCTTCTTCCTCGTTTTGGGATTTAATCAAAAAAGGAGGTTCTTTCGGACTTTGCAGCACGCTGTCCGGAGTCTGTCTCAAACTTTTTTCTATCTGGCTTTGCCGTGTCTTTACGGTCAACTCGCTGGAACGGGTCAGCGCACGGTATCTCACCTCCGTCAATTCCGTCTTCAACTTTTCAATCTCAATCATCTCCTGCTCTGCGGAATAACGGTTCGTGATATAAATGATGGCAAAAAACGTACAGAGTAAAATCAATCCCATCTGACGACGTAACCCCCCGGCCGTAAGGATGTCCCCACCCAATATCTCGCGTAAAGACACGTTAGGACGCTGGTCCACCCCCTCACTCTCCGTGAAAGCCTTGATAGGAGACAGTTCGCCCGACTCGGCCTTTTCCTCATCGCCCGGCATCACACCATCCTCGTCGGACATGTCCCCGCCCGACACGGCCTCCTCCGCCCCGGGACTTCCGGCTGCCTCTTCCGTAGGCACACCCACGGGCTCCACGTCCGTTTTTTCTTCCAAATCCAGTTCTTCCTTCATCCTTTATTTCTTTTCCGCGATTCTCAACTTGGCACTGCGGCTACGGGGATTCGCACGCTGCTCCTCTTCTCCCGGCACTATCACTTTATTGTGGACAGCCCTGAGCGGACAATCCACATTGCCATAGAAATCCTGTATCCGCTTGCCCTCCACATTTCCGGTTTTGACTAAATTCTTCACCATCCGATCCTCCAAAGAATGATAGGTCAACACCACCAAGCGACCTCCCGGCCGGAGCAATTCGACCGCAGCCGTCAGCATCTCCTTCAAGGCGTCCATCTCTTGGTTCACTTCTATACGCAAAGCTTGGAACACCTTAGCCAATTCTTTCTTCTCCCGGTCACGCTCAAACAAAGGTTTTACCACCTCCATGAACTCTTCCGTCGTCTCGATCCTCCGGTGCATACGGGCTTTCACCACCCATGAGGCCAGCTTACGGGCATTCTTCAATTCACCGTACAGATAGAAAATGTCGGCCAGCCGCTCTTCCGCGTAATCATTCAACACATCCGCCGCAGTCAGCAGCGCCCGCTGGTTCATCCGCATGTCCAGTTTCCCGTCGAAACGAAACGAGAACCCCCGTTCCGCATCATCGAAATGATGGCTCGACACGCCCAAATCAGCCAGCAAACCGTCCAACTGTTCTACGCCGTAATAACGCATCCAGTTCTTCAGATACCGGAAATTGCTCCGGACAAATGTGAAACGTCCGTCAGCAACGATATTCGCCTCGGCATCTGCATCCTGGTCAAAACCATACAAATGCCCGGCCGCATCCAGTCGGGACACAATCGCCCGGCTATGCCCTCCGCCCCCAAAGGTGACATCGGCATATATCCCGGCAGGATTGACCACCAGACCGTCTACACATTCTTTCAACAAGACAGGGACGTGATAAACTGCTTCTTCCATCAATATTTTACATTACGCGAGGTCAAAGGTACGAATTTTCAGAGATACATACACCTTATTATAATAAAATATTTATCGACATGATGTTAATAAGTCTACGAAGGGAGAACGCGAGGCATCTGCAAGAAAAAGAGCGATTTATTTCCCGGCAGAAATAGTTTTTACTATCTTTGCCCGCAGTTAGACTGAAACCTTATGAAAAAACTCCTGTTATTGGTGATTCTGATAGGAATGACCGCATTTCATGCCCAAGGGAAAATCTGCGAAAAACGTTCGATTGTGCGATTGGAAACCACAATGGGTAACATCCGCATCGCGCTGAACGACGAGACACCGGTCCACCGGGATAATTTTCTCAAATTAGTTTCAGAAGGATTCTACGACGGAATGCTCTTTCACCGCGTCGTGAAAGACTTCGTCATTCAGGCAGGCGACCCGGATTCCAAACAGGCTCCGGGCGGAAAGATATTGGGAGAAGGAGGGCCGGGATATATGTTGGCCCCCGAAATAGACCTGCCTTTCCAATACCATAAGAGAGGAGCGGTGGCCATGGCGCGCGAAGATGACGCAAACAACCCGGACCGCCTAAGCAACGGGTCGCAATTTTACATCGTGTGGGGAAAGAAATACCGCTCCCGGGAACTGGCCTTTGCCTGGGCGGGATTACGAGGTGGCCTATATGGTGATTTTGAAACCAACAGGGAAATGGAGCAAGAATACCTCACCACCGGGGGCACACCCGGGTTAGACGGAGGATACACCGTATTCGGAGAGGTCATCGAAGGGCTCGATGTGGTGGAAAACATCCAATCCACCGCAACAGATTCCCACGACCGACCGCAAACCGACATCGTAATCCTGCATGCCGTGGTAGAACAAAAATCGAAGAAGGCCGGAGCAACGGGCAAAAGGCGGTATTCGCCCGGATTATATTAAAAACATCCGATTTCATCGGTGTTTTCTTTTCTCTCCGACCACCTGCGCATGACGGGAAATAATGGTAAAACTACTCTTTATACCGTTTTTTGCGATTTAACCAACCTTTTTCATTACCTTTGCCTTGGTTTTAATTTAAGACTTGTATATTCATGAAGAAAATCTTATTCGGACTTTCTCTTTTTGCCGCTTTTTCGTTAAGCTCTTGCATACAAAACGAACCAGCTAACTCTGAGTGTGACATAGAAGAGGCTTATGTTCTCGCTTCAGACGAAGAGGCTTTGTTCTTCACCCCGAATGATGCCGTGAAGGACGTGGCGTCGTCCGACACGTCCATCGTGTTTTATCTGCGCGAAGACTTCACAGATTCCACACAGTTGCAAACGCTGAAAATAAACTTCAAACTCACTCCGGGTGCCTCCATCACACCTGAAAACGGTAGTGTGCAAGACTTCACGCATGGCAGTGTACATTACAGGGTCACGTCCGAAGACCGTCAATGGCACCGGGATTATCACGTAAAGTTCGCACTCATACAGCCCATAGAGACCGACCTTTCTTTCGAGAACATCAGGATGGAAGCCAACGGACGTTATTATGAGTGGTTCGAAAAATCGGCACACGGCAACGACATTTCCCAATGGGCAACCGGCAACCCGGGTTACGCCATCAGCCGTTCGTCCGCCCAACCCGACGAGTTCCCTACGATACCGTGGACGCAGGATGCCGTAAGCGGACAGTCCGTCAAGCTCGAAACGTGCGACACCGGTCTTTTCGGTGCCATGGTCAATATGCGCATCGCGGCGGGCAACTTGTTTATCGGGACGTTCGACGTGGCTAACGCTCTGAAAGACGCCATGGCCGCTACACGCTTCGGACTGCCGTTCAACAAGAAACCGTTGCGTTTTGAAGGATATTATAAATTCAAGCCGGGCGAAAAATTCCAAAATAGAAAAGGAACCATCATCGAAGATCGTATCGACGAACCGGACTTATATGCCGTATTATATAAAAATACGGATGAACACGGACAGCCCGTTACCTTGAAAGGCGACGACGTGTTGACCCACCCCAACATCGTGGCTTTGGCACGCATCCAAAATCCGGTGCACGATTTCAATACTTGGACCCGCTTCGACATCCCCTTTGAATATAGCGGCAACGTAGACGAAAAACTATTGAAAGCTTACGGTTACAATCTGGCAGTCGTCTTCACGTCCAGCATCGAAGGAGCCAGTTTCTGCGGTGCCATTGGAAGCACGCTGCTGGTAGATGAAGTGAAAGTGGTTTGTGAAGAATAACCCATAATAAAGAAAAGAACATGAAACATCTGAAATATATCCTAATCCTTGCCCTGTCATCGGCCATGGGCACGTTACAGGCACAAGACCTCAAAGAACTGATGAAGGAAAACCGCGAGAACCGGGAAGCCAACTATGCGAAATGGGGACCGACATCCGACCACAACGGTATGGGCTATGTCGTCAGAGCCGGATTCGTGTTGGGCGGAACGACTCCTCTTCCTCTTCCCAAGGAAATCCGTAAAATCAACGAATTCGCTCCGAAAGGCGGTTTCAGTTTAGGAATAGACGGATATAAGTATTTCAATACGAAATGGGGACTTTCCGCCGGACTTCGTTTTTTCATGCAAGGCATGCGCACGGGGGCAGAGGTGAAAAACTACAACATGGCCATCGTGATGGGCGAAGACGTAGTAGAAGGACGTTTCACGGGTACGGACATTACCGAGACCCGCATGACGGGCTTTACGATTCCCGTAACGGCCACCTACCGTGTAGGAGCCAGATGGACATTCAATCTCGGCCCATACGTCAGCTATTGGATCTATCGTGACTTCGACGGCGAAGTCTTCGACGGCTACCTGCGCGAAGGTTCGCCCGTGGGGCAAAAGATAACCATCGGCGCCGACAATCCAGCTTCCTACGATTTCAGTGACGACATGCGCCATTTCTCCTGGGGGATGGAATTCTGCGCAGACTTCCGCATAAAGAAGCATCTTAACGTCTTCGGCCTGTTGGACTGGGGTATGAACGATGTGTTCAAAAGCGACTTTGAAACTGTCACGTTCTCACTCTTCCCACTCTATGCCACTTTCGGAATGGCTTACTACTATTAATACATAAAAATATTATCAATCATAAAATTTCAAAGTTATGAAGAAATTACTACTCGCAACACTCACCGCCTGCGGCGTATGGCTTGGTGCACAAGCCCAAAACACGACACATGATTATACGGACGACTTGGTAGTTTCCGTGGACAACTTCTCCACTCCTCCCATGCCGACCACTGTCTCCATAGAGTTTCCGGAAGAAGGGCTTATCAACATCGAGCTGAAAAACTTCACATTGGAGATGGAAGGCGCAGACCCCATCCCCGTAGGCAACATACATGTCAGCGAAGTCCCGGTCACGCCACAAGGCGACTACAACGTTTTCGACCTGAAACAGAAAACGGCTACTTTCAGCGACGGCGACCCCGGCACCCTTTGGATGTGGTCACTCTTGTTTCCGAATGGGCTTCCCATTGACATCTCCGGAAAAATATCCGACACCAAGCTCTACTGCACGCTCGACCTCACTTTCGGTACTCAAATCATCCACGT
>ERZ827471.1689-NODE-1689-length-12275-cov-3.495581_pt1 | contig 12275 bp, 7 predicted proteins | sample MGYA00519772_ERZ827471 | MGnify/ENA primary metagenome ERZ827471 (study PRJEB31778, sample SAMEA3449315) | human gut metagenome | biome: human gut; feature: human-associated habitat; material: faeces | place: United Kingdom | collected 2010/2012 ... | reverse complement strand
CGTTGACGGCATCGGTAGAAGTGGCGCTGACCTGCCCTGCCGCTACGTTTTGGATCTGACGGGTCGCCCCGGAGCTGCCTACGCTGACAACTCCCACAACATCGCTGACACCGGCCCATTTAGTATAACTGCTGTTGCCCGTAACGCTGTTGATCGCCGTCGCTGTAGAATTATTTCCCAAAGCTACACTGTCTTTTAAGCTGATACTGATATTATTTCCCAGCGCCGCCGAATTTTCTGCACCGGAGCTGATCGTATTGTTATTGCCGATAGCAGTGCTGTTTTCAGCGGCAACTTCATTAGAAGTGCCGACTGCGGTACTGCTGCTGCCGGAAACAGTATTTCCCGTTCCGAAAACATTGCTCTTGGAACCGCTGGCAATATTATTATAGCCAAAAGCATTGGCATTATCGCCGCTGGCAGTATTACTGAAACCAAAAGCGCTGGACGCCAGGCCGCCTGCTGTATTACCGTAACCAAAAGCACTGGCATTTTCATTCGTAGCCGTATTATTATAGCCGATCGTACTGGAACCTACGCCGCCTGCTGTATTATTGTAGCCAACTGCACTGGCAGCCAGAGCATTAGCATTATTGCCATAGCCGATAGCGCTGGCATTCTCACTGGCCGCTTTATTCCTGAAACCAACTGCGCTGGACGCCAGGCCGCTCGCCTCATTGCTATAGCCAAAAGCACTGGCATAGTCCACTTTAGCAACATTGCTGAAACCAAAAGCACTGGACGCTACACCGCCGGCATTATTGCCATAACCGACAGCGCTGGCATTTTCATTGGCCGCTTTATTTCTGAAACCGAGCGCGCTGGACGCCAAGCCGCTCGCCTCGTTGACATAACCAAAAGCGCTGGCATTTTCGGCGCTGGCAGTATTGCTCCAGCCAAAAGCACTGGATGCCAGGCCCCCGGCAGTATTGAAATAACCAAAAGCACTGCTGGAATTAGCGGAAGCTGTATTATTGACACCGGCAACAGTGGAATCAGAAGCACTGCCACTGGAAAAAACGGGCGCCGCCTGCACATTACTCGCATACAGGCCTGAAAAAATAAAGACACCGCTGCTTAAAAAAATCATAATTTTTTTCTCTAACTGAACTTTTCGGGATTTAGACAATTCCCCACCTCTTTTCCTTAAATAGTTACTTGCTTTGTATAGTATGCTGAAACAATAAATCTGCCCCGCATCTATTTTTTATAAAGCTGTTCTGTTTTTTAGGCTGACCTCTGCTTTCTCCATCGTCTTTTCATTCGTAATAATTTAAGTAATTTTAGTTTAATTAATTTATAAACCTTAATACTTAATATTATTTATATGGATTATTTTTGCCATATTAACATATTTTCTTTGCACCTTGCAAGATATTTTTATTACAATTAAGCACTTTTTTATAATTCTTATAATTTTTATAACTATTACATTTAAAATTTCAAAAAATGATCCCTTATCTGCCGCTGTGGCAAAGGGATCATTTTTTGAAATCAGATGAGCAGCAGCAAGCTTTCTGCTGAAAATATCGCTGCTGCTTTCTATTTAAATGCTGTGAAACGGGCAAAACTGTACTGTTACTGCTGTTGTTCGCTTATGGGCTGAAAGGAAAACGCCCCTAGATCGTTCTGCTTATCGAAAACGAATATAAACAGCAGAGCTTTCTCCTTACTGTATTTAGCCAGATAAGCCAGGCGGTCGCCGTCAGCATACCGCTGATAGGCCAGGAACCTGTTTTCGCGCTGCTCGCCGTAGCTGCGGCGCAGATTATTTTTCACACTGCCGAAAGTTTTTTCATCCAGCTCTGTTTGCAGCTTCGCTGACATCAGCTGGCGTATGCCGGCATATTCCATCCCGTTCTGACCGTTTAAGGCGGCAAATACCTTAACTACTGCCTGCTGCTGTTTGTTCAGGTCAGCGCCGTCGCTGGCCAGGCAAACGCTGGTCATCGCCAGACTTATGACCAGACATAGGATAAAGCTCCAGATCTTTTTCATACTTACTGCTCCTCTGCTCAGAAAGTTTGCCCCAGCCTTGCAGGCCGGGGCAAGTATAGTATTTTCTGTATTTACTTTTCTACCTGTGCTCGCAGGTATTCGATTTCACGGCTTTGTTTTTCCATTTCTCTGCTTTGTTCTTCGACCTTGGCCAGCAGCAGCTGGATCTTTTCATCCTGCGCCGCTAAAGAATTATCTACTTCCTTACGGGTATAGATGATATCTCTCGGTTCTGCCTTGCGGTCTCTAGAGCGGTCCAGTGCAAAATTGACGCCGAAGTTGCCCATTTTACTGCCGCCTTCGGAAATGCCCAGCCCCAGTGAGAACATTACTTTTTCGTTGGGGGCGTAGAAGCCGCCGACTGCTAATGCGCTTTTGCCGCCGTAGCCGCCGTAAGCCATAGCCAGCTCGCCCTTGTTACCGTCCTGGAAACGCGGATGCAGACCTGCCATCGCTGCTGACAGCGCGCCGACCGTATCGATCTCGTCACCCAGCTTATTGATATCTCTGTGGATATTGCCTATATCCTGCTGTACTGCATACAGCTGACTGCCGTTGATGGCGTCCATCGAGGTGGCGCTGACTTCGCCCGCCGCTACATTGCCGATCGTGGTGCCATTGCTGCCTTCCAGCGTGATTTTACCGGTGTTGATATTACCGCTGCTGTCCACGTCATATTTGACTGCGGTATCATAAACGGTTTTCAGCTGATCTTCCGACGCAGCCTGCCCGGAAACGTAATTATCTGCGTCCCAGGTAGTATTGGTCAGGCCGTTGATCGTGCCTGCATCATCTTTATTGATCGTCACACCGCCGGCAGTTATCGAACCGTCGCTGCCGTCGATGACAACATTGCCGTTACCGACTTCGATCTTACCGTCGCCAGTGCCGTCTACTTTGACGCCCGTACCGATCTCCAGCTCATCAGCTAGCTTCACTTCGTAATCGGTGCCGCCGCTGCTATTGGTAGTTGACGTAACAACGACATTGCTGTCGCCTGCCGAAACAGTAGCCTGCTCGGCCGCTTTCTGCGCTACTTCATACAGCTGGCTGCCGTTGACGGCATCGGTAGAAGTTGCGCTGACCTGCCCTGCCGCTACATTTTGGATCTGACGGGTCGCCCCGGAGCTGCCTACGCTGACAACGCCCACGACGTCGCTGACGCCGGCCCATTTAGTATAGCTGCTGTTGCCCGTAACGCTGTTGATCGCAGTCACTGCGGAATTACTGCCCAAAGCGACGCTGTTAGCCAGCGAGATACTGGTATCGTTACCAAGCGCGAAAGAATTATCAGCGCCGGTGCTGATCGTATTGCCGTTGCCGACAGCGGAACTGGAATTAGCAGCAATATTATTGCCATAGCCAAAAGCATGGGACGAATTGCCGCCTACATTATTAAAAAGGCCTACCGCCGTTGAATAATCGCCGCTGACAGCGTTATCATAACCCAGGGCATTGGAAACGTAGCCGCTGATATTATTGCTGTGGCCAAAAGCGCTGGCGAATTCAGCAGTCACCTCGTTATTGTTGCCGAAGGCACTGGAGGCGTAGCCGCTGACTCTGTTGCCGGCGCCGACAGCATTAGTGTATTCTTCTGACGCTGTATTTTCATTGCCGATAGCGTTGGATTTGACGCCGCTGGCTGTATTTTTATAGCCTACGGCGCTGGCATAACTGCCGGAAGCCGTATTCATACTGCCGATAGCGTTGCCGACATAGCCCGAGGCCGTATTGCCATAACCAAAAGCGCTGGCATAATTAGCAGACGCGTTATTGCTGGCGCCCACAGCACTGCCGAGATAGCCGGCCGTTGTGTTCTGATAGCCCAGAGCACTGGCAAAGGACCCCGAAGCGTTATTGTTGACGCCGAAAGCGCTGGAGGAAGAACCCGACGCCTTGTTCAAAGCACCGAAAGCATTGGCATATTCGTTGCTCACTTCGTTGGAACGACCCACGGCGCTGGCCGAAACCGCGCTGGCCGTAGCCTTGTTCTGATAGCCGATCGCCGAAGCGGCAAAAGCCTGCGCCTGGTTATTATAGCCGATCGCGTTAGTATAATTGCCGCTGGCGGTATTATTATAGCCAAAAGCATTACTGATCTCGCCGCTGACGGTATTATTTGAACCTACGGCCGCACTGCGAATATTGCTGACCGTATTCTCCGTACCGAAAGCGCTGGCAAAATTACCGGCGATATTATTATTGTAGCCAGACGCGATAGCATGCTCGCCGCCGACCTTATTGCCGTAGCCAAAGGCACTGGCATAGCTGGCAGTAGCTTCATTATACACACCGTAAGCATTGGCATAGGCGCCGGAAGCCACATTCGAGGTACCGATGGCGTTGGCCAGATAGTTGGAAGCCGTATTATCATAACCGACCGCCGAACCAAAATCGCCTGTAACCACGTTTTTCACACCCAGCGCACTGCCCGCATAAGCCTTAGCCTCATTTTCATGCCCGAAAGCACTGGCATAACGCTCCGTCGCTTTGTTCTGCGCACCGAAGGCCTGGGAATCCTGAGCCGTAGCTTCGTTTAAATAACCGAAAGCCTGGGCATTATGGCCGCTGGCAGTATTGCTGATACCGACAGCGCCTGCCGAGATCCCTGAAGCCGTATTCTTATTTCCCAGCGCCGTAGCATCGTTAGCTGTAATATTGTTGCCGAGCCCGATCGCGCTGGAATTCTCACCGATAGCATAGTTATCATTGCCGATCGCAGTAGAATACATCGCCATTGCCTGATTATTATTACCGATCGCACTGCCTCCGGTAGCGATCACCTGATTATTGCGTCCCATTGCTACGGCCTCTGCTGCCGAAATGGTATTGGTAAAACCAAACGCCACTGATTCATTGCCGCTGACATTATTCAAATAACCAAAGGCGCTCGTACCGATACCATCCGCCAGATTGCCGGTACCGAAAGCATTGGAATTATCCGAATTCGCCTTATTGGCAGTACCAAAAGCGTTACTGTCCAAGCCATTGGCCACATTATCCTTACCAATAGCATTAGACCCGATGCCATTAGTGATATTGCCGCTGCCGATCGCGTTCGATTCATTGGCATAAGTGTTGTTTTTACTGCCGATGGCATTGGAATCCTCGGCCAAAGCCTGGTTATTCGCGCCGATCGCATTGCTGTTATCAGAAATAGCATGATTGTTATAACCTACAGCATTGGTATTCTCACCGCTGGCGTTATTATTTACGCCGGCAACAGTCGAATTGGTCCCAGTTCCATCCGTAAAAACAGCCGCGGCATAAACGTCGCCTGCACAAAACCCCGAAATCGCAAACAAACTGCTGCTCAAAAAAACTATGATTTTTTTCTCTAACTGGTATCTTTTGGATTTAGACAACTGTCTCACTCCTTCATCATCAATTTTTACTTCAAATTTTTATCTTTTATCGCACAGGGGCAGCAGGCGTGTTACAGCCTGACTTCTAATGAAAATGATTGCCCTGGCTTTTGCCTTTCCCGCTCCTTTCTGTAAATTTTTCACGCTGATTGCAAGACCCCGATTATACATAAAGGGTTGTTTGGAAATAATATTTTAAACAAAGGAAGCGACTGTATTCCCTGTCTAAAAACGTTCATCAAAGCTGCGTCTTTAAAACGCAGCGTGTATTTGGGTTTGCCGCTCTGCTTTTTTCGCAAAGCGGCACTTATGGGGAAATATTTTCAAGCAAGACGGAGGGTCGCAACGTCTTGGTGAAAACCTTACTCATCCTGTCTACTTTCGCAATATTTTAATTAATTCTTGTTTTGATAATTTCTTATTCCTTATACTTAATAGTATCTATATAGATTATTTTTGATATAACACCATATTTGTCCCCCCCCGCAAGACATTTTTGTTATAAGTGAATACGCCTGTCTGAAAGTCTTGCAACTGGTACCCGAACTGCAAAAAACCGCCTGCCCAGGCAGACGGTTTTGTTATTTGAATTATTTACTTGCCAGCCTTAGACAACAGCCTCTTTTCTTCTCAAACAAATAAAAAAACACCGTATGCAATCACACATACGGTGTCCCAGAACTTTTATTCTCTTTTTCAATGCTTCTGCAGCTGTTTATTTATTTCACGCACCAGCGTCGCTAAATTTAAAGGCTTGGCTAAATGGCTGTTCATACCTGCCTTTTTCGCTTCGATGATATCTTCGGCAAAAGCATCGGCTGTCATCGCCACGATCGGCACGGTTCTGGCATCGGTCTTAGCAGAAGCGCGGATCTTCTGTGTGGCTTCATAGCCGTTCATTACCGGCATCTGCACATCCATCAGCAGCAGATCATAATATCCTGCCGGCGCCGCCGCAAATTTTGCCGCGCCTTCTGCGCCGTCACAGGCACTTTCTACCACAGCGCCGGCAGATTCCAGCATTTCCATCGCTATCTCACGGTTCAAGGCGTTATCTTCCACTAATAAAAAGCGTTTACCGCTGAAATCAGTTTTACTCTTTTGTTCATCGACAGCTGCTTGACCTAAAACATATCTCTGTAACGCCCGGCACAAAGTCGACATAAAAACAGGCTTCGTCATAAAACCGTTGACACCCGCCTGACGCGCCTTCGTTTCAACATCGGCCGAATCATATGCTGAAATCAAAATGATCGGCAGCGGTTCGCTGATGGCGCGGCGAATGATCGCCGCCGTTTCCACTCCGTCCTGATCCGGCATCCTGCAGTCCAATATCACCGCGTCGTAAGGCTCACCCGCTTGATGCGCCGCCAGGACCTTCTGCACCGCCCGCTGTCCACACGTTTCCCAGTCCGAACGAATGCCAATCTGCCGTAAAAGCTCCGTCGTATGCTCACAGACGATCACATCATCGTCGACTACGATGATCTTCAAATCGGGAAACTTAAAATTGCCCAATTCCAGTTCACTGATCGGCAGCGGCAGCCTGATCGTAAATTCAGTACCAGTACCAACCTCGCTGCTGACCTCGATCGTCCCGCCCATCAAATCGACGATTTTCTTCGAGATCGCCATCCCCAGACCACTGCCTTCTGTTTTATCGATCCGGCTGTCTTTTTCGCGGGTGAAGGGTTTAAAAATATCCCTCAAAAACTCCGGCTTGATTCCGATGCCGGTATCCCTGACTGTAAATTTGAACCAGGCTTTGGCCGCATTTTCTGACGCCGTTTCTTCGATATCGAAACTGACGGTACCGCCCGGCGGCGTAAACTTGGAAGCGTTGGAAAGCACATTGATCAGTACCTGCCGCAGACGCAGCGAATCGCAGCACAGCTGCTCGTGCCTGATATGCCGCAGGCGCACGTCAAACTGCTGCTGCCTGGCCTTGACACTGCTCTGCATGATCGAAACGATAGTATCCATCACCTCCGGCAGCTCGATCACTTCTTCCGCCAGAGTCATTTTTCCGCTTTCTATCTTCGACATATCCAGCACATCATTGATCAGGCCCAGAAGATGCTGACTCGAAAGCGAGATTTTCCGCAGACAATCCTGTACCTTTTCCGGAGTGTCGATATGCGCGGAGGCAATATCTGTCATCCCCATAATAGCGTTCATCGGCGTCCTGATATCATGCGACATCCGGGAAAGAAAATCAGATTTTTCACGGTTAGCGACTTCTGCCGCCTGCAGTGCCGCCTGCAGCTCCTGTGAACGTTTTTCCAGCTGCTGCTGCAGTTCCTTTTGTTCAACGGCTTCAGTAACATCAATAAAGGTAGCGTAAATGACCGGGATATCGTTAACCTTTTGGTCGCTGAACATACCGCTGACTTTGATCCAGGAACAGCTTCCATCTTTACGCGGCATCCTGCAGATACATTCATAACCACTTTTCCCTTTCAGCAAGGCCTGTTCAACTACCATCGCCATTTTTTCATACTCTTCCGGGTACTGCTCAAAATATTTGCGGCAGCTGTTATGATAGATTGCTTCATACTCTTGCTTTGTGTATAAAGTCTGCGAGTAAAAATAATCATTAGCCCAGACTACGGTAAAATTTTCGTCCATCAAGTGCTTGCTGACACTGACGTTCATCGCACTCATCAGCATATTGTAGTCATAGACCGTCTGCTCACTGCTTTGTTCGTTCAATTTAAGGCCGTAACTGTCAGCGTTCATGCTTTCACTTCTCTCATGATTTTAAATTTCTGCAAATTCTCTCATCAATTTAAGTTTTACAATTATTTTATTTAATATTTTCTAAACTATTCGTTATCTAATTAATATTGTAGTTATGCTTTTTGTAAAAAGCAATATTTTTTTGTAATATCATATAATTTTACCCCTCTACAGGACAATCATACTGATTTACTTGCTCATGCTTTATAGGTTCCACATATGGGTGAATATATGTAAGCACTGCAAAAATATCATTCAACAAATCCTGCAAACTGCTTCCTGTCATCTATGCACGACAGCATAATAAAAGAACACCGTACAAAATGTACGGTGTTTTAGTGTTTTATAATTTATTTTTGGGATTCGGCCGCTGTTTAAAGCAGTGATAGCTGCAGTAATACTGCCGCCGGCGTCCGGCCAGTGCCGTATAGACATGATAGGTTTTATTGCAGGAAAATTCCTTGCCGCAGATCGGACATACCTCCAGCAGACTTTTTAAAGGACCGCTGGAACTGCTCCCGCCACCCGTTATTTCATTGCCGATAACATCATCTTCATTTTTCATAACAGTTGCTCCCATCCTGCTTATTTTTTAATTGCATCCCGTTTATTTTTTGTATTACCAGTTATACTTTTTATTATATAATTAATAAATTTATATAATTTTTCAGCACGGTTTATTATAATACATCAAATCAATTCCTGCAAGATTTTTGCCGTATAATTTATATTTTATTTTCCAAGCCTGACTTATAACGTCTTCCGGCCTTTTTTACATACAGCCTGCTGCAGATAAAAGAAGTAAACGGGATCGTAAACAGGATGCCAAAGCTGCCGATAACGGCCTGCATGATCTCTACGACCACCATTTCCTTGTTCAGCAGATACAACAGCGAATGGTTATAAGCAAAGAACAGCAAAACTATCGTCAGTGAACCGCCGATATATGCCAGGATCAGCGTATTGGACATCATGCCCAGGATATCGCGGCCGATATTATTGCCGGCCTGCAGCAGCATTTTCCTCGTAGGTTCAGCAGTAGTAGCCGCCAGTTCGTTCAGGGCCGAAGCAATATCCATCGCCACATCCATGATCGCTCCCAAAGCGCCGATAATGATCGCGCTGAATATGATCGCTTTCAGATCGACCGGGTCAGCAGGATTCAAAAACAGCAGGTACATGGAATCCTCGTCTACCAGCCCCGTAAGCTGCAAAAAACTGTCTGCAGACGCACTGATAAGCGCCGCAATGACAAGTCCGCCGATACAGCCCAAAATAGTCGCGATCGTTTTTCTGCTGATGCCATTCACCAGCAGCAGATTAGTCACGACAATAAAAGCACAGGTCAGGATCGTCCAGCAGTAAACGTTCTTGCCCGACAGTATCGCCGGCACAAAAACCGCAAAGATTGACAGGCAGCAAAAAATCAGAGAGATCAAAGTATTTACGCCCTGCATCCGTCCAAAAGCGATAATACTTAAAGCAAAAACAGCAAACAGCCACATCAGTACATTACTGCGCAGATGCTCGGCATAACTCCATTCCCCCTGACTGCTCTGTCCCGGCAGCAGCAGCACCTTATCGCCAACGGCTACATCGCGCCCAACCGCAAAACTGCCGGCTTTATTCTGCGCAGCCGTCACTTTGACGCCTTCCTGCCTTCCTGACAATAATTCGGCTTCAAATCTTATCTGCTCAAATTTAGCCCCGGCTGCTGCCGGTAAAAGCTTCACTACCCTTGCCTCAACAACGTCAGTAGGCGATTTCTCTTTAAAAAAGCTTAAACCCTGCACAGCAAAATAATGCCCCGCCGCAAGATACAGCACAGCCAGAACGATAGTAACGATATAAACAAATTTATTTTTCAAGGTACGACCTCCAAAATTTATTTAAAATAAATTTTGGCAGTTCTCAATTATCAAGACGCACTTTCAGCCCGATCAGCGTCAGCCTTGCCAGACTGGCAGGCAAAGCCCTGCTTCCAACACTTTCAGCCGGAACTGACAGACTCAGCAGCAATGGCAGCAGCGCCGGCAGAACATAATTAAGACAGCTGCCGATAACGCTGATCGTCAGACACACCGGACAAGCTGTTCCGCTGCAGTCATGTCCGTGACTGGCCTCTACATATAGAGGGGCCCAGACTGCGCCGACAGCAATAACCAGTATCAGCAGTAAAGCTGTTATCGATTTATAATTACTTTGTTTTAAAGTCATGGCGCTCACTCTCAAAACAAGATTTTTCTGTTACTCTATAGTTATAAACAACATCTATAGCTGTGAATATTCCATTTTTGACAATTGGAATATTTGCAATGATATTAAGGAGTTACCAATGAAAAATATATTGCAGTATTTTGAGGAAACCTGTGAGCAGTTTCCCAATCATATAGCAGTAGCGAATGAATCTTCTTCGGTTACTTTTAATGATTTAAAAACAAGAAGTCAGCAGGCCGGTACTATGATTGCTTCTGAACTAAAACAAGATTCCCTTCCTGTGGCTATTTATATTGATAAGAGTCTGGCTTTAGTGGAGGCAATGTTAAGTGTTCTTTACAGCGGCAATTTTTATGTTGTTCTTGATACGCAGATGCCTGTAGAAAGAGTTCGCCGTATTTTTGAAACATTGCAGCCGGCAGCGATTCTCACAGATAAATCTTATATTGATAAAGTTGAATCTATTAATAATTTTAAAAATGATAATGCGATAAATAGTACATCTATTACAGAACAAAACTGCGAAAATAGCCCGATTAAAGAGGATAAACTGAAAACGTTTTATAAAACATTTTATATAGAAGACAGTATTTCAACAGAAATAGATACAAAACTTCTTGGAATATTGAGAAGTCAGATGACGGAACGTGATCCTGCTTATATTCTTTATACTTCCGGCTCTACCGGACAGCCAAAGGGTACAGTGATCAGTCATCGTGCGTTAATTGCATATAGCGACTGGTTCATTCACGCATTTGACATTAATGAAAGAACTGTTTTTGGAAGCCAGACACCGTTGTATTTTAGTATGTCTGTTTCTGATCTGTATGCCTCACTTCGTACTGGAGCAACGTATCAGATTATTCCGAAAAAGTATTTTTCATTTCCGATGCAGCTTATTGAGTATCTGAACACTTATAAGATAAATACGATTTACTGGGTTCCTTCTGCGCTTAATATTGTGGCAAATTGGGATACATTTGCTTATATTAAACCGAAATATCTTAAAAAAGTGCTGTTTGCTGGCGAGGTGATGCCAGTAAAACAATTAAATTACTGGCGGAAGGCGCTCCCTGATGTTTTCTATGCCAATTTGTTTGGTCCGACAGAAACAACCGATATATGCAGTTATTATGTCGTAAATCGTACATTTTCTGATGATGAGACACTTCCGATTGGTGTTGCTTGCAGCAACTGTGATTTGATTATTGCAGATGAGAACGGAAAGGAGGCTGCAAGTGGTGAACTTCTTGTCAGAGGCCCATTTCTTGCAGATGGTTATTATCATAATCCGAAAAAGACCGCTGAAGTTTTCGTTCAGAATCCACTGAATAATGCTTATCCCGAAATCGTATACCGTACAGGTGACCTTGTATACAGAGGTGAGGACGGTCTTTTAAGATATCAGGGAAGAAAAGATTTCCAGATCAAACATATGGGATACCGTATTGAACCTGGTGAGATTGAAGCTGCCATCGGCGCACTTCCGGAAATTCATGCATGTGTATGCATTTATCTTGAAACTACGGACGAAATTCTTTTATTTTATCAGGGAAAGATTAAACAGGAAGCTCTCTCGGCGGCAGTTTCAGGCAAACTTCCTGCTTATATGCGCCCAAATAAATTCATTCGAATTCGTCAGATGCCTTACAATTCAAATGGTAAGGTTGATAGAAAGTTATTGAAAACGAACTATCTGGAAGAAAATCAGCTATAACACTATAGCAGAAAAACTATATAAAAAGTAACTATTACAATGACTATAACAATATTTATAAACACTATACGGAGGAAAATTAATTATGGACACTATTCTTGAAATTTTAGAAACGATTAAACCGGGAGCTGATTTTGCTTCATCCACAGATTTTATCGAAGAACATCTCTTAGAATCCATGGAGATTCTTCAGCTTGTATCTGAACTTAATGACGAATTTGATATTAATATCACGCTTC
>ERZ827471.1675-NODE-1675-length-12367-cov-5.754061_pt1 | contig 12367 bp, 10 predicted proteins | sample MGYA00519772_ERZ827471 | MGnify/ENA primary metagenome ERZ827471 (study PRJEB31778, sample SAMEA3449315) | human gut metagenome | biome: human gut; feature: human-associated habitat; material: faeces | place: United Kingdom | collected 2010/2012 ... | reverse complement strand
GTGAACTTTGTTCACAAAAAACGCCTCGCGGAACGTTACCAGTGAACAGTAACGATTGCTGTTCACAGTATAGACCGTATTGGAAGAAATCATGCGAATGTATGATTTCTGTGCAGTGTGAAGTGCGTTACCAGTCAGGTTGTGAACAGGCTCTAAGGGAAAAGGAGGAACTATATTTATGAAATTCAGAGTTGAGGGCATTTATGATGCCAAAAAGCTGGGAATCCCACAGATGCTGATTCTGGGGCTCCAGCATATGTTCGCCATGTTTGGCGCTACCATTCTGGTGCCGATCCTGGTAAACAACTATTTTCACGGCGAGGGCTTATCCATTCAGGTAACCCTGTTCTGTGCCGGATTTGGAACACTTCTGTTCCATGTACTGACTAAGCTGAAGGTACCTGCATTCCTAGGATCATCATTTGCATTTCTTGGCGGATTTGCCACCGTTGCAGAGCTTGACACCGGAATTTTTGCCAACATGTCTTATGGAGAGAAGCTTCCATATGCATGCGGTGGTGTGTTTGTAGCAGGACTTCTGTATCTGGTACTTGCAATGATCGTTAAGGTAATTGGCGTAAAGCGCGTCATGCGTTATCTGCCTCCGGTTGTAACTGGTCCGATTATTATCTGTATTGGTCTTAGCCTTGCACCGTCTGCAATCAGCAACGCATCCCAGAACTGGATCCTTGCTTTGATCGCACTTGGAACTGTTATTTTCTTCAACATCTGGGGCGTTGGAATGTTCCGTATTATTCCGATTCTGATGGGTATTGTTGTTTCTTATGTGGTTGCCCTGATCATGAATGCCTTGGGTATGACAAACGCAGATGGAAGTGCTATCCTCAGCTTTGCAGGAGTAGCAAGTGCGCCGATCGTAGGTGTTCCGAAATTCTTCCTCTGCAAATTTAACATTACTGCAATCCTTGCAATGGCACCGATCGCAATTGCTTCCATGATGGAGCACATTGGCGATATTTCTGCTATTTCCGCAACGGTTGACCGCAATTTCATCGAAGACCCGGGGCTTCACCGTACACTTCTGGGTGACGGACTTGCAACCTCTCTGTCAGCACTGATCGGTGGACCTGCAAATACAACTTACGGAGAGAACACCAGTGTTCTTGCTCTGAGCCGTGTTTACGACCCGAAGGTAATCCGTCTGGCTGCTATTTATGCAGTTATCCTCAGCTTTATCCCGAAGATGGCTGAGGTGATTAGTTCCCTTCCGTCTGCGATCATCGGTGGTATCAGTTTTATTCTTTATGGAATGATCTCTGCTGTTGGTGTCCGTAATGTAGTTGAGAACAAAGTAGACCTGACACGTTCTCGTAACCTGGTTATTACAGCGGTTATCCTGGTTTGTGGTCTTGGCATTTCCGATGGACTTACATTTACCATCGCAGGCGCACATATTACTCTTACAGGACTTGCACTTGCTGCAATTGTAGGAATCCTGCTGAACGCCGTTCTTCCGGGAAATGACTATGTGTTTGAGACTGCAAAGAAGAAAGAGGAGATGGAAGACGACTGATCCGGCTGGCTTTCCTATATGGTGATGCTGCCGGAAGGTGAAATGTCTGTTTAGCTGATATATAAAAAGAACTCGATTCAAAGTAAATAAATGCGGGAGTCTTTTTCAAAGAGGCTCTAAGTACATTTATTTGCCATGTATGAATCGAGTTCTTTTTTATGTTGTAATAGGAAATGCTGTTGGAATTTCCTATTACCAGGCAGAATCGCACTGCGGCGGAAGGGGAGGTGTCGTTCGAGGCGACCTGCCGCAGTGCAATTCTGCAAGAAGGAATCTTTTTAGAAGCTTCCGCCTGTACCTCCGTGATCGCTGTCTGAGCCGCCGGAGGAACTGTCACTATCCTTCGGTTTCGCTGTTTTGGTAACTGTGTGATACAGGAAAATATCGTTTGATCTTGTCAGTGCCATACTTCCCTGGCGCACATAATCCACTGCGCTGTCCTGTGTCCGTACGCTTTTCAGCTGGGCTCTCATGCCCATGGTGCACAGAAACGCAAGCACAAGACCGATTCCCAGGGAAATGAGAATCCATATGGGAGAAAAGGGCTCTGTATAAGGCTCCCCGTTAGCAGCCATTTCCAACAGATCCTGACACAGATCTGCGTAGGTATCGAAAGCGCCGTAGAAGTTTTCATCCTTTAACAGAGGCTCTACATTTTCCTTCAGATAAGCAAGTCCGTCATCGTTAAACGCAGTCATACCATATCCGTGGGTGGTAATGTGCCATTCACGGTCGCCAATGCTGACCATGAACAGGATTCCGTCGTGGTTTTCGCCGGTTCCGTAACCATTCTCATCGAAGAAATGATCTGTAAAGTAGTTCATCTCATTGCCGTCTTTCGACTCTACTGTGGCAACTGCCACTTCCAGATTGTATTCCCCGGTGATGGCTTCCAGCTTATCCAGAAGCTGGGATTCTTCTTCATCTGTGAGAAGATCCGCCTCGTCCAGGACAAGGGAAAATTCGGAGGCTGCAAAGTCCTGATAAGAGTCATCTTCCTCACTGCCGGATCCGCCAAAGCTGTTGGAAGCTTCGGCCTGTACCGTAACAGCTCCCGTACCTGGCAAAGCAGTAGTAAAAAGCGCATCCGTGCCTGGAATAACTGCACTGAAAAGGCTTCCTGCTCCCAGCACTGCCGCCAGAATAATTCCAAATGATTGTTTTTTCATGGCATGTTCCTCCTTAACAAAATGTGTGAATCAGCCATGCAATGGCGTAAGCAGCAACGGAAAAACCTGCAGTAAGTCCAAGGAACCATTTAGTGAAAATACCTTTATCTACAGGCAGATTTCCTACAAATTTACCAGTCTGTCCGTTCATGCCGAACAGATAGTGGTTGCCCTTCCAGGTGGTGGAAAGAAGCCATACCGGGAAAAGGGCATAGTGGGTTTTACCGCCTTTTAACTGAATACGGGTATCTTCAGGGGTAACGCTGTCATAACCGATGACCGTATCGCGAAAAGCATCCTCAGCGGCTTTTCTTACACGCTGGTTGGCGCGCTCAGCAGATTCTTCTGCGGATACATCATATTTGTCCGCAACGTATCCTGCCAGGTAAGGAGTGGCAAAGTCCACAGCCTCGGAAATTACGTAAGGCTCCAGAGACTCTGTTAAATCATTGTCAATTTTGGAAGAACCGTCTACCGGAATCTGGTCGAACCCGATGTTTCCAGCACGGAAAACAGAGTAATGGCTGGTTTCCGTATAATCATAGTCGCTGTCACTCCAGAAACGGGTCTTGGTGGCATGATAGCGGATATCTGCAGAAGCGTCGGTGTCAAAAAGCCAGAAAGGCACATAAACACCTTTGATCTCGTCAATGTGATTTTCCTTTTTAAATACTTTGGGTAAAAGGATCTTGCCGTGAAGATGTTTGACCAGACCTTCTTTGGCTGCCTTTTTGTCCAGCTTAAACGGAATGATAAAATCCGGACGCAGGGTACCGGAAAATTTGCCGGACATTACTACCGGATTGCCGCAGAATGGGCAGGAAGAAGCACCTGTGCTTTCATCGGCAACGATTTCTCCGCCGCAGGACTGGCATATGTAAACGGACATTCCGCTGGCTTCATCTTCCTTCCAGGAGTTGTCTGAAGCACTTTCCCAGTTCAATTCATCAGATTGCTGGTTAGCTGCTGCTTCGTTAAATTCTTTGACGGTTTCCATATCAAATTCAGTGTCGCAGTAAGGACATTTCATCTTCTGGAGCGTACTGTTGAATTCGATTGCTCCGCCGCAGCAGGGGCATTTATATTCAAGTAAATCGGACATAGTTCATCTCCTTTTATGCTGCTTTTTTACTGGGTATCGTTTTCATTAAATGGATCGCCACAGTTCGGACAGAATTTTGGTGGATTGGTTGGATCTTCCGGTTCCCAGCCGCACTTGTCACAGCGGTACCGAGGCTTCATAGCCGGTTTAGGAGAACCGCAGTTGGTGCAGAATTTGCCTGTATTTACAGCGCCGCAGGAACAGGTCCAGCTTGCATTTGCTGCAGGTGTCTGAGGCTTTTTCGCGCCGCATTCCGGGCAGAAATTACCGGAAACCATAGCACCGCAGGAGCATTTCCACTGGTCAGTTGCCGGAGCAGAACCGCCTGCCTGAGCCTGGGATACGGCCGGATTTGGCTGTGGCTGTGCCATCTGCTGTGCCTGAGCTGCCTGCTGCTGTCCCATAGCGTAAAGATTCTGTGCGTTAAAACCGCCAGTCATGCCTGCCATATTCATGCCCATGAAACCGGTCATGGCACCGCCAGCGTTGCCTGCTGCTGTCTTCATGGCGTCTGCCTGTGCTCCTGCAAGAGTAGCGGCTGCCATGGCAGGATTGCGGAGGATAGCCATACGCTGCGCTTCTTTGATCATCTGGGCATCTTCCTCAGGAAGAGTGATCGGATTCATGGCAACAGATACGATCACGAGACCACGAAGCTGACTCCATTTCTGGGTGAGAGCCTGATTCATGGCATCACAGAGCTCCAGTGCATGAGCCGGAAGTGCGCTTGGACGGATTCCCTGCTGGGAAATGCTGGCAAATGCCGGCTGAAGAGCTGAGATAAATTCTGTCTTCAGCTGTCCCTCAATCTGCTCTCTGTCGTACTGCTGTTCAAAGTTTCCGCAGACGTTGGAATAGAAGAGAAGCGGGTCTGCAATGCGGTAGGAATAAACACCGCTGCAGCGGACAGAAACATCAATGTCCAGACCGATGTTCTGGTCTACAACACGGAATGGAATCGGGTTCGGAGTTCCGAATTTATTGTCTACCAGTTCTTTGGTGTTGAAATAGTAAACACGCTGGTCTTTGCCAGTGTCACCGCCGAATGTGAAACGCTTGCCAATGGTGTGGAAAGTGTTCATGATGGCGTCGCCCAGATTTCCGGAGAAAATACTTGGCTCGGTAGAAGCATCGTAGGTGTATTCGCCTGGTTCCGCGCAGATATCAACGATCTTGCCTTGCTCTACGATCATCATACATTGTCCGTCTGCGACTGCGATTCCGGATCCGGTGGTGATAATGTTGTCGCTTCCCTTGGTATTGGAGGAACGTTTGGATGTGCGTTTCTGACCTTTTACTGCCAGAACGTCATTGTCGATGGCATCACAGTAGAAAAATTCTTTCCACTGATCTGCAAGTGTACCGCCTGCGGCGCCAAGTGCTGCTTTAATAAGTCCCATATTGTAACTCCTTTCTTTTTGACCGGTCAATGACTGGAAAAATTATGTAAACGAATGCCACCTGATGCCAATAGCAGGAGTGCATTGGCGCAGAAACCATGGATTTCATATCTGGTGGTGCCTGTGTGAGCAGACATAGTGGTTTCGTTAATTTGTACAGTTATTGTCCGAAAATGATTTTATTAATTATTCTACATAACGATTCAGCAGACATTATTCCGCGAGGTGTTTTTGTGAACGAAGTTCACAGAAAAAACGAGAAATGCGGCGCGAAATCGTATAAAACATGATTTCTGTGTATCCAGAAGGATATCACTGTGAATGTGCGGAATCGTTACTACTCTACTATAAATTTTATCTGATTTTGTCTGAAAAAACAACCTATATGTGATAAATGACTGGTTTTCGTGACAATAAGACATAGATACTATCTGATTTGCAGTAAATAGGAATTGTATACCAGCCATTTGATGACAAAAAAATGTTTGGAATGCCGGAATAACAAAAATCTGCAGCCTATATATTATAGTACTGCAGATTTTGTCATTAGTAATATTGAACCTGGTATGGGGCACATTTAACCTTCTGAATTGTCATCAGATGCGTCTGAGCTGTCTGATCCGGAATTGCCTGATCCAGAGCCGTCAGAACTGGAACTGCTTTGGGTGGCAAGTGTCTGATAGTACCAGGAGGAGGTGATGGAATCATTATCCTCCACGTAATTTCCGTTGGAATCCAGCATATTTCCGTCGGAATCAAATGTGACATCCAGAAGATCCGTCTTAGTAGATGGTGTGACGTTCATGGACATGATTTCATCATATTTTGTCTGAAGGTTTTCTAGGGAAAACTCATCTCCGATGGACTGGCGGACGCTGTGTGCAGCTGCAAGAGCGTCCGTATAATCGTCCAGCTTATATGGTGCATATTCCGGGGTATCGTAGCTGTAATGCATAACCAGCGGTGTCAGTGTGGCATCCTGGATCTGGATGCTGGTCTGATCGCCGTCTACGGTCTTCTGAATGGTAAAGGCTGCCATTCCGCCAAGAAGCTGCTTCAGTGTTTCCTGACCAGTAACAAAGTTGCCAAGGGAGTAGTAGATCAGCATGTTGTGACCAGAGTCATCTGTAAGGTAGCCATATGGCTGGAGCACATTCGGATTGGTTCCGATCACAACGTCAACACCTTGCTCCATAAGGAAGTTGGCCCATTCTTTTTCGTATTCGGTAGGCATTGGTTCTTCGGTCTTGCCCCAGTTTGCAGAGAAAATCACACAGTCTGCGGAAGCTTTGGCCTGTTTGATGGCGGCTGCAACATCGGCAGTGCTGAACGTGTCAATCATAGAGCCTTTTCCGGAAGTGGATGTATCTGTACTTCCAGAACTGTCTGCATCTCCTGTTGAACTGTCGGAAGTATCCGAGCTGGCAGAGTCGTTTGCAGAACCATCAGAATTATCGGTGCTGTCGCCGGAGCTTACAGTCTGGCTTCCATATGACGGGAAGGTATAGTTAAGGAACGCAATCTTGATTCCGTTAATTTCTACAATCTTCGGAGCGTCTATACCGGACTGGTTTTTATGAATACCAACCAGAGTGACATCCGGATGGCTGGTTTCCCAGTAATTTAAAGTTTCGTTGATCATGGAAGAACCATTGTCATCGATCAGTGCTGTGGCAGATGTGACCACATTAAATCCGGCATTTACAAGTGCGTCGCCAACCTCTGTAGGAGTGGCGTAAGGCGCGGTACCGCTGACTGCGCTGTGGTCTGTGGTGAAAGGTGTTTCCTGATTGACCATAGCAATGTCGGCAGCCTGTATATCAGATTTCAGATTGGCATAAACACTGTTATAATTCCAGGCGTCGGTTTCTGACTGGCCGGATGCAAGAAGACTTGGCTGAACCAGGTTATCCCCAACTGCAAGGACTGTGGCTGTAGTGACTTCCTGGGTGGTGGCAGCTGCCTCTTCTTCCTTCTGTTTTTGTAAGTCAGCTGCCTTTTTCGCCTGGGCGGCTGGCTGGCGGATCATGGTGTAGTCCATCTGGTTAAACACCAGGCAGAGAACCACCAGAACCGCGATGGATACCAGAAAGCTGGTTCTGGAATTCAGGCGTTCTTTATAATTTAATGGGAGATTATCTCGTTTTTTCATGATTTTGCCCTTCTCTAATGTAGGAAAATATGACCAGCAGGATCAGAAAATCAGATTGCTCCTGCATATTTTCAATGTGAGTTCATTATAGCAAATTATTGTGCTCAAAGAAAGAAGTTATTACATAAATATTTAAAAAAATGTTACAGCATTTCGGGAATTTTCGGGTAATATTGCGCGTGGATCTGGCAGGCAGAAGCCGGGCGAAAATACTGCAGCTTCAGAGGCAATCATAATTTCTCGTTCATGTATTTTCGCAAAACCGGAAACTGCACAGGGCCGATTTCCAGTATCTTCTGATGAAAACTTTTCAGATCAAAGTTTTCGCCAAGGAGGGATTGCTGTTCTTCTTTCAGATCCAGAAAATTCAGATATCCCACATAGTATTTCAGATAATTAGCAGGTGTTTCGGTGATATATCGGTAAATCTCGGCCGTGACAGCAGCATCACGGATTCCGAAAAGTTTCAGGAAGCGGGCGGCTTGCGCAGGAGTCCAGCCGTGGTAATGGATTCCCACATCCAACAGGGAGTAAATGCACAGATTCACGCTGCGGTTCAGCCAGGAAAGTCGCGTGCAGGCAGAAGCTTCCTGTGAGGATAAGGTGCCGGCAGACAGATAATCTGCTGCATAATCATACGCGTAACTTTCCACATAAGTGGCCCAGCCTTCCACGTATCCGCTGTAATCGATGAGATACCGGATATGGGATGGACTTTGTCGTCCGAAATAAACGGTCTGGTAAAGATGACCGGGGAAGCCTTCGTGCGCCAGCGTGGTAAAAAGCTCCAGATTGGAAATTTGCCGTCCATGATTGATGTAAATAACATTTGGCGCTCCTGTGTCCATTGGCGGTGTCAGGTAAAACGCCGGGCTGAGAAATTCTTCCATGGATTTATGTACAGACCGGATTTCGAAATCTACAGAAGCAGTGGAGGGGAAATCCTGCTGAATATTTTTTTCCAGAAGCTCCATGACCCGTGTGGGCTCCATATCTGGCAAATCCATTTTCTCATTTAGCAATGTGAGAAGTTGTGGATGCTGTTTCAAAAGTTCTGAAATTTCCTGAGAATCGGTGGAAAGCTGCTGGGTGAGGCGCTTTTCCAGTTTTTCCACAGGTATGTAGATTCCCACCTGGCTTTTTAGAAGATATTGGTAATATTCCTTTCCACCGGAAAAATTGACCAGTCCTCCGGTATTTTTGCCTGTTCCCCGAAGCTGCTCCAGACCTTCTATCAGCATTTGATATGCGGGGAGAACCTTTTCTTTCAGAATCTGTTTATGGGTCAGGTTCAGCTGTTTCTGGTCCTTTTCGGAAAGCTTTCCATAGGCTTTTAGTTTCTGTGAAAAAATTTCCAGCATATAATTGGAATCCGGGTTTTGAATAAAAGCACGGCATTGGTCCTGAATGCGTTCCAGAGTTTCGTCGCACATAAAAAATCCGGCATCAGATTTTGTCTGTTCAAAGGCGAGAATGCTCTGGAAATATTCTTTTGTGCTGCAGAGCAGATTCAGGTAGTCGGTGATGTCCTGATTGGTGTAGAAGGAGTATTCGGCCAGCAGTACAGGCAGCTGCGCCTGGATCCCGAGGCTTGGGCTAAGCGGCTCTTCCAAAAGATAATTGTCGCCCAGAGAGGCTTCGGTGTGGTAGTAAAGGAGGAGCAGATCAAGGGTCAGGCGATTGGAAGTACTGAGCTTTGACTGGGAAAATTTTTTCAGCTTTTTTTACATATTCCTGGCACTGGGCAGAGGCTTTTTCATTGTTGGGATGTATTGTGCCAAGGGTAGCGCGGGGGCGTGAGATGCCCTGTTTTTCCGGATAAGCCAGGGAATAATGAAGATTCAGGGCGTTTCCGGAAACCTCTTTTTCAAATATGGACTCCGCGAAGTTTTCGAAGCGGGCATTTTCGGAGAAGACATGACTGAAAAGCCAGGAAAATGTGAAGCAGATAATAAGAAAAAAAGCCAGAATAGCGGCGGTGAATTTTGGTCTGTTTGACATAGGATGCCCTCTGCTCTGGGGGATTTCTACTATATTATTGAGAATTTCAGTGTAGTATGCGAAATATTTGGTTCCATGGCTTTAAGATTATGTGTATTTTGTGTACAAGACTGACGGGAATGACGAAATTAGTTGGGGATGTCATGGGGAAGTTGTTGGATTTCACGGAAAAGGCGATTTTTTTATTTGTGGGAGCAAAATTGACGGTAACAGATTGTTGTGATATTATGCGTAATTGTTACATATGCTTAATATAAATGTAACATTTTGAAGGGTGATTTTATATAAATTGAGAGGTGTATGAATGTTAAAAAATAAAATGAAAAAACTGATCTGCGGAATGACAATGTGTATAACGGTCTGTTCTCAGATGATTTTTCCACAGACTGCGTTTGCAGCGACTAAGGCTGCTGTGGAAAAGGCGGGCGAGGCATTTGTAGCTGGGATGACAGAGACTGCAGAGGCAGAGGAGGTACTTTCTGAGGAAGAGCTTCGTCAGCAAATCGTGGATTTTGCGCTGCAGTTTGAGGGAAATCCTTATGTTTACGGTGGGACAAGTCTGACAAACGGAGCAGACTGTTCCGGGTTTGTAATGTCTGTGTTTGCACAGTTTGGCTATTCACTGCCCAGAGTAGCAGCAGATCAGTATAATCAATCAGCGAAAAAAAGCGTGGAAGATCTGGAGCCAGGAGATCTGATTTTCTATGGAAGCGGAATCAGCCATGTGGCACTGTACATTGGAAATGGACAGATTATCCATGCAAGTACATCTGCGTCTGGAATCAAGATTTCCAACTATGATTATGAGGCGACTGTGGGAGTAGGAACTTATATTGAAGCGGACGGCTTCTTTAGTGAATAAGAGTGAGGGAGCGGAGCATTTGATAAAACAGATATGAAATCCGGTTATCCTGTTCTGACATTTACAGCCGGGGAAGGTTTCCCCGGCCTTTTTGTACAGTGGCGGGAGCCTGCCACGATACAAAGGGGAATAGTGAGAGAATAAAATTGATTTGTGTGTATTTTGTAAGGTATTGTAAATACGATATTTTGCAAGGGAAAATGTCGAAAAGTGTTGAAATTAGCAGATTGCACAAAGACTTAAAAAAAATGTGGATAGGTGAATTAATAGGTAGAAAGTTTTCCACTTTCAAAAATATGAAAAAATGTTGAAAAATCAAGTTATGCACAAAGTTATCCACATTATCCACATGGAAAAGCATGTGGATGAGTTGATTTACATAATGGGAATCGAAACAAATGTTTTGGTTATTGTTATGAAAATGTAAAATTCGACAGAAATCGGCAAAAAGGTATTGACTTTTACAAAATCAAAATATTATAGAATATTCGCGGAAAATATTACAATTAAAGCCAAAAACGATAAAATGTCTGACAAAAAAGTATAGGATTACGAATGCGGTTGGCAACCGTGAGAGTATCCCAGGCGCAGAACAGCTGATTTTTATATTAAGTACAATGCTACAGAGATCTCTCAGATATTTGGAGTTCCAATGGAGCAAATTATGAGAATAAGGAAAGAGAAAAATTTATAAAAATCAAGTGAAGAAAGCCCTTTGCCAGAATCAGATATGATTTATGGCAGAGGGCTTTTTGCTAAGAGAAATTGAAAGGTAAAGTTGCATACTTTATTTGTATTCAAAAATGTATTCAAATGTAACCATTTGTAACTACCCCAAATGTAACAGTTTTTGGAAAAACGTGAGATTACAATTTATAGTCGAAAGGGTTAAAATCCCCGAAAGCCTTGATCTTACTGGCTTTGCAGGCACAAAAAAACACCGTCCCCGCGGCAATCGCTTTGTCCGCAAAAACAGTGCTTTCAGTGCGCCTTCAGGGGTTCGAACCCTGGACACCCTGATTAAGAGTCAGGTGCTCTACCAACTGAGCTAAAGGCGCATTTCCTATTTCGTTGATTTGTTATTTCCTCAACGCAAGATGTATTATATATCAAGTGTAGGACAAAAGTCAATAGGAATTTTATAATTTTTTTAAATTTTTTCGAAAATATTTACGATTGCTGTCGCCTGGGCAATAAATGCAGTTATTTGCAGGTATTCGAGGGTTAAAAAATCATTTCTGCAAAATGTACACCTCGGCAAATTGTGATGTACACCTTGCAGAAAGTCTTTTTCAAACACGCTCTAAGTAATGGAAGCAAATAATAAAAAATTTTCTACAACAGTTCCAGAATATCCTCCCTGCTCATGCTGCCTAGCTGTCCCATATCACCGCTGATGATCTGTTCAGCGAGATTTTGCTTGGCATCCTGAAGCTTCTGGATTTTTTCTTCGATAGTATTTCGGGCAATCAGCTTGTACACCGTTACCTTTTTGGTCTGACCAATGCGGTGGGCGCGGTCTGTGGCCTGATTTTGCACTGCCTGGTTCCACCAGGGATCATAATGAATCACCATATCTGCTGCTGTAAGATTTAGTCCCGTACCTCCTGCTTTCAAGGAAATACAAAACACCTTTGCCTCATCTTTTTCCTGAAAATCTCGTACTAACTGACTTCTCATGCGTTTACCAGTACTTCCAGTCAGACTGTAATAGGAAATTCCCCTCTCTTTCAGCTTTTCTTCAAGCCTCTCCAACATAGTAACAAACTGGGAAAACAGTAAAATCCGATGTCCTGCCAAAACGCCCTGCTGGATAAGCTCCATGCAAAGCTCCTCCTTGGAGGATTCCCCCTTATATCCTTCATACACCAAAGCTGGGCAACAGCAAAGCTGCCTAAGCTTGGTAAGCTCAGACAGTACTTTTATTCTGGAAGAAGAAAATTCCTCCTCTGTCTGGTTACTGAGCATCAACTTCAGTCTCTGTGCATGCGCATCATAAAGCTCTTTTTGCTCCCCTTCCATAACAGCATACACATTCTTTTCCATTTTCTCTGGCAAATCCTTTAGCACATCTTTTTTCACACGCCTTAAAATAAAGGGACGCACCATTTTTTGCAGGCGCTTTCTTGCTTCTTCTTCCTGTTTCT
>ERZ827471.1674-NODE-1674-length-12383-cov-2.810026_pt1 | contig 12383 bp, 16 predicted proteins | sample MGYA00519772_ERZ827471 | MGnify/ENA primary metagenome ERZ827471 (study PRJEB31778, sample SAMEA3449315) | human gut metagenome | biome: human gut; feature: human-associated habitat; material: faeces | place: United Kingdom | collected 2010/2012 ... | reverse complement strand
ATCAAGAAAATATTAGGTAATTATGCTATGGTAGTTTTCTTGAACTATATAAGCGGGCTTTCTGATAAATGGCAATTTTCACAACCCGCTTATTTTAAAGAAGAATTGGCAATAACAGACGGCAGAAGTTTTTTGAAGCAGGCCAGGAATCAAAAGTACTTGAAAAAAGACGATAATGGCGTATACGTGATTACTGCTAAAGGAGATAAATTTATCAGGGAATATGATGATTATTTAAAATTCTTCAGATTAGCCATACCGTATGTTGGTATAATAGATTATGCTAAAAAGAAAAATGAGTTAAAAGACAAGATGGCTTTTGAGCTTGTCATGATAGGCGTATTACTTGAAAAAATAAAAGAATTAGAAAAGCAGGACGATTATCAGGGCGTAGAAAATTTACATTACGATATAGGCAAATTGTATGAGGAGATAGATTATAAAGGTCAAGCCATGTATCATTATCTCGTTTCTCTTTATTTTGAAGTAAGCGGTTTAAAATATTATGATATGTTTATTAAATTTATCGAAAAAAAGTACACTAAAAATGAATTAAATAATTCATATGAGACAATTTACTTAAGTCCATATCTTGTTGAGGCAATAAATAATATCAACGACGTATATTATGATGAAATGTCAGACACAGTTTATGAGAAAAACAAAATCAGTGTGAATCTGTGTACAAAAGAAAAATTTAAAGATTTAGTAAAAGATATATTGACAGGAACTCTTGATGAGAGAAAATGGCAGGGCTATTTTAGGTCCGCCTTTAACGGCGCCATAAAAGCAATGGATAAAAGTGTGAGCTGACTATTTTTAATGCCCTGCGGAGATGGAAGTTTTTCAAAAAGGTCGTAACTCTGTTCTAAAGTGAGATTTGCTCTCGATAGCAGAATTACGGCCTTTTTAATTATATTATCTTTGAAAGTTCCGCTTTTAGATTAAATCGACATCCGCTTCTGGGAAACTTTCTTCCGCTACTTTCATCATGATCGCACATTCGATGCGTTTTTTGAACAATTCGCAGCCGGGTTTATAGACGCCTCTTATGCTTCCAGAAGCATGGCAGGCGTTTGCGGCGCAGCCTCCCGAACAGTAGAACTTAGCCCAGCAGTCGCTGCACTCGGGACGGGAATATGCGTTACAGGTTCTGAATTCCTCCTGAAGAGGCGAATTGCTGACGCCTTCCCATATATCTCCCAGCTTGTAGGCCTCATCTCCTACGAACTGATGGCACGGATAGAGATCTCCCCAGGGAGTCACGGCCATATATTCAGTTCCGCAGCCGCAGCCGGATATCCGCTTATATATACATGGACCGCCGGTCAGATCCAGCATATAATGATAGAAGGTTATAGGCCGTCCCTCTCTTTGGCGGCGTAGCATATCCTGAGCAAGTATTTCGTACTGCTGCTTCACGATTTCTATATCCTCTGAGGTCAGAGCGGCCGGATCACCTTCTGCGGCGACGACCGGTTCCATGCTCAGCTGTGTAAATCCAAGGTCTGCCATGTGGAACACGTCCTTGGTAAAGTCCGGATTGGCGTGAGTAAAGGTGCCCCTGATATAATAATCTTTCTCTCCCCTCGATTCAACGAGGCGCTTGAATTTTGGAACTATGGTGTCATAGCTTCCGTTGCCCTGGTAATCGATGCGGAGCCTGTCGTGGATTTCCTTTCTGCCGTCGAGACTTAAGACCACGTTGCTCATCTGTCTATCTGCGAAGTCGATGACATCCTCATCTATGAGCATGCCGTTGGTGGTGAGGGTGAAGCGGAAGTTCTTGCGATGCTTTTTTTCCTGAATCCTCGCATATTCCACCAGCTGCTTCACCACTTCCCAGTTCATCAGCGGCTCGCCTCCGAAAAAGTCTACTTCGAGATTCGTCCTGTCTCCGGAATTTTCTATCAGAAAATCCAAGGCCCGCTTACCTGTCTCAAGACTCATGAGAGCCCGCTGTCCGTGATACTTTCCCTGGCTGGCAAAACAGTAGGAACAGTTCAGGTTGCATGTATGAGCCACATGAAGGCACAGAGCCTTGATCACGTCTTTGCTGCGCTCTTTGAATGTTCCCGCAATCTCTTCAAAAGTATCCGGCGTATACAGCTTCCCTTCGGCCTTGAGAAATTCTATATCATCTATACATGACATGACGTCGTCTTCTGTGACGTCATCTCTGTGTACGTATTTTTCCAGGATAGATTTTATGATATCTTCTCTGGAGTTTTCAGGATACATTGATATTATATCGTAGGCGACCTCGTCCACTGAGTGTATAGATCCCGAGCAGGTATCCAGCACTATGTTATAGCCGCCCATTCGGTACTGATGTATCATATATTTTCCTCCGGTAAAATGACATAAATATTGCCGCCTTAAGTGGCGGCAATTCTGATTGTTGATAAACTTCGAGGTGTTTATTTCTCCTCGTTCTCACATTTTTGGTTTGCAACTCCGCAGCTGGTTTTGCAAGCCGACTGGCAGGAAGTCTGACATTCGCCGCATCCTCCGTTTTTAGCGCTCTCGCAGAGAGAAGCGGTTTTTAAAGTTTTGATTCTTTTCATAGTGCGTTTCTCCAATCTAATAATATATTATTTTATCATAAAAAGTCGCCTGAATCAATGGTTATTTAGACACATTGCTCATGTAGCTCAGCCTGAAGCTGCCGTTGAGCTCGATCAGCGCTTCTATGGCCTCGGCGTCTGTGACAGACGAAGAACCCTTCTGGTCTGCTATGATACCCAGCAGGTCGGAAAGACTTGCATAGGACTTGGACTGGAAATATTCCACATACACGTCTTCCATGCCGTAGACTGCGGCCATATCGCTTACGGCTTCTTCAAAAGTTCCTATCTCATCTACCAGACCGTTGTCTACTGCCTGCTGAGCGGAGTATATTCTTCCGTCAGCCAGTTCTCTTACCTGCTCGTTGGACATGCCTCTGCCTTCTGCTACTATGCTGACGAACTGCTCGTAGGCTTCATCTGTAAGGGACTGGAATATAGCTCTCTGCTCGTCTGTCATAGGTTCCGTGTTGCTTCCCATGGACTTGTTGGCTCCGGAAGTTATCGTCTCTGTATTTATGCCCAGATCAGACAGCAGACCGCTTATATCTATAAATGTGCCCATGGTGACGCCTATAGATCCGGTCCAGCAGTTTCTGTTGGCGATGATCTTATCGCACGGAGCCGAGATATAATAGCCGCCTGAAGTTGCCTGCGACTGCATCGACGAGTAGACAGGCCGGCCTGTAGTCTCCTGATAATCCTTTATCTTTAAGTAAAGCTCATCCGACGCATAGACGCTTCCGCCGGGAGTATTCACATACAGGATCATACCCTTGTTGCGGTCGTCTTCTGCCATGGAATCTATGGCGTTTAGAAGATACTGATGATTGTAAGAACCGCTTCCGTACTCATCTATGGTGTCGATAACGTATAAGACTCCTATATAATCATGACCGAAATTAGTGGTGACTTCCGAAGAATCAGAATTTCCGGCGATACCGCCTATGATTCTGCTGCACCCGGCCATAAATATGGCTATAGCCACGAGTATGAGGACTATGATTATTACTGCCTTTGCCCAGGAGGGAAGTCCTCTCCTTCTGCCGGCGTCTACGTAGGAACCGTATCTGTCGTCAAAGCGTTCTTCGTCGTGAAAACGCCCGTCCGAATAATATTGAACCCGTCTTTTTTCTTCATCGAATCGATCCAAATCGCGACCTCCTTTTTTAGAGAAGTAAGTATGTATAGCAATTGTAACATGAAAACCGGCGGTTGGAAAGAAAAATATTGACAGTGTACTATGGTGCATGGTACACTTAGGGTGAAAAGGGAGGTAAGCTATGTTTCAGCTTGATTTGCGTAACAACAAATCAATATATGACCAGATAGTGGATAAGTTCAAAGAGCAGATTATGATGGGCCAGTTGCAGACCGGAGCTAAGATGCCTTCGGTAAGAGAACTGTCCCGGGAACTTGGGGTCAACCCCAATACCATCCAGAAGTCTTACAGAGAACTTGAACGTCAGGGCTATATCTACACGTCTTCGGGGGTGGGGACCTTTGTTGCGGATAAAAAGAGTATAGTGCCTGATGAAGAGGGTCTTTGCAAGGCTAAAGACGCCATAGGGGGGGCGTTCAGGGAACTACTGTTTCTCGGTCTTAGCTATGAAGAAGCTTACAAAATTGCGATTGAGACAATCGAAGAAAGGAAGAATGACCTGTGATCAGAATAGAAAATCTTTGCAAAACATATGAGGATATAAGAGTTCTGGATAACTTTAGCCTGCTTGTTCCAAAGGGTTCTGTTTACGGTCTGATGGGTCTTAACGGGGCAGGAAAATCGACTGTAATAAAACACCTGGCCGGTTTTGTTGCTCAGGATTCGGGAACCGTCGCCATAGACGGGCAGCCGGTAATAGATAACGAAAAACTCAAAGAGAGAGTGCTCATCATACCGGACGAGGTATTTTTCTTCCGAGGCTACAGTTTGAAAGACATGAGGGGGTATTATAAGGACATATATGAGCGGTGGAATGACGAACGGTTCGAAAGGATGACAGAAGACTTCAAAATAGACGTTAGGAGAAATATGGGGAATTTCTCAAAAGGAATGCGCAAACAGGCAGCCTTCTGCCTGGCTATGTCGGCTATGCCTGATTATCTGATATTGGACGAACCTATAGACGGGCTCGATCCTATAGTGCGCAGAAAATTATGGCGCTATATAATGGGCGATGTGGCCGAACGTGAAATGACCGTTCTCATTTCATCTCACAATGCGAGAGAGATGGAAGACGTATGCGATTATATAGGCATAATAGCAGGGGGAAAGATGATATTCGAAGGAGATCTGCTGGAGATGATGCCGGTTTCCATAGCAGAGATATTTATAGAAAAGCTTGGAGGTGGCCGAAGTGCAGAATAAAAAATATTTCAGCCTTTCATGGCCTCTCATAAGAGAATGTTTCAAAATGTATTGGTATATACCGGCCTTATCCTTCGTGATGTACTTCTTTGCCGGCATATTTCCGGTGCTCTCAAATCTGAAACATATTCCGGAGCTGGAGAATTATATAACGGAATCTTTTAATAACCTCAAATTTATTTACATGGCTCTTCTGATAATAGCGCCGGTAGTTTCAGCGTCTATCATGATGGGCTACCTGCACAGAGAATCCAAAGCTCTGATGCTTCACGCCCTTCCCATGTCAAAGAACCGCCTGTTCAATTCATATTATCTGAGCGGATGGATACTGTGTCTGATACCGGTGGCGCTGATTGCGCTGCTTTACTGCGCCATAGCTCCGAGTACCGAGATCATACAGCTTAGGGACATATCAATATGGTTTATAAGTTCGCTGTCCATGATAACTTTTTTCTATGGCATAGCCGTGCTGGCGGGGTCTCTCACCGGCACCGTATATATGAACCTCATAGCCGTAGGAATCATGATGGTCATAGCGCCTCTGATCACGTTCATAATAAAGACTTACGGAGAGATCTTTATAGCGGGATTCTATACGCTTCCCGAAGGGGTGCTGGATTTCTCAGTCAAGACTAACCCTGTATTCGCCCTGATGTTCTATTTCCAGCCTCTCACCCTCAAGGCATACGGAATCTATTTCGTAGCAGGTCTTGCGCTGGGAGCAGTATCGAAGGAGATCTACAGGACGAGAAAGCTGGAACTTGTGGGAAATTCCATGCTTTCCAGAACCTTTGAAGAGATATGCACCTACCTCACCGTATTCGTGGGAATGAGCGCCTTCGGACTTTTGGCCTGGAATTTTACGCGCCAGAGAGCATTTATAATAGTAGGTATGATATTAGGCATACTGTTTACCTTCGCCGTGACCAAGATAGTAGTAAACAGAAGCGTCAGGATATTCAACAGAGGACTCCTGCGTTCGCTGGCGATATATATGTGTATAGCGGCTGTTTTCATATCCATAACCGTCTTCGATATTTTCGGGATCGGAAACAGAGTGCCCGAGGCGGATCAGGTAGAGTCTGTCGAGATGTCGGGCCTGGTGGAAGGCTACGATGTAGCTAACCTGGCGTACGGAGACGCAGGCCAGGAGTATGTGAACAACAAGCCTCTGCTCACTTCGCCGGAGGCTATAGAACTGACTCGCAAGCTTCATCAGTACATCATAGATAACGGTATCTATATAGTAGATGAAGAGACTTCTCAGGAGAGCCGGTATGAATCTCCTCTTACCGATAAAAAGGGAAATGAAATCTATGTATATAACGAATATATAAACATAAATTATCATCTGAAAAACGGAAAGGAATTGAGCCGCAGATATAATATAGTGCTGGACGATGAGGCAATTGAAATCATAAACGATCTGCTCAGCTGTGAAGAATACGTGGAAAAGAGCAAGATAACTTCTTATATAAATGTAGATAAGATAAGTTATATGATCATAACGCCGGTGGATTCATACTGGTACGATTATGAGAACGGCGAGGGCGGCGTTGACGTCAGCGAGGATGATATGTCTACCGTAATAATAGACGACAAAGACAGGATTATCGAGATACTTAAGGCCTGGGAAAAAGACGTGGCCGAGGGAAGCTATAAGAACGGCAATCGTTCGCTGACCGAATCGAGAGGCGTCGGCAGCATAGATATCTATTTTGAGAAGGCGAAGAAAAAATTAGATAAAGAGACGAAGGACGATAAAACTTCTTCCTCATCCAATGCGGCAGGCGAGATCGGCGGTATAAACGAAAGTATGATATATGAGGGCGTAAACGATAATCCGTATATAGGCTTCATGTTTACGGACATAGATCAAAACTTGATGTCGTACCTGCAAAGTCTGGGCATAACAGACAGCATGGGATTTTAAAGGTGAATTATGGATGTGGTTTATTATGAAACTATAATAGTAGGCGCAGGGGCCGCAGGGCTTTACTGCGCCTGCAGTCTTGATGGGGGCGCCGAGTCTTCGGCTCTCGTCCTGGAGAAGAACAAAAAGGCCGGAAGAAAACTTCTGATGACGGGAAACGGGCATTGCAATGTGACTCACGGCGGCTCTATCAAGGAATTTATAGGCCATTACGCAGACAAGGGGCGCCGCATAAGAGGAATACTGCAAAGATATAACAACCGGCAGTTGTGCGATTTTTTGGAGAGCATAGGAGTACCGCTCACAGAACGAGAGGACGGCAAAGAATTTCCCGCCTCCATGGACTCAGCCGATGTTCTGAATTCTCTGCTGCGGGAGATCGAAAGAAAAGGTATCGCTGTCGAATATGAGTCGGAAGTCATCCGAATAGAGCCTTTTGCCGGCGGCGAGAAAGCTTCTGAAAGCCGCTTTACGATCTATACGCCGAAAAAGAGCTACCGATGCCAAAATCTCGTCATAGCCACCGGCGGCTGTTCTTATGCCGGTACAGGTTCGGACGGAAAGATGCTGAATATATTATCGAGAGATCTTAACATAGATATAGAGGAGCCAAGACCTGTTCTCACTCCCGTATATGTGGAGGATTATGAGTTTAAAGACCTCAGCGGCGTCAGCTTCAGAAACATAGAAGCGTATATAGAGACTGAAGATGGAAAGAGACTAAGGGGCTTTGCAGGAGACTTATTGTTTACAAGTAAAACTCTTTCCGGACCTGCCATACTGAACAACTCCAGATATATGCGGCCCGGCATGATCTTGTCTGTGAACTTTCTGACTCCGGCAGACGAGCCGAAAATCACAGAACGCTTTAAGAGGGATTTTCCGGGAAACGGCAGATCGCCTCAGACCTATATGAGCGAAAATCTGGGCCTTCCTAAAAGATTTGCTCAGGCCATAGCATGTAAATTATCTGTAAGCGACAGAAAAGTGTCACAGATTACAGGAAAACAGATGAGATCTCTTTCGGAAGTTCTGACAGGATATAAGTTTAAAATACGTAAATTAGGAGGATTCAGCGAAGCTATGGCCACCGGCGGAGGTGTATCATTGTGTCACAAAACTTCCGCAGTAATGGAACATGAGGTACATAAGGGGTTATACTTTATTGGTGAAGCAGTTGACGTGGACGGAGATACCGGCGGATATAATCTGCAGTTTGCATATTCGTCTGCCAAAGCTGCGGCACATAATATCTCGGCAGGAGAGTTTTTGCGGGGAACAAAAAAATAAATGCGACGGACGACCTATGACCCGGCAGCTTTAAAGAGGGCTTTAGCTATGCCGGGTTACATTTCTCTCGCTCCCTGCCGGGATGCTATGAAAATACAGATGTTTTAAATAAAAAACGGAAAAGGTATCAAAACCTTTTCCGTTTTTTTAGAGGCATGAGGGCGGCAGTCTGCCGCCCTCTTATTTTCTATGCTTTGCATAGCTGGTGGCGCAAAGCTTCTATTATATCTGCGCCGCAGTCTTCCATGAGATCGCGGTTGATATCCTGCATCCTTGATATGTCGCCGTTTTCGATATGTGAAACTTCGTGCATGTAGGCTTGTCTTTGCATTTCATAACTGAGTCTTGAATTTAAGACTATGGTGTAGAAATCAAAGCCGTCGCTTACTACAAAGCCGTGAACGGCGCAGGGTAAATCCAGCAATATCACCTTTGCGTAATTTGGATCGTACATATACTAATCATCTTCCTTCTTCATACGGTCAACCAAAGCAATAACGGCTCTGAGGTCTTCCGCGCTTACGTCTTTGGACGCGCTGAACAGCATGCGAAGTTCGGGTCTTTCGTATACCTGCTGCGCTATCTTTGCCACTTCATCATCAAGGTAGTAGCCGTCTTCGGCTTGATGATCGCCGGCAAAATCCGCTGAAGTCTCCTCAGACAGACGCCTTTTGGCGGCGGAGATAAACGAAGTGTAATCCACGCCGAAGAGTGAGGTGAGCTCCATGAGTTTATCCATGCTTATCTTTCTCTGGCCGGTCTCATATCTTTGTATGGTCTTTGCGATGACCCCTATCTTTTCTCCGGCCTGCTCGAGAGTAAAACCTGCTTTAAGCCTGGCCTCTTTAAGCATTTTTCCCATAATTTCATACAATTTTGCTTCTTGTTCACTCATTTTAAAAACGTCCTTTCCCTTGCTGTAACTACATTATAGACTATTACGGACAAAAAATCAAGTCATATCTAAAAATAATTTTAAAAAAATGTCCAAAAAGGTCTTGACGTATCCAAAAAGTTGTAGTATGATTCTTATTGTCCGATAAGGACAACAAAATGTCTGAAATGGTACCGAGCAGGACATGAATATGAAAAAACATATCGACAACTTAATAGCCAGAAGTTCCGAGACGTTCTTTTAAAGAAGAGCCGAAGTACAAGTGCGCATTATGCGATAAACACTGATGTACAAAATAGAGCCGCGGCGGGTTCTAAGGCGACGAGGCTTTATAAAGGATAATGATACTTACGCATTGCCGGGTCACACCATGGTGCGTCCCGGAGGAAATCGGGGAGGCTTAAAGGCCTATGAAGCAGAGCCACTGCAATCGGAACCGGCAGAAAGGAACAAATTATGATACAGGTAAAATGTATTACAGGGGATACGGAGTATATCGAAAACGAGCTTTCCTCTATGCTTTCTGAAGGCTGGGAAATAATCAGCATAGATACTGCTATATATGAAAGTTACGGGACTCTCAAGAGAGATACTGCCGTTTACCTGAAAAAATCTAATTAACGAAAAGGAGAAATAATTATGGCAATTAGTACACAAGGAACAGTTTTAAAAATCAAAAATGGAGAAGAAGCATTAGTAACCGTGAACATCAAGTCTTTCCCTGATCTCGGGGCAGCCCCTGCGGCTATCGACGTTACTACTCTGGCCGACACGGTACAGAAGTTTATTCCGGGAGTAAAGGCTCTTGCAGCTATGGAATTCGTAGCTAATTACGATAAGGAGGTCTTCACTACCCTCAAAGAAAAAGAAGGAGAAGATCTTACTTATACGGTGGAATTCGGAGCTAACGGCACTTTCACTTTCAACGGTTCTCACTCTGTGGCCATCGCCGGAGCCGGCCTTAACGCAGCAGTAGACATGAAGATCTCTGTGCTTCCGAACGGCGAGATAACAGCAGCTTAATCTGAGATGAAAGGGAGGGAAATCATGAAAATTAACGACAGAGAATATACGATTCCTGAATTAAATTTCAACGCAATGTGCGAACTCGAAGATCTGGGAGCGTCGTTTTCCGAAATGGATAAAAAGGTGCTTTCCACGGTCAGAGCATTTTTAGCGCTTGCTATGGGCGGGGACGCTGAAAAAGCGGGAAAGGAAATCGAGGCCCATATCGCCTCAGGCGGCAAGTTTGATGACATAATGCAAGACATCAACAGAGCCGTGGAGGAAAGCGGTTTTTTTCGGGCTCTCAAGGCGTGAGCGGAGAAGAAAGCTGGCCGCGGCAAGGCGGAGGCGCATCCGGCGCTTTCAAAGAGCCGGCTCCTGATTCTTTCAGAGAAGCCGTAAGCCGGGAATGGCTCCCCTTCGCCATCTGCGCAGGGCTGACAAAGGAGCAGCTTGGAAAGCTGTCTCCTGCGGCTCTGGCGCCGTATATAAGGGCGAGAGAAATAGAGCAGCGAGCCAGAATGGAAGAAATAAATTTTCAATGCTGGATGACAGGGATTTATTTTACCCATGCTCTGGCCTGCGCTTTCTCTCAGAACAGCTCTTATCCGGAGGCTCCTTTTGAGCTTTTTCCGGAGAAGATTTCGGAGGAAGAAAGAAGCCGAAGGGACGCCGAACTTTTCTCCGCTTACGTCAGCGAATATAACTCGCAGATAAAAAAGGAGGAGAAATGAGATTATTAGACGGATATAACCTGACGGTGGGGGCTGTCCTTGCCATGGCTGCCGAGATATTTCATCAGTATGGCGCAGTGCTGGCGACTTTTCTGATATTCAACATCATAGACTGGATAACAGGCACATGCAAAGCCAGATTTTCGGGCAAAGAATCCAGCGTCTGCGGTCTGAAGGGTATCTGCAAGAAGCTGGGATACTGGGTCCTGATCTTTGTCGCTTTTATGACGGGACAAAACCTGATGATAATGGGCGATGAAATGGGAGTTGGCTTTGCGGCTGCCGAATATATAGGGTGGCTCACCCTCACCATGCTGGTAGTCAACGAGGCCAGGAGCATTACAGAAAATCTGGTGCAGATGGGCGTCAAAGTGCCCTCAGTCCTCATCAGGGGTCTTGCCATAGCGCAGAAAGAACTTGAGAATATACAAGAAGATGAAGAAGATAACAGCGAGGCCATAGACAGAGACAGCCTGTGACATATATATGAACCGAAAGCAAGGCCCCTTTCACCTTAAAAGGGTTTGTATATAGAGGCAGAAGGCGTGGTTAAATACGCCTTCTGCCGCAAGATGCCGACGAGAAATTTATCTCCGTATGACTGCAAAAGAAAAGACAAGAGCATATTAAAACTACCATGAACCGGCGATGGTAGTTTTTTTGTGTTCTTAAAATAAAGATAGCCTTTAAATGTTACTCCGGAGGACATTTGAAAGGTGAAGGAAGAAAGGAGGTTAAAATGGGGATAGTATGCGAATTCGTTTGTTGCAAACCTAACCGGTTAATAGTATAATTATCAAAAATGGAGGTGTGGCATGCTGGGTGAAGGTATGATCAAAAAGGTTCTGGATAATATTCTTCAAGTGAATAAAACAGAGATTAAGGACATAAAGAAGATGTTTAAATGTCTTGATGAGGCTCTCGAAGCAAAAGAAAAGCTTGAATATGAAGAAGATGAAAAAGAACGAAAACATTTAGAGTGGCTTCGGGGAAGGCGGGATAGTATATGGTGAACTTGTCAAACCTTGCTATATTTGAAGTGACATGTGAGTCGTTTCAGAGATACAGTCCTGATGAAAAATATGTGCCATTTATTTTACGGGCTTACGAAGAGCATAAGGACAGAATAAATGCGTGGGATCGGGGAAGCAACTTTAGATTGCAAAAAAAACCCATCACAAGCGAGCGAAAGGCTAGAAAATCTTTGGAGCAATTTATCAAAGGATTAAATAAAAATACGCCCCTTGTTGCAAGGCTACTCTTATCAGATTATGTGACCGCCGACCGTAAAAAAATTGCGTACGCAATCAGAGATTGGCTCATAAATGACTTCGACGATTTAATAGATAAGATAGAACCTGCCAGGCAGGAATATATCATATCGAGAAAAGGAAATGTAAAAGAAGAAGTGGAAGTTATGCTGAAAGAAACTTTCCCGGATGAATATGATATGTATAGCAGTTGTCTGCTTGATAGACCTTTTATCCCGTTTGTATATTATCCTAATTTAAAAATCAAATAATTTAATTTAAAGATTGCTCTGCTGATGAAGCAGAGCTTTTATATTTTAGGAAAGGAGAAAAAATGTCAG
>ERZ827471.1648-NODE-1648-length-12606-cov-2.912119_pt1 | contig 12606 bp, 12 predicted proteins | sample MGYA00519772_ERZ827471 | MGnify/ENA primary metagenome ERZ827471 (study PRJEB31778, sample SAMEA3449315) | human gut metagenome | biome: human gut; feature: human-associated habitat; material: faeces | place: United Kingdom | collected 2010/2012 ... | reverse complement strand
AAAATTTTTTAGAAAGAAGTACGTGCGGATTGGGCAAATGGATGATTACCAGAAGGGCACAGAAATCTTATAGTGGGGGTAAGAAATGAAAATAGAGCGTAATCTTTATAGGGCGTTTTGTGAGGGGCATGCAAAAGAAGCGGGGGATATTTTCCAAATCCAGAGCATGGAAATAAAAAGCACCGGCCGTTTTGTACAGCCGGTGTGCAAAATCATGTCATGTTGGAAAAGCGTTCAACCGCTTTTGTAAAGTTCTCGATGGTTTTTTCGGCGTCTCCGTGTATCAGGCCATCCCGCACACAATGCTGAATATGGCCCTCCAAAACGATCTTCCCGCATCCGTGCAGCGCAGATTTTGCCGCGTTGATTTGGGCTAAAATATCCTCGCACGGAATATCTTCGTCCACCATACGGTCAATCGCCTGTACCTGTCCGATGATTTTTTTCAATCTGCGGTGCAGGTTTTCCGCATCCATGCACTGCTTCATCCAGAACACCTCCATACCGTTAGGGGTATATGTAATTATAGCGCGCTGGTAATTTATCTGTCAATAGAGATTGCTCTTATAGTCTGGCAGAAGGTTTCTCAAGCAACTCCCCTCTTGACAAATAAAAATCACCGTGCTATATTCAAAACATCGTTATAAAACAGTGTTTTGAAAAAGGAGGAATGACAGTGGCAAAACAAAAGGCGGGCGTCTATGACAAGGTGCTGGAGTGCGCCAAGGAGGAGTTTTTGTCCAAGGGGTTTCTGGACGCTTCTCTGCGCACCATAGCTCAGGCGGCAGATACCAGCACCGGCTCTATCTATACCCGCTTCGGGGATAAGGAGGGGCTGTTCCGGGCCATCGCAGAGCCGGTGGTGGATCAGTTCAAGTCCATGTTCCGCAGGGTACAGGAGGATTTTCACCAGCTCAGCGAGGAGGAACAGCGTGCGGATATGGGACAGTACACCGCCCGCCATCAGGAGGAAATGCTGGACTACATCTACGACCACTTTGATGTTTTCCGTCTGCTGCTGGACGGGGCTCACGGCACCCGGTTTTCCTGCTTTCTGGACGAATTGGTGGACATAGAGGTAGAGTACACCTACAAGTACATGGAGGTCATCGGCTGTGAGAGCGTCAAGTCCGGTCTGGTGACGGAGGAGTTCATCCATATCATCGTCACCGCCTACTTCAACGGCATGTTTGAGGTGGTGCGGCACAACATGGACCGCGCCGCCGCCCACCGCTATATCAAGATGCTCAACTGCTACCACATGGCGGGATTTTCCACCGTGTTTGACCCTCAGCCCTGATAAGAGGCTGTGCCTTTGGGTGCAGCCCTCTCATTTGCGCAAAAGTTAGCAATTACTAACCAAAAGGAGGAATTTATCATGAAACAGAAAAGCCCCATGCTCCGTCTGTGGGAGCTGGGAGAGGGACAGCAGGGCGGCTTGAAGCGGGCGGTCCTGTCCGCTGTGGTGGGGGTACTGTTTGGGATGCTCCCCTACTTCGCCGCGGCGCAGATCATCCTGGGCCTGCTGAAAGGGGAGCAGAGCGCGCAATACTATCTGATATGGTGCGCTGTGGCGCTCGTGGGCTTTTTGCTCCGGGCCACCCTGTATTCCCTGGCCCTGTCCCAATCCCACAAGGCCACCTTTGCTATCCTGAAATCTATCCGGGAGAAAGTGCTGGAGAAACTGCCAAAGATGCCTCTGGGTACGATTCTGGACACCTCCAGCGGACAGATGAAACAGATCATCGTGGACCAGGTGGAGAGCATGGAGCGGCCTCTGGCCCATCTTCTGCCGGAGATGACCGCCAATGTGCTGGGGCCGGTGTGCATCCTGATCTATCTGTTCGTGCTGGACTGGCGGATGGCCCTTTTGAGTCTGGTGTCCATCCCGGTGGGCATGGCCTTCATGATGGCGGTCATGGCCGGCTACGGCAAGCAGTACGAGGGCTCGGTCAAGACAACCCAGGCCATGAACAGCGCCATTGTGGAGTACATCGGCGGCATTGAGGTCATCAAGGCGTTTAACCAGGGCAAGCAGTCCTATGCCCGCTTCTCCGACAGCGTAAAGGCCAACGCCTCCTACTTCTACCACTGGATGAAGAGCTGCCAGATGCCGGTCTCTTTGGCCCGTGCCATCTCGCCCACCACCATGATCACCATTCTGCCGGTGGGCTGGTTGCTTTATACCGGAGGGAGTTTGCCCATCGAGACCTTTATCACCACCATCGTCCTGTCCCTGGGCATTGCCGGGCCCCTGCTGGCCGCCATGGACTTTGTGGACAGTCTCGCCAAGGTAGGCACCATCGTGGGCTCGGTGGATGCCATTTTGAACGGAGCGGAGCAGGACCACGGGGAAACGCCGGCGGAGTTCCAGGGCCGGGATATTCAGCTCTCCCATGTGTCTTTCGGCTACCATGCAGACAAGGAGGTGCTCCACGATGTATCTCTCACCATCCCCGCCGGGACCATGACCGCCTTTGTAGGGCCCTCCGGCTCCGGCAAGTCCACCATCGCCAAGCTGATCGCCGGCTTCTGGGATGTGACCTCCGGCTCCATTACTCTGGGCGGGCAGGACTTGAAGCGGGTCCCGCTGAAGCAGCTCTATGACCAGGTGGCCTTTGTCTCCCAGGACAACTACCTCTTTGACGAGAGCATTCGGGAGAACATCCGCATGGGCCGCCCGGCGGCCACCGACGCCGAGGTGGAGGCCGTGGCAAAGGCCGCCGGGTGTGACGCCTTTATCCGCAGTCTGGAACACGGCTATGGCACGGTGGTGGGCGGAGGCGGCGCCCACCTGTCCGGCGGTGAGCGTCAGCGCATCGCCATCGCCCGGTCCATGCTCAAGGACGCGCCCATTGTGGTGCTGGACGAGGCGACCGCCTACATAGACCCCGAGAACGAGGCCGTGGTCCAGCAGGCCGTGGGCAGGCTGGTGGCGGGAAAGACCGTGCTGGTCATCGCCCACCGCCTCAGCACCATCACCGGCGCGGATCAGATCGTGGTAGTCAATGGCGGCCGCATCCAGGATGTGGGCACCCACGGGGAACTTTTGAAAAACTGCCCGCTGTATCAGGAGATGTGGCGGGCGCATATGGGCGCAAAGGAGGGAGAGCAGGCATGATCGGTGTTTTGAAAAAAATCTGGGACTTTGCCGGAGAGGAGCAGGGCAATATCCGAAAGTCCATGATTTTAGGCTTCTTCTACGCGGTGTTCCACATGTTCCAGATCGCGGCCATCTATGTGGTGGTGCTGGCCCTGGTGGGCGGCTCCACAGACTCCGCCCCGGCATGGCAGGCTCTGGGGCTTCTGCTGGCCAGCATTCTGGGCCGGGCGGTCCTCAACCGCTTCAGCCAGCTCCAGCAGACCCACGCCGGCTACTTTATGGTGGCGGACAAGCGCATTTCCATCGGTGACAAGCTCAAGCGGGTCCCCATGGGCTATTTCAACGACCAGAGTTTGGGAGAACTCACCGGCATCACCACCACCGTTCTGGACGAGGTGGAGAGTACCGGCCCCATGGTGCTGGTCAGCATTCTGGGCGGCCTGATCAACTCCGCCGTCATGCTGCTGTGCGTCCTGTTCTGGGACTGGCGGATCGGCCTGCTGGCCCTGGCGGGGATGCTGGTATATCTGGCCCTCCTCTCCGGAATGGAGAAGCAGTCCGCCAAGATTGCCCCCAAGCGCCAGCGGGACGAGGCCCGGCTGGTGGAGGCGGTGCTGGAGCAGCTCCAGGGCATGAGCGTCATCAAGTCCTTTAACCTGACGGGAAAGGGCGACAAGCGGGTGCGGCAGGCGCTGGAGGACAGCAGGGCGAACAATCTGGCGGTGGAGAAGCTGTTCACTCCCTATATCTGGGGCCAGGAGATGGTCCTCCACCTGTTCAGTGTTCTAATCCTGGCGGCGTCGGTGGGGCTGTGCCTGACGGGTACTATGACCCTCGCCAATGCGCTGATGGCGGTCATTGTCTCTTTCCTGATTTTCTCCCAGATCCAGTCCGCGGGCAGCGGTGTGTCCGCCCTGCGTCTGGTGGGCAGTTCCATTGACCACGCCAACCAGGTGGACGACATCCCGGAGATGGACCAGCGCGGCACGGCCATCCGCCCGGAGAGCCACGAGATTGTATTCGACCATGTGAACTTCTCCTATGGAAGCCGCCCCATCCTCAAGGATGTGTCACTGATCATCCCGGACCGGACCACCACCGCCATTGTGGGGCCTTCCGGCTCCGGAAAGACCACCCTCTGCAACCTGATTGCCCGGTTTTGGGATGTGGACGGCGGCCGTGTGACCATCGGCGGCCGGGATGTGCGGGAGTACACACTGGAATCCCTCATGGAGCAGGTGAGCATGGTGTTCCAGCGGGTGTACCTCTTTGCAGACACCGTGGAGAACAACATCAAGTTCGGCTGCCCGGGCGCTACCCATGAACAGGTGGTGGAGGCCGCAAAAAAGGCGTGCTGCCACGACTTCATCTCTGCCCTGCCGGATGGATATAATACGGTAATTGGCGAGGGAGGAGCCACGCTCTCCGGCGGAGAGAAGCAGCGTATCTCCATTGCCCGGTGCCTTTTGAAGGACGCGCCCATCGTCATCTTCGACGAGGCCACGGCCAATGTAGACCCCGAGAATGAGGACCAGCTCCAAAAGGCTATGGAAGCTCTGACGCGGGAGAAAACCGTGCTGATGATCGCCCACCGGCTCAAGACGGTTCGGGGTGCGGACCAGATTCTGGTGCTGGACCAGGGCCGCATCGTCCAAAAGGGTACCCACGACGAACTGATCCAGCAGGCGGGCATCTACCGGAATTTCGTCTCCGAGCGAACGAAGTCCAGCCGCTGGATACTTTGATTGAAAAAGACAACGCTGCGGTGTGGGTATTCTATTACCTGCGCCGCGGCTGTCTGATTACGGAATATTCAACTTTTTAGGATGCCAGAGCGATGGGGCCTTTTCAATGGCGAGTGCTATATGTTCCCTTCGAGGTCCGAGGCCCTTTGCGCTAATTTTGAGTGCCTGCATTGGAAACGCAAGGGAAAAAGCATCCAAACCGGCCCGCACAGTTGCATTTTCCGTGAGTTCCCTGTTATAATACCAGCAGGAAAACGGTTGGAGCGCGGCGTGGTTTGGCTCGGAATATCAAATTGGAGGTATTTCGATGCGTACAGAAGACTCCCTGGAGCAATCGCTCCGCCGTATACTGAAGGCGGCTGGCTACATGATGCGGAAATCCCATGCGCCCATCAGTGCGGACAACCTTGGCGGCTACATGATCGTGGATATGTCCAGGAATACGGTTGCGGCAGGCGGCCGCTTTGAGCTGACTTTGGAAGATGTCCGGGAGTGGGCACGGGATATGTGCTGACCGCGGCTGCGGCTGAGGGAGGAACGCCCTCAGCCGTTATGCCTTGGGCTTCATCCCTGTGGTAAGCCGCCGATGCGGCTATCATGTAAAGAGTGCTTATCCAAATCAATAGAAAGAGAAAGGAATTTGCTTTATGAACAAGGGAGAACTGATTGCTGGTATGGCCGAGGAGAGCGGGGTTTCCAAAGCGGATGCAGAGAAAGTCTTGAACGCATTCCTATCCCAGGTTGAGAAAGCGTTGTGCGCGGGAGATAAGGTCCAGCTCACCGGCTTCGGCAGCTTTGAAGTGAAAGAGCGTGCTGAGCGTACGGGCCGGAATCCCAAAACCAACGAGCCCATTGTGATCCCAGCCGGAAAGATGCCAGTCTTTAAGGCTGGCAAGGTATTGAAGGACGCAATTAAATAAAAAGGCAGACGGCGCAACACATATCAACTGCATATAAGAACCTGATTCAAAAGTCACCCCTCTGAACACTCGCTCAAGAGGGGTGATTTATTTTGTGTCCCGAAGAAAGGTTTCAAAGCAGGTAAGGTAGACTAACTTGTAGCAGCGAGGCCGTTTCCTTGGATGAAAGCTGTACCGTACATTCCAATATTCCTATAATCTGGATGAACGAAGCACTCTATGCCTTTCCTTGACAGAAGCCGGTGGCTCCGGTATAATTAAATTGAGGTTAGCAATAACTAACCATATAAAAACAAAGGGGGTTTTTTAATGTTCACAATCAACAAGTCTGTAAGTGTTTGGGAACAGTTAGTCCAGCTTCCATTTTTAAATCTATATTCCAGATTGCTCAATGCGGCCATGGAGCTGGATGTATTTTCTCAACTTTGCCAGCCGGTTACTGCTGAAGCACTGGCAGTTCATATGGGATGGCATAAGGCAAATACAGAATACCTGCTCAGTGCATTGGTATCCATCGGCTTTTTAAACAAGACGGACGGCACTTACCAGAACACCGCAGAAGTTGACCGCTATCTGGTCAAAGGGAAAGATGAATATTTGGGAGGCTTTCTGCCCTTTTATATGCAGGAAGGCATGGCACCTATGGATGTGAAGCTGTTGGTCACAAAAGGCCCCCAGTCCCAGCAACAGGAAGCGATGGAGCAGCAGTTGGATTTTGCCTCTTTTGCACAGCGGATGCGACAGGCACAGGAAGGTTACCGGCAGCAGGAGTTGTTGCGGATTGTGCGTTCTCTGCCGGAAAATGACCAAATCAGGCGCGTGCTGGACCTAGGCGGTGCTACAGGACTTTTAGGGCTGGCAGTCATCGGTGATCGGCCGGATCGTACTGGCGTCCTATTTGACCGTTTTCCCCCGGCGGTGGTGGAAGAATCCATCTCCCTTATGGGACTCACTGACCGCACGGAAGTGATGTGCGGCAACTTTATGGCAGACAGAATTGGAGAGAGGTATGATTTAATCCTGGCCCTCAATGTGATGCTCTTTGCCAAAGGCCGTATGGAAGAACTGCTGAAAAAGTGCTATGACGCACTGAATCCCGGAGGGGTGCTGCTGGTTATCAGCGAGGCTATCCTGCCTGACCACACCGGCCCCTGGGATATGGTAATGGGGTATCTGCCGTATTACTTCCAGGGGATGGATATGGGCGTATTAAAAAACGAAGTATCAGATGCGGCCGTACGCGTGGGCTTTACAAAATGTGAAAAACGCACGGAATGCCTCTGCTCTGGCACACAGGACATTGACATTATTCGGAAATAAGGAGTGTATCTCATGCTCGAATCTTTAATAAATGCCAAAATCCAAGAGTCGACGGAAACAGAAAAAGTAGACCTTCTTCACTTGAATCCGGCAGATGCTGGTTGCTGCTGTGGAGGACATGCTGGACATCACTGTTGTGGGAAACACAGACACCATAATACAGAGCAACAGGAAAAGTCTGAATAGCACGCTTCAACTAAAGCGATTCTGCGGAAGAAAGTACTGCTAACGCAGCCGTTTGGTTCAGGTGTGGAACCACGGTGCGATAGACAATGATGCATAGACGCACCGGAAAAGGACTTGCTTTGTTGCCCTCCGATTTATCTCACTGAAGTCACAAAATGCAAGGGCGGGCCATCGGCGCTGTATGCCGATGGCCCGCTTTCGCCCCATTCTGGGCAGTTACTTCCTGCCGGCCACATAGCACACAGGCAGTACACGCCCCCCGAGCAGGGTGTGTTCCGTCACCCAAAAATCGTGGGAGGAAAGATAAGCAATGAATTCCCCGGCGTTCCAGGCGTGGTAGACACGAAAGCCGGTCCGCTCCATACCCCAGGTCCGCAGTCTGGCCAATTTTCCACCGGCGTGGACAAAGGTGGGGGCAAATAACCATCCTCCCGGCTTTAAGACTCTCCGAGCTTCCCGCAAAACCTTTTCCGGCTCCGGTAAGATATGCAGGGCATTGGCAATCACCACCGCGTCAAAGGTTTCCGAGGCATACGGCAGACAGGAGGCATCCCGCACTGAGAAATGAAGCCGGGAAGATCCGCTCCGCTTCTTGGCTTCCGCGATCATATTGGAAGAGGCATCGGTGGCCTCCCACAGCCGGACACACGGAGACAGGGGAAAGGACAGCTGGCCTGTGCCGCAGGCCAGTTCCAATACATTCATATCCCGTGTGAGATGCGGACGAATGTGATTGCAGATTTCTGTATATAACGGTGCAGAGCGCCGCATGAATTTGGTGTAATGTGCGGCCATTCCCTGCCAGAAGTCCAAGTCTGATTTCTTCATAGTGATACGCCTCTTTGCGGGTTAGTTATTGATAACTAAAGAATACTCCAAAAGTCTCTGTTCCACAAGCCCTTTTTGATGGAGAAAGCCGCGTTACAGACCAGACGGCCCGTAACGCGGCTTCCCTGCTATGCTAAAAGTTCCAACAACTGCCGGATATTTTTCTTGCCGAAAGATACCTGCTCCCCATCATTGATGACCAGGCAGGGAACGCTCATCACCTGATACTTCTCCCGCAGGTCTGGGAAGCGGTTCAGGTCATAGACCTGGGCGGTGATGTGCGGATTTTCCGCAGCGATCCGCTGAGCCGCCGTCACCAGCTCCGGGCACATGGTACAGGAGAGGGAGACCAGAAGCTCTAACTTGATGGGCTTCTGGATGGACTGGATTGCTGCTCTTGTATCTTCATCCAGAGCCTGTCCCGGCCCGGCGGCATTGTAGAGGCCCAGGACGAAGGAGGTGAACTCGTGGCCGCCGGGGACCCCATGGAAAGCGAGGCCCGTCCAGCTCCCATCCGGCCGGCAGACCCGGACACAGGGCAGGTGGCCGATTCCTTCTGTCGAACCTGTTTCCACTGTGAGCTTACTGCTCTGTGCCGCCAGCTCCTCCATATACTGCTTGAGTTCAGCCGAAAGAGGCGTTTCGTCCAGATACAGCCGCAGGATCAGAGGCGAGGACATCCGGGCAAACACCGTATGGAGCTGGGCCAGCATATCCCCCGTAAAAAGCGTGCTGCTTGTTTCGGTGGAAGCCGCCGTTTCTGCTGTCCGGCTCACCGGAGCATTGGGATGGATGCCAGTCTTTTCCTGCATGGCGGCGCACAGGCGTTCCAGCTCCGTGGCGGCAAGGGCGCCGTCTCCCACGGCGGTGACGACCTGACGCAGAGGCTTGACGCATACATCACCCGCGGCGTACAGGCCGTCCGCAGTTGTTTTTTGGCTCCGGTCTGTGAGGATATAGCCCTGGTCATTCAATTCAGCCAGGCCGCACACCAATTCTGTGGCCGGCTCATAGCCAGCAAAGACGAACACGCCGAAGGTTTCTCCGTCTGCCGCGTGGTGCTTGGTCACTTGACCGGTTTTGGTATTCCGGTACCGGAGATAGCGGAGAGAAGTGTCGCCGGAGACCTCCTCCACCTCTGTGTTGGTGAGGACGGTGATCTTCTCGTGGCTTCTGGCTGCGTCCGCTGTTGCCTGGGCGCAGGTGAAGTCGTCTCCCCGGATGAGGATGGTCACCTGGCGGGCGTACTTGGTCAGGAACACGCTCTCCTCAGCCGCAGCGAAGCCGCCGCCCACCACAAAGACATCCTTCCCGGTGAAGAACTCGCCGTCGCAGGTGGCGCAGTAGGCCACGCCCCGGCCGCGGAACTGCTCCTCCCCCTGGAAGCCCACCATGCGGGGATGGGCGCCGGTTGCCAGGAGAATGCCGAAGCACTTCAAATCGCCCCGGCCGGTGCGGACGGTCTTTACATCGCCGGAGAGCTCCAGACCAGTGACCTCGGCCAGCAGAAATTCAGCGCCGAAGCCCTCCGCCTGCTTCCGCATGGTCTCGGTAAGCTCCGTCCCGCTGGTCCTGCCCACGCCGGGATAGTTCACCACTTCCGAGGTGATGGTGATCTGCCCGCCGAAGTGATTCTTCTCCACGACCACCACCCGGTAGCGGGCCCGGGCCAGGTAGAGGGCGGCGGTGAGTCCCGCTGGACCGCCGCCGATGACCACGACATCGTAGAAATTTGCCGTCTGCTCCATAGCTTAAAGCTGTCCCACTAGGTCCAGACTGGGCTTCAGGGTCTCGGCGCCGGGCTGCCACTTCGCCGGGCACACCTCGTCTCCGTGCTCCGCCACGAACTGGCAGGCCTGCACCTTCCGCAGCAGCTCGTCGGCGTTCCGTCCCACATTGCCGGCGTTGACCTCATAGGCCACGATTTTCCCCTCGGGGTTGACAATGAAGCTGCCCCGCTCCGCCACGCCGTCGGCTTCGATGTAGACCTCAAAATCCTTTGCCAGACAATGCGTGGGATCGGCCAGCATGGGATACTGGATCTTCTGGATACGCTCGGAGGCGTCATGCCACGCCTTATGGACAAAGTGGGTATCGCAGGAAACTGCGTAGATCTCACAGCCGGCCGCCTGGAACTCGGCGTACTTATTTGCCAGGTCCTCCAGCTCCGTGGGGCACACAAAGGTGAAGTCGGCGGGATAGAAGAAAAACACGCTCCACTTTCCCAGTACATCCGCCTTGGTAACGGCGTGAAAGGCGTTATTCTGGTAGCACTGGACAGAGAAATCGGCAATTTCTTTTTGAATCAGGGACATAGGAATACCTCCATTCATAATTTCACTGGTTAGCAATAACTAACTGCTTGAAATTATACAACTTTCAGAGAGATGCGTCAAGCGGCGCTTGAGATTTTCTGAAACAGGCCGCAGCCCTTGTCCATTTACATTTGTGTTGACAAGTTCAAGGTCGAAGAGTAAAATAGCATCGTTATATAACGATGTTATAGAGGGGGGAGGCAAAACATGGAGGAAAATTCCGCCACCACCCTGGAAAAGATCCAAGAGGCCGCTTTGGCAGAGTTCCTGAAGAAGGGCTTTTTGGGCGCCTCCCTGCGGCAGATCGTGAAAAATGCCGGTGTCACTACCGGGGCCTTTTACGGCTACTTCTCCAGCAAGGAGGCCCTGTTCACCGCCATCGTAGAGCCTCACGCTTCTATGCTCATGAGTCGTTTTATGGAGGCCCAGACCACCTTTGCCGATCTGCCTGAAGAGGAACAGCCTAAGCACATGGGTGTAGAGTCCAGAGACCATGTTGCTTGGATGGTGGGCTATATCTGCCAGCACCGGGAGCCAGTGAAGCTGCTCCTGTGCTGCGCGGAGGGGACCAGCTATGAGCACTTCGTCCACAACATGGTGGAAGTAGAGGTGGAGTATACCCTCCGGTACATGGGGGTACTACGCCGCATGGGACGGGACATCCCACAGATGAGCCGATCCCTGTGCCATATCATCGCCAGCGGGATGTTCAACGCCATCTTCGAGGTGGTCATCCACGATATGCCCTATGAACAGGCCCTGCGGGATGTGGAGCAGCTGCAGGCGTTTTATACGGCTGGTTGGTCAAAACTGATGGGGGAATGATCCCCTATCTTTTTGGAAATAGGTTAGTTTATGCTAACTTCGAGAAGGAGGTTTTTTCATGAAGCAGAAGAAAAAGAGTGATGTGGCCGTCCTGTTGGACTACGCAGGCAGCCACAAGGGCCTGACCTTTCTGGGCCTGGCCCTGTCGGCGGTGTCCATGCTGCTGAGCATGGCACCCTACATCTGCATCTGGCTGGCAGCCCGGGACCTGATCGCGGTGGCGCCGGACTGGACGAAGGCGCAGAGCGTCGCCCAATACGGCTGGCTGGCGTTCGCCTTTGCGGTGGCCGGCATCATCCTGTATTTTGCGGGATTGATGTGTACCCATCTGGCTGCCTTCCGCACGGCGTCCAATATCCGCAAGCAGGGTGTGGCCCATGTGATGAAGGCCCCGCTGGGCTTCTTCGATTCCAACGCCTCCGGCCTCATCCGCGGGCGGCTGGACGCGGCGGCGGCCGACACGGAGACCCTGCTGGCCCACAACCTGGCGGACATCGTGGGTACCATCACCCTGTTTATCGCCATGCTGGTGATGATGTTCGTCTTTGACTGGCGGATGGGGGCGGCCTGCCTGCTGGCTGCGGTGATCTCCATTGTGGCCATGTTCTCCATGATGGGCGGCAAAAACGCCAAGATTCTGGCAGAGTATCAGGCGGCCCTGGACCGCATTACCAAAGCAGGCACTGAGTACGTCCGGGGTATCCCTGTAGTCAAGATCTTCCAGCAGACCGTCTACTCCTTCAAGGCGTTCCAGGAGGCTATTGAGGACTACAGCACCAAGGCCGAGCACTACCAGGCAGATATTTGCCGGACACCTCAATCCATCAACCTGACCTTCACTGAGGGCGCCTTTGTGTTTCTGGTACCGGCGGCCCTGTTCCTGGCGCCCGGGGCTCTGGCCGCCGGCGACTTCACAGGATTTGTCACAAACTTCGCCTTTTACGCGGTGTTCTCCGCCATCATCTCCACGGCACTTGCCAAGATCATGTTCGCCGCATCGGGCATGATGCTGGCCAGCACCGCGCTTGCCCGCATCGACCAGGTCATGTGCGCCCCGGAGCTGAAAGTGCCGGAGCAGCCCAAGTCCCCCCAGAGCAGCCGTGTGGAATTTGAGGATGTGAGCTTCACCTACGACGGCGCGGAGATGCCCGCCCTCTCCCATGTCTCCTTCACAGCGGAGCCGGGACAGACCGTGGCCCTGGTGGGGCCCTCCGGCGGCGGCAAGACCACCGCCGCCAGCCTGATCCCCCGGTTCTGGGACACCGCCTCCGGCGCGGTGAAGGTGGGCGGCGTGGATGTGCGGCAGATCGACCCCCATGTGCTCATGGACCAGATCGCCTTTGTGTTCCAGAACAGCCGCCTGT
>ERZ827471.1646-NODE-1646-length-12625-cov-4.476213_pt1 | contig 12625 bp, 11 predicted proteins | sample MGYA00519772_ERZ827471 | MGnify/ENA primary metagenome ERZ827471 (study PRJEB31778, sample SAMEA3449315) | human gut metagenome | biome: human gut; feature: human-associated habitat; material: faeces | place: United Kingdom | collected 2010/2012 ... | reverse complement strand
TGCGCGGCGAGGCCGTGGTGGGAAAATGCGTGGATTACACCGAGCTCACCGGCAAATACCCCGAGGCCGTGGCTGCCTTTGGGGAAAACCGCCTGCGCCTGGCCTGGGCCGAAAAGCTGCTGGCCGCGGGCTACCGCGTGCCCAGCGTTGTGCACCCCACGGCAATTGTCAGCCCCTCGGCACAGCTGGGCGAGGGCTGCCTGGTGCCGCAGGGGGCCATAGTGAACACGGCGGCCGTGCTGGGCCGCGCCTGCCTTGTGAACGCGGGCGCCCTGGTGGACCACGACGCCGTTTTGGCCAACGGCGCGCACGCCAACCTGCACGCCACGGTGAAGGGCTGGGCGCGGCTGGAAGAATGCCGCCACACCGAGGCAGCCGAAGTGGTGGCGCCCGAGCGCCGCGCCATTCCCGGTGTAGAGGCGGAAAGCCCGCTGGAAGAGGCTCTGTATGCCTTTAAGCTGGGCGAGAAGGCAAGCTATGTAAAGCCGTTCGGCGCCGGGCACATCAACGACACCTATGCCGTGTACATGGCGGCGCAGGGCGGCGACGAGCTGCGCTATGTCATCCAGCGCATCAACACGGGTGTGTTTAAGGACCCGCGCGCCGTCATGGAGAATATTTTCGGCGTGACGGAATACCTGCGCCGAAAGATACTGGCGCGCGGCGGCGACGCGGACCGCGAGACGCTGAATTATATCAAGACGAAAACAGGCGACAACTATTTTGAGGACGCGGTGGGAAGCGCGTGGCGCTGCTATAACTATATTCCGGATTCCGTGTGCATCGAAAGCGTGACGGACCCGATGGACTTCTACCATTCGGCCAAGAGCTTCGGCGGCTTTTTGCGCGCGCTGGAGGATTATCCGGCCGGGACGCTGCACGAGACCATCGAGAAATTCCATGATACCCGCAAGCGTCTTGCAGACTTTGACAAGGCGCTGGAGCGCGACGTGAAGAACCGCGCGCGGACCTGCCGGGAGGAGATTGCCTTTGTGCAGCGGCGCAGGGCGGACTGCGCGGTGCTGATGGACTTGCTGGACGCGGGAAAGCTGCCGCTGCGTGTGACGCACAACGACACGAAGCTGAACAATATTTTGTTTGATGCCCACACCGGCGAGGCGCTGTGCGTCATCGACCTCGACACCATCATGCCGGGGCTTGCGCTGAACGATTACGGCGATTCCATCCGCTTCGGCGCGTCCACGGCGGCTGAGGACGAGCCGGACGTTTCCAAGGTGCATTTTGACCTGTACCTGTTTGAGCTGTATACCCGCGGTTATCTGGAGGCCGCGGGCGCCGCGCTGACGGACACGGAAAAAGAGTACCTGCCCTGGGGCGCCAAGCTGATGACGCTGGAGTGCGGCATCCGTTTTCTGACGGACTATCTGCAGGGCGATACCTACTTCAAGGTGAGCCGGGCGCGCCAGAACCTGGAGCGCTGCCGCACCCAGTTCAAGCTGGTGGCGGACATGGAAAACGTTTGGGACGAAATGGCGTCCATCGTGAAAAAGTATTCGTGAGAGGGGAAGAAAAACACCATGCACATCGAAACAAAATGCCTGCATGAGGGCTACAAGCCCGGCAACGGCGAGCCGAAGGCCCTGCCGATCTACCAGAGCACCACCTACACCTATGATTCCACCGAGCACATCGGCCAGCTGTTCGACCTTTCGGCGGACGGCCACATGTATTCCCGCATCTCCAACCCCACCGTCGCGGCGGTGGAACAGAAAATCGCGGCGCTGGAGGGCGGCGTGGGCGCGCTGTGCACCACCAGCGGACAGGCGGCCAGTCTGCTTGCGGTTCTGAACATCTGCACCGCGGGCGACCATTTTGTCGCCGCCTCCACCATTTACGGCGGTACGGTGAACCTGTTTGCGGTCACGCTGAAGAAGTTCGGCATCGAATGTACCTTCGTGGACGCGGACGCGCCGGAGGAGGAGATCGAAAAGGCGTTCCGCCCCAACACAAAGGCGTTGTTCGGCGAGACCATCGCCAACCCTGCCATCGCTGTGCTGGACCTTGAAAAATTCGCGCGCACCGCCCACAGAAACGGCGTGCCGTTTCTTGTGGACAACACCTTTGCCACGCCTGTGCTGTGCCGTCCCATCGAGTGGGGCGCGGATATCGTGGTGCACTCCACCACGAAGTACATGGACGGCCATGCCATCCAGGTGGGCGGCGTGATCGTGGATTCCGGCAATTTCAACTGGGAAAACGGAAAATTCGGCGAGCTGTGCACGCCGGACGAGAGCTATCACGGCGTGACCTATACCAGGGATTTCGGCAGGGCTGCGTATATCACCAAGGCGCGGGTGCAGCTGATGCGCGATTTCGGTATGTACCCCTCCGCGCAGGATGCGTTTCTGCTGAACCTTGGGCTGGAGACGCTGGCCGTGCGCATGGAGCGTTACTGCCGCAACGCGGAACAGGCCGCTGCCTTCCTGGCAAGGCAGCCGGAGGTGGAGCTTGTCAATTATCCCGCGCTGTCCGGCAGCCCTTATGCCGCAGCCGCAAAAAAATACCTGCCCGACGGGTGCAGCGGGGTGATCTCGTTCTCCATTCGCGGCGGGCGCGAGGTGGCCGTCAAGTTCATGGACAGCCTGTCCCTGGCCAACAAGGTGGTGCATGTAGCCGACATCTGCACCTGCGTGCTGCATCCGGCCAGCAGCACCCACCGCCAGCTCACCGACGAACAGCTTGTGGCCGCGGGCATCACGCCGGGGCTTATCCGCCTGTCCGTGGGGCTGGAGCACATCGACGATATTCTGGACGATCTGAAAAAAGGCTTCGCGGCCATCCGCTGAACGGCTCGCGGCCTGTTGGGATGAAACGCGGCGCAGAGCATTTTTTGCTCTGCGCCGCGTTTTGTTTTGCAAGGAGGCAAAAAGTTTTCCGAAAGCTGAAACAAAATGTCTGCGCGTGCGTCTAACATGCTGAAAGGAGGCGTCCCGATGCAGGAGATCGAACAGATCTATACTCAGTACCGGCAGGATGTGTACCGTTACCTGTGCAGCCTGACGCGGGACGCCGCCCTTGCGGAGGACCTGCTGAGCGAGACGTTCCTGCGGGCGCTCACAGGGCTGAGCGGCTTTCGGAAGGGCGCATGTGTGCGCACCTGGCTGTTCAGCATTGCACGGCATGTTTGGATCGACGGGCTGCGGCGCAAACGGCATGTACTTTCCGGCGATGAGCTTTTGGCCCGGTATGTGGAGGAGGGCGGCACGGGCGCGCCTCCGTTTGAAACGCAGGTGGACGCCCGGGCGCTGGCCGCGCGGGCAAAGGAACTGCTGCAAACGCGCCGCCCGCCCGCCGGAGAGGTGCTTTGGCTGCGGGCGCAGGGATATTCGTTCGCGGAGATCGCACAGAGGTGCGGCGTCAGCGAAAGCGCGGCCCGCACGTTGGATTTTCGCACGCGCCACTGGCTGCGGGAGCAATTGCAGAAGGAGGGGGCAGAGCTATGAAAACACAAACAGAGCGAGGGATACGCTTTGACATTTCCTGCGAGGTATGCCGGGACCTGATGCCGCTGGTACGGGACGGCGTGGCCAGCGCGGACAGCGAAGCGCTGGTACGCGCGCATACGGAGCGTTGCGGTGGCTGCCGCACGATGCTGGAAAGCGAAACGCCGCCCGAGCACAGCATGCCGGACGATGCGCGGGTACTGCGCAGGCTGCGCTGGAGGCTGCTGGCGCAAAGCGTGCTGTTCGCGCTGGTGGGCGTGCTGGGCGCGCTGTGGCTCACCTCCCGCGCGGGCGGCGTGTATCTTGCGTGGTGGCTGCCGCTGGTGGGCGCGGCGTGTTATTATGTCCTGCGGCGCAGGTGCTGGCTGGTGCCGGCTGCAGCGGCGGCGTTTGTGCTTTTGTATTTTTTTATCCCAAACATGCAATCGCTGCAGTGGGGTTCAGTGGTGCTGTATGCGTCTATGGCGCTGGCGGTTGCCGGGCCGCTGGCCATAGGCTGTGCAATCGCGGGGCTGCTGCATTTTGCGTTTGGAAACAGGAAGGAGGAAAAATATGCAGACGGCAAAAAGCATTGACGAAAGAGCGGGCGAGACGCACAAAGGCAGGACTCGCGTTCCGCGTACGAAAACAACGCGTGCGCTGGCGCTTCTGTTGGCGCTGATTCTTTTGGGAGGACTTGTATGGTGGACATGGCGAAAGACGGGAAATCCTCTGATCGCCTGGTATACAGAACAGAAAATTACCGCGCATTATAGGGCTTACCATCCGGGTGAAGGCTACGTTGTCGGGCCTGCCCGTTATCAGTGGGTCGTCCGGGCGGACAAATCGGCGGGCATGGATTATGTGTGTACGGTTCGCAAAGAAGCAAGCGAGGATGTTGAATTTCCGGCATATTTCAGCGATGGAGCAGTGTTCAGCCAAATAGACGGAGCAGTCCGTTCGGGTTGCAACACCTACGAACGGTTCAAAAATCTTTTGAACTCGGAGCTGGAAAGCGGCGCAACGGCGGCGCGGCTGAGAGCGCTGACGGGAGAAGCCGAAGTTCATGCAGGCTTTTACACAACGCAGGAAGGCCCTTTGTTTGACCCGGACGCGCCGGTCTTTCGGACAGACGAGGAATACGACCGTGCCGGGCTTCCGCTTCCGATAGAGCTGAGCGTAAGCTTTTCTGCGGTTGGCGCGCCGGCTCCTGCAGATGCGGAATTGGCGGACTACCTGCTGAAAACAAAGGCTGTCTGCGAAGAAACGGGCCAGCCCTTTGCATATTATTCCGTGGCGCTTGCCTTCAAGCCGACAGAACAGAAGGACCCGGTTTGGTGGGCGGCAGAGCATATCCCGTCGGAAGAGATCACGGAGGAGAAGATTCTGGATTATCTGGCAGCTTTGGACTGCGGGGTAAAGGCAAACTGCGGCCAGAGCCTGAACGGCCGGAATGAAATTATAGAGGAGAGAAAAAACGCGTGGCTGATCTCCCACGGGTACGAGCATTGCGCCCACTGAAAGAACAGGATACAGATACATCAAAGCCGCCGCGCGGCGGGATGTCTCCACGCCGCGCGGCGGCTTTTTACACCCTTTCCCGCGCAGCGTCGCCTTGGGCGCGGCACAGTGCCAGGAATTCCCGCGCTGACGCCGTAAGAAATTTATCCCGGTGGTGCACCAGGCGGAATTTGCGGGAAAGATCCAGCCCATCCACGCGGAATACCGCCACCTGTCCCTTTTCCAGCGCGTCCGCTGCCATGCGCAGGGGCAGCACCGCCACGCCAAGGCCGCGGGTGGCCGCATTCACCAGCGCCAGCGTGCTGGTGGATTCCCATACCGGCGCGACCGTGAAACCCGCGGCCGCGGCCGCGCTGTCGAATTGCTCGCGGGTGCCGCTGCCTTTTTCGCGCAGCAGAAAGCGCTGGACGCGGAAGGCGTCCAGCGGCACGGTCTGGCCCTGCGTAAAGGGACGGCCCGGCGCGCAGACGACGGCCAGAGTATCCGCCATATATTCCTCCGCTGTCAGCGCACTGCCGTGGACAGGCCCTTCCATCAGAGCGACGTCCAGCGTGTTGTGCAGCAGCTTTTCCTCAAGCTGCTCCGACGGCCCCACCCAGACGCGCACATCCACCCCGGGGTGTGCCGCGCGGAATGCGTCCACATAACCGGGCAGGAACTGGGAGCCGATGGTAATGCTGGCTCCTACGCGCAGCACGCCCTGTTCGTCCCAGCTGCGCAGGCCCTTTTCCAGGTCGTCGAACAGGCCGCAGATGTGCACCGCGTATTCCCACATGCGCCGCCCGGCCTCGGTGAGATACAGGCGGCGGCCGATACGGTCGAACAGGCGCACACCGTAATATTCCTCCAGCTCGGCCACGGCGCGGCTTACGGCCGGCTGCGCCAGGTACAGCGCCCGCGCCGCGCGGGTGGTGTTGTTGCCGTTTTCGCACACGGCCAGAAAAATGCGGATGTGCCGCAGCGTCATGCCAAAATCTCCTTATAACAAAAATAATATGATATTTATAATATAATAGTATTTTTATTATTAAATTGCAAGGCGTATGATGATAGGGAAGGGGGAAGCGAGGTATGGAACAACAGCCAAAACACAGCAGGAAGGATTATCTGACGCTGTTCACCTCTACGTTCACGCTCAGTGCGTTCACATTCGGGGGCGGATTCGTCATCATCCCGCTGATGCGCAAAAAGTTCGTGGAGCAGCTGCACTGGATCGACGAGGAAGAGATGATGGATCTGACGGCCATTGCACAGTCCTCGCCGGGAGCCATCGCAGTGAACGCATCCATCTTAGTAGGCTACCGCGTGGCCGGCGTGCCCGGGGCGCTGGTCACGGTGCTGGGCACTGTGCTGCCGCCGCTCATCATTTTATCCATCATTTCTTTTTTTTACACTGCGTTTCGGGATAACCGCATCGTCGCGCTGGTCATGCGGGGGATGCAGGCCGGCGTGGCCGCCGTCATCTGCGACGTGGTGCTGACGATGGGGCGCTCCGTTCTGGGGGAAAGGCGCGTCCTGCCTGTGGTGATGCTGTTGGGCGCGTTTGCTGCGGCGCGCTTTTTCGGTGTGAACGTAGTGGCCATTATCCTGGTGTGCGGCGCGGTGGGCGCCGCTGACCTGTGGCGCAGGCAGCGCACCTCGAAAGGAGGCCGCGCGCAATGATCCATCTGGAACTGTTCTGGAGCTTTTTTCAAATCGGGCTGTTCAGCATCGGCGGCGGCTATGCCGCCATGCCGCTCATCCAGCACCAGGTGGTGGAGCTGCATCCCTGGCTTACGCTGGAGCAGTTCAGCGATATCATTACGATCTCGCAGATGACGCCCGGCCCCATCGCCATCAATTCGGCCACGTTCGTGGGCCTGCAGTTGGGAGGGCTGCCCGGCGCGCTGGTGGCCACGGCGGGGTGTGTCCTGCCTTCCTGCATTATTGTGCTGACGCTGGCTTATGTATATTACCGCTACCGGGGCCTTTCCATGGTGCAGGGGGTGCTGGCGGGCCTGCGCCCGGCTGTGGTGGCGATGATCGCCTCCGCGGGCGTGACGCTGGTGAACCTTTCATTTTTCGGTGCGGACGCGCTGCCCGCAGGGCTCGCGGATGTGGACCTCATTGCCGTGCTGCTGTTTGCCGCCGCGCTGTTCGTGCTGCGGCGCTGGAAGAAGGACCCCATCCTTGTGATGGCGGGCGCGGGCGCGGCGGGGCTTGTGCTGTACACGCTGCTGTAAGGCATTGCGCCCGAATGGCAAAAACCGCCCCGGACGGCAAAACGTCCGGGGCGGTTTTTGCATTGTATGGCAGCGGAATGCCGCAGGAACGGCCGGGGCGGGACCTCTCAAAAAACATGCAGGGAAGCGCCTGCCGTACCGTCTGTGCCAGGGCTTAGGGCGTTCTGCAATTCTATTGCATGCAGCGTATTCCCTTAAAAGAGCCAACCGAAAAAAGCGCAAACGCTGCAAAAAGGAAACTTTTAACACGGAATGGAACGCTTGAGGGCGCACAGATCATGTCTGCACCAGCCCTGCGATCTCGCGCCGGAGCTCGTTGATGAAGGCAACTTCCGCCGCGCTGAGCGCGCCGGGACGGCGGCGCACAAGCACGTCGCGGTAGCGCGAGGCGCTGCGGCAGGGCTTCTGCACCAGCTCCTGCTGGGCCAGGATCTCAAAGGGAACGGGGCTCACCCACATATAGCTGCCCGGCACATTCCGCAGAATGTCAAACTGGCCGCCGCGGTCAAATACGGCGATGCGGCCCTGCCTGCCGCCTGCCGCCTGCGCGGGCTGTTCGGCGGGCAGGACGGGCGTAAGGTCTCCGTGGACGATCTCGGGATAATCGCCCAGCAGGTGGTAGGGGATATCCCCCAGCGCGGCCAGGGGATGGCGTTCGTGCAGCAGTACCACCATGCTGAACTCCCAGAGCACCTCACCGGAGAGCGCGTTTTCCCGCAGGAGGTTGTCCAGCGTGGCCGCATGCTCCGCCTGCCAGCGCACGACGCCCAGATTGGCGGTGCCGGAGGCGACGTCGCTGATAACGGCGGCAGCGCTGGTCTCGCGGTACTGCACCTGCAGCGGGGCGCGCCCCTCCGCACCAAGGTACCGGCTGAACGCCTGCGCAACATAGCTGGCACGCGGCGCACAGACGGAGAGCTGCGTTCCGGTCTCGGTATGGGGGCCGAACATCGTCTCCAGGCTTTCCATCTGCGCGATGATGCTGCGGGCATAGCCCAGAAAATCCTCGCCGTTTTTGGTGGGCGCCACACCGCGGGCCGTGCGCTCGAACAGTGTGATGCCAAGCTCCGCCTCCAGCTCCCGGATGCTCTTGCTCAGGTTGGGCTGGCCCATATACAGATTTTTGGCTGCGGCGGTTATGGACCCCGTTTTGGCGACCTCGACGGCGTAGCGCAGCTGCTGCAGGTTCATGACGTGCACCTCCGAAACAGATATGTGAAAATAGATATAGGTACCATTCCTATTATACATTACCCGGCGGGAAAAGAAAGTGATAAAATTTTAACAAGGGATAAGGGCACGGCGGCGCCGGCGCTCCTGCCCCAACAGCCGGACCCCGGCGCGTTGCCGCCGGACAACATAATCCATCAAACTTACTGGAGGTTTTCGTTATGGCGCGTTTTACATTACCGCGTGATCTGTATCATGGCAAGGGCTCTATCGCGGAGCTGGCCAACCTGAAAGGCAAAAAGGCCATCGTCGTTGTTGGCGGCGGCAGCATGAAGCGCTTCGGCTTTCTGGACAAGGTAGAGGGCTACCTGAAGCAGGCCGGCATGGAAGTGCGCCTGTTTGAAAACGTGGAGCCGGACCCCTCTGTTGAGACTGTGATGCGCGGTGCGGCGGCCATGCGTGAGTTTGAGCCGGACTGGATCGTTGCCATGGGCGGCGGTTCCCCCATCGATGCTGCGAAGGCCATGTGGGCGTTTTATGAATATCCCGAGGTCACCTTTGAGGACCTGATCACCCCGTTCAGCTTCCCGACGCTGCGCACGAAGGCGAAGTTCTGCGCCATTCCGTCCACGTCCGGCACTGCCACCGAGGTCACCGCTTTCGCTGTTATTACCGACTATGCGAAGGGTATCAAGTATCCTCTGGCGGACTTCAACATCACACCGGATATCGCCATTGTGGACCCGGACCTGGCCGAGAAGATGCCCCCGAAGCTGACGGCCCATACCGGCATGGACGCCATGACACACGCCATTGAGGCCTATGTGTCCACACTGCATTGCAATTATACCGATCCTCTGGCGCTGCACGCCATCAAGCTCATCCACGAGAACCTGAAAAAATCCTACGACGGCGATATGGCTGCCCGCGATACCATGCACGACGCGCAGTGCCTGGCCGGCATGGCGTTCTCCAACGCGCTTCTGGGCATTGTGCACTCCATGGCGCACAAAACGGGCGCCGCATATTCCGGCGGCCACATCATCCACGGCGCGGCCAATGCCATGTACCTGCCCAAGGTCATCAAATTTAACGCCAGAAATGCCGAGGCGGCCGGGCGTTATGCCGAGATCGCTCGCTTTATCGACCTGCCGGGCAGCACCACTGAGGAGCTGGTGGACGCGCTGATCGCGGAGCTGCGCAAGATGAACAAGGAGCTGAATATCCCGTACGCCATTCAAAATTACGGCGAGGGCGGCGTCATCGCGGAGCAGAGCATCATCGACGAAAAGGAATTCAACGAGAAGCTGTCCGAGGTCGCGAAGAACGCCATTGCCGATGCCTGTACGGGTTCCAACCCCCGTATCCCCACGCAGGAGGAGATGGAAAAGCTGCTCACCGCTGTATACTATGACAAGGAAATCGACTTCTAAGAGCCGATTTTTGGTAGCAGCGCACAATTTGATGGGAAGCATAAAATTTTGAACACTCCCGTTTGTGTTTTATGCTATACTATACCCAATGGCGCAGCCGCCGGCCAGCGGCTGCGCCTTTCTTGAATGGTTCCCCCGCGCGTCCGCACGAGGGCAGAATGAGGAGGAGTGCGTGAAGTATGTATAAGATTTTGGAAAAGACGCCGCTGAACCCGACGGTGACAAAAATGGTCATCGAAGCGCCGCTGGTGGCGAAAAAAGCGGAGCCGGGACAGTTCATCATCTTCCGTGCGTCGGAGGACGGCGAGCGGGTGCCGCTGACGATCGCGGATTATGACCGTAAGGCCGGCACCGTGACGATCATCTTCCAGATCGTGGGCGGGGCGACGATGGAATTGAACGCCCTGAACGCAGGGGACAGCCTTGTGGACTTTGTGGGTCCGCTTGGCACACCCAGCAAGCTGGAAGGGCTGAAAAAGGTAGCCGTGGTGGGCGGCGGCGTTGGCTGCGCCATCGCGTATCCCACGGCGAAGAAGCTGCACGAGCTGGGCGCGGAGGTGCACAGCGTGGTGGGCTTCCGCAATAAGGACCTGGTGATCCTGGAGAAGGAGTTCGAGGCTGTCTCCGCCCAGGTGGTGAAGATGTCCGACGACGGCAGCTGGGGCGAAAAGGGCCTTGTGACGAACGCGCTGGAGGCGCTCATCAACGCGGGCAACCAGTACGATGAGGTAATTGCCATCGGGCCGCTGGTGATGATGAAATTTGTGTGCCAGCTGACGAAAAAATACGGCATCAAAACGACGGTGTCCATGAACCCGATCATGATCGACGGAACGGGCATGTGCGGCGGCTGCCGCCTGACCGTAGGCGGCAAGACAAAGTTTGCCTGCGTGGACGGGCCGGATTTTGACGGCCACGAGGTGGACTTTGACGAGGCGATGCACCGCGGCACAATGTACCGCGACTTTGAGGCGCACGCCCGTGAGGCGGAGTGCGAGCTGCTGAAAAAGGAGGTCGAATGATCATGCCGAATATGGACCCGAAAAAGTGCCCTATGCCGGTGCAGGACCCGGACGTGCGCAATAAGAATTTCAAGGAAGTGGCACTGGGCTATACCTATGAGATGGCTGTGAACGAAGCAAAGCGCTGCCTGAACTGCAAAAACAAGCCCTGTGTGAGCGGCTGCCCGGTGAATATAGATATCCCCGCCTTTATTGCGAAGGTGGCCGATGAGGACATGGAGGGCGCGTACGCCGTGCTCAGCGCGTCCAGCGCGCTGCCGGCGGTGTGCGGCCGCGTGTGCCCGCAGGAGAACCAGTGCGAGGGCAAATGTGTTCGCGGCATCAAAACGGAAAGCGTGGGCATCGGCCGTCTGGAGCGGTTTGTGGCCGACTGGCATCGGGAGCACAGCACCGAAAAGCCCGCCATGCCCGTGCCCAACGGGCACAGGGTGGCGGTCATCGGCTCCGGCCCGTCCGGGCTGACGGCGGCCGGTGACCTTGCAAAGCTGGGCTATAAGGTGACGGTGTACGAGGCGCTGCACACCGCGGGCGGCGTGCTGGTGTACGGCATTCCGGAATTCCGCCTGCCCAAGGATATCGTGCGCCAGGAGATCGACGGCCTGAAGGAGCTGGGCGTCGACATCGAGACCAACGTGGTCATTGGCAAGACGATCACCATCGACGAGCTGTTCGAAATGGGCAACGAGGCGGTGTTCATCGGTTCGGGCGCGGGCCTGCCCCGGTTCATGGGCATTCCGGGCGAGAGCCTGAAGGGCGTGTACTCGGCCAACGAGTTCCTCACGCGCATCAATCTGATGAAAGCGTACAGGGAGGGGGCGAAAACGCCCATCCAGCATGCAAGGAACGTGGCTGTTGTGGGCGGCGGCAACGTGGCCATGGACGCGGCGCGCTGCGCCAAGCGGTTGGGCGCGGAAAATGTGTACATCGTGTACCGCCGCAGCATGAACGAGCTGCCCGCCCGTAAGGAAGAGGTGGAGCACGCGGTGGAAGAGGGAATCATTTTCAAGACCCTCTCGAACCCGGTGGAGGTGCTGGGAGACGCAGACGGCAGTGTGTGCGGCATGCGCTGTGTGGAGATGGAACTGGGCGAGCCGGACGCAAGCGGCCGCCGCCGTCCGGTCGTGAAGGAAGGCAGTGAATTTGTGCTGGAGGTGGACTGCATGGTCATGTCCATCGGCACCAGCCCGAACCCGCTCATCCGCAGCACGACGCCGGGCCTGGAGACAAACAGCCACGGCTGCATCATCACCAACGGCGACGACGGCCTGACGACGCGCAACGCGGTGTACGCGGGCGGCGACGCCGTGACGGGCGCAGCCACGGTCATTCTGGCCATGGGAGCAGGCAAGCACGCCGCCAAGGCCATTGACGAGTACGCCAAGTATCTGGCGTTCGACATCGTCGCTGGTCTGATGCCTCTGACGTTCATTCCGCTCGGCTGCGCTCCGTGGGATGTACTGGTGATGGTCAGCGGGCTGGTCTCCCTGCTGGTGCTGCTCGGCCTGCTCGTCTTCGCCCGCCGTCAGCTCTTCTCGGAATTCGGCAAACAGTTCTCGGCCTGATTGCCTCGTGCGCTCAATCGCCCGACTTAGGATGGAAACCATGAGCGAACATGTGGAGCATGGGTTTGGGCCGGTGTGGGATGGCGAGTCCCGGGTTTTGATTTTGGGATCGATGCCGAGTCCGAAATCCCGAGCGGCGGCGTACAGCCGAGGCGAGCATCCGCGAGAGCGGCAGCAGGTAGAGGAAGGTCGCGGCGGCCAGGCTGAGTGTGGGCGCGTTGATGGTGGCAAGCGGCACGGCACCGGCGATCG
>ERZ827471.1636-NODE-1636-length-12699-cov-4.913002_pt1 | contig 12699 bp, 8 predicted proteins | sample MGYA00519772_ERZ827471 | MGnify/ENA primary metagenome ERZ827471 (study PRJEB31778, sample SAMEA3449315) | human gut metagenome | biome: human gut; feature: human-associated habitat; material: faeces | place: United Kingdom | collected 2010/2012 ... | reverse complement strand
TCTCCAATGCCAAGGAGACCCGCAGCCGCGGTGCACGGGTGCTGCTGTTCACCACAAAGGATGCCGTGGTGCCGGAGGGCGTGGCCGATGCCGTGATCCGGTTGGACGAATATGAGGACATCCTGATGCCCCTGCAGCTGATCGTGCCGCTGCAGCTGTTCGCCTACTACATGGCGGTGCTGCGCGGCTGCGACGGGGATAAACCCCGCAACCTCGCCAAGAGCGTGACCGTGGAATAAACTGCTGCTTACGGGAACTCCCTCAGGGATGGAGCCTTTTGACAGTACGGCAACCAGAATATAATTACAACAAAAGCGAGGCCCCTCTGAGCGTTTCAGAGGGGCCTCGCTGTATCTTTGTTTCAGATGAGGAAGAGCGGCTTACCAGAACCAGTAACGCTTCTTGAACGCAATGTAGGCCACCGCAATGACCACCAGCACCGCGCCGCCAGCGATGAAGAAGCTCCAGTTGATGTTGGCGAAGCGGAGATTTTCGTTGGTCAGCAGATAACGACCGGCGGTGTCCAGCGTGATCACGCCGTCTTTGTAGCTGTTCAGGTACTGCCACTTGTTGGAGACGGCGTTGTACAGATACAGGCGGGTATAGGTGCTCACATCCAGATCGATGCGCACCGAGCAGGGAAGAGCCTTGCCCTTGTCCAGCTCAAACTCGATGCCCTGATCGGACTCAGTCAGGATGAGCATGGTGTCCAGCTCACTGGTGGTGCTCTTGACACCGCTGCCTGCAATCTGCATGGTGTAGCCATCACCCACCACGCACAGGGTCTTGCCGGTGGTGCGCAGCGCATTGAGGATATCACCGGTCACGGTAGGCACCTCGGCCTGTGTGAAAACGATCTCGTTGTCCTCACTGTCCTGAATGGCCTGCACAACGGGATCGATCTCGATGGGAGTATCGTTATCCGATTCGGTGGAGCTGCTGTCCGAAGAATTATCGGAAGAAGATGCAGCCGAACGGTTGACGATGACCGTGACCATGGCGGATGCAGTGCCGTTGGAAACGGTAATGGAAGTAGCGCCGGTGCCCACAGCCGTGATCACGCCGCTGGGGCTGACCGTGGCAATGTTGCTGTTGGCGGACTTATAGGTGAACTTCTGGGAAGCGGAAGAAGGCTTGACACTGGCGGTCAGGGTGCGGGTGGCACCGGGCTTGAGCACAACGTAGGAAGGATTCACCGTGACGACCTGACCGCTGTTGGAAGAACCAGTGCTGGCGGTGCCAGTGCTGGAGTTGGGAATACTCATGACCGTGACATTGGTGGTAGCAGTCACCGAACCGCAGGTAGCGGTAATGGTGGCGGTGCCGGGGGCAATGCCGGTAACACGGCCGAAATTGTTCACCGTGGCGACCTTCTCATTGGAAGAGGTCAGGGCGACGGTGGCATAGTTGGAAGCCGAAGTAGGCCGCACCTGCAGCTGTGCCGAGACCGAGTTGCCAACATAGATGGTGTTGGAGGAAAGGGAAAGGTCCATCTCGGTAACGATCATGGAAGAATCCATGGAGACAACGATGGTGTAGGCACAGATCTGGTTGCCTGCGGCAGCGGTGATGCGGGTGGTGCCTACGCCCACAGCCTGCACGACACCGGAGTTGCTCACAGTCAGAATGGAAGTATCGTCCGAGATAAAGACAACCGAGTCGGTAGAGTTGCGCGGACGCACCACAGGAGACAGCTGCTGAGAGGAACCCAGCAGCATGTTGGCGGTATAGCTGCCGGCCTCAATGCTTTCGGCAGGCACGTCCTGATCCCACGGCATGGCAACGCCGCTCAGGGCAAGGCCGGAGACAGGGCTTGCTGCGGCCGCAGACACAGCTGTGCCGCAGGCCAGCAGGCAGAGCGCTGCCGCACAGACGGCCAGTTTTTTTGCGGTTGATTTCATAGTAAGTGTACCTCTTTGGGTGATATAACGGCGGCTGGCAGTCAGCACAGCTCCGGTTTAGCGGAACAGAACGCCCAGGGCTTCCATTGCGTACTCGAAATAGGTGACCTGATCGTACTCCACGCGGGCAGTAACGCTCATGCCGTTGGAAAGATCCACCTTGTCGCCGCTGCGGCTCACCACATAAGTGGCATCGGGCTTAATGGTCATCTTATAGTAGGAAGCGTTGGAGCTGGCCGTCACGTCACTGTCAATGGCCGTTACAGTGCCGGTCAGGGTGCCATAGGAATACTCCGAAAGGCCGGTAATGGCGATCTTGCACGGGTCACCCACATGAAGCAGCGGGCGGTCATTCACGGTGACCATGGCAACGATCTCCAGATCGTCGTTCTCGCTGGCAACAGTGGCCAGCGGGGAGCCTGCGCTCAGCACCATGCCCTCTTTGTAAGGAGTATCCATGTGGATCACACCGGAGGTGGGGGCATAGATGTAGTAATCGTTGGCACCGGTGTTCAAGGCATCGAGCTGAGCCTGAACGTTGTCCACGTTGCTCTGTGCGCTGGTAATGCTCTGGGAGATGGACTGCATGGTGGAGTAGTACAGAGCTTCTACTTCGCTCTGGCTCTGCTCCATCATGGTCTTGATCTGAGCATCGGAGTAACCGGCAGCCTGATAGGCCGTGGCATCAAAGGTCTTCTGGGAGACCTGGCTCTTGTAGGTCTCGTACTGATAGTAGTAGGGCTGATCTTCGGGGTTTGTCTCGCTGAAGTAGTTGGTATCATCCTGCACGCACTGCAGCAGCTTGTTGTACTGGTCCAGCTGGGTCTGGTAGATCTTGAGCTGGCTTTCCAGGTTATCCTGCTGCATGTCGATATCCGTGCTCTTGATGTGGGCCACGAGGTCGCCCTCGTTCACATAGCTGCCCTCCGAAATATACATCTCGGTAATGGAGCCGGAATAACTGGACATGATATAGGTTTTATTGCTGGCCTGAACGGTGCCTGCGTTCTGGCTGACATAAATGCGGTTGGTATGGGTGCTCCACACCACCAGAAACAGCATGAAGATGCCCACCAGAATGACAAAAGCGTAGCCATAAGGTGGCAGCTTTTTTTCCATCATGATGCGGCGGTCCTGCAGATCCGAAAGGTTCTGAACTTTAATCGTCATAATTACTTGGTCTCCATAAAGACATCGACCACGGCATCATCCTCATCCTGATTGACATAAATGGTATAGGAGGTGCCGGTCAGTTTCTGCTCATTCTCAAAAGCGTGGACCTGCAGCTTGTAGGAAGCCAGCTGGCTTTCGGGCATGGGGCCGGTGTAGTGGGCATACAGGCAGTTCTTCACGCGCAGAACAGCATCCATATGGTAGTCCTGCTCCATCTGGCCGATGAACTGGGTAGCCTGCTGCATCATGTACAGGTGCATCTGACGGTCCTCACCAACCACCATGGCCTGCACAATGGGGCCAATGGGCTGTGCGTTGTTGCTCTTGATAAAGTTGTGCATCTGGGTCAGCACCACGGGCAGACTGGCCATCTCTTCCGGATGGATCTCACGGGAGAGCACATTGGTGAGCTTCAGGGTCTTGTTCTCGGCTACTTTGATCTCTTTCATGTTGAATACCTCGGTTCCTTTTCAGATTTACCTCAGAAGAGGCAGTAATAGGCAATCGAGAAAGGGGAGAAAACCGCTGCAGAGAGCAGCTTCCTCTCCGCTCCCGATCGCCTACTACTTATAAAAGTAATAGGGATCTTGCAAATAAAATGTGCCCGGAGGCATTTTGCCTCCGGGCACACCATAGTGAGGCATAGTTACCTGAGCAGGCGGGGCCTGTTCAGGATAACACCATCTACTTCTACTAAACAGAAAGTCTTTCTAGCTCTTTTTTATCTGACACAGCAAAACTATGTCAAATCAAGCTATCCATCATGAATGACTCCCTTTCATATGTAACCGGGTACGCACCCGGCTGCAACACATCAATAGGTGATCGACTCACCGTCGTCATCCTCTTCCACCACGGCCTGCATGACAGACTGCTTGGGCTCTGCCTTTTTGCTGCGGTAGATACCCTGCTGCATGTTCCACAGCTCGTAGTACTTGCCTTCCTTGGCAAGCAGCTCATCGTGCGTGCCGCGTTCCACGATCTTGCCGTGATCCATCACAAGGATCAGATCACAGTCACGAACGGTGGACAGGCGGTGAGCTACGATCAGCATGGAACGATCTGCAAGCTGATCGTAGATCATGTTGAAGATCAGATTTTCCGTAGCAAAGTCCAGATTACTGGTGGATTCATCCAGAATGTAGAGGTTGGAATCTTTCAGGAAAGCGCGTGCCAGCGCAATGCGCTGCTTTTCACCGCCGGACAGGCCGTTGCCTGCTTCTTCCAGATAGGTGTTATACTGCAGGGGCAGATGACGGATAAAGTCGTGAGCATCTGCCTTCTTGGCAGCTTCCTTAACTTCGTCCATCGTAGCGTCCATACGGGAAACGCGGATGTTATCATAAATGGTCTTGCTGAACAGCTCAACGTTCTGCGGCACATAAGAAATTGCGCGGCGGACAGAATCATTGGTGTATTCAGCCAGATTCACACCGTTCAAGTCGATCTCGCCATCTTCCGGCTCATAATACTTAAGCAGAAGCTTGGTAATCGTGGATTTGCCGCTGCCGCTGCTGCCCACCAGCGCGACCTTTTTACCGGCCGGAATGGTAAAGCTGATGTGATCCAGTGCAGGGGCACGGTTGCCATAACGGAAAGTGACATCCTTGAACTCGATATCGCCCTCCACCTTGTCCAGATCGGTGCGGTCTTCGTCGCCGACCGTCTCGGAGGGATAATCCATGATCTCGCCCAGACGCTTCATGGAAATGCTGGCCTCCTGAATCTGCATCTGCAGACCGATCAGGTTGCTCAGCGGGGAAGTAAAGTAAGAGGACAGCGTGCTGAAGGCCATGAATCCGCCCAGTGTCATCTCACCCTTCAGAACCTGACTGATACCCACATAGGTGGTCAGCATGCTGAAACCGGTGGAAATGAAGGAGGAGATCAGGCCCTGCGTGGTGCTGATCTTGCTGGAGCGCAGGCTGATCTTCAGGCTCTTGATGTACTCACGCTCGAGGTTCTCCATTTCGGTATCCTCGTTGGCGTTGCACTTGACCGTCTCAATGCCGCGCAGGCTTTCGATCATCTGGCTGTTCAGTGCAGCGGACTGCACCATGGTCTCTTCGTTGATCTTTTTGTAAGGCTGCTTGTAGATCAGCACCAGCAGAATGCTGACCAGAGCCATGAACAGCGAGATCGAGAAGAGCATCGCATTCATGCGGAACAGGATAATACCGGTAATAATGGCCATCGAGATATCCATGATCAGGCTCAGCGCAATGCTGGTGAAGATGGATTTGATGGTGTTTGCATCCGAATAACGGGTGGTGATATCACCAGTCTTGCGGGTGGCAAAGAACTTCATGGGCAGACGGAAGATATGCCCGAAGTAACCCAGCATCAGCGGAATATCGATCTTGATGGATAGGTGGATCAGAACCCACTGCCGGACAAAGCCCACCAGCGTATTGGTGATGCTGACCATGCTGAACACAAGGATCAGCGTGACCAGCAGATTGTCTAGGCCATATGGCAAGACCTCGTCCATCAGGATCTTGTTGAACATGGAGGAGGCAATGCCCAGGATCGTAACGATCAGAGAACTCAGGATCGCATAGGCAAAGAGCTTTTTCTGGGGCAGCAACAGGTCGACGTAACGCTTGAACATGCCGCCCTTTTCGATCTTACCACCCTTGAACTCCGAGGTGGGGTTCATCAGCAGCAGAACACCAGTAAAGTTCTTGTAGAACTCATCCAGAGAGATCTTTTTCAGCTCACTGCCGGGGTCGCCGATCACGACATAATCCTTGCACTTGTGTTTTTTGCCGTTCTTCTCATCTTCCTTAGCGGCTTCGGCTTCTTTCAGCATGTGCCGACGACGCTCGCCGTCATCTTTGATGGTGGTCTTTTTAAAGACGACCACAAAGTGGGCCAGACCCTGATCGGTGATGACCTGCGCAATGCAGGGCAGCGAGAAATCGCTGAGGAAATTTTCACGGTCTACGCGAACCGCTGCAGTGGTGAAACCCAACTCATTAGCGGCTTTCTGCAAACCAACAAGGTTCGTGCCTTTCAGGTCGGTACCCATCATATCGCGCAGGCGGGTGATGGTAACTTCCTTTTTGTAATGGAGGCACACCATTGCGAGGCAGGCAGCCGCACAGTCAGTGGTGTCGTGCTGCCGGACATAGGTATAACGCATAGATGCTTCCTTTGATCATATACAAATTTATTCAAACAGCGGCAGGCGTTTTGAAGAAGCGGCCTGCCGCAGATCTGACAACGTGAAAAGAGCCGGAGCCTGAAACAACAGCACAGAGACCGGTGCTTTGTCCTGTCCTGCGGAGAACCATGACAAAACACCGGTCGGCTGCTATCAAAAGAAGGGAGCACCTACCCTTTGATCTGTGTGCCGGACTTTGGAAAAACAGATACAAATTCCCAAAGCTTATAAGCAGTATACCACAATGTGACATCTTCTTCAAGTAGTCAAATTTTAAGAAATCATTATGCTTGATGCTTTTTTCGCATGGATGCTGTGTTTTTGGGACAGAGAAGCCCAAAAACAGAGGAGAAACACGACTGCATGGCTGTACAGAAAAAGGGTGTAGTATGGGACAAACAAAAAAGGCAATGTTCTGTGGAACATTGCCTTTTCTTCTGGCGCCTCTTGCCTGACTCGAACAGGCGACACCCTGATTAACAGTCAGGTGCTCTAACCGACTGAGCTAAAGAGGCAGATCACATTTGTGACTGCGAGAGATATTATACCGCATAAGAATGCCTTTTGCAAGCCTTTTTTTAAAAAATGAATCATTTTTGGCAAAATAAAATCGTCCTGCAGTGTTTTGAAACGCTGCAGGACGGTAAAGTACATATTATAAAAGAAGGAAAGGCTTATTTCAGCTTGCTCTTGGCCTTCATGCGCTGCTCGTGGTTCAGGATCTGCTTGCGGATGCGCAGATTTTCAGGAGTGACCTCCAGCAGCTCGTCCTGTGCCAAGAATTCCAGGCAGCCTTCCAGGCTGAGCTTGCTAATGGGGATCAGGCGCAGAGCATCATCGGAGCCGGATGCACGGGTGTTGGTCAGGTGCTTGGTCTTGCAGACGTTGACATCCACGTCCTCGCCGGAAGCGGTGTAGCCAATGACCATGCCCTCGTAGACCTTTTCACCAGCGCCCACCAGAAGGGTGCCGCGCTGCTGAGCATTGAACAGACCGTAGGTGACAGCCTCGCCGGTCTCAAAGCTGACCAGAGAACCGGTGGAGCGGTTGGCAATCATGCCAGCCCAGACATCGTAACCGTCGAAGATCTGGTTGATGATGCCTTCGCCGTGGGTATCGGTCAGGAACTGGTTGCGGTAGCCGAACAGGCCGCGGCTGGGCATACGGAACTCCAGACGCACACGGTCGGTGCCCAGAGATTCCATCTGCTGCAGGATAGCCTTGCGCTGGCCCAGACCGGTCATGACAGCGCCCTGATACTGGGTGGGCACATCGATGACGACATGCTCCATAGGCTCGTAGGTCTTGCCGTCGATGACCTTGGTCAGAACGTGCGGGGGAGAGACCTGTAGCTCATAACCTTCACGGCGCATGGTCTCGATCAGGATGGACAGGTGCATCTCACCACGGCCCATAACGCGGAAGGAATCGGTGGTGGCGGAATCCTCCACCTTCAAAGCGACATCCTTCAGCAGTTCCTTCTGCAAACGGTCACGGATCTGACGGCTGGTAACATACTTACCCTCGCGGCCGGCCAGCGGGCTGTCATTGACAGAGAAGGTCATTTCAACGGTAGGATCGTTGATCTTCACGAAGGGCAGCGGCTCCACATTGGAGGGGCTGCACAGGGTATTGCCGATGGTAACGTCGGGCAGGCCGGAGAATGCCACGATATCGCCGGCGGTGATGTTATCGCAGGGCTGACGGCCATTGGCCTGGAAGTCGTACAGCTTGGTCAGACGGCCGCGCATCTTCAGATCCTGATTGTGCCAGTCACAGACGACAACTTCCTCGCCCACCTTGGCAACGCCGTTCTGGATGCGGCCAATGCCGATGCGGCCCACGAAGTCATTATAGTCCACAGAGGACACCAGCATCTGGAAGGGAGCCTCGGGGTCGCCCTCAGGCGGCTTGATGGTGCTCAGCAGAGTATCGAACAGAGGGATCAGGTCGGTGCCGGGCACATCCGGGTCCAGGCTTGCGGTGCCATCACGGCCGCAGCAGAACAGCATGGGGCAGTCCAGCTGCTCATCGGTGGCACCCAGATCCATCAGCAGGTACAGAACTTCGTCGATGACTTCCTTGATGCGGGCATCGGGGCGGTCGATCTTGTTGATGGCCACCACCAGACTCAGGTTCTGCTGCAGAGCCTTCTGCAGCACAAAACGGGTCTGGGGCATGCAGCCCTCGGCGGCATCCACCAGCAGCAGAACGCCGTTGACCATCTTCAGCACGCGCTCCACCTCGCCGCCAAAGTCGGCATGGCCCGGAGTATCGACGATATTGATCTTGACACCCTTGTAGGTGCAGGAGCAGTTCTTGGCCAGAATGGTAATGCCACGCTCACGCTCGATATCGCCGCTGTCCATGACGCGCTCGGCCACGACCTGATTATCGCGGAATGCGCCGCTCTGACGCAGCATTGCGTCCACCAGGGTGGTCTTGCCGTGGTCAACGTGAGCGATAATGGCAACGTTGCGCAAATCGTTACGAACCATAAAATTCAACCTCTCTATTATTAAAACTCATAAAATACGAACGAACGTCATACAAGTTTAAGTTTATAACAGAAAGGGGTGGTTTGTCAAGATTGTATAAAAAATTTTTCAACCTTTCGGCAAAATGCCTGAGAAAAGCCATGCGATTTGTGCGGCGTGTACCTTTAGAATATGCTATACTAAGGGTACAGAAGAAATAAAGCCGGAGGTGTTTTTATGAAGATCACATTTCTGGGCGCGAACCATGAGGTCACCGGCAGCTGCACTTTGATCGAAGCGGCTGGGCAGCGCTTTTTGATCGACTGCGGCATGGAGCAGGGGAAGGACGTATACGAGTACCAGCCCAACCCGGTGGCACCCGGCGAGATCGACTGGGTGCTGGCCACCCATGCACACATCGACCATACCGGTATGCTGCCGCTGCTGGTGCGCAACGGCTTCCGCGGCAAGATCTATGCCACGAACCCCACGGTGGAGCTGTGCGGCATCATGCTGCGGGACTCGGCCCATATTCAGGAATTTGAAGCGGAGTGGAAAAACCGCAAGGGCCAGCGCTCTGGCGCAGAACCGGTGGAACCGATGTATACTGTGCAGGATGCTGAAGCAGCCATGAAGTTGTTTGTGGGCAAGGCCTATGAGCAGCGCTTCCAGCTTGCACCGGGCATTGAAGCCCGCTTTGTGGATGTGGGCCATCTGCTTGGCTCGGCCAGCATAGAGCTTTGGATCACCGAGGGTGAGACCACGACCAAGCTGGTATTCTCCGGTGATATCGGCAATCTGGATCAGCCCATCATCAAGGATCCTGCTTACATCAAAGAGGCGGACTACGCCTTTATGGAATCTACCTACGGCGACCGCAGCCACGGCCCGAAGCCGGACTATGTGAGCGAACTGACGAAGATCCTGCAGCGCACCTTTGACCGGGGCGGCAATGTGGTTATTCCTAGCTTTGCGGTGGGCCGCACGCAGGAGATGCTCTACTTTATCCGTGAGATCAAGGAAAAGGGCCTTGTGAAGGGGCACGGCAACTTCCCGGTGTACATTGACAGCCCGCTTGCCATCGAGGCGACCCGCATCTTTAAAGATACCGACCCGGACTGCTTTGATGCGGACACCCGCGCTCTGCTGGAAAAAGGCATTGATCCGATCACCTTCCCAGGGCTGCGCGTCACGGTGACCAGTGATGAATCCCGCATGATCAATGCAGACCGCGTGCCAAAGGTCATCCTCTCGGCCAGCGGTATGTGCGAGGCAGGCCGCATCCGCCACCACCTCAAGCACAATCTGTGGCGGCCGGAGTGCACCATTCTGTTCGTGGGCTATCAGGCGGTGGGCACGCTGGGCCGCACCCTGCTGGAAGGTGCAACGACGGTAAAACTGTTCGGTGAACCTATTGAGGTGCAGGCAGAACTGTGCCAGCTCACCGGCATGTCCGGCCATGCGGACAGAGAAGGTCTGCTGCGGTGGGTGAACTCCTTTGAGCAGAAACCAAAGCGTGTGTTCGTGATGCACGGCGAAGATGAGACCGAGGACCACTTTGTGCAGACCTTGACGGAACAGGGCTTCACTGCCTGCGCACCCTACAACGGCGCACAGTGGGCCATCGGAGCCGAGGGAGCCGTATGCCTGCAGGAGGGCATGCGCATCCGCATTGAGCACAAGGCTAATGAAGGCCAGAGCCGTGCTGCCAGTGTGTTCCAGCGGCTGGTCAGCGCCGGCAAGCGCCTGCTGCGGGTCATCGAGCACAACGAGGGCGGCGCAAACAAAGACCTTGCCAAGTTTGCCGACCAGATCAATGCCCTGTGCGATAAGTGGGACCGATAAAGCAAAACAAAAGCGCCGTGGCCCAAAAGGCCACGGCGCTTTTTTGCATGGAGCGGGCAATGGGAATCGAACCCACCTCCTCAGCTTGGAAGGCTGATATACTAGCCGATGTACGATGCCCGCATTTACGAACGATATTATAGCATGTTCCGGCACAAATGTCCAGCCCAATTTTTGTGTGTTCCTTAAAGCACCGGAAAAGAATGCCGGAACGGCCTTGCTTTTCCATACGGCTCTGCTACAATAGAAAAAGAACGGAGGGAGAGAGGATGGAGCCGGAAGCAGAGATCATTCGTGCGCAGCTGTTTGCCCTGCGGGATGAAGCATACCGCACCTTTCACAGTGCGTTGATGCCCACCGTGCCGCCGGAAACGGTGATCGGCGTGCGCGTTCCGGCTCTGCGCAAGTTGGCAAAACAGCTCGCAGGCACAGCGCAAGCAGAAGTGTTTTTACAGGCCCTGCCGCATGGATACTACGAAGAGAACAACCTCCACGCGTTTCTGATCGAACTTATCCGGGACTACGACAGGGCGCTGGCTGAAACGGAAGCGTTCCTGCCCTACATCAACAACTGGGCCACCTGTGACTGCTTTTGCCCCAAAGTGTTTGCAAAGCACAAGAAGGAACTGCTGGTGCCCATTCGCCGCTGGCTGGATTCGGGCGAGGTGTACACCGTGCGCTATGGCATGGAGATGCTGATGCGCTATTATCTGGATGATGCATTCCGGCCGGAATATCTGGAATGGGTGGCCGATGTGCACAGCACGGAATACTATATCAATATGATGCGGGCATGGTATTTTGCCACAGCACTGGCAAAGCAGCCGGATGCCGCGCTGCCGTGGCTCACAGAAAAGCGGCTGGATCTGTGGACCCACAACAAAGCCATCCAGAAAGCGGTGGAAAGCCGCCGCATTCCGCCCGGAATGAAGCAGCTGCTGCGCGGTCTGCGCAGCCGTTCATAAAAGCTTCCGGATTTCCGCGCAGATTTCCTGTTTACTTTATGGATGTTTTATTGTAAAATAAGCTATAGTAAAAAATGCCAGGGTATGCCTATGCCCTGACGGAAGATAAAAACAGGTGGTGTTTGGATTATGGCATTGAAATATCAGCGTATCCTTCTGAAGATCAGCGGCGAAGCACTGGGCGGCGAAAAGGGCATGGGTTTTGATGAACCCACCATGGACGCGATCTGCGGCGGCGTGAAGAAAGCACACGACCTCGGCGTGCAGATTGGTATCGTGGTTGGCGGCGGCAACTTCTGGCGCGGCCGGGCAAGCGGCGAGATGGAACGCACCCGTGCCGATCAGATTGGCATGCTTGCCACGGCGATGAATGCCCTGGCTGTGGCCGATGCGCTGGAGCATTTGGGCCTGACGGTGCGCGTGCAGACGGCCCTGAATATGCAGCAGGTGGCAGAACCGTATATTCGCAACCGTGCCACACGGCATTTGGAAAAAGGGCGCATTGTGATTTTTGCCTGCGGGACAGGCAACCCCTATTTTTCCACCGACACAGCCGCAGCATTGCGCGCGGCGGAAATCAACGCCGACATCATCTTCAAGGCGACCATGGTGGACGGCGTGTATGACAAAGACCCGAAAAAGTACCCTGATGCAAAGAAATATGACAAACTGACGTTCAGCCAGGTGCTGGCCGACCAGCTTGCCGTGATGGACAGCACCGCGGCCACCATGTGCCGCGACAACGGTTTGCCCATTTTGGTGTTTGACATCAGCGACCCCTGCAATATCGCCCGCGCGCTGGAAGGCCAGGCAATCGGCACGCTTGTGGCGGAGGAATAAGGTGAAGGAGTGAGCGATATGAACGAGAAACTGCAGAAATACGAAGAAAAAATGGAAAGTGCCCTGAAACATCTGAATAAAGAGCTTGCCTCAATTCGTGCCGGGCGCGCGAACCCGGCCATCCTCGACAAGGTGACGGTAGACTATTACGGCACGCCCACGCCCATCAACCAGATTGCGGCCGTAAGCGTGGCCGAGGCCCGTGTGCTGGCCATCAGCCCGTGGGACGCTTCCATGATGGGCGCCATTGAGCGCGCAATTCTCACCTCAGATATCGGCATCAACCCCACAAATGACGGCCGCGTGATGCGCCTGGTGTTCCCGGCGCCTAC
>ERZ827471.1633-NODE-1633-length-12718-cov-3.092000_pt1 | contig 12718 bp, 10 predicted proteins | sample MGYA00519772_ERZ827471 | MGnify/ENA primary metagenome ERZ827471 (study PRJEB31778, sample SAMEA3449315) | human gut metagenome | biome: human gut; feature: human-associated habitat; material: faeces | place: United Kingdom | collected 2010/2012 ... | reverse complement strand
TATGACTTTCACCGCGCTCACCGGCGCGGCGAGCCACTTTGCCATTGGCGGTGCTCCGGATATTTGGTGCCTGATATTTTGTGTGCTCTCCACCCTCCTGTGGGCGCGGATAGCGGCCAAATTTGCCAACAAGGCCAGCCCGGCCGTCCTCAACCGGGCTACCGGCGCTATCCTTGCGCTTCTTGGTATCGTCATGCTGGCCGTCAATTATTTGTAATCACGGATTCCGGCACGGGATTGGTTTCCCTGTGATGAGCGCTGACAATACGATGAGCGCCCCAGGCCGTTCCAACTTTGGACGGCCCAGGGCGCTTTTTATCATACTGAGATGTATTTGCTTTTTAAGCAGCCCGCCAGAAACGCTTCCTACTTTTCCTTGGTTGCCGGGATGATCCAAACATCTAATGCCTCCATAATATCACCCGGTTGGCAATGTAGTTCCTGACAAATTTTCTGGACCGTATTAAACGGCACCTCGTCATGTAACCGCATTGCATTTACGGTATCTTTTGTTAAACCGAAGCGTTTTCCAATCTGTGCGTCTGTCAAGCCACAAAGCTCTTTCCGCTTTAGGAAGGGTTCAAAGGTAATGACAGTATGCCGGACGCCATCCGATCCAATATCCATATGTGTTCATCTCCTTGTATAATAAGTTTCAAAGCAAATATTTCAGGTATCAGCAGGCTCTGAGATGCCCGTGATACAATAGCTGTAGGACAGCAGGGTCAAGTTCTATCATCTCCAGTTGAGCCAAAAGGCTACTTCAGTTTGAGTCTGTTCCCCTGAGCCGGAAGTTAGCTGCAAACTCATTGGCTGTTTGCCAGAGATAAGGTCGCCCTGTTGGCAGTGAGGGCTATCGCATTGACCAACTCTGGAATGATTCTAATAAGCAAGGGTGAGGATGCTCCGGTTATCATGGGTATCTCAAAGCCTGCTGGCCTGAAATCTCCACATGGGGAGGTGAAAATTGTGAATCCACTATTCGTTGGCATTGATGTGAGCAGCAAGAACAATGTGGCCTACCTGATGAAACCGGACGGCAGCAAACACTCCAGCTTCTCCGTGCAGAATAACCTTGGCGGTGCTAAACTGTTATCAGAGAGAATCGTATCGGCACTTGGCTCCATGCAGCTTGAGCGTGTGGTGATTGGCCTGGAGGCCACCTCCATCTACGGGGACAGCCTAGTCTATGCTCTTCGTGAGGATGGCCGCTTGGGGCGGTTTCAGAGGAAAATCCATGTTCTAAATCCAAAGCAGGTGCGGAAATTCAAGGAAGCCTATTCTGACCTGCCAAAGAACGACTGGGTGGACGCCTTTGTGATTGCCGACCATCTCCGTTTCGGCAGAATCAACAGGGAGGTCTACATGGACGATTACCGCTACAAAGCCCTGCAAACCCTTACCAGAGCCAGATTTGATGTCATCCAAAACTTGACCCGGGAGAAGCAGCGGTTCGCCAACTACTTATTCCTCAAATGCTCCGGCATGGCCCAGGACAAAGACATTCAGAACACCAGCGCCACCACCATCGCACTCATGGAACACTTTGAAACCGTGGATGACTTGGCGAATGCCGACCTGGAGGAACTGACTGCCTTTATTACTGAAACAGGCCGTGGCAAATTTGCTGACCCGGATGCTACCGCCAAGGCAGTTCGGGCTGCAGCCAAAGGCTCCTATCGGCTGCCCAAAACAGTAAACGACACTGTAAACCAAGCAATGGCTGTTTCTATTGCCTCCATGCGCGCCTTGAAAGGGCAGGTCAAAGTATTAGATAAGGCCATTGAACAGCAGTTTGAAATCATTCCGAACACTTTGACCTCCATCCCCGGTATTGGCAAGGTCTACTCCGCCGGTATCATTGCTGAGATTGGTGATATCCACCGTTTTGATTCCCAAGCCTCGGTTGCCAAATACGCCGGCCTTGTCTGGAACAGGAGCCAGTCTGGCGACTTCGAGGCCGAACACTCCAGAATGATTAAATCCGGCAACCGCTATCTCCGCTACTACCTGCTGGAAGCCGCCAACTCCGTGAGAAGATGCGACTCCGAGTTCCGGCGTTACTATGACCTCAAATTCAAAGAGGTCAACAAGTACCAGCATAAACGCGCACTCGCTTTAACTGCCAGAAAACTGGTCCGGTTGGTCTTTCGGCTGCTAAAGGACAACCGCCTGTATATCCCGCCGGAGGGCTGAGAGCGCAGCTTGCCACTCTGACTCATAGGCCCTGTTTCAAAATTTCTCAGGGACAGGGCTTTGGTTGGTGTTGCCTTTTTGCTGTCTACACAGTGCTTTTTACTCTGTTTCGCTTAAAATTTTCTTGCATCACCTACTTGACTTCATACCATTGGACTTTTATATTTCAGTGATCTTATATGTAAACATCCTTATGGATGGAATGACCGGTTCCCTCCGCCCACCCGGCGGCCAGCTGCTCCGTGTCCAGCATCCGCTCGTAGGACTGCTCCGCCAACAGGCGCACGCCGCGCTCCACCTCCGCCTGGGTAGCCAGATACAGCTTCCGCAGGCACCGGGGCGTTCCCTTTTCCTCCTCTACCCGGGCGTCATGACACAGGGTCTGGATCTCCTCCGTCACCTGGGTCCGGCTCATGCCTTTCCCGTTCCGGGTGCAGAACACCGGCCCCGCCGTCAGGCCCTGCCGCCGGGCGTAGTCCAGCAGCTCCCCCTGCAGACAGGCGGGCAACGGGACGTACCGCCGCTCCCCGCCGGTACGGACCGGCAGGCGCCCGGCCCGCACCCGCTCAACGGTCACCTGAGGCAGCTCCCCCACCCGGATGCCCGCCAGGGCGAATATTTTCACCAGCAGGTAAGTCCGCTCCTTTTCCAGTATCCTGGCAGCCTGCAGCAGCCGCAGATACTCCACCCGGCTCAGTTCCGGCTGGAGGCCCTTGTCCGCCTCCAGCTGCCCCACCAACTGCAGGTCCCGCCGCCCCATGTACTCCATCAGCCCGTTGGCGGCAGACAGGTGGGTATTCACGGTGCTGGGGGAATACCCTGCCTCCAGCAGGAATGCTCGCCAAGCAGCCAGCGTTCCCCGGGAGATCTGCTTGTCCGGGGGCAGGTAGTCATAGAGGGCCCGCAGCTTGGCACTGTACATCTGCACCGTGCCCTTGCGGCGTCCCCTGCCGGACAGGTCCGCCAGATAAGCCCGGATGGTCTCCATGCTGAGCTCGGCGCCGGGCCAGTCCGGTGTGCGGTGTGTCTCCCGCGGCTTCAGAGCCTCTGGACTCCTCATCTCCCCGCCTCCTGTCAACAGAATCGCCATTTCCTCCTGTAAGGGACCGAAACAGGGCCTGCAGACCAGGGGCAAATGTGCGCAAAAAAGCCCGCGCAGCCTGCGCGGGCTCAAAAATGGCGCAAAGACAGCAGCCGGACAAAATTCGACGCTTTTCCGGCCATTTTATGCTGCCCAAATCGGTAAAAGCTCTTGCGGCTGGCGGTGCTTTGTGCTAGAATTTGGTTACTGTTAAAATCAATTATGTATGTCTGGTTATTTTTTTGCAGCCATCCGCATCGGAATGGCGATTCTGTCCTATTTCTAACAGACCAGCCCCAGCCGTGCCAGAGTCCCGGCGTGCTCGGTGCCCGTGGAGATCAGGTAAATCCGGGTCGTCTCAATACTGGAGTGGCCCAGGACGTCCGCCAGCCTGGCCACGTCCCGGCAGACACGGTAGAACGTCCTGGCGAACAGGTGCCGCAGATTGTGGGGAAACACCTTGCTGGGTGCCGCGCCCGCCTTGTCGCACAGCGCTTTCATCTCCGCCCAGATCTGCCGGCGGGAGATGCCTTTTTCGTTTCTGGTGAGAAAAATCTCGCCGGAAGCGATTTTTTGTTTCCTGGCGTATTTGAGGAGCTTGCGGCAGAGCTTGCCCGGCAGCAGGATGGTCCGGATCTTGCCCTTCAAGGAGATTTCGGCCCTTCCCCGGTACACGGCCTCCACGGTGACATAGCGCACCTCGGACACCCGGATTCCTGTGCCGCAAATGGTTTCCAGCAGCAGCGCCAGCCGTTCCCGGCCCTGGGTGCGGGCGGTCTCCAGCAGGCGGAGGTACTCCGGCCTTGTCAGCTCCCGGCTGTCGTCCCGGAACAGCCGCCGCTGGATGCGCAGGGGCTTCACCCGAAACGCCGGCCAGCCCAGAAATACAAGGAACCGGTTGACCGCCGCCAGCTTGACGTTGATGGTGGCCGGCGCCAGCTTCGCCTCCAGCAAGGCGGCCTTCCAGGCCCCCGCCGCCGCCTTGGACGCCGCCCGGCCGTCCAGCCAGGCGGTAAAATCCGCCGCATCCCGCAGGTATTTCTCGATGGTGGCGGGGCTCTTTTCCTCCCACACCAGGCGCTGCCTGAACGCCTGGAGCTGTTCTCCTGTGATGGTATAGTCTTGCACTGCATATCGCCTCCCGTACAATTATCCTCTATATTTTACCTTCCGGCCGGCTGTCTATGTATCCAATGGATTTTGCGCGGCAGAACACTGCTCTGACACCGACGGATAGGCCCTGGCCCTCTGCTTGCATTGCGGGCCGATTTGACGTATTCTTTAATAAAAAAGGCAGGTGCCAAAAAAAGGGAGGGATCGCCTTGGTGCGGACCGCAAAGCGGACGCCTCTGATTCACGCCGGACGGGCCTTTGTACTGGCCCTGGCGGCCGGACTGGTGCTTGTTGGCTGCATGGAGTGGAGCCGCCGGAACCAGGAGCGGGACCGCATGGGCTATGTCGCCAGCGCCATCGGGGCGGAGACGTATGAGTTTATGCTCTCCGAGATGAGCAAAACCCGCGTTCTGGAGGCCTATCTCATCCAGACCAGCGGGGACTATTCGGACTTCGGCAGGGTCGCCCATGTCCTGCTGCGGGAGGACTATGTGCGAAACGTCCTCTTCGCGCCGGACGGGATCGTGGACGGTGTCTTTCCCCTGGAGGGAAACGAGGATGTCGTCGGGCTGAACATGTACGGGGACGGGGCCGGCAATCTGGAGGCTCAAGCTGCCATCGAAAAAGAGGCGCTGTATATCGCCGGCCCCTTCCAGCTGATCCAGGGCGGCCTGGGCATCGCCGGGCGGCTGCCGGTCTTTCTGACGGACGAACAGGGCCAGCGGTATTTCTGGGGCATCGTCTCCGTGACGCTGGACTTTCCGGCCGCCCTGTCCGGAAGCTCCGTGGAGCGGGTAAATGCCCAGGGCTTCGCCTGCCAAATTTGGCGCATCAATCCGGACGACGGACAGAAACAGGTGATTCTCGAGACGGCGGACCCGCTGCCGGAGGGTGTGCGGACTGTGGACCACGCGCAGGAGCTGTTCAACTCTGTCTGGACCGTCTCCCTGGCGCCCCTGCGGCCCTGGTATCTCCAGATCAGCCTGTGGCTGGGGGTGGCGGTGAGCCTGCTGGTGGCGTTGCTGGCTGCGGCGGGCGTCTACTACGCGGGCCGGCTGCGGCAGCTGCAGCTGGAAAAATCCCAGCGGGCCATCCAGCAGCTGCAGGAGCAGCTGGAGCGGGAACAGGGCAATATGCTGCTGAACCAGATCCGCTCCCACTTCTTTTACCACACCCTCAACGCTCTGCAGGCCCTGATCGTCCTGAAGCCGGAGGCGGCCTACAAAATGGCCGGAGACTTCGCCCGCTACCTGCGGTTCACACTGGACTCCGTCACTGCCGACGGCGGGATCGGCTCCTTCCGGGAGGAGATCCGGGCGGTCCGGGCCTATGCGGATATCAACCAGCAGCAGCTGGGGGACCGGCTGCACATGGTCTACGAGATTCCCGACGTGGACTTTCCCATCCCCCTGCTGACCATCCAACCCATTGTGGAGAATGCCATCCTCCACGGCATCAAGCCCAAGGTGGGCGGCGGAACCGTCTCTTTGAAGCTGGAAGAGCTGCCGGACCACTGGCAGGTCACGGTGACGGACGACGGCGTGGGCTTCGGCCTGGAAGCTGTCCGAGAGAAGGGCTCCATCGGGCTGGAGAATGTGCGGCGGCGCATAGCCCGCTTCCCCGGCAGCGAGCTGCGGATCACCAGCACAGTGGGCATGGGCACACAGGCTGTCCTGACTTATGGAAAGCGGGGGAAAAACATGGAAAATCTTTCAAAATCGACCTGAAAGCGTACGGTTTCCGTACGCTCCATCTGGTACAATAGAAACATAAGACAGGGGTGACCGCGATTGAAAACCATTCTGGTGGACGACATGCTGCTGGATCTGCAGCTCTTCGAGCTGAAATGTGCGGACATGCCTGATTTTGAAATTGTGGGGAAATTCACCGATCCCAACGCGGCCATTGAGTACGCCGCCGGCCATGTGGTGGATTTTGCCCTGCTGGACATCGACATGCCGGGGATGGACGGCATCCATCTGGCCCAGGCCCTGCGGCGGCTGCGGAGCGACATCATCATCGTCTTCGCCACGGCCCACCCGAAGTTTGCGGTGGAGGCGCTGAAGATGAAGGCGGACTACATCATCTTCAAGCCCTTTGACCGGGAGGACATCGCCGATGTGATGGAGCGGGCCAAGCTGCTGCGCCGCCGCCAGTGCAAGCGCATCCATTTCCACACCTTCGGGGCCTTCGACATGCTGGTGGACGGCGAGCCGGTGCACTTCCGCTCCGGCAAGGCCAAGGAGCTGATGGCCCTGTGCGTGTATCGGGACGGGCGGCCGGTGTCCATTCACGAGATCGTGGAAAACCTATGGGGAGAGAACGCCGACGGCACCGGCTACCGCCGCACCATCAAGGAGCTGGCAGACACCCTGCGGGACTATGGCGCGGAGGAGATGTTCCTGCGCAGCCGGGGGAGCCTGCGGGTGCGGATGGACCTGGCGGACTCGGATTTTCAGGCATTCATGAGCGGCGATGAGGACGCCATCTGCCAGTTTCAGGGGGTGTTCATGCAGCAGTATTCCTGGGCGGAGCCCATGGTCTGCACGCTGCAGGAGAAAAAGGAGCTGATGCTTGCCCGCATGGGGAAGCACCGCATGTAAGGAGGGGGCTGAAACTTTGGATGAGTTACTGAGAATGGAGCACGTCAGCAAACGCTTCGGCGATTTCTACGCCAACAGGGACATCAACCTGTCCGTCCGCAAGGGCGAGGTACATACCCTGTTAGGGGAGAACGGCGCGGGAAAGAGCACGCTGATGAACGTCCTCATCGGGCTGTACCAGCCCACAGAGGGAAAGATCTTCCTGAATGGGAAGGAGGTCCGCATCGACTCTCCCGCCCAGGCGGTGAAGCTGGGCATCGGTATGGTGCATCAGCACTTCATGCTGGTGGAGGCCATGACGGTGTTCGAGAACATCATCCTGGGGGACCGGAACACCAAGGGCATCTTCATCGACAAGGAGGCCCGGAAGAAGGAAATCCTGGAGCTGGCGGAGCGCTATGGTCTGGACGTGGAGCTGGACCGGCCCATCACGGAGATTGCCGTGGGCGCCCAGCAGCGGGTGGAAATCCTGAAAACCCTGTATCGGGGCGCGGAGCTGCTGATTCTGGACGAGCCCACCGCCGCCCTGACAGACATCGAGGTAGAGGGACTGTTCCAGATCATCCATAAGCTGACGGAGGAGGGCAAAAGCGTCATCTTCATCAGCCACAAGATGCGGGAGGTGCTGCAGATCTCCGACCGTATCACCATTCTGCGCACCGGCGAGGTCATCACCACCCTGGATCGCTCCGAGACAGACGGCCAGGAGCTGGCCAACCTGATGATCGGCCGGGAGCTGGCCCCCTCCCACTACGGCAAGGTGGAGGAGCCGGGCGATCCCGTCATCCAGATGCGGAGCGTGGACTACCACAAAGAATCCAAGCACGCAGGGCTCAGCGGCGTCTCCCTGACCGTGGGCCGGGGCGAGATCGTGGGCATTGCCGGCGTGGACGGCAACGGCCAGAGCCAGCTGGCCCAGGTGGTCACCGGCGTGCTGACGCCGGACGGCGGTGAGGTGGACATGAAGGGCTCCAAGGTGGCTCAGTTCACCCCCAACGGCTTTATTCTGGAAAATGTATCCCACATCCCGGAGGACCGGAACAAGATGGGCCTCATCGGCAATATGTCCGTGAAGGACAATATCGTGCTCAAGGCCACAGACTCTCCGGAGTTCTCCAGTGCCAAGGGCTACTTTCTGAAGAAAAAGGCCATCCGGGACTACGCCCTGAAGATGCAGGAGAAGTACGACATCCGCTGCACCTCTGTGGAGCAGGAGACGCGGAACCTCTCCGGCGGCAACCAGCAGAAGGTGATCCTGGCCCGGGAGCTGGAGGGCAGCCCGGACCTGCTGGTGGCCGTCCACCCCACCCGGGGCCTGGATATCGGCGCCACCCGCTTCGTCCACGACACCATGATCGAGGCCCGGGACAAGGGCTGCGGCGTATTGCTGATCTCCGCGGACTTCGACGAAATCCTGGAGGTTTCCGACCGCATCGTGGTGATGTTCGAGGGGCAGATCATGGGCGTGTTCTCCGGCAAAAATCCTCCCATTGAGGAGATCAGCCTGGCCATGGCCGGGAAATAAGGAGGGGGAGAACGCATGAAAAACAGCGGAAAACCTCGTCAGTTTCCTGGTACCCATCATCTCCATCCTGCTGGCCTTCGTCATCGGGTGCATCATCATGGCCGTGCTGGGTGCCAATCCCTTTGTGGCGCTGGAGTCCCTTTGGATCGGTGCCTTCGGCAGCCTGCGGAACGTAGGCACCACCCTGGCCCGCTCCACGCCGCTGATCTTCACCAGCCTGTGCGCCTGCTTTGCATACCGCTGCGGCGTGTTCAACCTGGGTGGTGAGGGCCAGTTCCTGATGGGCTCCATCGTCTGCTGCTACATTGCCACCCAGAGCGGGATCGAAGGACTGCCCGCCATTCTCCTGTGTCTGGTGGGCGGCGCCGTGGCTGGCGGCCTCTGGTCCCTGATTTCCGGCCTGCTGAAGGTCTACCGTGGCCAGAATGAAATGATTATCACCATCATGCTGAACTATGTGGCCACGCTGTTCATGGGCGTGGTATATACCGACTGGCTGCGGGACGGCAGCGTTCCGCAGACGCAGGCCGTGCCGGAGGCCACTCAGCTCAGCCGCCTCTTCGGCCTGCGGGTCACCTCCGCCTTCGTCATCGCCCTGGCGGTGGGACTGCTGGTGTACTATTTCCTGTTCTACACCTCCAAGGGCTTCCAGCTGCGGGCCGTGGGCCTGAACATGACGGCGGCGGAGTTCAACGGCTTCGCGGTGAAGAAGTACATCCTGATGAGCTTTATCGTCTCCGGCGCCATCGCCGGCCTGGGCGGCAGCGCCGAGCTGCTGGGGACCCAGTTCCGGCTCATCAACGGCTTCGGCAACGGCTACGGATTCGACGGCGTGGCCATGGCCCTGATCGGTCAGCTGCATCCTCTGGCGACCATTGTGGTGGCCATCTTCTTCGCAGCTCTGCGGGTGGGCTCTACCACCATGCAGGCGGCCACCGGCGTGCCCACCAGCGTATCCGACATCATCCAGGCCCTGGTGATCGTGTTCACCGTGGCGGGTCTGGCCATGGTGAAGCTGCCCGGATTCAAGGCGTTCCTGGGAAGGCTGACGGAGAGACGGAAGGAGGCGGCCTGATATGGAATTTGTCATGAACATCATCCTCTCCAGCGTTCGCATGGCCACGCCCCTGATCTTTCTGGCGCTGGCGGAGCTGTACTCCCAGCGGGCAGGCCTGGTCCACATCGGACTGGAGGGCCTGGCCTCTATCGGCTCTCTGGTGGGCTTTCTGGTGAGCCTCATCACCGGCAGCCCCATGCTGGGCGTGCTGGCTGGCGCGGCGGTGGGCATTCTGGTGAACATGATCTTCGCCTACGCCACCGTCACCCTCTGCGCGGAGCAGATCGTCTACGGTATGGCCATCAACATCTTCGCCCCGGCCCTGGCGGCCTTCATCTACCGGGTCTACTTCGGCGCCGGGTCCGAGCTGGTGCAGGTGGGTCTGATGAACACGCTGTCCTCCTCCCTGGGCATCACCTCCGACAACTTCCTGGTCCGCCTCCTGCTGGACCAGACGCCCATGGTGTACCTGGCTTACGGCCTGGTGATCTTCACGGTTATCTACTTCAACCGTACCAAGTCCGGCCTGAACTACAAGGCCGTGGGCGAGTATCCCAAGGCGGCGGCAACTCTGGGCATCAACGTCATTGGCGTGAAGTACGCCGCCTGCGTCATCTGCGGCGCCCTGGCCGGCATCGGCGGTGCCTATCTCACCACCTGCTACGCCAACACCTACGTGGACGGCAACGTGGCGGGCCGGGGCTTCATCGCCCTGGCGGCGGTGATCTTCGGCCGGTGGAGCGGTGCCGGCGTGCTGCTGGCGTGCCTGTTCTTCGGCTTCTGCGACGCGCTGCAGATCCGGCTGCAGGTGGGCAGCTTCGGCGTGCCCTATCAGTTCTTCCAGATGATCCCCTACATCGCCACCGTGGTGGTATTGGCCGGCATCGGCATGAAGAAGGCCGGCCCCAAGAGCTCCGGCAAGCCCTATCTCAAGGAGGAGCGCTGAGGATAATCGCCGCCCACGCGGCTGTTATCAATAGAAGGCATCCACATTTATGAAGAATTGGGAGGAAAGAACATGAAAAAATTATTGGCTCTGCTTCTCACCCTGGTCATGTGCCTGTCACTGGCGGCGTGCGGCGGCTCCGGTACCGACACCTCCGGCACTGACACGTCCAGCGGAGAAACCGGCGAAGACTCCGGCGACAGCAGCTACCGGGTGGCCATGATCTGCGACTCCAGCATCTCCGACGGCGGGTGGGGCATGTCCTGCTACAACGCCATGGTGGATGCCGCCGCAGAGCGCGGCTGGGCCACGGAGGTCTCCGACAGCATCGCCCAGTCTGCCTACTATGACACCATCATCTCCTATTGCGACCTGGGCTATGACCTGATCTACGCCCCTGGCAACCAGTACACCGACGCCGTCCTTCAGGCGGCGGAGGAGTTCCCCGATGTGGCCTTCGCCCTGCTGAACGGCGGCGAGGACACCGCCAAAGCCGTCAACGGCAATGTGACCTCCCTGCTGCCCAATGCCCAGCAGGTGGGCTGGATCGCCGGTGCCCTGGCCGGTCTTATGACCAAGAGCGGCACGGTGGCCTTCATTGGCGCCATGGAACTGGATACCACCCTGGGCAAGTATAACGGATTCAAGGAAGCCGCCGCCTATGTGGGACAGCAGGAGGGCAAAACCGTCTCCACTCTGGATGTGGTCTACTCCGGCGACTTCTCCGCCGCCGACAAGGGCATTGAGTTTGCCAAGGCCATGATCGACCAGGGCGCTGATGTGTTCTTTGGCGACGCCTCCGCTGTGGACTCCGGCGCACGGCAGGCCATTGACGAGGCCAACGCCGCCAGCGGCTCCGTGAGCATCTATGACATCGCCCAGCCCTCCGATCTGTTGGGCCAGAACGAGTGCATCATCGGCAGCCAGGTGACGGACAATGCCTCCCTTGTGGGCCTGTGCATGGAGGCTGTGGAGGATGGCTCCTTCGGCGGCGAGGTCATCTACGGCACCCTGCAGAACGGTGCCCTGTCCGCCGGTGCCCTCAGCGACCTGGTGCCCGCCGATGTTCAGGAGAAGTATCAGGGCTACCTGGACCAGATGGTGGACGGCAGCTTTATGCAGTAAGATTTATACCCGCAAACCACTGCGGCTCCATCCAGATGCCTGGATGGAGCCGCTTTCCCCCCTGCCCGGGAAACTTCTGCCCAACGGTAGAACGGGGCCTGCAGTGCCGGGCATTGGATGGCGGGCAGCCGCTCCCCTCCTCCCTGGCCCGCAGACGCAAAACGGCCGTGCGATTTTTGATCGCACGGCCGTTTTTCCGATATTCTGCCCCACAGGAACGGCGCGGTCCGCCCTGTTCTCCGGGTCATCAGGAGCGGGAAGCTCTCTCCTCCCGGCAGTCTTCCGGTTTTTTCGTGTGGTTTTTATAGGTATTCCATGTGGGTTCATATTCCGCTGTGGCCTGATTGCCCCACATGGCCCAGCCCTCCCGGTCCCCGCGGGCAAACAGCTCAAGAAACGGCCCTGGAGAGCATCGCTCGATCAGAGGGATGAATTCGTCCGGTTTTCTGGAGTGCTCCCGCTTCTGTGCCCGCAGCAGGTTCACCTGGGACCTGGCCGGGGGCAGCGTCCTGTTCCCGCCGCCCCTGACACCAAAGAGCAGAATTTCCGTCACATTCCGGAAGTAGAACCCCACACCCCGGCCGTCCGGTTCTCCGTCCTTGCGAACCTTCTCCCAGATGATATTGCCCTTGTACTCGAATCCCCAGGCCTTCATGACCGCAAGGCCGTCGGGAAGCAGGGCATTGGGTACCCACAGATACAGATGGCTCTTCTCCGCCGCCACCTGTGCCACCGGCAGCGCCATGATGTCTTCCAGCTCCATGGTCTCGTAGCGATTCAGCCGCTTGTGCTCAGGCGCTACCTTCCCGGTCCGATTCTGGAACCTCCAGGGAGGGTCGGCATATATGGTGGCGTATTTTTGATCGCCGCAGAAACGCAGCAGATTTTCAGATGTTTCCTGGATTGTGCTCATCGATGTACCCTTCCTCCCAATCTGTGATGCACGGTTTCCTGATGCCTACTGCCAGAATGGGGCATCCGCCGTTCCTGCGGGAATCCAAGCGATAGGTCAATTTCCCCATCCAGGTGGTGCTGGCCCCGTACTTCCGCAGAATGGGTTTCCACTGGCGGG
>ERZ827471.1630-NODE-1630-length-12730-cov-4.479527_pt1 | contig 12730 bp, 4 predicted proteins | sample MGYA00519772_ERZ827471 | MGnify/ENA primary metagenome ERZ827471 (study PRJEB31778, sample SAMEA3449315) | human gut metagenome | biome: human gut; feature: human-associated habitat; material: faeces | place: United Kingdom | collected 2010/2012 ... | reverse complement strand
CAATAATGGGGCGGATTGCGAGGCTGTCATCTCCGGTATCCCTGCAGAAGTGAAGGAACTGAAAGTCTATGTGACCAATACAAAGGACTGCATGAAGGAAACTGCAGTGAAGGTGGAGAATGGACTGGTACGGGTACACTTGCCGGCTATCAGTTTCATTACCTTATTGTCGGATAAATAATTTTGAAATGGAATAATATTAATATATAAAGAATAGTGATATGAATATAACTACATGTCTGTTTACAGTTCTGGGAGGAATGGCCACTTTAGGGCATCCTTCAGAAACTGTACGTTTGAATCAGTTAGGGTATTATCCCCAGCAGGAAAAAGTAGCTGTGGTGAATGCCGGTGAGGTACGTGAATTTACCATAGTAGATGCAGCCACGGGCAATCGGCTACTTTCCGGCAAACCCGGATATACCGCTTCATCCGCTTGGTCGGATAGGAGCAGGACAATATTGGATTTCAGTGACATCACGGTACCGGGAAGATATCTTCTGTTGGTTAACGGCGATTCAGTGGCATTCGAAGTAAAGGAAAAGGTGCTGTCCCCTTTGGCCGATGCCGCTTTGAAATCTTTCTATTACCAACGTACGGGTATGCCCATCGAAGCGACTTATGCGGGTCGGTGGAGCCGTCCGGCAGGCCATCCAGATGACAAGGTGCTGGTACATCCCAATGCTGCCGGGCCGGAACGTAAGGCGGGAGCGGTGATTTCTTCTCCGGGAGGATGGTATGATGCCGGAGATTATAACAAGTACATTGTGAACTCCGCTTATTCCATCGGATTGATGCAGGCGATTTATGCCCGCTTTCCTGACTATTTTATCCGTCAACGGGTGAACATCCCGGAAAGCGGAAACCACACGCCCGATTTGCTGGACGAGATGTACTATAACCTGAAATGGATGCTGACCATGCAAGACCCTGCCGACGGAGGAGTCTACCACAAGCTGACTACCCCTTCGTTCGAGGGATTTATCAAGCCTACGGAGTGTAAGCAGCCCCGTTATGTAGTTCAGAAATCAGTAACGGCGGCATTGGACTATGCTGCGGCTTTAGCGCAAGCTTCCGTGTTGTTTGCTCCTTACGAAGAGGATTATCCTGGCTTTTCGGAAGTGGCTTTGCAGGCTGCCGAACGTGCTTACGCCTGGGCAGAAGCGCATCCGCAAGCGCTCTATCATCAGGACCTCCTCAACAAGCAATATCAACCTGCCGTGGTTACGGGAGCTTACGGTGATCGTAGTGCCGATGACGAATTCTTCTGGGCGGCTTCCGAGCTCTATCTTGCTACGGGAAAGCCCGTTTACCGGGAACAAGTGAAGAAGCATCTGCCCACTGCATATAAGACTCCTTCTTGGGGCAATACCACTGCGTTGGGCGTGTTTGCCTGGCTGCAACCGGGCAGGGAATATCAGGGTGAAGACGTGGAGTTGGCAAATGCCATGAAAGACCTGCTACTGGACTATGCTGCCGAGGCTGTGCGGGGTGCTGACCGCTCTCCTTTCCACGCTCCTTACGGCAACGATGCCAAAGATTTCTTTTGGGGATGCCTTGCCGAAGGGTGTGCTAACCAAGCCACTTCACTGGTTTGCGCCTATTTGCTTACGGGTGAGAAGTCGTACCTGACGAACGCCTACCGCAATATGGACTACATTTTAGGAAAGAATGCCACGGGATATTGTTATGTCACCGGTTTCGGGATGAAAAGTCCTCTGTATCCGCACCATCGTCTTTCTGCATCGGATGATATAGAGGCACCTCTTCCCGGTTTCCTTGTTGGCGGTCCCAATCCTGGCCAACAAGACGGTGTACCCTATCCTTCCAATCTGCCGGATGAGTCTTATGCAGATGTGGAAGGTTCGTATGCTTCCAATGAAATAGCCATTAATTGGAGTGCTGCTTTGGTGGCGTTGGTGTCTTCGTTGGATGCTTTGATGTCAAAATAATGTTTCTATTCAGCCTGCTGCCTTATAAATTCGGATGGGCTGATGTTGAACTCTTCTTTAAAATGTTTGGAGAATATCTTGGGGGAGTTATACCCCAAGGTATATGCAATTTCCGAAACTTGCATCTGGCTTTCTGTCAAGAGTTGTTGTGCACGTTTCATACGGATGGTCCTGATGAATTCGATGGGTTTCTTTCCCGTTATCTTAATCATTTTCTTGTAGAAATAGCTGCGTGATATATTCAGGCTGCTGGCAAGCTCCTCGACGGAAAACTCGGTTTCGCTGATATTGTCCTCTACAATCTGGATGGCTTTTTCCACCAGCTGCTGGTCAAGGGGAGTGATGGTGATACGGCTTGGCTCGATTTTAATGTCCTGATTGAATATTTCCTGACGTTTGACGTTCATCTCGATAATCTTGTTGATGCGCAGCTTGAGGACTTCCATATTGAAAGGCTTGGTGATATAGTCGTCTGCGCCAACGCTAAGCCCTTCCAATTGGTGTTCTTCACTTGCCTTAGCTGTCAGGAGGATAATGGGGATATGGGAGTAGCGTATGTCATTCTTGATGGTTGAACATAGTTCCAGACCATCCATCTCGGGCATCATGATGTCACTGATCACTAAATCAATATCTTCCTTTTCCAGTACATTCAGTGCATGTTTTCCGTTTGTGGCTTTTAATACATGATACTGCCTGGCAAGACTTTCAGAGAGAAATTTCAAGAAGTCGTAGTTGTCATCTACGAGTAGTATGGTGAATGGATGGGATTCTTCTTTTATTTCCGGTCCTTCGACCGGTTCTCCGTTTTTGGTTTCATTACTGTTCTGGTGTAGGGGTAGGGCAATCAGGAATACAGAACCACAAGGCTGGTTATCCCTGACACAGACAGTACCCTGATGCATCTTTACGTATTCGGAAACAATGTGCAGTCCAATGCCGCTGCCTCCGTTGTTCGACTGGTTTTTGCCCGACTGATAGAATCTTTGGAATATTTTCTCCTTGGCTTCATCCTCTATGCCGCAACCGGTGTCGGTAAAGGTCAGTTCCAGATTTGTGCCTCTTACGGCAATATCCAGTGAGATGCTTCCTTTATTGGGAGTGAACTTGAATGCATTTGACAGGATATTTGTGCATATCTTGCGTATCTTGTCATAGTCGAAATCCATGAATACAGAATGTTGTGGAGCGGTAAGGCTATAGCTGATGTTCCGTTTCTGTGCTATCGGATCGAAAGAGTGGAATATTTCACTCAGAATGATAAGGATGTTGTCATGTTTGCATTTCAGGGTTTCAGCCTTGGCATCCAGCTTTCTGAAATCCAGCAGTTGGTTAATCAGTTCCAGCAGATAGTCGGCATTTTGTTTGACCATATCCAGAATGCCTTTACGATATTCGGGATGGTCTACGAAAAACTCTTCAAGCGGATTGATGATAAGTGACAAGGGGGTCCGCAGTTCGTGACTTATGTTGGCAAAGAACTGCAGTTTCATATTGTTGATTTTCTGCTGCCTTTCATTTTCCACCTCGATGGCCTGCATGATTTGTTTCTGCTTTTGGCGTAAGCGCAGATTGCGGATAATGGACAGAAGGATGCACAAAACGATACCGCTATATATGGTATAAGCCCACCAAGTGCGCCACCAAGGAGGGAGTATCTTTATTTTCAGTTCCTTGACGTTGGGGCTCCATATGCCTTGTGAGTTGCATGCCTTGACGGATAAAGTATAGTTTCCGGCAGTCAGCATGGATAGGTTTACTTTGTTGTTTTCAGCATAAATCCAGTTGGAATGAATCTTATAGGCATATTTTATCTTATCCGTTTCCACCAGGTCGAGGGCAGAGAAGGACAGAGTGAATGAATTTTCCTTTTCAGTGAAGGAAAGATGTTGTGCACATTCAAGTGAGCTGCCGTTCAGGATGTCCGGATGGGTCATTCCGGATTTGAGCTCAATACCGGTAAGGTAAATATTGGCATCATAACTTGTGGTCAGGATGTCTTGTGGAATGATAGTCTGGTAACCTTGTGGCGTGCCTATCAGTATATTGCCGTTCTGTAGCTTGAGGATGGCGTGGACATTGGTATAGTTGCATATCAGTCCGTCGCTTACGGAGTAGTTCACGATGGCGTATGTACCGTTTGTTATTTTGATTCGTGAGATGCCGTTGCCGGTACCAATCCACATCTGGTTGTTGTTGTCTTCCGTGACGGCTCTGACGAGGTTGGCGGCAAGTCCGTTTTTCTGGTCAAGGAAGTAGATGGAGTCGTTCTTCTGGTTCCATATACTCAGTCCGTGTGGATGTCCTATCCAAAGAAGGTCCCGGCTGTCCTTATAGACAGTGAGCATATTGTTCTCCTTGAAGCGGCCGGCTTCGGCGTAGATATTATAGGCTTGGGTTTCCGTATCGATGATAATGAGTCCTCCTTTGGTCGCTACGTAAAGGGTACTGTCTTTATCATAGTACATATCTCGGACAAAGAATTCTCCCGGACGGTACAAGATGGTGTCAAACTGCCCGGTTTCCGGATTTAACCTCTGTATGTATCCTTTCATGGTACCTATCCAGATGTATCCGTGTTTGTCTACCTTTACTGTATACACATTGTTCTCGAGAAGCTGGCTGTTACTTACTGTGTATTGTTTGATTTGCCCTTTCGAGTAGCATAGCAGTCCTTTCTGGAAGGTGCCTATCCATAGGCGGTTTTTGGAGTCGATGGATAAGTCGACTACAATATTGGCGGGAGTTGCTATCTTTTCGTATGAATCGGTCACTAGTGAACGTCGGATTAGTCCCGTACCGTCTGTTCCGTAGTAAATGTATTCCTGGCTGGTGTCTTCGCAGAAGGTCAGGATATCATCATATTCCAGGGATTTGTTGCATAGTATGATTTGGGACATGGGGCTATAATAGGAAATACCGTGTTTGAAATTCCCTATGTATATGGTTCCGTCTTTGTCCCGGTAAATGGTATTCAGATTGTTGCTGGCAATGGTGTGCGGTTTCAATGGATTGTGCACCAAGTTGGTAAGCGATTTGGTCAGGGTGTTGTAAACGAACAGCCCCATATGGCTGGTAAGTATCCATACGTTGCCGTCTCCCAGGTCGAGGATGCGTTGCACGCGATTGTACTGTATGTGAGTGTTATTGTTCAGGCTGATGTCCTCCCATTGCTGTGTAAAACTGTTCTTGTGCAAAAGTAGGCTGTTTTGGAAGGTGTATACCCATAGGCTTTCGTTTTGGTCTATGTAAATGTGTGGCTCATGATTCTCCAGCAAAGGTCTATAGATGGTGGGAATGGCTATTTCCTTGACTTCGGAAGTCTGCTTGCTGATACTGTATAGGGTACCGTTGGAGTACATTATATAAATGAACTGGACACCTATATAGAGGTTTGAAATCTTTTCAACTGCCAGTGGATAGGCTTTGATGGAGCTGTTGTCCATGCTTCGTATGTAAAGTTTGGAATAGTCGTAGGCCCAAAACTCATTCTTGGATGTTTTTCCCATCCTCAGAATGTTTTTACTGGGGATTTGCAGCCCATCGAGTATGGGTTTATAGTCATTGTCGAATTTACCGGTCTTATAATTATAGATACTGTAGCCGCTGGAAGTCCTTATCCATACATTGTCGTCCGGTCCTTCGAAAATTTCGCTGATGGCATCGTCCGGCAGGTCGGAGTTGTTCTGGTAATACTGCTGGAAGGAGTAGCCGTCGTATTTGTTGAGTCCTGATTCTGTCCCCACCCAGAGGAATCCCCTATTGTCTCTGTAGATGCTTCGGACACTGTTGTTGGAGAGTCCTTCTGTTGTAGAGAGCTGCTTGAACATGACAGCCGGCGGGATTTCCGCTGAGTTACCTTGAACAGTAAGGAGGAAGGCCAGGTTGCATATAAGGAATAGGAGCAGTTGTTTCATGTATTTTCTTTATTAGAAGGATTAACAATATTGTAACTGCAAACTTAAATATAATCCTTCGAACGAGCAAGGAAAGATTTGCGTATTCGTGTGGGATGATATCCTCCGTTTGGTGAAAAATAGTATGCATTTTGTTTCCAATGGCCCTATATGGGTTCTATGAAACAAAACCGGATATTAAAAGACATTTTTAAGGCATCTGTGTTTCCTTTAAGAAAAATACATTTGCAGGCGAGATCATTTAAATCCTAATAGTATGAAGAAAGAACTTTTAGCAGTGGCGATGCTGTTGTTTGCCGGTGGCAATCTGTTGGCACAGCCACATGTCAATGACGGTACTTCGTATTTGATGAACCAACCTCTGGACATGAGTACCGATTTCCGTGACTTGAGTAATACCTTGTTTTTTGCAGATCACCTGGAGTCATTCGATGCCAAGTCGGGTGAAGGGCTGGTGAATTGGAAACGCGGGCATCTGATGCCCCGCCAAGCCTTCAATACCAACGGTGCACAGCCCCGTAAAATGAGAATGCTCGATTTCCCCTTCACTGCCTATGAAAATGACCCTAACCTCAAATTCAAGATTGACTTTGTAACTCCGCGTACGGTACGTATCCGTATGCTAACGACCCCGGTGGAACCCAAACCTGCCGCTTCCATCATGTTGGCAAAGGAACCGGGCAGGGATGGAAGCTGGAAAGTTATCGAGACGAATGACAAGATTATCTATTCCAGCGACTATGGAACCATTCAGATTAACAAGAATCCTTGGAGAATCGTCTTGAAGGATAAAGCCGGACGTATCTTGAGCCAGACTGCCGCTTTGAGCGACGCGGACTCTACGCAGGTAAAATATACGCCGTTCTGTTTTGTGAAGCGGGGAAGCGACAATGCTCGCCGCATCAATCCGGTATTTACCTTGACTGCAGATGAAATGATTTTTGGTTGCGGAGAGTCTGCCACTGGGCTGAACAAGGCCGGACAGAAGGTGAACTTGTTCGTTACAGACCCACAAGGGCCTGAGACGGACCAGATGTACAAACCGATTCCTTTCTTTATGAGTAACCGGGGATATGGTATGTTTATGCATACATCCGCTCCCGTGACTTGTGATTTTGGTGCTACCTATATTGGGCTGAACAAAATGTTCATGGGTGACGAGAACCTGGATTTGTTCGTTTTCTTCGGCGAGCCGAAAGATATTCTGGACGAGTACACCGATTTGGTAGGAAAGCCGGGCATGCCCCCCTTGTGGTCTTTCGGTACGTGGATGAGCCGTATTACCTATTTCAGTGAAAAGGAAGGTTATGATGTAGCGGCCAATATCCGTAAGAACAAGTATCCGTGCGATGTTATCCATTTCGATACCGGCTGGTTTGATGTGGACTGGCAGTGTGACTATAAATTCTCCGAGAACCGTTTCCAGAATCCACAGCAGATGTTGAAGGATTTGAGGTCACAAGGTTTCCATGTATGTTTGTGGCAGTTGCCTTATTTCACTCCTAAAAACCGTTATTTCTCTGAACTGATAGAGAAAGACATGTATGTGAAAAATGGAAATGGTGAACTTCCCTACGAAGATGTGGTGCTTGATTTTTCCAATCCGGAAACAGTAAAGTGGTATCAGGACAAACTGGCGGGATTGCTGAATATCGGTGTCAGTGCCATTAAAGTAGACTTTGGCGAGGCTGCTCCACTGAATGGTATTTACGCTTCCGGCAAGAGCGGATGGTATGAGCATAACCTCTATCCGGTGCGTTATGATATGGCAGTGTCCGAGATAACCAAGAAGTTGCACAACGAGAATATAATGTGGGCACGTGCCGCATGGGCTGGTTCCCAGCGTTATCCATTGCATTGGGGCGGTGATGCTGCAACTACGAACACGGGTCTGCTGGGTACGCTTCGTGCAGGCTTGTCCTTCGGCTTGTCCGGTTTCTCCTTCTGGAGCCATGATATGGGCGGCTTTGTAAAATCCACTCCGGAGGACTTGTATTGCCGCTGGATACCGTTCGGTTTTCTTACTTCCCATACCCGCGCGCATGGGGCACCTCCGACAGAGCCGTGGTTGTACGACAGCAAGCGTGTGCAGGATGTCTTCCGCAAGAGTGCGGAGATGAAGTACCGTCTGATGCCTTATGTGTATGCTCAGGCTAAGGAATGTACAGAAAAGGGCTTACCGATGCTAAGAGCCTTGTTTGTAGAATTCCCCGATGATCCGGGAGCATGGAAAGTGGATGACGAGTATCTCTTCGGTTCGCAGATTCTGGTTGCCCCCTTGCTTGAATCCGGTATGACGGGCCGCACAGTTTACCTTCCCGAAGGAAAATGGATAGACTACCAGACAGAGAAAGTCTACGAAGGCGGATGGCACCGGATTGAAGCAGGCAGTCTGCCGATAATCATGCTGGTACGTGACGGTTCGGTACTTCCTCATCTGAAGTTGGCGCAGTCCACTGCTGAGATGGATTGGAGCAAAATGAGCCTGAAGGTATACAGTGCTGACAAGAAGCAGGCAGAAGGATTGGTTTGTCTACCTGCCGACAACCGTATTCAGGTTGTGAAAGTGGATTGTGGAAAGGCCAAACCGCAACTGTTGAACCAGATTGAAGGCACTTCCCTGAGTTTCTGAACTTAATCTTTGAAAATCTATATTGAATTCACCCCTGTCGGTATGGAAGAGAAAGGGATATAGTTACCGAAATCTGTGCCACTATGGTGGCACAGATGTGCCTTCCCAATGGCACGGCAGTGCCTCTATAGTGGCACAAAATTGTGTCGCATATCTTTTTCCCGATGTGCTTATGACCGGGGTATTTGTTAAACCTAAGTATTTAGTATTTATGAGAAATGTGATGAAGTATTTGGGTATCATGTCAGTATCGCTGGCATGTGCCGGACCTCTCTTTGCAACAAGCGTACAGCCGTTTGCAGGTGTCACTGTCGTACAGCAGAGTGTAGTTACTGTGAAGGGCCAAGTGGTGGATGAGAAAGGCGAGCCCATCATCGGTGCCAATGTCATTGTGGAAGGTACGACAAACGGTATGATTACCGATTTGGACGGTAACTTCTCCTTGCAGTGTCCCGTAGGTTCTACGCTGAAGACCAGTTACATCGGTTATCTGGCGCGAACGGTCAAAGTAACCGGGAATATGAATGCTCTGAAAATTACTTTAAAGGAGGATACCGAAACCTTGGATGAGGTAGTTGTTGTGGGCTACGGTACGATGAAGAAATCCGACCTCACCGGTTCTGTGGCTTCCGTGAATGCGGAGGAAATGATGAAGCGGAATCCGGTGAACTTGGGACAAGGTTTGCAGGGAGCTGCGGCAGGTGTATCTGTCATCCGTTCTTCCGGTGACCCGGAAGGAGGTTTCTCCATCCGTATCCGCGGTGTGGCAACCGTGAATGGTTCTGCCGACCCACTCTATGTAGTGGACGGTGTGCAGGTAGGAACTTCCATCGATTTCTTGAATCCTAATGATGTAGAGTCCATCGAAATTCTGAAGGATGCTTCGGCTACGGCAATCTATGGTACTCGCGGTGCCAATGGCGTCATTATGATTACTACCAAGAACGGTGGTAAGGGGAAGGCAAAGGTGAACTTTTCGGCCAACTATGCCCTCCAGTTCAATTCGAATAAGATTGATGTGGCTGATGCGGGCTTGTTTGCAAGTGCTGTACGTTCCGCCGTCAAGAATGACGGTATTGCCATGACCAATCTGGCATATGGCGAGGATTACATAGGCAGACTGAACAGCATTGACTGGCAGGATGAAATGTCACGCACGGCATTACAGCAGAACTATAACCTTTCTGCTTCGGGAGGCAGCGAAAATACCCAAGCCAACTTATCTCTGGGTTATTTGAACAACCAGGGTATCGTGATTGAGTCGAATTTTAAACGCTTGACGGCACGCGCTAATATCACTCACAAAGTGAAAGACTTTCTGCATGTAGGCTTGAACTTGAACTATGCACATTCGGAAAAGATGGGAGGAGGCAACCTGAGAAACTATGCACAAGCCATTCCAACCATGGATTATGTAGAGGACGGTGTTTTCTATTCCATGCCTATTGTGTTGCCCGACGGTACTTGGGGACATTACAAGAAAGAAGGCAATGGAGACGTGAACAAGGGAGCTGACAATCTGGTTGCTGCTGCCAAGACTGCCGACAGTATTAATAAATGGGACCGTATGCTTGCTAGTGCTTTCCTACAACTCGATTTGTACAAAGGGTTGACTTTCAAGACTATTGCCAGTTATAATTATTATACAAAAGGTTATAATGGCTATACAGCCTATAATGATAGAACCTTTGGAACTCAAGACCGTAAGGACTCGTTCTCGCTGAACCAGAGCCAGTCCACTTCACTCGGTCTGGAAGCGTTCTTGAACTATGACTGGTCCAATGAGCATCACCGCGTAAGTGCAATGGCCGGTTTCTCTACCAGCGATACGAACGGTGCCTGGCTGAATTCCAGTGCCAACGATTTCCCGGCAGACAACATCCGCAAAATTTCATTGACCAATGACCCATCGTCTAAGCAAACGGATGGTGGGCTGGATTTGAAGACAAGATTCCTTTCTTACTTCGGCCGTCTGACTTATACTTTGAACGACCGCTATATTGTGACTGCAACGGTACGCCGCGACGGTTCTTCGAACTTTGGTGCCGGCAATCGTTATGGTACATTCCCTTCCGCTTCTGTAGCTTGGCGTCTTTCCGAGGAAAAGTTCATTAAGGATTTAGAACTGTTCAGTAACTTGAAGTTGCGTGCCGGATGGGGACAGACCGGTAATGCGGGCAATGGTACCAACTTGTCCATAGCACAGTTGTCTTCGGCAAATGCAATGTACTGGTTCTTTAATGGTTCGAGTGTGATTAACGGTGCCGGTATTGCCCAGCAGAAAGAAATTGATACCAACCTGAAATGGGAAACCAATGAGCAGACAAATATCGGTATTGACTTTGCCTTTATGAACAATGAGCTTTCTTTCTCTGCCGATTACTTTATCCGTGACGCAAAGGATCTGCTTCTGTATCGCCAGATTCGTCCTTCCACCGGTTTCTCCAATGTCTATACTAATGCGGGACATATCCGTAACTCAGGTTTCGAGTTTACTGCTGCGTGGAACAAGAGCTTCAGCGATTGGAATATCGGCATAAGACTGAATGGGTCTACCCTGAAGAACGAGGCTATTGAAGTCGGCGATCCGATATTCAGCAAGTCAGGTTCAGCACAAGATGGCGACAACTGGGACAACCACTCCATTACACAGAACGGCTATCCTGTAGGTTCCTACTATGGCTGGAAGGTAGAAGGCATTTTCAGAACCCAGGCCGAAATTGATGAAATGAATAGGCTGGCGGTTGAAAAGGGAGTTGAAAGTGGTGTATATCAGGACAAGACTACCCAGCCCGGCGACTATAAGTTTGTTGATTTGAATGGTGACGGGCAGATTACCGATGCCGACCGTACTGTTATAGGCAATGGATATCCCAAGTTCACTTACGGAATGAACCTTACCGCTTCCTGGAAAAACTTTGATTTCTCGATGAACTTGTACGGTGTAGCCGGTATGGATATCCTTTCTTATTCTTCGGCCCGCTTGACCTCAGTCTATGCACCCGACGGCGGTTATCAGAATGTACTGAAGGAATATATCAATAATGCATGGTCATCTTCGAATACCGGCGCCAAATATCCGCGTATCACCAAGACAGACTATAATAAGAACATGCGTGTGTCCGACGCCTACATCCAGAAGGGGGATTATCTGAAGATTTCAAATATTCAGATAGGATATACATTCCCGAAGAATGTGCTGAAACCGGTGAAAATGGAAAATGCACGCGTATTTGCCAGTGTCGACAATGTATGTACCATCTCTTCGTACAATAAGTTCGGCGATCCGGAAGTTGGTGACTCCAATGTATTGTATTCGGGATTTGACGGAGGACGTTATCCGTTCCCGATGTCGGTTACTTTCGGTCTGAGTGTACAGTTCTAATACTAACGGATAAAAAATATGATTATGAAAAACTTATATAAACTGTTGATCGGTGTGCTGGCCTTAAGCACCGTAACGTCTTGTGACGATTATTTGGAAGTGGATCATTACGATATTCTTCCGGCAGATTTCATGTTTAAAACGGAGGAGAATGTCCTTTCCGGATTGAACGGACTTTATGATACCTTTTATACGGACCAGCACGGTTCCGGTGATGACGAAACATGGGGATTCAAGCCTCAGGTATTTGCTGCCAACCATTCTACGATGGACTGTCAGGCTTCCGGTTGGGATGCGGAATGGCAGCGTCATGCCTGGAAACCCGATAAGGGTTCCCTGGAGACTGCATGGCGGATGAGTTATCGTGCAGTGGACCGTGCAAACCGTTTCCTGGCTGGCCTGGAGACGGCGGATGCCTCTATATTTGCGGACAGCAATTCCAAGACCGTTTATGAAGCGCAAGCACGTGCCATCCGCGGTTATAACTACCTTTACCTGACGAAACTTTTCGGAAGGGTACCGATGTTGCTTACCGGTGAAACCTATACTACTTCGGTAGGAAAGGCACGTCCGGAATCCGTGGATGAGACTTATGCGGCTATCGAGGAAGATTTGTCTTTTGGACGCGACCATCTGGACTGGTTACCCATGAATGGTGAATACGGACGTATAACCAAGGGGTTCTGCAAAGCTTATTTGGCCGAGCTGTATATGTTGAAGAAAGACTTTACGAAAGCCAAGACGGAACTAAAGGATATAGTGGACAGTGGAACCTATTCATTGGAGCCCTGCTTCGGTAACCTGCATGCCTGGGATACACATTGGACCAAAGAATCTGTATTTG